>Ga0126383_10001374_pt1 | contig 15066 bp, 13 predicted proteins | sample PanSoiMetPlot_35_FD_96882 | JGI IMG/M metagenome (GOLD analysis project Ga0126383, IMG submission 96882) | Tropical forest soil microbial communities from Panama - MetaG Plot_35 | ecosystem: Environmental > Terrestrial > Soil > Tropical forest > Bulk soil | place: Panama | collected 2016-02-17
AAGGATTATCTCGACTTTCTCGACAAGCTCGACAAGCGGCTGCGGGATGAGAAGATCAGCGGGATGTTGCCGCGGCTGGATCTGTCGAAGCGCGCCGACTTCGAGGGCGAAAAGAAATCCGCGCCCAAGAAGATCGAGAAGCTCGAACGGGAACTGAAGCACATGCAGAAAGAGCGCGGCTTTAAGGAAGTCGAGAGCCGCTACGAGGAAGAACACAACCTGTGGGAGGTGCGCTACGTGAATTCCCAGGGCGCCGAGCACGTCATCAACTGGGAGCTGGCCACCTCGCCCGAGTACCGCCAGCTGGTGGCGAAGTTCAAGCAGATCGAGCCCTTTCTCGAGCCGCCCTTCGTGATTGAAGCCGTGCCCCGGTCCAGCGCTGCCAAGGCCGAGCCCGAGGAAGAAGAATCGAGCGGGGAGGAGAGCGGCGAGAACGCAGAGAAGAAAACGCCGGCCGCGGCGCCGAAGAGAAAATCGGCCATCACGGAAGTGGTCGAAAAAACCACCGCTCGCGATCTCTACGAGTATGTGCTCAGCGAAGGCAAGAAAGAATTCACCGTCCAGCGCTACAAGGGGCTGGGGGAAATGACCTCGCAGCAGCTGTGGGAGACGACCATGGATCCCGAGCGCCGTACCCTGCTTTCGGTGAAGCTCGAGGACATCACCGAAACCGAGAACATCTTCAGCACGCTCATGGGCGAAGACGTCGAGGCGCGGCGGAAGTTCATCGAAGAGAACGCGCTGGATGTGAAGAACCTGGATATCTGACCGGGTCTGGTGTCCGATTCCCCAGGGCGGCTCGAAGCCGCCTTTTTTCCCGCCATGCGACGGATCGCGCTTGCCACTTGCGAGAAATTCGTGTCATTGACGGACGACGATCGGCTGCTGATCGCGCCCCTGCGAAGTCGAGGTTTTGCGGCTGAGCCTGCGGTGTGGAGCGATCCTGATGTCCCCTGGTCCGGTTGCGACGCAGTCATCCTGCGTTCCTGTTGGGATTACCACCTGCGCCTCGCTGACTTTCTCGCCTGGATTGGATGGTTGGAAAAAGCCGGGGTGCGACTGTGGAATCCGCCGGACATGGTTCGCTGGAATGCCGACAAGAGTTACCTGCGGGATCTCGAAAGCCGCGGGATTCCGATCGTGCCGACCCTCTGGCCCGAGGAGCGGGTCAGCCTGCTCCAGCAACTGCGTGCGCTCGGCTGGGATCGGGCTGTAATCAAGCCGCGCGTGTCGGCGACCGCGCACCGCACCATGCTGGTCTCGGCGGATGATGCGGCCGACGCGCAGTCGCTGGCGGATGAGCTGCTGGCCGGGCCCGGCGTGATGGTGCAGCAGTTCATGGATGGAATCCGGACGAACGGCGAGTGGTCGCTGATCTTTTTTTCCGCCAAGTTCAGTCATGCGGTAATCAAGATTCCGAGGGCCGGAGACTTCCGCGTGCAGCATGATTTCGGCGGGTCGGAGGAAAGCGCCGAAGCGCCCCGTGAAATCCGGGAAGCGGCCGCCCGTGTGGTTGCCGCGCTCGAACAGGTGCCGCTCTACGCCCGCGTCGATGGCGTCGAAAGCGGCGGCCGATTTCTGCTGATGGAGCTGGAGTTGATTGAGCCTGCGCTTTTTCTGGGCTTCACGGGGGATGCTGCGCATCGCTTTGCGAAATCCGTGTCCGATCATCTCCGCTGACCCAACCCCCCGCTTTAGAAAATTGCCGCAAGACGATTTCGGCGCGCCGTTCTTCCGGCAAGGAGAACGACTATGCCAACGCGGCTGGAATCATTGAGAGGGAACATTCGGCCCTGGATGTGGGGCGTCGCAGGTGGGACCATGCTGATCCTGTCAGCAATCTGCACCCCGAACCTCCAGCGGGCGTGGGCACCTCGGGTCGGACCGCCGTTCGAGCGCGCATATTCGATGGCGCCCCAGGCGGCCGTGTCCAGTTCGAAGTTGGGTATTGCGACGGCTTCAGCGCCACCTGCGGCTCGCAGCGGGGAGGACGCGGTGGCCGACCGCAAAATGGTCCGCACCATCGCCATCGAAATGACGGTGGCCAATCCCATCGATGCGGCACGAGCGATTCAGGCATTTGCCGCCGGCCTTGGCGGCTATGTCGAATCTTCCGAGCTCAGCACCGAGAACGCTCCCAGCGCGAGTGTGACGCTACGCGTGCCCGCGGCGAGACTGGACGAGGCCGAATCCGGCCTGCGCAAGATGGCGATTCGCGTGGACAGCGAGAAGACCGGCGCGCAGGACGTCACAAAACAATACGCCGACATGGACGCGCGACTGCGTAACCTGCGAGCGGAAGAGGCGCAGTATCTCGAGATCATGAAAAACGCGAGCCAGGTGAAAGACATGCTCGAGGTCAGCGAAAAACTCAGTGGCGTGCGCGGGGAAATCGAGCAACAACAGACGGAGTTCCGAACCCTGTCGAAGCAGGTGGAAACCGTCGCCATCACGATTGGTTTGCGGGCACCGGCCAACATGGATGCTTTTCGCTTCGACTGGCATCCGCTCGATCAGCTCAAGCTCGCAACCCGCGACGCCCTTGACGGGTTGGCCGACTATGCCGGGACGATGACGGCGGTCATTCTGTATCTGCCTGTCGTCTTGCTCTGGGCCATGACGGGCGTCGCAGCCGTGTGGATCGGGTGGCGGGTGCTGCGTTGGGTGGGACGAGCGTTCTTCGGGTGGCATCGGGCGCCAGCGGTGCAGTAACACCAGACGCAGCGGAGCTGCGTCCCTGCGGCGGCGGTCGTGAACGCCCCTCGCGTCAGCTCGAGAGACGCCGCTTTGCTGCGTCTGGTGTTGCCGGTTACTCTCGTTCTGCCCGGGGTTACCAATTCCCCGCTGCAAGTTGCGCTTCGCTCCCCGTTCTCCCAACAGCAACAAGGGGAGATTGCAATGAAGACGCTGTTCTTACTCTGGCTGTGCGCGTGTTCGGTAACTTGGGGAATGGCGGAGAGCGATAGTTCGAATGCGCCGGCGCTCACTATCTACAACCAGAATTTCTTTGTCGCGCGGGAGCGCTTTCCCATGGATCTGAAAGACGGCGTGAACCAGGTGCAGTATGCCGGGATTGCTGCTCATCTTGAGCCCGATTCGGTGATCCTGCGCGATCCTGCGGGACGGCCCCTCCAAATCCTCGAACAGAACTATCGCAATGATCCGGTCTCCCAAGAATTGCTGTTGTCTTTCTATGAAGGCAAGACCATCGACTTCCTGGTACAGCGCGGCGAAAAGCAGGAAACGATGAAGGGCAAGATTGTGCGCAGCGGCTACATTCCCGCCCCGGCATTGGCCAATGGTTATCCGCAACCGGGTTATGGCCAGCCCATCATCGAGATCGACGGGGTGCTGCGCTTCGGACTGCCGGGGCAGCCGCTGTTTCCCGCGCTCTCCGGCGATTCGATTCTCAAGCCGACCCTAAGCTGGCTGCTCGAGACCGGCAATGCGGGAAAATTCGATGCCGAGCTGTCTTACGTGAGCGGCGGCATGACCTGGCAGTCGGACTACAACCTGGTCATCTCCGACAAATCCAATCCCAGGTTCGACGTGCTCGACCTGGTGGGCTGGATCACCATGCGCAACCAGAGTGGCAAGACATTTGAAAATGCGCGCATCAAGCTGCTGGCGGGCGATGTCAGCAAGCTCGAGCAGCCGGGAATCGCAGGCCGCATGTATGCCGCCGAGGCCAAAGCGATGAACATGGAGGCTCCCATGGCGCCTGCGGTGAGCGAGAAATCGTTCGACGAATTTCATCTCTACACCCTGGCGCGCCCGACCACGCTGCGCGATGAGGAGACCAAGCAGGTGGAATTCGTGCAGGCACTCGGACTGCATGCCGAGCGGCTCTACATTTACGACGGAGCGAAAACGCAGCAGTACGGTTATTACAGCCCCGAGCAGGTGCGCCAGGATCAGGGCTACGGCACGCTCTCCAATCCCAAAGTGTGGGTGATGGAAGAATTCAGGAACTCGGAAACGAACCACCTGGGGATTCCGCTACCCAAAGGGAAACTGCGCTTCTACCGCCGCGACACGGACGGGCACCTGGAATTCGTGGGCGAAAATACGATCGACCACACGCCCCGGGATGAAACCATCCGGGTTTACACCGGCAACGCTTTTGACGTGGTCGGCGAGCGCAAGCGCACCAACTATCATCTGGATTCCTCGCACAACTGGATGGACGAGTCATTCGAAATCCGCGTGCGCAATCACAAGAAAGAACCCGTGAATGTGCGCGCGGTCGAACACCTGTATCGCTGGACGAACTGGAAGCTCACGGAGCAATCGGCGCAGTGGGTGAAGAAGGATGCACAGACGATCGAGTTCCCCCTGGCCATCGCGCCCGACGGGGAACAGGTGGTCGCCTACACGGTGCACTACTCCTGGTAAACGAGCGCTACCCGGGATACTTCGCCTGCCGATGAGTACGGTCAAAGGCGATCCAGACCACCGCCATCACTACCAACAGGAGCACACTCCCTTCGGGACCGACGGTACCTCCGGTGATGACCCTGGGGCCGTGCAGGCTGGAGCGCAGCAGGTGGCCGGGAACCAGTGTTCCGCTGTCGGGGACGGAATATACGTAACTTTCGCCCCAGTCCCAGGCCGCGTGAAAGCCCACGGCAAACCACAGGTTGCCGGTGCGACGCAAGGTGAGGCAGAAGAAGAATCCGACGATCGCCACCCCCAGAATGCCCATCCAGTTCTCTCCCTGGTTGGCGAGGTGGATGCCGCCGAACATCAGCGAGAGCAGAACCGCAGCGGGCCAGAACCCGATCGCGCCACCCAGGGTGAACTGCGTGTAGCCGCGCAGCAGGAACTCTTCTGACAGTGCGACCAGCAAGAAGAACGCGGTCCAGAACAGGGCAAATTTCGCGAGCCGGTAGCCGTGCATCGCCAGGCCGCTGAAATCGTAGGCGTGGAAGGCTTCGAGAAGCAGAATCAGCAGGGTTACGGAGGCGATTCCCCACAGCAGTCCGAGCCGGAAGTTGCTGCCCAGTATTCCCCGGGCCGGCAAACCATACGCGGCAAACGGCCGTTGCTCCAGGCGCGCCAGGAAGAGTGCCGGTAGCGTCACTTCCAAGACAAAGAGCACCTTGTCCACGAAAATCAGGCGCAGCGGCCCCAGCATATGCAGGCTGTTCAACACCACCTGAGAGATGAAGAACAGCGCTGCCACCAGAAATAGGTAAACCAGCAGGCGCCAGCCAGCGCGCAGCCCGCCGGGGCCGAGGAAGATGCCGTGGGTGCCCTCGCGCAAGGCGAGTGGCGCCACGTCCGGGGAGAATTCGACAGCGGGTGCCGGCGGCACGGTTGACCCGGACACCGGATCGCGATTCTCGTTGTCTTCGGCCATAGGCGGAAGATTTCCTGAACTATTACCCGACATGGTAAAACACGGCTTCGTCCCATGGGCCGATTTCTTACCCGCGAGCGCGTCGGACCACCGCAATTGCGGGCAGGGCTGCTTTTATTGATTTTTCTGGCGCAGTCCCTGTGGCTGGTGCGTCGCGAGGCGCACTCGTCGGCGCCCGATGCCGGGGCGCATTTCCGTATCGCCGAGGGTGTGCGCCAGTGGCGCGGTGGCCCACCCGCCGGAACTGCTGCAGCAGGTCCATTTCGCTCCAGCTATGACTTGCTGCCGCCGGAACTCGAGGAAAACAACGGTTACGACCCCCATCACTCACCCCTATGGTACCTGGTTGCCGCCGCCCCCTTCGTGGGCTGGCCCGCAGCGGCTGAGGCGGCCGGGACGCCCGAGCCGTGGTTGACCGAGCGCTGGCTGGAGCCGGTGCCTTATCTGCTGTTCGGCGTTCTGCTTGGCGGATCGCTGTGGTACGTGACGCGCCGCCTGTACGGGAATCGAGGCGGCTACATCGCGCTCACGCTCTACTGTTTTTCTCCGGCCATCCTCCGCGCGAGCGCACTGTGGAACGCGCAGCCCGAGATGGGGGCGGTCTTCGGCGCCTTTGGGGCGATTTTCACCGCCATCGCGGTCGCGCATACGCTCTATGCGCCGCGTGAGGTGGTGTTGTGGAACTGGCGGCGAATTCTGTTGTTGGCCGTCGCGCTGACGTTGTCGATCGGATCCCAATTCTCCCTGATATGGGTCACACCACCGGCTCTGGTTTTTCTGTTGTACCTGGCTCCGGAGCGGCGGCGTGCGGCTCTGGCCATCTGGGGAGCGGCCTGTGCCCTGGCTCTGCTTTTCCTGTTTGCGGCTTACTCCTTTCACCCCGCAACATTCTGGCAGGGCATGCGGCACGCCGAATTCCTGCCCCGCACATGGCAGGCCCTGAGAATGGCGGGAGCCTACCGGGGGGTCTTGCGCCACCTGATGGAAGGCAGCCCGGCTTTGGTGATTGCGATGCCGGCCACGCTGGCGGCGTATCTTGCCTGGCCCCGCGCCCGTTATTTCGGAAATACCGCTCCCTTGCTGGTGGCAATACTGTTTCTGGTGCTGGGGCTGGGATCTCCCCACTATCCCGGCTTGGGCTTTCAGCTGGCGGCCCTGCCCTTCCTGTTTGTTTTTGTGGCAGGAGTGAGCGCCGACTTGCTGGAAACCGAGTATCGAAGCCTGGTGCTGGCCTGCGTCGCCGGGCTGCTGATGGCCTATGGCCTCTGGAACCTTATGGCCCTGGTTCCAGCGGGAAGGGGGCCACAACCCTAAAACAGGGGCGCTCACAGAAACACGACTCCTCCGTCTGATGGGAGTGAGGTGAAACCGCCATGCGCAAAATCAGGATGGGAAGGCTCGCCGCCACGGCCACGGTGTTGTGGCTGTTGTCCTCGTTTGCCCTATGGGCCCAGTCGGATCGGGAATTTCACTGGAGCGGGAAGCTGGTTCCCGATCAGGTTGTGGAGATCAAGGGCGTGAACGGGGAGATCGAGGCAGAGGCCGCGAGTGGAGACACGGTTGAAGTCACCGCCGAGAAAAGCGGTCCCGACAGCGACGTGAGAATTGTGGCCGTCCCGAGCCCGCAGGGGGTTACCATCTGCGCCATATACGCGGGCTCGGGCTCGGAGTGCCAACCGGGGAAGAGCTGGCATGTGGAAAACGTCCACGGCGATCGCACCAGAGTGCACTTCATGGTGCGTGTGCCGCCCAGCGTGCGCTTCTCGGGAAACAATATCAACGGCGATGTGAATGCGGAAAATATGGGGCAGGTAGTTCACGCCAGCACGGTAAACGGTTCGGTACGGGTTTCTACCAAGGCATGGGCAGAAGCCTCGTCGGTTAACGGAAGCATCGACGCCAGCATGGGTACAGCCGACTGGAACGGCAAACTCCGTATCCACTCGGTGAATGGTTCGATTCGTCTGACTTTGCCTGACACCGTGAATTCCGACGTTAAGTTCAGCTCGGTCAACGGTCGCCTTAGCACAGATTTTCCCCTCACCGTCGACGGAAGCCTGAACGGGCGCCACGTGGAAGGCCGTATTGGCAGCGGTGGCAGGGAGCTGGAGTTGGAAACCGTCAATGGCAACGTTGACCTGCGAAAGGGCACTCTGTAAGTTCGCCGTCAGGAATCGGAACTCTCCACCACCACGCGCACCCCCGGTGCGCGTATTCTTTTTCGGACTTTCATCGTCTGTTTCCGAGGAAGTATGATGCGCTTCTACCTGCCGATCGCGCTCACGGTGCTGGCGACCACGCTCTATCACATCGCACAAAAGTCCATTCCCGCGCAGCTCAACCCCATGCTTTCCTTGAGCGTGAACTACGCGACGGCGCTCGGGATTTCGCTTTTGGCGCTCCCCTTCTATCCTTCGCCAACCACGCTCGCCTTTTCCTGGTCGGCGCTGAACTGGGGAAGCTATGTCGTGGGGATCGCGATTTTTGGAGTGGAGCTCTCGGTATTGCTGGCCTACCGCGTGGGCTGGCGGATCAGCATCGCCTCAGCCGTCGCCAATGTCTTGACAGCGCTCTTGCTGGTGGCGGTAGGGATCTTCTTTTTCCGCGAACACCTCAGCCCCCGCAACTGGCTGGGGATTGCGCTCTGCCTGGCGGGATTGGTTCTGGTGGTTTATCGCTGAGCGGGTGCTTCTGCGGGAACCCGGCGCCGTCGTAACGGCCGGCCAGATTGCCAACCGGGCGGGGGTGCGCTATTTTGCTGAAAAAGAACGCAACTCCGCCCGGGCGGCGAGGTTCTAACAGTTAGGGTTACTGTCGCCCGTTGGAGGTGTCCCCTTGACGGTGAATCTCCGGTATCATTTCCCTATGAAACGGCTGAAAGCAGCAGCGGTCGTGGGTCTGGGAGCACTGGGCCTGGTTCTGGTTCCGGTGGGCGCTGGGCAGATTAACGGCGTTCCCGCGTCGGTCACCTCGATTGGATTTGGAGGCCACCCCGGGCCGCATGGTGTGCCACCCAGCGTTACGTCGATTGGACCGCAGGGTCTCGTGCCCAACAACCAGATCCCCCTACCGGGAATCTGCTGCATCAATCCCCTGTTTCCGTCGAACCCCAATCCGGCGAGCGATCACCACCATCACCACAAGCTTGCGAATGGCGGATTCGTGTATGCGATTCCGTACGCAATTCCGTATTACGCCGATGATCAGGGTGCCGAGTCATCGGCCGATGATCAGTACAATGGCGGGCCTACCATTTTTGACCGCCGTGGTTCCGGACAACCGGCGCCCTACACCGAACCACAGCAAATCAGCCAGAATGTGGTATCCGCCCCGCCTGCCGCGCCGTCGGAGAGCGGCAGCGAGCCGGCCGGTGATCAGCCGCAGACCTTGCTGGTATTCAAGGACGGTCACCAGATGGAAGTGTCAAACTACGCGATTGTTGGCAGCATGCTCTACGATCTGACCCCGGGACACAGCCGCAAGGTGCCGCTGGCGGACCTTGACCTGGTGGCCACCGCACAACAGAACGACAATCGCGGAATCAGTTTCGAATTGCCCAGGGCGGCTGGCGCGAACTAACTCATGCGGCTGCTGCGCGCGATCCCGTTCCTGGCTGTGCTGGTCGCGAGTTCGTGTTTGCAGGCGCAGCTGCGCGGCGCTCCCGTGGTTCGAGCGGGTGCAGCCACACTCGGCCGGAGGAGTTTTGTCGTAGCTTCGCATTCTGCCTCCATCGTCCGTCCGGCGTTTGCGCGCCGCATCCCGCGCAGTACGCTTTTTCTGCCCTTCTTCTATTCGGACCTCGCGGATTTCGACCAGCTCCAGCCACAGCCACAAGTAATCGTCATCCACCAGCCCCCAGCGGCTCCCGAACCCGTCCGCTCGGAGGCGCCGATATTGATCGAATGGCAGGGAGATCGTTACGTACGCATGAGCGGCGACGATCGCCCGGCCGTCAGCCCGTCGCCGGGCTCCCCGACCCCACCGCCACGAGAAACCCCTTCGGCGACGCTGATTTTTCGCGATGGCACTCGCCAGGAAGTCTCCAGTTACACCATCGTTGACGGAGTGCTCTACGCAAACAGCGATTATTGGACCAGCGGAACGTGGACTCAGCCGATCCCGCTTTCTCAGCTGGACATCGCTCGAACCATCGCTTCGAACCAGCAGAAAGGCGTGAGATTTCCCTTGCCCGGCGGCGCCCATGAGGTCGTTGTACGCCCCTGAGTTTCACCTTCCCGGCCCGCAATCGTCGGGAGTGTTGTTCTCATCTAATGGGGAGTCGGAAAGGTGTAATTCAAGGTGCACGTTCGAAATATGATTCGTTTCCTGGTTTTTTTTGCCTTCCTGGGTTTGATCGTTTTCATTCAACGATTTTGGTTCCTGAACGCGTGGCGCGCCATTGACGGAGTTACTCGAGCCGGAGCGCGCCATGCTTTACAAGGGTTGTGGACCCTGGCAGCCGTGCTCCTGCTGTCGAGCTTGCTGGAGTCATTTTTGGGGCGAATCTGGCCACGTGGGGGGATCGGCAGCTCGCTGGTCGCGATCTCCCGCGTGTGGCTGGTGGCGTCGTTCTTTGCCTTCTTTACCTTTCAGACAGTGAAAGCGGTCGGTTGGATTGCGCACACTGGCGGTGGAGCCTTCTCCTCGCAGACGTCCGCGGTGGACCCCGGGCGCCGGGATTTCTTCCGCTATTTCGCCTACCTCGCCGGAACCATGCCTTTCCTGGCAGCCTGCTATGGCTTCGCCACCGGGCGGCTGAAATATCAGATTCAGAAGGTGGAGATTCCCATTGCGGGATTGCCGAAATCCCTCGATGGCCTGCGGATCGTGCAGCTCAGCGACATCCATATCGGCGACTTCATGCCGCAAGAGGAAGTGGGGCGCGCGGTCGCCATGGCCAACCAGCTCCAGCCCGATCTCGCGGTGGTGACCGGCGACTTCATCAGCGGGCACAATGATCCCCTCGAAGACTGCATCCACGAGCTGAGCAAATTGCGAGCCCCGCTCGGCACCTGGGGCTGCAATGGCAATCACGAGATCTACGCCCGGGCCGAAGACGCTGCCCAACAATTGTTCCGCCGCTACGGCATGCGACTGCTGCGGCAGGAGAACGTGCAGCTCGATTGGCAGGGCGCCAGGTTCAACCTGATCGGTGTCGATTACCAGCGCGACCGTATGACACCCGGCCCGCACGGGCGCACACTGGAACACATCGAGCAACTGGTCAGCCGCGATATGCCGAACATTTTGCTGTCCCATAATCCGAATTCCTTTCATCGTGCCGCGGAACTGGGCATCGAACTGAGTCTTGCCGGACACACCCACGGCGGCCAGGTAAAGTTTGAGATTGTGGACCACGCCTGGAGTCCGGCGCGGCTGATCACTGACTTCGTGGCGGGCTTGTATCGGCTGCCGCTCGGCAAACGCCAAGAAGATGGCAGGAATCCAGCTTCGGTGAAAACGGCTTACCTCTATGTAAATCGCGGGCTGGGAACGTTCGGAATGCCGGTGCGCCTGGGGGTTCCGCCGGAGATTACCCTGCTCACCCTGCGTGCTTCATAACCGACCAGAGAATCTTTCGAAGCCGCGTTCGGCCCCGGTGCATCCACACGGCTCATGAGGCCGCCCTGCGATGAAGCGGTAATTGGCAGCGGAACCCTGGACGCGCCCTGCGGGCCCGGTGCGGGACCCTGGATCCTGACCGCGGCCATCCTCGGCTCGAGTATGACCTTCATCGACAGTACGGTAGTGAACGTAGCTCTGCCCGCGCTGCAGTCGAGCCTCGGGGCCACGGTGATCGACGTGCAGTGGGTGATTGAATCCTACGGACTATTCCTGGGAGCGCTGATCCTGGCGGGCGGATCGGCCGGCGATTTGCTGGGGCGCCGGCGAGTGTTTCTCGCCGGGGTCACGGTTTTCGCCGTCGCTTCCGCCTGGTGTGGCCTTGCGCCCACCATCCGCCAGTTGATCATTGCCCGCGCGCTGCAGGGAGCGGGGGCTGCGTTCCTCGTGCCCGGCAGCCTGGCTATCATCAGCGCCTCGTTTGCGGAAAAACAGCGGGGCCGGGCGATTGGCACGTGGTCGGGATTTACTTCGATCACGGCGGCAATGGGCCCCGTCCTGGGAGGATGGCTGATCGAGCACGCTTCGTGGCGGTGGGCGTTCTTGTTGAACCTTCCCCTAGCCATCGCCGTCATCGCAATTTCCCTGGCCCGCGTGCCCGAGAGCCGCAGCCGGACCGCCAAGGGCGTCGACTGGCTTGGCACTGCCGTCGCGACCCTGGGATTAGGCGGCCTCGTCTACGGCTTCATAGAATCCTCCAGCCGGGGCTTGAGCCATCCTCTGGTATACGCCAGCTTGCTGGTGGGAGCCGCCGGCCTGTTCAGTTTCCCCCTGGTCGAGGAACGCGCCACCTCGCCCATGGTTCCGCCTGAGTTGTTCCGCTCCCGCACCTTCACCGGCGCCAATCTTCTTACCTTCTTTCTGTATGCAGCGCTAGGCATTTTCTTTTTTGTTATTCCCTTGAACCTGATTCAGGTCCAGGGCTACACCTCTACCGGCGCGGGCGCAGCAATGCTGCCGTTGATTCTTCTGATGTTTATTCTTTCCCGCTGGTCCGGCGGTTTGGTCGTGAGCTATGGGCCGAAACTCCCCTTGATTGCCGGCCCGCTGATTGCGGCCTTGGGCTTCCTGCTGTTTACGATTCCCGCCATCGGGGGCAGCTACTGGACTACGTTTTTCCCGGCCTTCCTGGTGTTGGGCTTGGGTATGGCGGTGACTGTGGCTCCGCTTACAACCGTGGTCATGGACTCGGTCGGTCAGGACCGGAGCGGCACCGCTTCGGGCATCAACAACGCGGTTGCCCGGGTGGCCGGCCTGCTGGCGATAGCGGTGCTGGGAATTGTCATCCTCCACGCCTTTCGTCATCAGCTCGACCAGCAGCTGGCGAACCTCGGGATCGCGCCCGCAGTCCGTCAACAGCTGGACGCGAACTCGATCAAGCTCGCCGCTCTGGAGGTTCCAGTCGATGTGGCTCCCGCCATGCAAGCGACACTCAAGGCCGTCATCGGGCGCTCCTTTCTTCTCGCTTTCCGGCTGGCGGCGTGGATATGCGTGGTGCTCGCCGTGGCCAGCGCGGCCTGCGCGCGCTGGCTGATCGAATCTCGGGCTGCGGCGCCCGCCCCGGCGCCCGTGCCGGCACGTTAGCCTCTGCGCAGCGGATTCTGCTATTGACAGCGACGCTCTCCCAATGCATATTTATGCAAGCGAGTGAATATATTTTCGTCTATCTATTATGAACAAGGCCAGCCGGCAAAAAGCGATTCTGGAAATCCTGCGCAAGGGGCCGGTCCCCAGCCAGGAGGAGTTGCAGGGTGTCCTCGAAAAGAAGGGCATCGAGGTCGGCCAGGCAACGCTCTCGCGGGATATTCGCGAAATGGGTCTGGTGAAAAGTGCGGAGGGCTACGGCCTTCCCCAGGGATCGCCGGCCGCCGAACCCGCGCTGCCTTCGGTGACCCGGCTGGTGCGGGAGTTTGTGCAGGAAGTGCGTCTGGCGCAAAACCTCCTGGTGATCAAGACCACCGTGGGCAGCGCCCAGCCAGTAGCCGCCGCGCTGGACGGGGAAACGTGGCCGGAGGTGTTGGGGACTCTGGCCGGGGATGACACCATTCTGGTGATTTCCACGAACAGGAAAACCGCCGCAGGACTGGCCGCGAGAATTCGCGGCCTGCTGCGCTGATCAAGCGAAGGAAGGTTGCGTACTTGAAATGGGATTAAGGAATCAGTCCGTCGAGAAAACACCGGTTCTGCCGCTGGAACCGGTGAAAGAAGTCCGGCCGAGCGATCTGGTTTCGATTCGCGATCTGACGCCGCAGCAGGTAAAAGCGGTCATCGACCTGGCCGCCCTGATCAAACTTCGCGCCTCCGCCTTTCGCGGGGCGCTGGCGGGCAAGCAGATCGTCATGTTTTTCGAGAAGCCCTCGCTGCGCACCCGCCTCACGTTTCAGGCCGGCATGACCAGCCTGGGCGGCGATTGCTTTTTCATGGATCAGACCCACAGCCGCATCGATCAGCGCGAAAGTCTGAGCGACATCGCCCACAACCTCGAGCGCTGGGTACACGGGATCGTGTTGCGCACCTTCGATCACGGAACGGTGGAAGAGATGGCGGCGCACACGTCGATTCCGGTCATCAACGCGCTGAGCGACCTGGAGCATCCCTGCCAGGCGCTGGCGGACTTCTTCACGCTGCAGGAAAAGTTCGGGAGCGTTGAGAGCTTGGGCATCGCCTATGTGGGCGACGGCAACAACATGGCGCACTCCCTGCTGCTGACCGCGGCCTCGCTGGGCTCCTCGATCCGGGTAGCAACCCCCCGGAAGTATGCGCCCAATTCCGCCCTGGTGCAGGCCGCACGCGAGATCGCGGTCGAAACCGGGGCCTCGATCCGGGTTCTCACCGATCCCGCCGAGGCCGTGGCCGGCGCCGACGCCGTCTACACCGATACCTGGGCCAGCATGGGCCAGGAAAGGGAAGCCGGGGTGCGGGTTCCGATCTTCCTTCCCTATCAGGTGAACGCCAGGATGATGGCGCTGGCCGCGCCGCACGCCGTGTTTATGCACTGCCTGCCGGCCCATCGCGGACAGGAAGTCAGCGATCAAGCCATAGACTCACCCCAATCGATAGTGTTTGACCAGGCCGAAAACCGCCTGCACATCCAGAAAGCAATTCTGCTGATGCTGCTGGGCGGCGGTAACGGCCGCATTCCTGTTAGGAGCGCTCATGCCTGAGAAAGTTGTGCTTGCATATTCCGGAGGCCTCGACACCTCCATCATCATTCCCTGGCTCAAGGAGAACTATGGCTACGATGTGATCGCCATGGTGGGCGACGTGGGCCAGGGCGACGACGTTGAGGCGGTAGTGAAGAAGGCCTACGACACGGGCGCGAGCAAGGTGGTCGTCGAAGACCTGCGTGAAGAATTCCTCACCGGCTACGTTTTCCCCGCGCTCAAGGCGGACGCGGTGTATGAACACAAGTATCTGCTGGGAACTTCGCTCGCACGGCCGGTCATTGCCAAGCACCAGGTGGAAGTGGCTCTGCGGGAAGGCGCGAACGTGGTGGCCCACGGCTGTACGGGCAAGGGAAATGATCAAGTACGGTTTGAGCTGACCTACCAGGCGCTGGCGCCGGAGTTGAAAGTGGTGGCGCCATGGCGCGAATGGGAGCTCAAGTCACGAGAAGACTGCCTCGACTACGCCGAGAGGCGTGGCATCCCGGTTAGCGCAAGTCGGGAAAAGATTCACAGCCGCGACCGCAATCTCTGGCACCTGAGCCACGAGGGCGGAGAACTTGAAGATGCCGGCAATGCTCCACTCGAGAGTACCTGGCAGCTGACCCGTTCGCCCCAGGAAGCTCCCGACCGCGAGGAGCAGGTGGAGATCGGCTTCGAGCAGGGGATCCCGGTTTCCGTGAATGCCATGGCGATGGATCCGGTCTCGCTCGTCGAGTTGCTGAATGAGATCGGGGGCCGCAACGCGGTAGGCCGCGTGGACCTGGTAGAGAACCGCTTTGTCGGCATTAAATCGCGGGGCTGCTACGAGACACCGGGGGGCACGCTGCTTGTGACCGCGCATCGCGAACTGGAGGCGCTCTCGCTCGATCGTGACCTGATGCACTTCAAGCAGCAGATCGGCCTCAAGTACGCCGA
>Ga0126383_10001375_pt1 | contig 15063 bp, 12 predicted proteins | sample PanSoiMetPlot_35_FD_96882 | JGI IMG/M metagenome (GOLD analysis project Ga0126383, IMG submission 96882) | Tropical forest soil microbial communities from Panama - MetaG Plot_35 | ecosystem: Environmental > Terrestrial > Soil > Tropical forest > Bulk soil | place: Panama | collected 2016-02-17
AAGGTGCGCGTCTCTTCGCTGACGACTTGACGCAAGCTTCGCTCACCATCCGGCCCGCGACCGTAGGTCCGCTCCACGGTGCGGACGGTCGTAGAATCGACCTTTACGGTCTCACGCTCGACTTCGAGATAGGGCTGATAGCGGCCATCGGGACCGAGGCGCTCGATGTTCTGCCTGTCGACCGTACGATTGCCCGATTCGGAGTGAGCCTGGCGTGTACGAATGGGATTAAGATTCCCGCCGGGACTTTGCTGAGTGCTTGATTCCTTCCAGGACTGGTCTTCGCTGCTCACGCTCTGCGCCCACAGCGGCCTTCCCAAGGCGAAGAGGAGCGTAATGGTGAGCCAGATTCGCGATTGCGTCATTGTTTCAGCTCCTGGTGGATAGTCCCTCGGGCGCCAGGGGCAGTGAGCGCAGGCGGGTTCCGGTCGCACTGAAAATCGCATTGCTGATCGCGGGAGCGATTCCCATCATTGGAGTCTCTCCCGCCCCCGCCGGTGGCAGATCCTTGCGATTGATCACTGCGACTTCGATTTTCGGCAGGTCGCTGAAGCGTGGCACGCGGTATTCGGCGAGGTGGGGATTGAGGATCCTGCCCTTGTCAAAGTGAATTGCCTCGAACAGGGCGCTGCCCAGGCCTTGAACAATGGCGCCTGAAATCTGGTTGTTCAATCCCTGAGGGTTTACCACCGCCCCGCATTCGAACGCCTCCGCCACCCGCCCGACTCTGACCTCGCCGTCTTCAATTTCAATTTCCACGCAGGTGGCAACATATCCCCCCTTTTCGAAGCCGCCGCCCATCCCGAAACCGCGCTTGGCCGAGGGTTTCTCCCTGCCCCAGCCGAACTTCTCGGCGGCGGCCTCGAAAACAGCGCGCAGCCGGGGATCGTTCAGGTTCCTCAGACGGAACTCCAGGGGATCCATTCCCACCCCGTGGGCAAGCTCATCCATATGAACTTCGCGGGCGAAGTGGTTGGCGGGCGCGGCCAGTCCACGGTAAGAACCCTGGCGTAGTGGCGGATCGACGGGATGAAATTGAATGCGCTGATTGGCAATGTGGTACGGGGTGCCAATCGCGGCCGGGCCGGAATTGTAATTGTCAAACTCCCAAGCGGTGATCCGGCCATCGTTGGCGACGCCGCTTTTCACATCAATCACGCCCGACGGTCGAAAATATGCCCAGGTAAACTCCTCCTCGCGGCTCCAGACGATCTTTACCGGTTTTCCAGAAGCCTTGGCCAGGCGCGCCGCTTCGACCGCCGCATCGCCCGTATGCTTGCCGCCGTAGGCCGATCCCGTGTCGGGGACAATCACCCGCACCTTGCTGCTGGGAACGCGAAAGGCCTGCGCCAGTTCGTCCCGGACGGCAAACGGCCGTTGCGTGCCGGTCCAGACCGTGAGTTTGTCGTCTTTCCACTCCGCCAGCGCCGCGCGTGGTTCCAGGGGAACATGCGCGATGTAGGCGATCGTATATGTCTGGGCCAACGTTTTGGCGGCGGCGTTGTAGCCCTCCTCGAGCGATCCCGCAACTTGGGGAGGATCGGCTTCGATTCCCGCCGCCGGATCAGGCTTGTTCTTCAGAAACGAGAACAGTTCCTTTTCCGATATCTGCGGGGGGGCGCTCCACTGCGCCGTCATCGTAGCCACGGCTCGAGCCGCAAGCGATTCGTCCGCCGCCGCTGCAGCCACAAAGTCTCCGTCGCGCACCACGGTGACGCCGGCCATCTTGGAGGCGGCTCCGGTGTCGACGGAAGCGAGATTCGCGCGGAACGTCGAGGGCCGAAGCACCTTGCCGTGGAGCATGCCGGGCCGGCTCATGTCCGTGGTGTATTGATGACGTCCGGTAACGAAGTCGCGTCCGTCGAGCTTGGGGACCGACGTGCCGGCGACCTTCCAGTCTGCCGGAGGCTCCAGATTCACCTCTTCCACCAGCACTTTTACCAGTTCCCGGCCTTTGCTCAACTCGGCAAAGGAAAGCGATTGATTCGAACTGGGATTTACGAACCTCCCATCGCGCACCACCAGTGAGGCGGGTTTCACTTGCCAGCGTTCGGCAGCCACAGCCGCCAGAACTTCGCGGGCGGTGGCCGCGACTCTTCTCAATTGCGGGCCCATAGTAGGCGTAGTCCGGCTGCCGAACGTGCCACGGTCATAGGGAGTGAGGTCGGTATCGGCCATCACCAGGTGAATGGCGGAAATCGGCGCATGCAGCTCCTCTGCTACCTGCTGGCTCAGCGAAGTGCGGATGTTTTGTCCTAGTTCAGCCTTTCCGGTGAATACGGTCACGGCTCCGTCTTCACCGATGTGCAACCAGGCGGCAAGCGAGGCAGGCAACTGTTCTCCCGAGAACTGACGCTGGGCAGCGGATTCCTGCGCCAGGCCGGGCCGCAAGTACAATCCAACCGTTATGCCGGCCCCCATCAACTTGAAAAAATCACGGCGAGGCAAATCGAAACGATAAACGTTTCGCGGGACGTCGTGCTGGCGATCCTCGGTTTCGTAAAGGGTTGGCTCGTTCATCGCGTCACTCCCTTCCGCGAGGCTGCTTGCTGGATGGCAGCGACGATCCGGGAATAAGTGCCGCAGCGGCAAACGTTGCCCTCCATCCGGCGGGCAATATCCTCCTCGCTGGGCTTGGGGTTGGCTTCGAGAAGAGCCACCGCCGACATAATCATTCCCGACGTGCAGTAGGCGCACTGGAAGGCCTCGACGGAGAGAAACGCCTCCTGCACCGGGTGGAGCCTGCCATTCTGCTCGAGTCCCTCGATGGTCGTAATCTTTTTCCCCAGGGCGAGACTTACCGGCGTACGGCAGGAGCGAACCGGTTTGCCTTCGAGCAGGACCGTGCACGCTCCACATTGACCCTCACCGCAACCGTATTTCGTACCTGTGAGTTCCAGATGGTTGCGCAGCACGGAGAGCAGACTTTCATCGGCAGGAGTGTCAAGCCGGCGTTCGGTTCCGTTGACGACTAGGGTATAAGGCATGCGACACCGCCAGGGACGCAGAGTCTACACAAAATTATAGCGCCGCGAGCCACCCCCACTATGCTCGCCGAAACAACCTGAGCCGGACCTGAAGCTGGCAAACGAGTCCTTGTCCGGATCCGGTACCGAGGAGGGAGGGTCGCTGGCGGGAAAAGTGTCGGCAATCGTCTTGTCGAGCATTTTCTCCTTTCTCTTGGAGCGATCGTTCTCGTCAATGGCACGATCCTCCGGATCGCGTCGGGAATCTTCTTCGTTTTGCATGATTACCTCCCAGTCGACAGGCTGCGGGGGATTCGATGCCTGCCGGCAGGTAGCGGGAAGCCTCCATCCCCAAAACAGACTCAGTGTCTAAGAGACACGTTCAAACCAGTGGTAAAGATGATATCGTTCTGCTTCTTACCCGCGGGTGGGTTGCTGACATAAATGTCGCCAAAGGCATTCTGCCAGCCAAACCACTTGTTAATCCTGGTCACGGTGCCAAAGTTGAAGGTGCCGCGGTACCCTCCCGAATCGCTCAGGCCGGGGAATATGTAGAACTTCTGCGTGATCAGCGTTGATCCCCCAACCTTGTGGGTCAATTCTTCGCCCAGCGTGAGGCCGACAAAGTTGCGGTTGAACATGGTGTAGTTCTCATGCGTATAGTTGACACCTCCCAGGAAGTCAAGAGTCGTGCGATCATTCTTGATGGCGTGGAAGCCAAGGCCGCCGCTGAAAATGGAACGCAGGTTCAGGGCCTGCAACTGGTCGGTCTGAAAGTCGCCGCTAACGAAGGCGAAAACGCGCGGCGTGAGGTTGCGATCGTAGCGGATCCCGCCCTGAATGGCGTTGGCCGTAGTCGCGGGCACGGCGCCCGGAGCGTCGTTGGTGGCATACACGGAATTGGTGTACATCGTGATCCTGTCAGTCATCGTCCTGCGGTCCGCAGTAAAGGCCAGGGCCAGGTTCTTGGTTTGGCTGTTGCCCCGAGTGAGCGCGAACCCGACGTTGGCTCCTCCTTCCCATCCTCGGGTTATCGGCGGATGCAACGACTGCTGATAAGTGGTCCACTCCGCTTCGTTCCGCAGGTTGGTCACTTCGGTTCGCGGTTCGTTGACCGTGCCCTGACCCGGAGTGGCAACCGTCAGGTTGCCATCAGCGGTGGAAACCGGCCCCACCACGGTCTGCCCGCTCCTCAGGCTGACGTGCAGCGGTTGCGTCGTCGAGATTTGCTCGATGGCCGGCCATTGCACGGTGACGTCGCCGGCAAATTCGGTTTTGAGCAAGAGTGTTTTTTCATCCGATTTCACAACCGTCCCGGTAAGACGATCACCGTTCCTCAGCACGATCTGGTCAGCCAACAGCGTGGGGCAGAGAGGCAAGAGAGACAGCACTACTAGGGTAAAGAAATTACGCATTACCGATTTCTCCTTCAAGAATTGGGTGATGCTGGGGCCGATGGGACCACTGGCCGCGGAGAAGTGGGCTAGGCCGCTGGCCGACAAGTTGCTCGTACAGGGTGTGTGCATTCGGCTCGATTTGGCCGGTGCGTTAGTCTGCGCATTATAAATGCGCGCCACGAAATCGTAGAAGTGGTGCGGACAAAGCGGGGCGTGTGGATGGTCGTTGTTTTTTGGAGGTTCACACCATGAGCACGCGGCCGTGCTCAGTCGATCCAAATCGGGGATGAACCAGGGAGGGCATCCGATCCCAATAACTACCGAAGTACGATAGTTTTCACCGCCTAGCTCTTTACCTCGGGGTTCTGGCTCTTCGTTGGCTCTGAGGGTTCTTTCATCCCGTCTTTCAACGCACGGATTCCGTCGCCGATCCCCTTGCCGAGCTCGGGCAACTTCTTCGGACCGAACACCAGCAGGGCGATAAAGAAAATCACCAGCAGGTGCATCGGTTGAAACAGGCCTTCCACCATACAACTCCTCCTGTTACCTAGGCAGGTACCAATGCAACGTTATCGAAGCTGGACTCTGGCGTCAACCCGACCAAAGGCTCTGGTCGGGAGCGCCACCTGAGAAAGTCGGCCCGGCGGTTAACTGGCGTGCTGACTTTAACTTGCAACGCTTAGTTACCTTGGTTACCTGTCCCGGATTACCCGCCCGTTCTATGTTTCTTGCAAGAGAAACCGGCCGTCAGTAAAGGAGTCTTTGTGCGTACCCGGGCCCTTACCTTGATTCTGCTCTCACTCGCTGCGCGCCCGGTATTCGCGGAGCAGCCGCTGAAAATTCTGAACTGCACGCAACTCCTGGCGTGGCTTACGGGCGATGTTTCAAGTTCACGTCTCTCCGAGTTGGTGCGTCAGCGTGGCCTCGCTCGCGTTGGCGCCGGCAATCAAGTCGTCCTTCAGGAAGCGGGCGCAAAGGCGGATTTGATCTCGGCCATTCATCTTTCGGACTCTGAGGGAGCGTCCATCGCAGGAGAATCATGCCCGATGCGGCTGGCGCGCGCCAGCCAGCTGGCCCGCAAGGGGGAATACTCGCAGGCCGAAGAGATTGTGAAGGACATGAAGGCGGCTGATCCCGACAACGCCGCTCTGTACTTCGCCCTGGGAGCGTTGCGGGTGAAGCAGTCCGATCTTGAGGGAGCCTTCGACGAGTTCTTGACCGCGAAAGACTTGATGCCTGACTTTCCCGAAACTCACAGCCGGCTGGCTTATCTTTTTTATCGCAGCGATGATCCCGACAATGCGATTGCCGAAGCCCGCACCGCGCTTAGCCTGAATCCGGGAAATGCCGAAGCCTATCGCTGTCTCGGCCTGGCACTGCAGGCAAACGGGGTTTCTGAGGCGGCTGGCAACGCTTTTCAGAAATCGCTGGCACGCGATCCGAACAATGCAGAGACTTATTACGACCTGGGTATTGCTCTGCACGAAAAGGGAGACGACGGCGGCGCGGCGGAGGCCTATCGCCACGCCATCGAACGCCAGGCCAATTTTTGGGAAGCCCACAACAACCTTGCGATGTTGTTGCACCAATCCAGACAATTCGAGGCTGCTATCGCCGAGTTTGGCGAGGCCAAGCGCCTGGCTCCAGGGGAAGCCTCAGTTCGCAATAACCTGGCCAACACCCTGTACGACAAGGGCGATTTCGACACAGCGCTGGTGGAATATCGCCAGTTGTTTGACCTGTACCCGGACTGGAGCTACGGACACGACTCGGTGGCGAAGATTCTGATGCTTAAGCGTGACTATGCGGGCGCCGTTCCCGAATGGCAACGGGCGATGCGGCAGAATCCTGCTGCCGCCGACCTGCACCGGCTGCTCGGGCAATCCCTGTTGATGCTGCATCAACCGAGCGACGCGCTGCGCGAATTGCGGATTGCCGTCGAGCTCGGACCCGATGCTCCGTTGAACCACCATTTCCTGGGCGTCGCGTTGTTTGCGGCGCAAAGATTCTATTCGGCTTCCCGGGAATTTCGCGAAGCGGTGCGCCTCGAACCCACAGCGGGAAACCACTATTCCCTGGCCGCGTGCCTGATCACCATGGGCGACTATGACGAGGCTCTGGCGGAGCTGAACGTCGCAACTCACCTCGATCCCGCGCGGACGATCTATGCCCAACGCCGGGAAGAACTGGTGCGGCTGATGAAATCCAGGTCGCGGCGAGTTGAGATTCCGTCTCAAGTTGAGGAGCCGGATGGCAACGGATCGTCCAAGTAGAGACGCCCGCGGCTCTAAGTTCTTTGTTTGAGGGTAATGACTCCGGTCGTCGAAGTGCATTGTACTGATGCCGAAGCTTCGATGAACGATCGGTTGTCGATGCACCAGCAGCGCAACCCTAGAATGAAGCTTTCGGGCCACAGAGCGAATTTTCTGGAGTAGCAACATGAATCCGATCCAGCCCCCCTCCACCACCGACCAGCAGCCGGCCGGCCCCGCGCTACGATCTCGCGAGACCAGGTCGGCGGAACGTCCCGGCGCCACGGCGCTTTCCGGTAATCCGAGAGGCTACGGCCTACCCTGCGCCACGTGCAGGGCCTACTACCCCGCCGATCTGGAGGCCTGCCCCATTTGCCGGAGCAGCACGCGAATTCATCCCAGGGCTGCGGCGGTTCCCGTGAGCCCGGCGGCGCCGCTGTACTCCGCGGAAGACACCCCCGACCCTGACGTGCTGGAACAGGAGCGCGAACGCTTTCTGCGCGAGTTCAAATCCCAGGTGTTTGCTGCCCACGCTCAGATCAATGTGGCGGAGAGTTTCCGCTGCAGCCTGGAAGAAAATCACCCCGGAGCATTCGAGCCGGCCGAAGTGTGCAAGAGTTGCTATGGACATCTCCAGGACCGCGTCGACCTGATGGAAGCCGCCCTGCACATGGAATTGAAGGAAGCTACGCAGATTATCTACGACGCCGTCTGGGCCGACACATCCGACACCAGCAAGACCTACGAGAATGCCGCGCGAGCTTTGCTCGCCGAGATACGCAAACGCGCCGGCATTCCCCCGATTCTAGGTCCCTTGCAGATCCTGCCTCACTGAGGGCTACTGGGTGTTCACGGTGACGAAGCTTCTGCCGTGATACAGCCGGTAGCTGCCGCCGTCCTCCCTCATCTTGAGGGGCACGGGATGCGCGAGCTTGTCATCGGACGAGCTGGCCACACTGAAAAGATCGTTCGCAGCCACATCCATCACTATAAACTTGCCGTCCTTGGTGAAACCGAAACCGTAGGCCCCGGGGGCCAGATCCGATCCTCCCACGTTGACCTTGGTTTCGGTGATGAAGAATCCCTGATATTTCTGCTGAACGTCGGCGGCGTATCCCGACGTGTCGACCAGGCCGGCCAGAACCAGTTTCCCGTCCGCCGTGCGGAACCCCGCCGCATTGCGCAGTTCGACCGGTGCCGACTGTCCGTCAAAGAAATATCCGGTCGGCACGGCGCGCTTCAGATCCTCCGCGTTCAAAAGTCCCGGCTGTGGCTTTTGAGCTGCGAGCGAGAGAGAGAGAACCAGGCAGGCAAGCAGACACACAGGACCACGAACCGCTGGGCGCATGATCGCTCCTCCGCAACGCAGATTAGAATGTGGAATCAGACTACGCTTCTGAAAGCTGGAGGTAAACGTCATTTGTTGAACCGCAGCACGCCAAATTTTTCCGGTACATGAAAGTTCGGCTGCGGTGTGCCTGTGGCTTGCCAGGCGAAGTACGACCTCGGTTCCGCCCTTCCTTCGACGCGGTAGAAGTTTGCTCGCCAGGGCTGGTCCGGGCTGAAGTGAGGCGTCAGCGCGGCGGTGGGAATAGAAAGTTCCGCGGCCCACATGCCCGACTTCCTGTTCAGAAAGACCGATCGCCGCAGCCCGCTCTTCAAATCAGCCAACCCGGCCGGAGAAATATCGAGGTCAATCCACATCCCGTTGGGCGCCACCTCAAATTCCTTGTAGTGGCGCGGGCGCGAGGGATCCGGCTGCAGGAAAACCTCGGCCACGTCGCGGTCCCAAAGATGATCACGGCGCCCGTTTGCTTCCGAATTTTCAAAAACGCAAAGCTCGCGATAGCGGCACTCAAACCGGAGGTAGAGATGGCTGGGCGTCCACAAAAGGCGAACCTGGGTCTCACGGCCGGGGTCGAGATTCAGGCCTTGCCAGTCGGCGCAAAAGGTCAAAGGGACGGCGCTTGCCCACTCGGCCGAAGGTTGCGCCGCGTCGAGTCGGATTTCCCGGGGAACCAACTGCGCCCAGGCCTCAGGGCCTGACCCCGCATGCGACGGATTGCCCGTAGAAGTCATCAATGAGACAACATGTTAACCGATGCGGCCAGCGATTTCGGTTTGAGCGCAATCTCCGGATAGCTCACGCGAATCACAACCCGTACTCTTATCTCACTATGACAACCAATGCGATACTCAACCTGACGGAGCTTAGTGAGATGGCCCGCGACAACTACGATCAACAATGGCAAGCCGTGCTGGCACGCAACCCGAATGAAGACGGAAAGTTCGTGTTTGCCGTTTCCTCGACGGGAGTTTACTGCCGCCCTTCCTGCCCCTCGAAGCGGCCGCGTCGTGAGAATGTGGCTTTCTTCCGCAGGCCGGATGACGCAGAGAGAGCGGGCTATCGCGCCTGTCTGCGTTGCCGTCCGCGGTCGATCGCCGGGAATCCTCAGGCCGAGCTGGTCAAGAAGGTCTGCCGTTACATCGAGCGGCACTTGGACGAGCCCATCACGCTTTCGCGGCTGGGAAAGGAATTTCGCCAGAGCCCATTTCACTTGCAGCGAACATTCAAGGGCGTGCTGGGAATTACCCCGCGGGCCTACGCCGATTCCTGCCGGCTCAATCAACTGAAGAGCCAGTTGCGCGCCGGACACTCCGTGACACGTGCCATGTACGACGCCGGATACAGCTCCAGCAGCCGCCTCTACGAGCGCACCGCCTCGCAACTTGGCATGACGCCTGACAAATACCGTCGCGGGGCGATTGCCGCACCCATTCGCTACACCATCACCGACTCGCCTCTAGGACGGTTGCTGATCGCGGCGACCGACAAGGGCATCTGCACGATTCAATTCGCCGATTCCGACGAAGAACTTGAGCACGGGCTGAGGCACGAATTTCCCTTTGCCACGAGGCGGCGGGACGACGAAGCCATGGCTTCCTGGAAGCAAAGCTTGTTGCGGCAAATGCGCGGCCAGAAGCTCAACCGCACTCTTCCACTCGACATTCAGGCCACCGCTTTTCAGCGCCGCGTGTGGGACCACTTGCAGACCATTCCCTTCGGCTCCACCCGGTCCTACGGGCAGGTCGCGAAAGCCATCGGACAGCCCACCGCCTCGCGAGCCGTGGCTCGCGCCTGCGCAACCAACCCGGTGGCCGTCGCCATTCCCTGCCACCGCATCATCCGCGAGGATGGAGAACCAGGAGGTTACCGCTGGGGTATCGAGCGCAAGAAAACGCTGCTCTCGATGGAAAAAGAATCGGCCGAGGCGCGAGCCTAGGCCGTCACTTTTCCATCTGCGCGTAGATATTCCGCGCGTAATTCAGCAGACTCAGCACCGCGTTTTTTTCCCCCTCCGTGTTCCAGTCTCGGTTGGAGGAGGCGGTGGCAATCAAGCGGTCGATCCAGGCCACGAAGTAGGCGGCGTCATCAGCCGCCTTGGCCACGGATCCAGTCACCGAAAGGTAAATCGGACTCGTCGTGGCGTAGGGATAGTCATCGAGCACCGGATGCTCCGCCTTGTCGCTGTAGGCCCGCAGCACGCACCAGCCACTGCGCGAAATCGCGATGCTGTCGGCGACGTCGGCCGACTCCCGTTCGCCGCTCAACTTCACGTCCTGGACCACTTCCCCATTGCAGACGACCTGCAGGTGATCCAAGGGGACAAACGATCGCAGCCACGCCGAAAGTTTCACCTTGTTCTCACCCGCCGGCAGGCGCAACTCCTCGCCTGGTTGCCGGTCGTCGAGCGTAAATCCCAGCAGGGGGCCGTTGGTCGCGAACGTGCGTCCCAGCTTCAGTGACGTCAGCCACGAATGGATGTCGAGCGCGCCGGCAGGAACGCTGGCATACACGCGATTCAGCCCCAGCGGACCGCGCAGCGAGGCGTAATTCGCCATCGCATCCGACCCCGATCCCGTAGGCAGGCGAAACCCGCAATTCAGCAGTCGGTACCATATGTTTGCCGTCGACTTGTGATCGCTAAACCCCACTGCCTCGATGTAGTCCACCTTGCCCAGCGCCACATCGACCGGGAGTTCCAGGGCTACATCCAACGGTTGATCGTGGGTTAACGACGGATCGCCCGCAGGGTCGGGAACAAAGTCGAAGGGATGCACATACCCCACCAGCCCCTGCTGCTCGTGCGCCATATCGGCCACGATTGCATTGGCCGGGAAAAGGCTGGCTGCCGCCGTATTGCCGTACGCGGCATAGCCGGGCAGAAGAAAATTCCGCGTCAGATTCAGCAGCGCCAAATGCCCCCAGTAGCCGGTATGAAACTCCTGTCCGTGAACCAGCAGATTGCCGGCCGTCGAAGCCGCGTCGGGCCGGGTGCTGAAGTACGCCATGTCCGGAATGCGCTGCTCTTTGTTCACCACCAGGTTTTCCACGATGGGAAGATTCTCCGCCGCAGCCTGCATCACCAGGTGTTTTGGCGTATTGCGGTAGGCCCCGCCGTAGTTCATGTGCACGTGCAAATCGGCACTCACCCAGCGCCCATGCGGGCTCGACGGAACCTCCAGCGGCTCGAGCCGGACCGCGAGGCTTGCCGTTTGTCCCTCGCCGACCTCGAGACTCTTCTTCTCGAAACGGAACTCGAAGCCCTTCATCACCTCGACCTCCACCCGCCCCGCAGGTACGGACACCTCGGCGATTCCTGAAGACGCAAAATAGTGTGACTCGAAGGGGCGTTCCGAGCGCACGAAATTGTCTTCCGCCTGCATCCAGGCATCGTCCGGCGCGTAGGCGCGGCCGTCTTCTCCCGTCAGAAAGATCCGCGCGGGTGCGGGACGCCCGGCGGCGTCCACCACGCGAATTGTCACCTTGCCCATGGCTTTCAAGTAATGACGCTCTTTCGGCACGACCTGAGTCTGCGCTCCGCCCAGCGCCTCCTGAATCCAGAGCGACGTGTTGCCGCCACGGTTGGAGATGAACGCGATGTGCTTGCCGTCCGGCGACCAGCGCGGATTCACGTTATCGAAGTCTCCGTAAGAAAGAGGAAAGGCGTCACCTCCCTCGGAAGGCATGACCCACAGCTGATGCCATGTCTGTCCGAGATAGGACGCGTAAACCAGCCGCCTGCCGTCAGGTGAAAACTCCGGTCGCGCCTTCCACGCCGTCTCCTCGTAGTGAATCTCGTGCGCCTCGGCTCCAGCCTCCGCCTTCATTCGCCAGAATCCCCCCGTGCCGTAGACGTGGCCATGGTTCGAAACAAACACGATTTCCCTCCCGTCACGCGACCATGCCGGACTGATCTCATGATCGATGGGACTGTAATAGAAACGCGGTTGGGTCGTGCGCGTCTCCCCGGTCAGGCGCTGCACGTTCCTGAGTTCGCCGTCGTGGAACTCGCCGGCAAAAATGTGAAAGCGCCCCTTATAAGCAGTGGACACAAAAACAACCTTCTTGCCGTCGGGCGAGAACCGGGCGTCCACATTCACCGCCCCACCGGACGTGATCTGCTGGCTCCGCCGGTTCTCCAGATTCAGCGCCCACAGTTCGAGCGCGTCTTTCCGGTAGGACGAGTAGATGACCCACTTTCCGTCGGGCGAACAATCGGGTTCGTAGTCGTAGCCTGCCCCTGCCGTTAGTTGCTCCGCGGCCGTGCTGTCCAGCTTTTGACGCCACAGCGACCCGGCCATCGAGTAGATCAGTGCGCGCGAATCCGGCGTCCACGCCTCAGCGCTTGGTCCGGTGGTCAGCTGCGGCAGATACATCTCGCGATAGTAGTAGCGGTGGGGAACATCGACTTGTCGCAGTACCGGTTCACGTTGCTGGCCACAGAGTGGAACCGATGCCGCCAGCAGCACGGACACGAAATACAGCCAATCTCGGGTAGGCAAATGTTCCTCCGGACCTGCGCGTTTCATCCGTCCCGACTACCTCGCCACCACCGGTAAAAGCACGCGCGACGGATGCGTGCGATCCGTGTAGATGGAAATCGTCGCCTTCTCGAGCGCCGCGGACTTCGCTTCCCAGTCCCCGTTTTGCGGATTCCGCGAGAAATTCGGGAAAAAAGCCGCCGAAATCTGTACCCGGATGCGATGACCCTTCAGAAATACATTGCTGGTGATGAGGTGATTCAACTTCAATTCGTAGATCTTATGCGGTTCGAGCAGTTGCCGACCCGCCTGCAGCTCACGGTAACTGGCGCGCAAGACATCGAGACCCGGACTCATAAGGTTGAAAGCGGTGCCGTCGGGAGCCACATCGAGCACGCGTACATACAAATCCGCGTCCCGGCAGTCGCAGGTCATATAGACATCGGCCGCAATCGGACCCGTGACTTCCAGATCCCGATCCAGTGGAGCGCTGTCGAAAGTGAGAACGTCAGGGCGCTTTGTCAGTTCCCGGTAGTCGTGCGCTCCCGATGAATCATACGAGTTCGTGACCGGATTGGCGGGATCAGAAACGAACGAGCTGACTCTGTCCTCGCGTGATGGTGCTTGTTGGGAGAGTTCGCTGCCCGACTCGCCCGCCTGCGCGCTGAGCAGATAAAACGAGGTTCCCTGCGCCGGCGGCGGCCACCTGTCGGCGTCGCGCCACTGGTTGACTCCCATCACGAAATACCGGACCGGCTTCTCCCTGTCGACGCCGCTGTCCAAACCGCGCAGATAATGGTCCATCCAGCGCAGGATCACTTCGTCGTAATCAATGGCGGCCGCTGAATTAAACTCGCGTTCGCCTGATTTCGTCTTGGCCGTGCTCCCCACGCCATGCACCCACGGACCCAGCAGCAGGTGGGTTCGCGTATCGCGTTCCCCCGCGCGCGCCCTCACCAGGCCGGTGAAATTTGAGGTCGCGCCTTCCGGTCCGTAGTTATCGTCGTACCAGGCCGATAAGTTCAGCACCGCGGCGTGAACCCGGTCATACTTGTCGCGCAACTCGCCCCACTGCCACCAGGGATCCTCCGGGGGATGACTCAACCAGTCATAGTAGTAAGGAGCGATGCCCCGCAACTCCTGCAGTTCCCTCAGGGGCAACGAACTCTGCATCTTCGAGCCCGCCTGTTTCCAGGCGGCCACGGCGTCGGCGTGGGTTCGTGGTCCTGGTAAATTCTGCTTCACCCGCACATCAGGAGCGATGTTGTCCCAGATCCACTGGATCCAGGACAGGTCCCACGTACCCCAGGCGTAGAAGAAATTCTGCGGCGTGGAAAACGTCATGGCCGGAACCATCGCTTTCAGGTGCGGCGGACTCTCCACCGCCGCCAGCCATTGCACCGCTCCCGGATAAGACAGGCCGAAGGTTCCCACCGCTCCGTTCGACCACTTCTGTTTCGCCGCCCACTCGATGATGTCGTAGCCATCGCGGCCTTCGTTTTCGTAAGGACGAAACTCGCCCGCCGAAGCGTAGCGTCCGCGGACATCCTGCACCACCACTGCGTATCCCCGTTCCACAGCGCGCTTGAAAGTGCTGTAGTCGGCGAGAGCGAATTCTTTGCCATACGGCGTTCGGTAAACCAGTACCGGGAATCGTCCTTTGTTTCCAGGCAGCAGAACGTCGGCCCGCAAAACCGTGCCATCTCGCATGCGAACTGCCACGTCTTTGCTGACCACGGCAATCCCCGGCGGACCGGACGCAAGTTGCGCCTGGCCGGACAGAGAAACCGCCAGCAGAGCAGAAAGTAGAACGGGGAATTTCATGGAACGGCGTAGCCTAGCACTTGAGAGGGGAGTGCCACAAGCCAATCCGCCCCAAACGCTTTCCCTTGTGTGCCGGTCCGGTCACCGATCGTCCTACGCGTTACTACCGGCATATGCTCTGATCGGCCTTTTGTCCGCCGTGCGCGAGCGCAGCGCCTTGGCCTGGTTACCCTGGAGCAGTTGATCTTTAGGTTGCTGCGCGACATTCCACCCGGGGCCACGGCGTCCGCCTTCTCGAAATCCTGAAATCGGCTCTGGACGCTGGTTTTAAGCGAAGTGGAAGCGGGAACATCGGTTCGCTGAGAACCGCGCCTGAACTTCATACCAAAGTAATGGCTGGAATTACCAAAGCGCATGCACGTGGGACATCTGTTCGCTCGCATCTGCCGGTGAGAAGGTTGACGTGTCCTTACAGGAACCGCATCAGCACATGGAACGCGACGAGTACCTCGAAGACATCCAGATTCGCATCCTGCGCGTGACCGAAGACCTGCGCGCCATCCAGCAGCAGTTGAACGCTGCCGCTATGGAAAATTCCGCCAACCCGGAATGGACCGGGGACATTGGAAGCCTTCCGGAAATGGAGGCTCTCCAGGTGCTCCGCTCCGCCCTCGACCAAATGCGGCACTTCCTGTGGTTCTACACACAAGTCATGGGAAATGACTCGGAAGAAGGGGAAAGCCTGCGGCAGAGCATCCGCAGGAAAGTCACGGAAGATGCCACCTTCGGTCAGGAGGCTGCTTTCCTCGAAAGGTTCAAGTACGCCGGCGACACCATCGTGCTTCGCCACCTGGCGGA
>Ga0126383_10001376_pt1 | contig 15063 bp, 13 predicted proteins | sample PanSoiMetPlot_35_FD_96882 | JGI IMG/M metagenome (GOLD analysis project Ga0126383, IMG submission 96882) | Tropical forest soil microbial communities from Panama - MetaG Plot_35 | ecosystem: Environmental > Terrestrial > Soil > Tropical forest > Bulk soil | place: Panama | collected 2016-02-17
ATCGACTGCGGCACTGGCGCGACATGGATCTGTTCGAACGGTCCGAGCTGCACCCCCTGCTCGTAGACGGCCGCGCCGTGCCGGGTTAGCCTCGCAGGCATGGCAGGCGTCAGCGACTCGGTCGAAAAGTTCAACGCGCGCGAGCAGCTCCTCTCGGCCGACCTGATGCGCGGCCAGTTCCTGTCCTCGCGCGATCGCCAGAATCGCGAGGCGGCCCGGTCCCGATCCTTCGACTGTTCCGACCCCGCCAGCCCGAGCAGCCAGGTCGAGATGCTCAGCCAGCTCGGCGCCCGGATCTACGGCGTCGACGACGCCCCCACCTGGAATCCGACGGCCGGCTACGCGGTCGACATCGGCGCGGGCGGCGGCTTCATCGACAATCCGAGCTTCGGCGGCCTGACCGACGACGACAGCAGCTATCTCGTGGTGCGCTGGCCGACCACGAACGTCACCTTCGCCAACCCGCCGGGCGCGAATCAGCGGATCGACGTCGTCATCGCCACGCCGGCCATGGCGGACGCCGATTCGCAGAGCCGGACGGTGCTGGTCGATCCGGTCACCCGCGCCATCACCGCTTCGAACCTCTTCAAGACCAGCAATCCGCTGGCGACCGTCTCGATCGTCCAGGGCGTGGCGGGGGCGACCCCCCTCGTGCCGGCGATCCCCGCCGGCTCCCTGCCGCTGTTCTACGTCTGGATCAAGAACGGCGACGCCACCGCCAACAACTTCGGTGCCTGCCGCGCCAGCTGGCGGCGCGCGAGCCAGCCGTTCTCCTCGATGAGCGGCGTGATCAGCGGCATGGGTCTGCTCTGGGATCAGAGCACCGACACCAGCACGACGGACTCGCCGATGATCGCCAAGGGCTTCCATCGCATCGTGCTCGACGGCGAGGTGATGGAGTTCCTGGCCAACATGGACAGCACCGCCAGCGGCGTCACGCCCGACACGGCGAACAACCCGTTCGGCTCCGCCGCGCCGGCGACCTGGAACAAGCCGTACTACATCTATGCCGTCGGCGGCCGCCACAATCCGATCCCGTCCTACAACACGTTCGACGGGCTGATGTCGCCGGTCGTGCTCGTGGAGAGCCTGACGCCGCCGAATCTCGCGACGAACAAGCCGACCGCTAACATGACGGTCCGCGGTGTGACGGTGACGCCGAACGGAGCGCTCTACGTCGGGCTCGGCTTCGTGTTCATGAACACGACGCATCGCCATTCGTGCGTGATGACCGAGGACATGACCTACGCCGGCATCGGCAGCGGCAACTTCCTCACGCACACCTGGGCGGCGGGCACGAGCGAGGCGATCGGTACGCTGCTCAACATCCCGTCGATCTCGAACAAGCTGCTCGTGCAGTCCAACTTCCTGACCACGACGCCCAAGCTCATCATCTCGGTCACAGGCGATCGCGGCGACGGCACGGCGGCCATGCGATCCATGTCGGGCAGCGCCGGTCCGATCTCGGGTGAGTCTGGTCTAGGCTCGACCCCGTTCGGCGCGTCCTGCAACGGCGAGGTGCCCGTCTTTGCCGGCAACGGCAAGCTCTGGGGCGTCAACGGCGGCGCCGGCGACTCGGTCACGCTCTGGGTGATCGCGTTCAATCACCGGGTCGGCCGCTTCGGCGACCACGTCAATCCGTAGCCGGACCCCCGGCTAGACGCCCCCGCCGGGCGCCGATAGCATCAGGGGCAGGATGGCGTTCGAGAACGTCCAGATCATCACCACCCTGAACGGGATCAATCCCGTCACGGGCTATCGCGAGGACCTGGCGATCGGCGACGTCGTCAGCGCCGCGCTCACGCCCTCGCCCGGCAGCATCACCAGCGTCCGCTGGGAGCTGGGCGGCCGGCCGGCCTACTCGGCGGCGGGCGGCGCCGGCCCGGAGCCGATCTTCCTGGCGCTGGCGCCCGTCTCGTCCTTTGTCGTCGACAGCGACGCCGGCGGCGTGAAGCGGGACGGCACCTACAAGCTCGTCGCCACGATCAATCCGGGAACGCCGAGCGAGACCCGCAAGACGGTGATCCTGGCGCGTCTGTCGGGGATCGTCATCAACATCCCGGGCGGCGGCACGCGCGGGCTGCGCAAGACCGCCGGCTTCGAGGAGCTCGAGGACACCAAGGACCCGACGATCTTTCAGGGCTACTCGACGCAGGAGAACTTCTGGAAGGAAGCGATCCGGCAGCTCTGGTTCGGCGGCTCGGGCACCACGACGCTGGCGGACGCCTACAATCACGGCAGCAGCAGCGGCGATCAGACACTCAATCTGCGCGACGCCCGCGGCGGCGGCATCCTGATCGACGCCAGCAACGTCGGCTTCACGGGCGCGAGCGCGCTGCGCATCAACAGCGCCGCCGGCGGTCCGGTCGTTGTCGATCGCGCCACGGGACGGGTCGGGATCGGCACCGCCACGCCCGCGAAGGATCTGCATGTCGTCGCGACGTCGCCCGCCCTGCGGCTCGAACGGAGCGGCGGCGCCGCGATCGACGTGCAGAACGTCACCGACGAGTTGCGCTTCCTGAACGGGGCGACCGTGCTCGCGCGGGTGATGCCCACGGGCGGCGTCCGATCGGACTTCGGTCTGGCGGTCGGGACGGCGCCGGCGACCAATCCGGTGATGTCGTTCGGTCCGGGCGACGGCACGCCCGTCAGCGGCGGCGGCGAGGGCCGCGTTCGCTACAACAACGGCGCGACGCAGATGGAGTACAGCGTGAACGGCGGGCCGTGGACGCCGTTCGCGGGCGCGGGCAGCCACTACGATTTCGTGCAGTCGGCCGGCGTCGGCGTCACCCAGCGGAACACGCTCAACTTCTTTGGCGGCCTCGTGGCGGTCGACAACGGCGGCAGCACGCGAACCGATGTCTCGACGCTGCTGACTGCGGCGCGCGTCGCGTACGGATCGGGCACCAACACGATGACGAGCGACGCGCGACTGTCGTTCACCGACACTGCCGGCGCGCCGAAGCTGGGCCTGGCGACCACGAACGCGTTCAATCCGTCCGACATCGGCAACAGCGGCATGCTGACGCTGCTGCGCGAGCAGGCGGGACTGTCCCAGATCGTCGTGGCCAGCGTCTTCGGCTCGAGCTCGGGCGGCATCATCGCGATGCAGAAGGCGCGTGGCACGCGCGCGGCGCCGACGGCGCATCTCAGCGGCGACACGTTCGGCTTCCTGTCCTATCTCGGGCACGACGGGACCAACTACTTCTCGCCGATCGCCAACATCGCGATCGCCACCGCCGCGCCGAGCACGGGCGTCATGCCGGCGCAGTGGGCGGTCCAGGTGGGCGATGCGGGGATCCTGCCGGCGCCCGGAGAGACGACCTACGCGCTCAAGGTGGACACCTCGTTCAACGTCTACACGGGCCGGCCGAATCTCGCGACGACGTCCACGGACGGATTCCTGTACCCGCCTGGCGTCGCCGGCGTGCCGACGGGCGTGCCATCGAACGCCTTCAGCAGCACGCTCGCCCAGAATCGGGTGCCGACCGTCATCGACACGACCGACGCCCGTTACTACGCCTACATCGGCGGCGCGTGGCACTACGCCGAATTTCGTGACGGCGTCGCGACCACGGCGACGCTCACGGCCACGCAGGTGGGCTTCGGATCGGCGACGAACACGCTGACCGGCAGCGCCAGTTTCGTCTACGACTCGACGAACGAACGCGCGACGCTCAACCGGAACTTCAACGGCGGTGGCGTGCCGCTGATCGTGAACAACACGCACGCAGCGGGCGCCGGGATCGGGATCGGGATCGGGTTCAACATCGCCGGGACCCGCATCACCACCATCACGCACGGCACGCTGACCGGCGGGCAGAACGTCTTCAGCATCGCGAACGGCGCTGGCAACGCCGCCGTCTCGATCTACCAATCCGACCTCGACACCGTCATCGCCCGCCCGGCCTCCCAGCTCGCGACATCGACCACCATCGGCTTCGTCTGGTACCCGCAGCTCCAGGGCGCGCCGTCGGCGACGCCGGCGCACAGCGGGACGGACGAGCCACTTCAGCGCGCCACGATCGTCGACGAGACCGATCGGCGCTACTACGCCTATCTGGGCGGCGCCTGGCACTACACCGCCTTCGACGATGGGGTGGCGGCGGCCGCGACGCTCACCGCGACGCAGGTGGGCTTCGGATCGCCGGGCAATCTTCTGACCGGCGATCCCACCCTGGCCTGGGACAACACGAACAAGACTCTGCTCGTCGGAGCGAACGCGAGCGCTGCCACTGGTCGACTGGGCAGCTTCGCCGCCAACGTGGCCGGCGCCGTCGCCGTCCAGGTGGCGAATCTCAATAACAGCGCCGGCAATGCCATCGCCCGCTTCCAGGTGGGCAACGACGTGGGCGGCTTCATGCACATGGGCATCAGCGGCTCGAGCAACACGGCCGTCGGCTTTCAGGCCGCCAACGCGACGTGGATCTTTCGCAACACGACCGGCGGCGTGGCGGGCGAGCTCCAGATCGCCAACCTGGTCAACGCGACCGGCAACGACATCGTGTTCTATACGAACCCCAGCAGCACGACGGAACAGCTCCGGATCCGCCGCGAGGGCGACGTGCGCGTGGCAAGTCTGGCCGCCGGCGGGCTGGTCGCCGCCGCCGCCAGCACGGGGCAGCTCGCGATCGCCGTCAACGGCACCAACGTGTTCTATCAGGTCGTGGCGAACGCCGGCTCGGCGCTCACGTCGCGCGGCACGCTCAACTTCAGCGGCGGCCTGGTCGCCGTCGACAACAGCGGCGCGGGCCGGACCGACGTGACGACCACGCTGACGGCGACGCAGGTCGGCTTCGGCGGCGGCTCCAACACGATGATCGGCAGCGGACAGCTGACCTATCTGGACGGGCTCGTGCCCACGCTCATCGTCGGCGACGGCACGACGTCGACGAACGGGCATCTGATCCTCGCCAACACCGGCAGCTTCGCGAATCGCGTCCGCTTCGCCAACGGTGGCACCGCGCTCGGCAACATCTTCGCCGAGATCAACGTGTCGAAGGACGCCACCGCGGTCACCGGCCGGGTCATCTTCCAGCACAACATCGTGCCCGTGGCGGGCGGCTCGAACAACGATTACTGGTCCATCCATCAGAACAGCACCGTCAACAACCCGGTGCACGTCTACGTGGTCAAGTACGACGTGGCGATCGGCTCGCCGACGGCGCTCGCCACGAACGCCACCAACGGCTTCGTGTTCCTGCCCCGGGTCACGGGCGCGCCGACGGGCGTGCCCGATCGACTCAACATCGCGGCCGAGACGATCGATCGATCTCCGGTGGTGATCGATTCGACGAACAAGCGCTGGTACTACTACGACGCCGCTGGCGCGGCGTGGCGCTACGCCGAATTCAACAACGGCGTCGCCTCGAGCACGACGCTCGCCGCCACCCAGGTGGGCTTCGGCAGCGGCGGCAATCTGCTCACCGGCAGCGCGCAGTGGACCTATGCCGATGGCACTGCCCCGCTGATCACCGTCGGCGACGGCTCGACGACGACTCAGGTCGGCCTGTTCTTCAACGTCTCGGCGAGCGCTACGCTGACCAATTCGATCCGGATGCGTCGCGCCGGAACGACGTTCTTTCTGCTCGGCTCGAACATCCAGGGCAGCCCCACCGCCTACGCGCTCACGAATCTGCGCAACGTCGCGCAGACCACCAACGGGGACGATCAGGTGTTCGTCAGCGGCAGCACGGGCAATCGCGGCGCGCTGATGATCTATACGGGCTCTGGCGACGTCGCCCTGGGCGGCAGCACCGATCAAGGGCTGGCGCTCGCTACTAACGCCACCTTCGGTTTCGTGTACCTGCCCCGGATGGCCGGATCGCCGAGCGGCACGCCGGCGCGGCTGAGCACCGGCGCCTTCCCGACTACCGTCGGCGAGCGCGAGGCGACCGTCATCGACACGACGAACAAGCGCTGGTACTGGTACGACACCGGCGGCAGCGCCTGGCGCTACGCTGAATTCAACAACGGTGTTTCGACCACCGCGGTGCTCGCATCGACGCAGGTGGGCTTCGGCGACGGCTCGAATCACCTGACCGGCAACGCGCAGCTGACCTTCACGCAGCCGGCGGGCAACGACTGGGAGCTCAACATCGGCGACGGCACGACCGCCGTCCGCGCCCGCCTGAATCTGAACAGCACGGGCGCGCTCTCGAGCGGCTTCAGCTTCAAGCAGGCGGGCACGAACTACGCCTTCTGGAGCCTCATCCAGGACACCACGGCCGTTACCGGCCTGGTGAGCACCGACTTCGTGATCGTGCCCGTGGCGGGCGGCTCGAACAACGACGTCTTCCGCCTGCGCAGCAACAGCGCTGGCAGCGAAGGCGCGCTGGCGGTCTACGCGGTGGACGAGGACGTCATGATCGGCGGCCGCGTGGCGCTGGCGACGAACGCCACGGCGGGCTTCGTCTGGCTGCCGAAGATGAGCGGCGTTCCGAGCGGCACGCCCACGCGCACCGGCGCCGGCGCTGCGCGCGATCGGCAGCCGCTGGTGATCGACACGACGGACAAGCGGCTCTACTGGTACGACACGACCGGCGCGGCGTGGCACTTCACCGCCTTCGACGACAGCACCGGCGGTGGCGGCGCGACCCTGACGGCGACCCAGGTCGGTTTCGGTTCGATCTCGAACACGCTCACCGGATCCACGGCGTTCACCTGGGACGGCACCAAGCTGGCGGTCGGCACGACGTCGCCTTTCAGCACGACGGTCGGCCACTTCACGCGCAACAACAACGGTCAGGCGGACCTGGTCGTGCAGAACAACAACGGCGGCGGCGCGGCGCAGACGGGAATTCGGGCCACGAACGGCTCCGGCGGCGCCGCCGATTCGTTTCTGTTCATCATGTTCGGCTCCGCCTACACGCCCTCGGGGCTGCTGGGCGCCAGCACGGGCATGTTGGAACTGGAGGCCCCGGGCAACCTGCTCACGAGCGTCTACGGCGCCGGCGATCTGATCTGGTCGACGACGACCAGCCGCAACGAACGAATGCGGATCACCAACGCCGGCAAGGTGAACATCGCCGATCTATCCGCCGGCGGCTACACGAAGGCGGCCGTCACCAGCGGGCAGCTCTCGGTCGTCTCGACGATCCCCGCCGCGGACATCACGAATCTGTACTATCAGCAGGTCGCCTCGGCTGGCGTCGTCGCCACCCAGCGCACCACGCTCAACTTCAACGCCGCCTTCGGTGTCGCCGACAACGCCGGCGCCGGCAGGACGGATGTCTCGCTCGTCGTGCCGACTGCCGGGCAGGTCGCCGTCAGCGATGGCACGAAGCTGGTGGGCGACGCCAACGTCACCGTCGACACGACCGCCCACGAGCTGGCGATCGGCGCGAGCGGCGTGCAGTCCTGGTATCGAGTGACGGGCTCGAACTTCGAACGCGCGCGCGCGCAGTGGGGCAACTCGCCGGTCGACGGCAATCCCAACACGTTCTTCATCCAGAGCGAGGCGGGCGGATTGGGCACCGTTCGCGACCTGTCGATCAGCGCCGGCACCGCCCATGTCGGCATGATCGGCGCCCAGGCGCGCATGTACGCCAAGGACTCGAACATCCGGGTGGCGGCGTACAGCGACACGGGGATCGAGGGGCTCGATCTCTTCACGAGCTTCACGCGCGCGACCGCGACCAGCATGACGCTCAACGCGATCACCTTCTCGGCGATCCAATACTTCTCGGGCACGACGAACGTCACGACCGCTACGGGCGTCAACTTCATCCGCATCCGACAGCCCGAATACAACGGCCTGCTCACGAGCCCCAAGACGTTCACCGTCGGCGCGACCGTCTACATCGAGAATTCGCCCTTCGCCCACAACGGCGTGAACCTGACCACCGGCTACGCGCTGTGGGTGGACGACGGCGCTACCCGCCTGGACGGCAATCTGGACGTCGGGCAGAGCAGCACCGGCGGCTACGTGACGGTGAACGGCGCGGCGGCGCCCAGCAACGCCTCGCTCGTCGTCGGCAAGATCAGCGGCTCCGGCCGCGATCACGTCCAGTTCTTCCTGTCGGGCGACGGCACCCTGGACACGCCGGACAACGCCTACTTCGACATCTTCCTGGGCAACCAGGCGATCGCCTCCTCCGCGTTCGGCATCCTGGCGACCCAGCGGATCCGCAACATGACCTACTCCCGGTCGGGAGGCTCGCCGGCCTGCACCGAGGCGACATCGCTCTACATCGATGGCGCGCCGACGCTCTCGAGCGTCGCGGGAGTCTCGTACGCCCTGCACGTGGCCGGCGGCACGACGCAGTTCGACGGCGACGCGATCCTGGCCGGCGCCGGCAAGCAGCTGAGCTTCTTCGGGCTGTCGCCCTCCACGCGCTTCACGGTCGGTGGCAGCCGCGGCGGCAACTCGGCGCTCGCGAGCCTGATCAGCTGCCTCACGACCTACGGTCTCGTGATCGACGGGACGACGCCGTAGCGTTTTCGCTTGCGCGCCCCGGGCGGCCGGCGCGATCCTGCCGGGCATGGGAGAAGCCAAGGACAAGAAGGCCCGCGCCTCGCTCGTCGTCGACATGCACGTCAGCCGCGAGGAGCTGGTGAACCTGATGCTCTACCTGGTGCGCCCGGTGGCCCGGCCGGACGGCGGCATCCATATGCGCGGCACGAAGACGCGCGACGAACGCAAGCGCCTGGAGCGCGTGCTCGATCAGCTCGGCGTGCTCGACATCTACGACAATCTCGAGGACGGCATGCTCACCGCCGAGCAGCGCAAGGCGATCCCAGAGGTGCAGGTCCGTCCGCTCACGATGGAGACGGTGGAACATCTGCTGTCGAACGTGCTCCAGGACATGAGCCACTCGGAAGGGCTCAACCTGCGCAAGTTCGAACGCCGGCTCGAGGACGTGAAGGACGAGAAGTACAAGGTGCCGGGCGAGTACGTGCACCTGCTCGACAAGCCGGCTGACGACGAGGAGCCTGAGACCCTGCCGCCGCCGGCGGCCGCGGGGTAGACGCCGGCCAGCGGATCACGGCATCATCGGCGCATGTACGCGCTGGAGATGTCGGGCTCGGTCGGCACGGACCCCGCGAAGCCGACCGAGGCGTCGGCGCTGATTCAGGCGATCGATCTCGCCTTCAAGGCCGTCTATGACGGCGTGATCGGCGGCGGGCTGACGATCGCCGGCACGGATCTCAGCCCGTACACCCCGGCGCTGGGCAGCATCACGAAGGTGAAGGCGCTGGCGCTCCGGGCGGTCGACGGACAGAGCCTGGTGCTCAAGGTGACATCGACGAACGGCGGCGCCGATCAGGCCCTGCCGGTGTCCGACCTCGCCTTACTCCGAACGCAGAACAGCGGGGATGAGCTGTCGGCCATCAAGATCATCGGCACGGGCCGGATCGAGCTGCTGATCGCCGGCAACAACAGCTGACCCCCTTGACCGCCTGGTTACCGTTAGGTGACCATCGAGTCCATGCCCAAGCAGGTGAAGATCGCCCTTTCGGTTCTGGCGGCCCTGGTGCTCGCCTTCGGCAGCGTGACGACGATCGGCGAGTGGCTCGTGCCGCCCGCGGTCTCGGAGTTGTTCATGTCGGCCGGCCCGATCTTCGCCTGGCTCGGCGTGACGCCCTGGGTGGTGCCGGCGCCGGTGGCGCAGGCGCTGGCCACGGGCTCGATCGTGCTGTCGGGCTTCGTCGCGAGCCACGCGGCCAGCTGGGGCGACGGCAAGAAGCACGTCGGCCTGATCGTGGTGGCTCTGATCGCCGCGCTGATGGGCGTGCTCGGACGCTTCCGGGCGCCGGCGGCCGCTCCGCCGGCCGCGCCCGCGCCGGCGCCGTAGCGCTTTCCCGTCGGCAAATGCCATGATGCGGGAGGATGGTTCGGCGGCTCGACACCTCGATGATCGACGGCGAGGACACGCCCGGACCTCGCCACACGCCGCTCGTCAACAAGATCGTCGACCGCGTCCTGCACAAGCGCGAACGCTGCGAGAAGCACTGCCACTGCGTCACCGAGATGCGCGTGAAGGTCAGCGCCATGTTCTACCTGCTGCTGGCCTGCCTCGCCTATTTCATCCCGCGCGAGGTGTACGGCTGGATGCACGCGCGCGAGATCGCCGCCGCGCGCGCGCCGACGTCGAACGCCGAACGCATGGGCTCCGATCGGGTGCCCGAACCACCCACCCCCTTGCGAGGCCCCTGACCGATGTCCAACAACGATCGACGGGAGGACGAGGACGATGCGACGGATGAGACACCAGCAGATCTCGCGCTCCGGCTTCCCGCCAGCCCTGAGCGCAAAGCTTTCGCCTCCCTCGAGCTCGCTCTCCGATCGACTCTCCGTTCTCTCGTCCAGGTTCGCAAATGCTGGGACGAGTCTACGGAGGATCGCCGTCGCGCCATGGCCGAGGATGTCGAAGCCGACGCCCGAGAGATCGGAGACGGCGGCCACGACCTCGCCCGGCTGATGCGCGAATTCCGGCTCGGGCTGCCGCCGGGCGATCACCCGCGCCGCGGCGACCGGCTGTAGTTCGCCGCGCGGGCGCGGCGGCTGCGTAATATCGGGGCGTGCCGACCTGGGCCGAACGACATCCGCATCCCGGTGACCTGCCGCTGCATCCAGGCCCTTATCCGGACGGCGGCGCTTTCGTCGTCAACCTCGCGGCGCGACTCAACGAGTGGTGGCTGCGTCAGCAAGCCTGGAACGACTACGTCCGCCGCGAACGCCTGCACCGGATCGCGCGCGCTGTCGACGCGCTCGTGCTGAAAGAGGGCACGCCGAGCTACGGCCGGCCGAACGCCGGGCTCGATCCGCACGAGGAGATCGCGCTCATGGTCGGCCTGATGCATCTCGACGGCAGCACCGTGAGCGTGCGCGTCGGATGAGCGACGAGCCGATCTTCGCCGTGGAGTTGCAGGTGGATGGCACGCCGACGCCGAAAGGCTCGATGCGCGCCATGATGGCGGCCGGCAGGGCGATCCTGATCCCGGGCGGCTCCAAAAAGAACGAAAAGAACCTGCAAAGCTGGGATCAGGCGGTGCGCCTGGCCGCCAATCAGGTCTGCGCCGGACGCTCGGGGCCGGTGTTCGTCGACGAGCCGATCGAACTGGAGATCCAGTTCCGCCTGCCGCGGCCCGCCGGGCACTGGGCGAAGCGCGGCGGTCTCAAGCCCAGCGCCGCGCCCTTCCCCCATCGCAAGCCCGATCTCGACAAGCTGGTGCGCGCGACGGCGGATTCGCTGCGCGGCACCGTGTACGACGACGACGCCCGGATCGTGGGGCAGATCGTGCGGAAGATGTACGCCGGACCCGGAAACGAGGGCGCGTTCATCGTAGTGCGCCGCGTCCGCTAGCGTTTTTTCTTTACAACGTTTACGGACCGACTACGCTCGGGGTGTATCCGTAGTCGAGAGCGGGCACCGAGCCACCCGGCCCGGTGCCCGCGCTCCCCCAGAGAACCCTCCGCCAAGAGGAGATCCCATGCACACGAGCGTCCTCGATCCTGGCTCCGTCGTAAAGAGGGGGGGGCGCCGCCGCCCCCGCCGCCCCAGCATTCCCGACAAAACGATCTTCGACGTCGCCGCCTTCGTGCGCGCCCGCTGGCGCAGTCTCGGGGTTCCTGCCGATCCCGAGGACGTCTTCCAGGATGCCGCCGAGACGGCGCTGGCCACCCGCCGGCGCTACGGCCACAAGATCAAGGGCAATCCCTTCACCTACATCTGCGGGCCGGCGTTCCGCGAGACGAAGCTGCGGAGCCTCCGGGAGCTGGCGGTCGTGTCGCTGTCGGAAAAGAAGGCGCTGCTCGCGGTGGAACTTCAGGACCGGATGCAGCCGGACCGGCGCGCGCCGGCCGAGGAACTGGAACCGCCGTTTCATCTGCGCGGCGAGCTCGAACGCCGGCAGAAGGTCGCCCGGCTGATCGGGCGCCTCGAGCTGCGCGAGCGCCGACTGATCGCGATCGCGGTGGCGGAGCCCGACGTCCGGCTGCGCGGTCTCGCGCTGCGCACGAAGATGGGGCGCAAGGCGGCCGCCAAGGTGCTGCGCTCGCTCGTGCGCGCCGTCGGTGAGGATCCCGCCTTCGATCATCTGCGCCGCGTAATATCCCGCGCATGACGAAGCGCAAACGGAAGGCGCCGCGCCCCGGCAAGGGGCGCGCGCCGAACCCCCGCGGCGGCAAGCCCACCGACAAAGAGATCACCGACATGCACGACCTCGGCTATCTGACGATCGCCGAGGCGGCAGCGGCCATCAATCGCGCGGGGTCGACCATCTACGAACGCGTGCGCCGCTACACGGACGGCGCGACGCAGCTGCTGCCCAAGCTGCGCGAGGATCGCGAGCCGGTGGTGAAGACGGCCTCGGGCAACGTGTGGGTGTATCGCGAATCGCTGCTCAAGGGCGCCGATCCCGTGGCGATGGCGACCGGCAAGGCGTCGTGAAGCTGTATCGGATCCGCTGCTCGGCGCTGCCGGCGGCGTTCGAGTGTCCGGGCTCCGTGCAGCCGGTCGACGTCGAGATCGATCCGGTCAGCCCGCCCGCCGACCAGGGCAGCGCGGACCACCAGGTCATGCGGCAGATCGTCGAGTCGGACATGCGCAGCCTGGACGGCATCGACCTCGCGCAGATCGCCGAATTCTGGGCGGTCGACCGCGATGATCTGCTCGTGCACGCGTTCATGGGGCTCAAGGTCTGGCAGCTGGTGCGCGATCGCTTTCCCGATCCGCAGGCCGAGGTGGACCTGGAGGCGCGTTTCGAATTCGGCGACGGCACGGTGCTCGAACTGACGGGGCATCTCGACGCCCTGGCGGTCGTGCATCGCGAGGCGCTCGCCAGCCTGGGCGACTGGAAGTTCGGGCGCGTCGATCGCAACTACGCCCAGCAGCTCCGCGGCTACCAGGCGCTGACGCTCTACAACTACGCGGGCATCAACATCGTCCACGGCTTCGTCGGCTGGATGTTCGACAGCGAGATCGAGGACTACGTGATGACGCGCGACCAGCTGTGGGACTGGCTGGACACCGTCCACGATCGGCTCGTGCACTGGGACGGCGTGCTGCACCCGGGCCCGCAGTGCGGCACCTGTCGACGCAACCACAACTGCCCGGCGCTGACGGCGATCGCCCGGCGCGACGTGCTGATCTTTGGCGGGCCCGACATGGGCGAGCGCGCCGCGGGCGGCTTCAAGGACATCGCGGACGGCGAACTGATCTCGCTCTACCGCCGCGGCCGCGTGATCTCGAAGCTGATCGAGAGCCTGGACGAGGCGGTCAAGCTGCGCGTCGAAGCCGCCGGCGGCGTGCTGCCGGACGGCGACGGCCGCGAGCTCCGCTTCATCACCAGCGAGCGCCGGCGGATCGATCCGCTGCTGGCCAAGTTCGTGCTCGAGCAGCGCCTGACGCCCGAGGAGATCGCCGCGGCGACCGTGCTGCGCCCCTCATTGCTCGACGACGCGATCGCCGAGAAGACTCCGCGCGGCAAAAAGAAGGACGCGATCGAGGAATTGAACGAAGCCCTCCGCCAGGCCGGCGCGGTGAGCCAGGAGCCGCAGAAGCGATTGATGGACGTTCGAACCAAGGAGCCCAGCAAATGAGCGACAACGAGAGAGATCCCACGAGCGACGACACGACCACCGCGATGACGCGCACCATGGACGAGGGCGCGCAGCTGATCAGGACGGACGCCAGCACGCTCGCCGCCCTGAATCGGACCGAGGTCGAGGCGCAGCTGGACGCCGCGCACCGCTACCCGCGCGTCATCAGCAAGTTCCTGCGCGAGGCGGAGACGGTCGCCTGCACGTCGGTGGAGGTGGCGAAGTCGTGCATGTACACGCTCAAGCGCAAGGACAAGGACGGCACCAACAAACACATCGTCGGCCCGTCGATCCGGCTCGCCGAGATCGCCGCGATGGCGTACGGCAATCTGCACGCCGGCGCTCGCCCCGTGGACGAGGACGAGACGACGGTCACCTGCCAGGGCGTGTGCTGGGACATCGAGCGCAACGTCCGCGTGGTCACCGAGGTCAAGCGCCGCATCACGACCAGCAACGGCCGCCGCTACAACGACGACATGGTGATCGTCACCATGAACGCCTGCAACTCGATCGCGTACCGCAACGCGGTCTTCCGGGCGATCCCGCGCGCGCTGATCGACAAGGTGTTCCAGGCGGTCCGCCTGACGGCGACCGGCGGCAAGATGCCGATGGAGCAGAAGCGCGTGCAGGTCATGGAGGGGCTCGGCCGGCTGAAGGTGCCCGCCGAGCGCGCGCTGCTGACGGTCGGCCGGCCGCGCATCGAGGATCTCACGCTCGAGGACATCGAGGTCCTGATCGGTCTCGGCACGCGCGTGAGCGAGGGCGAAGCGATCGACGACGTGTTCGACAAGCCGGCGGAGATCGGCCAGGGCGCCGCCACGCCGCCCACGAACGGCAACGGCGGCGCATCGGTCCAGGAGGGCAAGCGCACGCCGATGAAGCGGCCGGACAAGCCGTCGGCGACCGCGCCCGCCGCCACGAAGCCGGCCGCCGACGATCCCGATGCCGCCGATCGCGCGGCCGCCGCGCCGACGGCCGAGGAGATCGCGGCGCACGAGGCTGCCCTCAAGGCCGATCAGGGCCGCAAGGGCGATCCGGGCCCGACCGACAACGACACGCCGCCGTGGGTGAAGTAATGGCCGCCGCGGAGACCGACGTGCAGGGGGCGCTCGTCGTCAAGTACGACGTGACCGAGGCGGCGATCGCCGACATGGCCGCGCGCTACAAGGGGCTGACGTTCGACACGCCGGCCGCCTACGAGGAGGGACGCAAGGCGATCGCGGTGCTGCGCGACCTGCGCGGCAAGATCGAGAAGCGCCGCAAGGACCTGAAGGCCGACAGCCTCGCCTTCGGTCGCAAGGTGGACGCCGCCGCCCGCCAGCTGACGACGCTGGTGGAGGCGATCGAGGATCCGCTGGTCGCCGCGCGCGACGTCGTCGACCAGGAGGAGGCTCGAAAGAAGCGCGAGGCCGAACGCGCGGAACTGATCGCGCTCGAGGCGAAGCTCAAAGCCGAACGCGAGGCGGAGGAGGCCGCGGCGAAGGCGAAGCGCGACGCCGAGGAGGCGCGCCTGGCCG
>Ga0126383_10001377_pt1 | contig 15051 bp, 8 predicted proteins | sample PanSoiMetPlot_35_FD_96882 | JGI IMG/M metagenome (GOLD analysis project Ga0126383, IMG submission 96882) | Tropical forest soil microbial communities from Panama - MetaG Plot_35 | ecosystem: Environmental > Terrestrial > Soil > Tropical forest > Bulk soil | place: Panama | collected 2016-02-17
CGTCGCGTTGATCTACACCGTGTTGGTGGGCCTTCAGGGCAACCTGATCGATCCGATTTTTCTCGGCAAGCAGCTTCGCCTTAACTCGCTGGCGGTCTTCCTTGGCAGCATATTTTGGTTTTGGATCTGGGGACCGATCGGCCTCTTCTTGGCCGTTCCAATACTGTCCGTGGTGCGGATCGTCTCGGTGCACACGCCTCGGCTGAAATGGGTGGCCGAATTTCTCGCCCCGTGACCGCGGTTCGCTGCTCGCGACGCGCGCAAGATTGCTCGATGGCGCCGCATCGCGGATTCCGTGCATCGCGCGCATCGAGGATTCTCATTCGATCGCGAACGCGCGCTGGCGTCGCATTCATTGACACGCTTGTCGAGCACCACTACGATCTGTTTGCCGTCTTCACCTGTGTCCACAAACGGAGGGACTCATGGCCGTGAAGAAGAAGGGCAAGAAGCGAAAGACCAAGAAGAAGACTGCCAGGAAGCGCAGACGTAGATAGCGAAGTCTCGCATGTGGCACGCTTGCGGCCCGACCCTCAAAAGTCGGGCCGTTTGCGTTTAGAGCCGATAAAGAGCAATCAACGCTGATGAGCTTGCCGGTCGAGCCTCCGATCAAACCAATGCTGGCGCAGCTCGAGAAGGAAATACCTCGAGGGCCGGGCTGGCGATACGAGCCGAAGTGGGACGGATTTCGAGCGCTGATCTTCCGCGAGGCGGAGCGACTGGAAATCGAGAGTCGCAACGGCCAGCCGCTTCACCGATATTTCCCAGAGTTGGTCGCGATCCTCGATGCGGCCTTGCCGGATCGCTGCGTGGTGGATGGCGAGATCATTGTCCCCGGACCGTCCGGGCTCGATTTCGATGCGCTGCTTCAACGCATCCATCCCGCCGCCTCCCGGGTCAAGCTGCTCGCATCGCAAACGCCCTCGAGCTTCGTCGCCTTCGACGCGCTCGCGCTCGGGCAGGATGATCTTCGCTTGCGACCGTTCGACGAACGGCGCCGCCAACTGGAGAAATCGCTTCGTGGCTCTGAACGCGCGTTCGTTACTCCGCAGACGGACGATCCGGAAATCGCCGAGAGCTGGTTCACGCGCTTCGAGGGCGCGGGGCTCGACGGGGTCGTAGCCAAGCGCGCCGATCTTCCCTACGTCGAGGGGGAGCGGGTGATGGTGAAAGTAAAGCACTCGCGAACTGCCGACTGCGTGGTAGGCGGCTATCGCGTGTCTAAAGATGGCAAGGGCGTCGGCTCCCTGCTGCTTGGGCTCTACGACGAGCGCGGAGTCCTTCACCACGTCGGACATACTTCCGGCTTCGCGGCAAAGGAGCGTCGCGATCTTCGCGCGCGGCTGGCGCCCCTCGAAGGTGGCGAGAGCTTTGGGTACGGGCGCACGCCGGGAGGTCCGAGCCGTTGGTCGCAGGGCCGAGACATGGCCTGGGTTTCGCTGGAGCCGAAGCTCGTCTGCGAGGTGGTCTTCGATCATCTGCAAGGCGATCGGTTTCGCCACGCAGCGGGATTTCTTCGCTGGCGCCCTGACAAGCCGCCCAAAGAATGCACTTACGATCAGCTGGCGCCGGTTCGCCCCTTTTCGCTGCAGGAGGTCTTCAAGGCGGCGAGCGCCTCAGATCGTTGATCGGCGCCCGCGCACAGGTCTGGCATCGCATCCGGGCGTCGCTGTAGAAAAAGCGGGTGTCGCTGCGCGCGAGAGAGCTGGCCGAAGTGGTCGAGGAGCTTTCGGCATCGTTGTCCGGCGCCGCAGTCCAGAAGGCGTTCGCGCCGGCGCCGGCGCTCTGTTACCTTGAGCTGCGCCGACCGGGGCGGACGGTGCTGCTTTGCGTTTGCGCTGCGCGCGGGCGGGCGCGGATCTCGGTGGCAGAATCGCGACAACGCTTGCTCGGACCAGCCCTGCCGTTTCAGCAGCAGCTTCGCCGTGAGGTGGTGGGCACCAGCCTTTCGCGGATCGCGCGCGCGGGTGGGCGCGTGGTGGCGGTCGATTTTAAAAGCGCTTCCGGTTCTCGCCGTTTGATCGCGGACCTGAGCGCGCGCGACGGCAAGCTGATCCTTCTCGGAGAGGAGGACCGCGTCCTCGCGATTTCGTCCGAGCTCCCGTTCGCCAAATTGGGTTTGAAGCGGAGCGACGCGTATCAGCCGCCGGTTCAAGTCGGCGACGAATCTTCATCCGGCTCGCGGTTGATCCCGATCGCGGGGGCTGCCTTCCCCTTCGCGCAAGCCGCCGAAGCTCTCTACCAAGGCAAGGACGAACAGCAGCGCACCGACGAAATCCGGCGGCGATTGATCCAGAGCTTGAAAAAGAAACTGGACCGAATCTCGCGCACTCGGGAAAAGGTTCTCGCTGAAGCATCGCGCGAGCCGGAGGCGGAGCAGCATCGGCGCTTCGGCGAGCTGATCTCGCAGAATTTCCACCGCATCAAGCGGGGCGACACAGTCGCGCATTTGGTCGAGTACACGGAACGGGGACCGATCGAGATCGAGGTGCCGATCCATGCGGAGCGATCGGCGAAAGAGGAGGCCGAGTGGCGCTTTCATCAGTACCGCCGGCTGCTCAGAGGCAGCAAGCAGGCCGCGCTCCGACTGGCTCAATTGAACGAGCAGATGAGCGATGCTCAGCGCGCGCTGGAAGAATTGCACCGAGCCGGTGCAGAGGCGCTGCTTGAGCACGAAGAGATTCTGGCGCGTCCGAGTCGCCGCACCGCTCGTCGGAGTCGGCCATACAAGGAATACTTCTCTTCGACGGGACAGCGCATCTGGGTCGGGCGCGATTCGCGATCCAACGATGAGCTGACGTTTAAAATCGCACGTCCGGATGACCTGTGGCTTCACGCTCGGGGCGCGAGCGGATCGCATGTGGTGGTTCCGCTCGACAAGAACGCCGAGCTGACTTCCGAGCTGTTGGTGGATGCGGCGCACCTGGCGCTCCATCACTCCGGTTTCAAAGGCGAGCGCCGCGGCGAAGTCGTCTACGCCAAGGCGAAGCACGTCCGGCGGCGCAAGGGCGATCCTGCGGGCACCGTCAGCGTCGAGCGCGACAAGACGCTCCTCGTTCGGATCGAGCCGGACCGCCTCGCCAACCTGCTTGGCTCGCGAACTCGAGCGACGACGGAACAGTCGTCCTGAGCTACTTCGGGCTTCGACGGCATTTGCAGATTTTTGGGTCGCATGCAAGTGGGCGCGAGCCGATCGTTTGCAAACGACTTGGCCAACGACTCGCCGCTTCTTGAGTCTCGGCGCAGCGAGAGTAGGATTCGAAATTGCCGTGAGTCCAGCAGCCCCCTTTCAGCTTTCGCTCTTCGATCTCGATCTTCACCGAAGCAAGTCTTCTCGTCCTCTCCCATCTCGCGACGAAGTGCTGGTCAAGGCCGAGCATCTGGCTCGCCGGCTCTCCAGGGATCTGAACATTGCGGTTCGCCTCTCGGTCACCGACAACCGTTCGACGATGGTCAGCTTCCGGCGCGCGCAGTCGAATTTGAGGCTGCGGCTGCACCACATGTTCCTCGACGCGCCCGAACCGGTGGTGCGAGCGATCGCCGACTACGCTGGCCGCGGAGAGCGCCTGGCAGGTCCGGTGCTGGACGATTTTATTCGCGGCCGTCAGCCGCTCATTCGCCAAGATCGCGATCCCGATGCGCGGCTCAACCCCAGCGGGCGCTGCTTCGACCTGCGGGAAATCTTCTACCGCCTCAACCAGAGTTTCTTTCAGGATGGAATTCGAGCTGATATCGGCTGGGGTCGCATGCCCTTCAAGAAGCGCCGCAAGTCGATTCGCCTCGGGCTGTACGATCATCAGACGCGCGAAATCCGGATTCATCCCGCGCTCGATCGACCCGAAGTCCCCGCGTTCTTCGTGGAGTTCATCGTCTTCCACGAAATGCTCCACCAACTGTTTCCCAGCTCGAACCGCGCCGGCCGCCGCGTTCACCACCCGAGGGCGTTTCGCGACCGGGAGAAGGCGTTTCCCTACTACGCGTCCGCCATTCAGTGGGAGAAGCGGAATCTTCGGGTGCTGCTGCGCGGTTAAAATGATGGGGTAGGCGAATGCGCAGGGCGAAGATCGTCTGTACACTCGGTCCGAGCAGTTTGAGCCAGGACAGGCTCGAGGGGCTGCTCACCGCCGGCATGGACGTGGCGAGGATCAACTTCTCGCACGGAACTCACCAGCAGCATGCGGAATCCATCGAAAGGCTGCGCACTGCTTCGCTCAAGGTCCGCAAGGGCGTCGGCCTCCTCGCCGATGTGCAGGGCCCGAAGATACGAACCGGCCGGGTCGAAAAAGGAAGCATGGAGCTGAAGGATGGGTCCGGATTTAGGATCACCACCGACGAGAGTGTCCAGGGAAAGGACGACATCGTCTCGACCAATTACCAATACCTCCCTGCGGACGTGAATCCGGGCGATCGCATCTTGCTCGACGACGGATTGCTGGAGTTGAGAGTCCGCGCCACCGACAAGAAGGCGATCGTGGAGACCGAGGTGATCACCGGCGGCGTGCTCAAGAGCAACAAGGGCATCAACCTTCCCGGGATCGCGCTGCGAGGCGACGCCTTGACTCCGAAGGATCTCGAGGACCTGGTGTTCGGGGTCAAAGCGGGAATCGATTACTTGGGCCTATCGTTCGTTCGCCAGCCGAGCGACATCGATCAAGCGCGCGCGGCGATGGAGCGCGCTGGGCGTCAGGTTCCGATCATCGCCAAGCTGGAAAAGCCGGAAGCGCTTGCTCGGCTCGACGCGATACTGGACAAGACCGACGGGGTGATGATCGCCCGGGGGGATCTCGGCGTGGAGATTCCTCCCGAGGAGGTTCCAGCGCTCCAGAAGGACATCATCCGGCGTGCGAACAGCCGCGGGCTTCCCGTGATCGTGGCGACGCAGATGCTCAACTCGATGATCACCCATCCGCGCCCGACGCGAGCGGAGGCTTCCGACGTGGCGAATGCCGTATTTGACGGCGCGGACGCGGTGATGCTCTCCGGCGAAACCGCCTCGGGAAAGTACCCCATCCAATCGGTTCAGATGATGGAGCGGATCATCCTGGCGGCGGAATCGTCCGTGCGCAGCCAGCCCTGGGAAACGCCCGAGCCGTCGAAGATTCCCGCGACGTTCCCCGACACCACTTGCGCCATCGCCTGCCGCGCCGCGCAGGAAACCGGCGCCTCGGTGATCGCCTGCTTCACGGTGTCGGGGACCACCGCGCGACTTCTGGCGCGCTACCGCCCCCGCGTGCCGATCATCGCCTTCAGCCCGAACCAGGAAGTCCGACGGAGGATGTCGCTCCTTTGGGGCGTGGTGCCGCGGGTGCTGGAGCCAATCCAGGAGACGGAGGCGATGGTCGGGCGGGTGGAGGAAGAGCTGCTCTCGAGGGGCCTCGCGCACAAAGGCGAGCGGATCGTGATCGTCTTCGGCGCGCCCGTAGGCCAACCCGGGAAGATCAACAGCCTGCGGCTACACCAGATCGCCGGCTGAAATCACGGAGCCTCCGGGCGAGGAGTGTCGAAGTCGGCACCGCCCGCCTCGAGCTGGCCGACTGCTCTGCCCGGCACGTCCGCGGCGATGAAGATGTCGAGCAGATGCTTGTCCAGCATTCCGCGGTTCGCCTCGTCAGTCAGAATGTCCAGCGCCATGGTATGCGCGACCGCCTTCTTATAGGGGCGATCGGCGGCGGTGAGCGCATCGTAGATGTCCGCGATCGCCATCATCTTGGATTGAACCGGAATCTGATCTCCGGGAATGCCCCGCGGATAGCCGCTTCCATCGAGCTTCTCGTGGTGGCCGTAGGCGATTTCGGGCACTCGTCGCAGCGTTCGCGTCCAGGGAATCAGCGAGAGAAACCGGAAGGTGTGGGTGACGTGGCTTTCGATCTCGCGCCGCTCGTGAGAAGAGAGCGTGCCGCGCGGAATGGAGAGCAGCTCGACCTCGCTCGCCGAGAGAAGCGCTCGCTGCTCACCGCGGCTGTCGTGGAACACTCTTGCGCCGATGCTTCGCAGCCTCTCGAACCCTTCCTGGGGAACCACCGTCGGCCGATTGCAAGCCACGATGAACTCAAAAGCGTCGTCGATCTCCCTGAGCGCGCGTTCGAGCTTCTCTTCCTCGTCGCGGTTGAACTGCGCCAGGGCTTCTCCGCTGTGCAGGGAGAGCGCGTGGAGGCGGCGCTGCTGGCTTTCGAGCTGGCGGTCCTTCCGCGCCAGCTCGAACCGGCTCCTGAGAATCTCCAGCTCCTCGACGTAGAGCTTGTTGGGCTTGACCAGCACCGACTCGCGGACGCCCACCTTGCCGAAGTCGTGCAGGAGCGACGCGTAGCGGATCTCCTGCATCTCGTTGCGACTGAATCGGACCGCCGCGTACGGCCCGCGGCCGCAGCGCTCCACTGCCTCGGCGAGCTGCAGGGTGAGCGACGCCACGCGGCCGGAATGACCCGCGGTGCTGGGGTCGCGAGACTCGATCGCGACGACCGAGGCGGAGACGAAGCCTTCGAACAGGCCCTGGATTTCCTCGTGCAGCACCGCGTTTTCGATGGCGACCGCCGCTTGGCCCCCCAGCGCGAGCAGCAGCTCCTCGTCCTCGGCCGTGAAGGCGGCTCCGCCCTGCTTGTTCAGAGCCTGGATAACGCCGGTGACCTCCCCGGCTGCATCTCGCATTGGTACGCACAAAACCGTGTGCGTCCGATATCCGGTGGAGCGATCGATGGTCCGGTTGAATCGCCGGTCTGCATAGGCGTCGTCCAGCTTGATCACCTCTCCGGTTTCGGCGACCAAACCCGCGATCCCGCTTCCGAGAGGAACGCGAATCTCGCCGGCCCCTTGCGCGATTTTCGTCCGCAGCTCGCGCCGCTCGCGGTCGAGCAAAAAGAGGGAGCAGCGATCCGCGTCCACCACCTTGGCCGCCTCGTCGAGAATCAGCGGCAGCAGCGAATCGAGGTCGCGCTTGGCGGTCATCGCCTTTGCGACCTCCAGGATGGACGTCAACTTCTGAACGCGACCGTTGGGATGGAGCAGCGACTCAGGCTTTGGTTCCAAGTTACCACCGCCTAACAAGGCGCCTCAGTTTTAGCACGGTTGATCGATGGCCACCCCGCGCGCAGGCCGGAGCCTGAAGGTACCGATGTCTTCCGGAACGGGATACAACTCTACATATGAGCCGAAGAGTACTCATCGCTCCGTCCATTTTGTCGGCCGACTTCGGCAGGCTTGCCGAGGAGGTGCGCGCGGTGGAGCAAGCGGGCGCGGATTACGTGCATGTCGATGTGATGGATGGGCGATTCGTGCCCAACCTGACGCTCGGGCCGGTCGTGGTGGAGGCGGTGCACAAGGCCACTCGGCTGCCGCTCGACGTGCATCTGATGATCATCGAGCCAGAGAGGTACATCGAGGCGTTTGCCGAAGCGGGCGCAAGCCTGATCTCCGTTCACGTCGAGGCATGCCCGCACTTGCACCGCACTCTCCAGCAAATCCGGCACGCGGGCGCCAAGCCTTCGGCGGTGCTCAATCCGTCGACTCCGCTGGTGATGATCGAGGACGTCCTCGGCGACCTCGAGATGGTGCTCTTGATGAGCGTGAACCCGGGCTTCGGCGGGCAGAGCTTCATTCTCCACACCCTGGATAAGGTCCGAAGGCTGCGAAGGATGCTGGACTCGGCCGGCCTGAAGGTCGACATCGAGGTAGACGGCGGAGTCAATGCCGACAATGCGCACGGCCTGATCGAGGCCGGCGCCGACGTTCTCGTCGCCGGCACAGCGATCTTTCACACCAAGGACTATCGAGCGGCGATTGCGGCGCTACGCGCGTGACCCTTCGGGCGCGCCCCCGAGCGTCCCGCAGGTCTCTCGCACCAGGCGCGCCACTTTAGACATGAATGTCAGGTCGAAAGGCTTCAGCGCGTAGTCGTCCGCGCCGAGCTCGATGCAAACCTGGCGAGTGTATTGATCCTCGATCGCGGTGAGCATGATCACCTTCAAGTCTCGAGTCGCCGGGTCCTTCTTCAAGGCGGCCAAAATGTCTCGGCCGTCGATGTTCTGCATGATGTCCAGGATGATCACCGCCGGGCGGTGCTGCCGCGCGAGTTCGCAAACATGCTCGGCGGACGTATCCCCAATGAACTGCAATCCCAGGCGCTTTGCCTGTCGCCCCAGGATTGAAACGATCTGCGGCTCGTCGTCGCAGATGAGGACGAGCGGCCGTGGCGAATTCGCTTGCTCCATTCTGCTCCAAGCAAGCAATTCCACGGCCCGCGTGGGAGCGCCGGACTTCAGGCGCTTGGCGGGCGCGAGGTGGGTCAATCGCCGACGCGCGGGGCGAAAGGGACCCACGTGAGGGCGCCGGCAGTCGAACCGTCGGCGTGCAAACAACCACCTGCGAGGTGGCCGACTGCACGCGAAGCCGTTGGAGCACGCAGGGGGTCGTGAGCCGTTTGCCCCTTTCGACTTTCAACTCTCGACTTTCGACTTCCGTTGTCCCTCGTCGACTTCCCTAATGCGCCGCAGCGGCATCCGACGACCGCGAGCCCGCGGCAGAAACCGAAGTCGGCGTCGTCGGTATGGGCTCCAACTTCCGCTTGCGCAGCTCGGCGTTCACCGGACCGACTTTCTGCGCCACGAAGGTATTGAACTCCCCCTTGACGTCATTGAGCTCGCGCTTCAACACGTCGATGCGCTCGAGCTGGTACTTCGCTGGCGGCCCTTCCCAACCGACGATCGCACTGTAAAGCTCGTCGGTGTGCTCTCGGAGCCGCTCCTCGCCGGTGATCGCTCCGCCTTCCTTGGTGGCCACGATCTTCTTTCTCAGCTCCTCCAACTGATCGGAGACAGTGCGGAGGCTCTTGCTCAGATCGTCACCCTGCGCCAGCGCTTTCATTCTCGCTTGCGCTCCCCCGCGGGCCATCTCGATTTGCTCCACCAGTCCGCTCATCTCGCCAAACAGCGCATGCACGCGCATTGCGGCGTCGAACTGCTGCTTCCTCTCCGCGACGTTGTAGGGCGCTCGGCGATCCAACCCGATCACCAGCTTTGTATCGATGACGTTGGTTCCCCGGGTCAGCCGGACCGTGTAGGTGCCCGGCACGACTCGCGGTCCTTGTGACGCGCTGAATGCGACGGTCGCGGCTCGCGGAACCTTGGGGGGCTTGACGTGCATCGACCACGCGACCCGATTGATGCCCCGCCGCTTGGTGGCGGTGATGGTGTCGACCACCTTGCCGTCGGCGTCGAGGACCTCGAGCTTGAGCGGGCCGAATAGATGACGCGCCCGCTGGTAGTAGGCGATCTCCGCGCCGCCCGTGGGGTTCGGGCCGACGAACTTGGCATCTCCCTCGGGCCAGTTGCCGGTCGTCTGCACGCGCTGCTGAGCCGGCCGCGTCGGCAGAAACGCTACCTCGCGAGTCAGCACGTCGCTCGAGAAGTGTCGCAGCGGTGTGATGTCGTCGATGATCCAGATCCCGCGCCCGTGTGTGGCCAACACCAGATCGTGTTCGCGCGGGTGGATCTGAAAATCGCGCACGGCGACGCTGGGGAAATCGCCGCCCTTGAACTCGGACCAGTGCCGGCCCGAATCGAGCGAGATCCACAGACCCAGCTCGGTCCCGACGAAGAGGAGCGATGACACCACGAGGTCTTCTTTGACGACGTGGGCGTATCCGCGAACGCCCTGCTCTGGGGCGACGATCCGCGTCCACGTCTTTCCAAAGTCGGTGGTCCGGTAGACCCACGGCGCCATGTCCCCAAACGTGTGGCGGTCGAATGCGGCGAACGCGGTTCCGGGCGAGAAGCGGCTCGCTTCAACCCAACTGACCCAGGATGCCTTGGGCAGTCCCTTCACGTTCTTCACCACGTTGGTCCAGCTCTTCCCGCCGTCTCGCGTCAGCTGCAGGTTGCCGTCGTCGGTGCCAGCCCAGATGACCTTGCCGTCGAGCGGGGACTCGCTGATGGAATAGATGGTCGTGTGCATTTCTGCGGACGAGTTGTCCACCGTCACGCCGCCCGACTGTTCCTGCTTCTGCTTCTGGGGATCATTGGTGGTGAGGTCCGGCGAGATCCGCTCCCAGCTATCGCCGCGGTCGCGCGAACGGAAGAGAACCTGAGCCCCGAGGTAGAGCGTTCGCTTGTCCGTCGGGCTGGCGATGATCGGCGTGTTCCAGTTGAAGCGCAGCTTCTCATGGTAGCCGGCAGTCGGCTGGATGCGTCGGGCGGTGTTCATCCGGCGATCGACGCGGCCGATGTGACCGCCTTGGGACTCGACGTAGACCGCTTCGGGATCCGACGGATCGGGCACTGCCCAGAAGCCGTCCCCACCATAGAGGTTCTGCCAGCGCGCATTGCTGATTCCGTTTCCGAACGCCGAGTCCCCGACCCAGGTGCTGTTGTCCTGAAGCCCGCCGTAGACCTGGTACGGATCCTTGTCGTCGACGCTCACATGGTAGAACTGGGAAACCGGCAAGTTCTCCGACTTCCACCAGCGATTTCCGCCGTCCAACGAAATCCAGAGGCCGCCGTCGTCGCCGCCGACAATGTGCTTGGGGTTGTCGGGATCGATCCACAGCTCGTGCCAGTCTCCATGCCCGGCGCCGCCCCCGTGACCGCCGCTGCCGGCGTTGGCGAAGCTGCGACCGCCGTCTTCGCTGACGATGAGCTGGAGGTCCGGCTTGAAGATGCGCTCGGCATTCGTCGGATCGACGATCAGCCGCGCGAAATAGAAGGGCCGCCACACCATGGGGTTGCTCTTGTCCCGTTCCTCCCAGGTGCTTCCACCATCGGAGGAGCGGTAGAGCGCCGAGTCCTTGGACTCGATCAGCGCGTAGACAATCTTCGGGTCCGAGCGCGCAATCACCACCTCGAGGCGTCCCCAGGGTTTGGCCGGTAGACCCTTGTTGCTCTGCTGCGTCAGCTCGGTCCAAGTCTTCCCGCCGTCCGCAGTGCGGAAGAAGCCGCTGCCGCTCTTCGCGTCGGGTCCGTCGCCGCCGGAGCGGAACGTCCACCCGGCTCGGCGGAAGTCCCACATTCCTGCAAAGAGGATTTCCGGATTTTTTGGATCCATCGCCAACCCGGCGCAGCCGGTCGACAGATTCGGACCAGCGAGGATGAGGCTCCAAGTCTTGCCGCCATCCATCGTCTTGTAGAGCCCGCGGTCGCGGCTGTCGCTCCAAAGCTTGCCGGGGACGCAGGCGTAGACCACCGCGCTGTTGGCGGGGCTGACGATGATCCGGTCGATTCGCTCCGATTGCGGGAGGCCCATGTTGGTCCAGGTCTCGCCGCCGTCGGTCGACTTGTAGATGCCGTCGCCGATGGACGCCGAGTTGCGCGTCCAGGACTCGCCGGTGCCAATCCAGATCGTTTTCGTATTCTTCGGGTCGATCGCGATGGCCCCGATCGATTGCACGGATTGCTTGTCGAACACCGGCTTGAAGGTGGTCCCGCTGTCCATCGACTTCCAGACGCCGCCGCTGGCCGCGGCGACGAAGAGCGTCGTCTTTCCACCTTCATTGAAGCCGGTGACAGCGGAGATGCGGCCGCTCATCGTGGCGGATCCGATGTTGCGCGCCTCTAGGCCCGACAGAACGCTTGAATCTGCAGCCGGCGCGGCGGTCTTCGCGGTGGGCGGCGGAGGCGGTTTCGTCGAGGCGGGAGCCCCCACAGGGCCGGCGATGATGGCGCGCACCACGGACCCCTTCTGCGCGGGATACCTGAAGAGCGCGTCGTCCAACTCGACGTTCGCCTCTGCTTGCTCGACGGTGATGCGGGAGTTCTTGGGTCCACCTTGGCGGCCCGACTCGATGGAGAAGGGCATCCACACTCCCGCGACTTGCGCGTAGTTGCCGAGGTCCGTCTCCGCGACCTGCTCGGCGCCGCGCACGTGTCTCACCATCACTCGGCGGATCTCGAGGAAGTAGTCGGGGTCGAGGAACATGTATGCGGTATCGCCGTCCTTCAAGGAGACGCGGAGCTTTAGCGCCGAGGTTCCGTCCACGTCTTCACTGCCCAGGTATTCGACGCGATGTCCCTTCTCGCGCCATCGGACAAGCGGACCCTCGATGTCTGCCTGCTGCGCGCGCTGCCTGGTCTCATCCGCGGAGGAACGCTGCGGGTCCCGGCGACCCTGGAATGGGCTCACCGACCAGGCGTCCTTGCCATCGAAGGCATCTACCGAGGTCAGGCCCTGCATTGTGGTCTCGTCCCGGATCGTGCCCGGACGCTTGACGATCTCGCCCCAGTCGGCCACGACCACCGAGTTGCGCCTTCCAAATTCGAGCTTGCCGGTCAGCCGGACGGAGCGGAGCGCTTGAATCTTTTCCCCCCCGCCACGCGCTTCGATGTATCGAGTGACGATCTCATCTACGGTCAGAGCATGTACGGCGCCCGCCTGGACCGCGAGTGACACCACGAGCAATCCGAACCGATTATGCATTTGGACCTCCGAAAGGGGGCGCATCTTTGCGCAATATGCCCCCCGACCCCAACGACTATTCGCCGATATTCATGATTCGAGACAACTCGGGGATGACAGGCGGCGCGAGGGCGAGCGCCGCCGGGGAGTAACTCTGGTCAGCGCAAGAGTCGGAGCACCTCGCCTTGCGGACGCGGGAAAGGTTTGCTACCTCATGCGGCTGCAGTCGTTTCGCTGAAAGATCCGGGTGCCCGCTGCCGGGTGACTCGCCGCGTCAGGCGATAACAGGCAGCAGCTGTCTCGGCTGAAGCTCAGCGAAAAAAAGTTGTACCGGCAATCGTCCCGAGATTGCCGCGCAGTTGATGTCTGGTTTGAAAACAGTTGTAAACATTTCGGGGAGTGGCTCAGCCTGGTAGAGCACTTGGTTCGGGACCAAGGGGTCGCTGGTTCAAATCCAGTCTCCCCGACTGACCGAGGGTCGTGATTTCATTGGAATTGTTCCATGTATTACGGCCCTTGTTTTTTCGTTTTGGCAGCCGCGAGGACACCAGGGGGACAAACGGCGACGCCGAACCCGCACTCGCGAGCATGGGCATAGGAGGGATGCCGATGCGATTCAGCCCGTCACAGGTCGCCGAGATCGACGGCTGTAGACGTTCGCGGTGAGTCGAGGGTCGCTGTGCCGCAGAATGCGCTGTGCGACCACGAGCGGCACGACCGCCGGTGCGAGCAAAGTTGCCGTGGTGCCGCGCAGATCATGAAAACGGAAGCGATCAATTCCGCGCGGCGCCGGTCGTCGCGCCCGTCCAGGATGCTCGTGTGCTTTGGGTCGGCGCGCAGGTAGACACCGGCAGGCCACGCAGGCCGCTGCGCGGCCTGAAGAGCCTCGTCGATCATGTTTCCACCGACTGGAGCGTCTGATAAGAGCCCTTACATCTCCTAGTGGCCGCGGTCGAAGCAGACCTCGCGGCCAGGACGCGGTGAGAAGCTAGGCTCGCGACAAACGAGTAGGAGGCGGGCGTGGCGACACAACACCTCTTATCGGCCCTTGTTCCTCGTCCTCATCAGCAGACAAATCAAGACCGGCTCGCCCAGTCGCAGCGAGCGCAGCGGGAGGTAAAACCGGCTGATGGAGATCGCTATCCGGGCCGCGACGCGTTCTCTCGTTTCGAGGCGCTAGGTGCCGCGTGAGCGGGCCTCTTGTCGTCCCGCTATCCGTGCTCGGCGCGCGGGACCTCGCCGTCGCCGGCGGGAAAGGCGCGAATCTCGGCGAGCTCATCCGCGCCGGCTTTCCCGTTCCCGACGGCTTCGTGATCACGACGGACGCATACGCGGCTGCCGCGAGCGCTGCGAGCATCGATCCGATGGACCCGATCGCTGCGCGCGCGCGGCTTACGGAGATGGCTGTTCCCCCCGAGGTCGCGACCGCGGTTCGTGATGCGTATCGCGCGCTGGGCGGGCGTGTCGCGGTGCGCTCGTCCGCGACCGCGGAGGATCTTCCGGAGGCGAGCTTCGCCGGCCAGCAGGACACGATCCTCGATGTCGATGGCGAGGCCGCGCTCCTGAACGCGGTGCGCCGGTGCTGGGCGTCGCTCTGGAACGACCGCGCCGTGTCGTATCGGACCACGCAGGCGGTCGATGAGCGCACGCTGGGACTCGCCGTCGTCGTGCAGCGGATGGTCTCCGCACAGGTCGCCGGCGTCCTCTTCACCGCAGACCCGATCACCGGACGCCGTCGGCGCGCCGCCATCGATGCGGTCCGCGGTCTCGGCGAGCAGCTCGTCTCGGGCGCGGTGAATCCGGACCACTACCTCGTCGATGTGAAGACCGGCGCGGTCCTCGAGCGGCGCGGCGACATCGTGGACGACACCCGCCTTCGCGAGCTCGCGGCCATTGGCGCCCGCATCGAGGCGCACTACGGCAAGCCGCAGGACATCGAGTGGGCGATCGACGGGGAGAAGGTGTGGATCGTGCAGTCGCGCGACATCACGACGCTGTATCCGATCCCCGCGAGCGCCCCCGATCCGGAGCGCGACCTGCGCGTCTACCTCTCGGTCAACGTCGCGCAGGGTGTCCTCCAGCCTTTCACGCCGATGGGCATCCAGACCTTCCGGCTGCTGGGCGCGGCGTTCGCGTCGGCGGTCGGGAGGCCCCTTGCCGATCCGGCGGCGGGGACCTCCTTCATCGCCGACGCCGGCCTGCGCCTATGGGTCGATCTCACCGGGGTGTTCCGGAACTCGGCCGCGCGGGAATTACCGGTCCGGGTGCTGTCGATCATGGAAGCGCGAAGCTCGGCGATCTTCGCGCGGCTACAGGACGATCCGCGCCTCGCACCGCGCGGCGGCTCGCGCCTGCGCTCGCTCGCGTCAATTCTTCACGCGGTCATGCATGCGGGAGTGCCGCGGTGGGTGATCCGCGCGCTCCTTTGTCCGGAGACGACGCGCAACCAGATCCTGCGCGACGTCGACGCGATCGTCACGCGCGACGCCGGACCGCTCACGACTCCGGTCGATAGGCTCGACGCGTTCGAACAACTGCTGATCACGACACCGCCGCGCATGTTCCAGCGGCTCGTCGCGATGGTCGGCGCCGGGTTGATCTCGTACAATTTCGCCGCGCGGCTGCTCCGCGGTGCCGCGAGCGACGACGAGATGCGGACCGTGCTGCGGGGCC
>Ga0126383_10001378_pt1 | contig 15048 bp, 18 predicted proteins | sample PanSoiMetPlot_35_FD_96882 | JGI IMG/M metagenome (GOLD analysis project Ga0126383, IMG submission 96882) | Tropical forest soil microbial communities from Panama - MetaG Plot_35 | ecosystem: Environmental > Terrestrial > Soil > Tropical forest > Bulk soil | place: Panama | collected 2016-02-17
CAGCCTGCTCTATGGCGACTATGCCGCCCAAACGGCATTTGGTATTCTCGACCGTCAGCAAGGCATTTTGGGAACCGGCCAGGTCAAACTCGACGCGAATTGGGTGATGTTGGGCGCGGCGCGCTACGACATCAACGCCGGCAAGTTCGATCAGACCCGCATCGGCCTGGGCTATGTGGACGATTGTCTCATCTTTGGCCTGAACTACATTACCAACTACACTTACAGCGGAAACGTCACCGCCAACCATACAGTCATGTTGCAGCTGTCCCTACGCACGCTGGGTGGCACGTCAGTCGGCCAGGGCGTCGGCCGGCCGGCGACAAACTAGCGGCCGCCGAGATCCATGAAGATTGCGATGCCGAGGGTACGCTTGAGTCGCCACCGATGGCTGGCGAGTATCGTTTTTGCCCTGGTTTTTGCCGCGCCCGGACTGGCGCGAGCACAAGTTGTAGTCATCGCCAACGGCTTGCCGATTACCGAATACGACATCCAGCAGCGCACGAAGCTTGTTGTCTCTTCGACCCATAAGACGCCCACACGTCAGGAGGTCATCAACGAGCTAATAGACGATCGGCTCAAGATTTCGCGCGCAAAATACTATGGTTTCGAAATAGGAAATGATGAGGTTGAAAGCGCATTCAACGGCATGGCATCACGCCAGCACCTCACGCCGCAACAATTTGGCCAAGTCCTCGAACACGCCGGTATTTCTCCAAATACCGTCAAAGCGCGTATTCGCGCGGAGTTAACATGGCAACAGCTGGTCCGCGGCAGGTACAATGCCACGCTCCAGGTCGGTGAAAGCGACGTTGCTAACGCCCTGAAGGAGCGCAATGAAAACCAGAATGCGGCCGTCGGTTATGTGTACACACTCTACCCGGTGACGATTGTCATTCCGCGCGGTTCGAGCGAGAGCATCATTGCCGCCAAGCGCAGCGAGGCGGACAACCTGCGCAACCGGTTCGCCTCCTGCAACGAGGGGCTCGCCATGGCGCGCAGCATGCGAGACGTGGCGGTGCGTGAACCGATCACACGCAGCTCGGCTGATTTGACACCCGAGCTGAGGGAGTTGCTCGGCAGCATCCAAGTCGGCCGCTTGACGACACCGGAGGTGACAGCGCAAGGCCTGCAGATGTTTGCGGTGTGCAACAAGAAGGAAAGCACGACGGAATCGCCGCTCAAGCGCGAAATGCGCGAGCAGATTTTTACCAAGCGCTTTGAGTCCGAATCCAAGAGATATCTGGACGAAGTCCGCAAATCGGCAATGATCGAATACAAGAACGAAAAAGATAAATGAGCGAAGCTGCCGCCCTTCCTCTTGCCTTGACGCTTGGCGAACCGGCGGGCATCGGTCCTGACTTGACGATCCAGCTGTGGCGGAGGCGTGCCGAGTTAAAGCTGCCGGCTTTTTATCTCATTGGCGATTCGGGGTTCCTAAAGCGCCGCGCCCGCCTGCTTGGTCTGGATATTGCGCTCAAAAAAGTAACGCCCGCGCAAGCTTGCGAAACATTCGCACAGGCCTTGCCGGTCGTCCCGCTCGACGTAGCATCCGTTAGCGCCGAGCCGGGCAAGCCTGATGCTTCGAGCGCGCCGGCCGCCATCGCCTCGATCCGCACCGCGGTAGCCCACGTGTTGAAAGGTCACGCTGCCGCAATCGTCACCAATCCCGTGGCAAAGAACGTGCTCTACCGCTCCGGCTTTGCGGAACCGGGTCATACCGAATTTCTCGCGAAGCTCGCCCATGAAGCGACTGGCAAGACAGCAAGACCCGTGATGATGCTATGGTCGCCTGAGCTCGCGGTGGTGCCGGTGACAATCCATTTGCCGCTCAAGGACGTGGTCACGCAGCTCACGCCTGACTTGGTGATAGAAACTGGACGAATCGCGGCACACGATCTTAACACCCGCTTCGGGATTTCGCGTCCGCGGATCGCAGTCGCTGGCCTCAATCCGCACGCCGGCGAGGAAGGCGCTCTCGGCGAGGAAGATCGCGTTGTCGTCGCTCCGGCTGTAAAACAGCTTCAGGCGGAGGGCATCGACGCGATCGGTCCAATGCCGGCCGATACGTTGTTTCATGACCGGGCTCGCGCTGCCTATGATGTGGCGCTGTGCATGTATCACGATCAGGCGTTGATCCCGATCAAGACGCTTGCGTTCGATCACGCGGTGAACGTGACGCTTGGTCTGCCGTTCGTACGCACCTCACCGGACCATGGCACCGCGTTCGATATTGCCGGCAAGGGCATCGCCGATCCAACGAGCCTGATGGCGGCCCTCACACTCGCTGCGCGCTTGTCGGCGACCGCGCCGGCGCTCGTGCCCGCAAAATAATAATGGCTCGAATAGATGATCTGCCGCCGCTGCGAGAAGTCATCCGCCGGCACGGGCTTAGGCCAAAAAAATCCCTCGGCCAAAATTTCCTGTTCGACCTCAATTTGACCGCGCGTATTGCCCGGGCGGCGGAGCCGCTCGAAAACATTACCGTGGTGGAAATCGGTCCCGGGCCGGGCGGGCTTACCCGCGCGCTGCTGGCGCTGGGAGCGCGTCGCGTCGTCGCGGTGGAACGGGACCAGCGCGCCCTTGCTGCGCTTGAGGAGATCGCTGCCCGTTATCCTGGGCGACTCGACATCATCGCCGGCGACGCCCTGAACGTCGATCTGCGCGAACAACTCGGGCCCGAACGTGCGCGTGTTGTAGCAAACTTGCCTTATAACATCGCTACTGCCCTGCTCGTCGGCTGGCTTGTTACCGAGCCGTGGCCACCCTGGTATGATTCGTTGCTGCTCATGTTTCAGCGTGAAGTCGCCGAGCGAATCGTCGCCATTCCGGGAAGCAAGTCCTACGGACGTTTGTCGGTGCTGGCCGGCTGGCGCACCGAGGCGAAGATATTGTTTGATGTGGCGCGCTCGGCCTTTGTCCCGTCGCCGAAAGTGACCTCGTCGGTCGTACGGCTGATTCCAAGGCAAGTTCCGCTCGGCTGCGAGGCAACTGTACTGCAGCGCGTAACTGAGGCCGCCTTCGGCCAACGCCGCAAGATGCTTCGACAAAGCCTGAAAACGCTCGGCGTTGACGTCGCCGCGCTGCTTGCCGCTGCGGGAATCGAACCGACAGCGCGAGCCGAACAAATACCGGTCGAGGGTTTCGTCGCATTGGCGCGAATTTTCGCTAGGAACGCGAAAAGCCGCGTGTGATATGTAGTCCGTGATGCAAATGCACCGTCAATCCCTGACCGGCTATGGTGCGCCTCTCTGCGAGACTGTGGCCGAAGCTCCTCGTCCGCAAGGCAGCGAGATTTTAGTGCGCATCGTTCGTTGCGGCGTCTGCCATTCCGATCTGCATATGCAAGACGGTTTCTTTCTGCTCGGTGAAAACAAAAAACTGGACGTGCGCGCGGGCCGCACGCTGCCATTTACGCTTGGTCATGAAATCGCTGGCGTGGTCGAAAGCGTGGGGCCGGATGCGGATGCAAAACCGGGTGCCGCGGTCGCGGTCTATCCTTGGATCGGTTGCGGGCGATGCCCCGCATGCAAGGTTGGCGACGAGAATATCTGCATCATGCCACGCCATCTGGGCACCACAGTCGACGGCGGTTTTGCCTCTCATGTGCTGGTACCTCATCCCCGCTACCTCATCGATTATGCGCCGCTATCGCCCGCCTATGCCGGCGCGCTGATGTGCTCGGGGCTGACCGCCTACGCCGCACTCAGGAGACTATCTGGTCGCGCGGAACGTGCACCTCCTTTGCTGGTTGGTCTCGGCGGAGTCGGGCTGATGGGTTTGGCGCTTGCGCGCGCCATGTACGGCGTCGCGCCCTTTGTCGCCGATATTGACGCTAGAAAGCGCGAGGCGGCGCTTGGCGCGGGCGCCCGCGAGGCGTTCGACCCGTCCGACCCCAATGCTCGCAAAGCGTTGCTGAAAGCGAGCGGTGGCATCTATGCGGCTATTGATTTTGCCGGCTCCGATGCCTCGTTGAACTTCGCTACTGGTGTGCTGGCCAAGGGCGGCAAGGTGGTGGTCACTGGCCTGATCGGAGGCGCCTATTCGACTGCGGTCGCCATGTTTCCCCTCAAAGCCATGACGATCGAAGGTACGTTGACGGGGACGCTGGCTGAAGCGCGCGAATTGATCGACCTTGTGCGCGCTAAAAATATCGCACCGCCACCGATCGCCGAGCGGCCACTTGATCAGGCATCGGCGACACTCGATGACTTGCGCGCCGGAAAAATAGTCGGCCGTGTAGTATTGACGATTTAAAGTTTCGATTGCAGTTCTCGCACGAAGTCCGACAGGCCGGACTGGCGTTCGCGTTTGAGTCGTTCGGCGGCGAGAATGGCAGCTACTTCTGCGAATGCCTGATCAAGATCGCGATTAATCACCACATAATCGTATTCTCCCCAGTGGCTCATCTCGTCGGCGGCCTTCGCCATGCGACGATGAATGGTTTCGTAATCATCTTGGGCGCGCGTCCGTAGCCGACGCTCCAGCTCGGGTTTTGATGGCGGCAGAATGAATACGCTGGCCATATCGTTGGGCGCAACTTCTTTGAGTTGTTTGGCACCCTGCCAATCGATATCGAACAACACATCGCGACCTGCGGCTAGTGCTTCCATCACGGGTTTCCTGGGCGTACCGTAATAGTTGTCAAAAACTTCTGCCCATTCCAGCAGGTCGCCCTTTTCCACAAGCTCGTCAAAGTCTCGACGCGGAATGAAACGATAGTCACGCCCCTCCATTTCACTCGGCCGCCTTTTTCTCGTAGTCACTGATACCGAGAGGATAACGTTCGGATCTTTTTCCTGAAGCCTTCGTGACAACGTGGTTTTTCCGGCGCCTGAAGGCGACGAAAGCACCAGCATCAAGCCGCGTCTGCTGACGGCGATGTCCGGTTGTCGCCTTGGCATGATCTTGTCACTCCAGGTTCTGCACCTGCTCGCGGAACTGTTCGACCACGCTTTTGAGCTCGAGGCCAATCGTGGTCAATTCCAGGTCGTTTGCCTTGGCCGTAAGCGTATTCGATTCGCGGTGCAGTTCCTGCGCAAGAAAATCCAGTTTGCGGCCAATCGCGCCGCCGCCGGCAAGCAGTTTCTTCGCCTGGGTCACGTGCGAGGCCAGGCGATCAAGCTCTTCGCGGATATCGGCCTTGGCGGCGAGCAGGATTGCCTCCTGGTGCAACCGGTCCGGGTCGAAGCGCTCCGAGGAGTCCAGGAGGCCTTTCACCTGCTCGGTCAGGCGGGCCATAATGGCGTCCGGCTTGCGCCCTGGCGCCGCTTCCGCCCGCGCGGTCAGCGCGGCGATTTCATCAAGTCGCGCCGACAGCACGCGGCCAAGTGCGTCGCCTTCAGCGCGACGCATCGCAGCGAGCGCGGCCAACGTCTCCTCGAATCCGGCGACGATCGCCGTCTCGGCCGTGCGGCGATCCTCCTCGCGTTCGTCCGCGTCGCCCACCTCGATCACGCCTTTGAGCGAAAGAATACCGTCAAGGCTCGGCGGAGCGGCATCGATTTTTTCCGAAAGACTCTTGAGAGTCGACAGTACCGCTGTAAGCACCGGCTCGTTGACTTTTACCGTCGGCTGCACGCCCTGACGCGTGACAGCCAAATTGGCGTAGATCGTACCGCGGGAAAGTTTTTCGGCGGCGCGCGCTCGGGCTGGCAATTCAACTGCGTCCCAGCCACCCGGCGACCGAAAGCGTAAATCAAGCCCTTTGGCGTTGACCGACTTTATCTCCCAACTCCACGCATAGGTGCCGGCGATTCCCTGGCTACGAGCAAAGCCGGTCATGCTCGAAAGAGCCATGCAGTCGATCTCACCTTGATGCGTGTCCGCAAAGTGCGGTGACCTTAACCGCGCGAGGTTGACGTCACAAGCCTACGGCTTCGCAGTGCCTGGTATGCTATTTGTGGACGGCGCCGTGGCACTTGGCAACGCTGTTCCGTTGCTGTGCTCGATTCCGCGCAGGCGCGCGACGTTCTTCTGGTGCTCCGCGTAGCTGTCTGAAAATACATGGCCACCGGTTCCGTCGGCCACGAAATAAAGCTCCTTGGTGCGCGCCGGATTGGCAGCGGCCTCGAGCGAGGCGCGGCCAGGATTGGCGATCGGGCCCGGCGGCAAGCCATCGATCACATACGTATTGTACGGCGTTGATTGCTCTATTTCGCTTTTCAAGATCGGGCGGCCAAGCGAGCCCTTACCGCCGGTCAGGCCATAGATGATCGTCGGATCTGACTGGAGACGCATCCTGCTCTTGAGCCGGTTGACAAACACCGCGGCTACGCGCGTGCGTTCATCCGGCCGTCCCGTTTCCTTTTCCACGATCGACGCGAGCGTAACCAATTGCTCCGGCGTCTTTACAGGCAAGTCCTGCATCCGGCGCTCCCACACCTCTTGCAACACACGCCGGTGCGCCTGCTGCATGCGCTGGATGATTTGCTCGCGAGTCATGCCGCGCGTGAACTTGTATGTTTCTGGAAGCAGTGTCCCCTCGCGCGGGATTTCCCTAACCTGGCCCGTGAGCGCGTCATTCTCAAGGAGACGCGCTACGATTTGTTCAGAAGTTAGTCCTTCCGCGATTGTGAAGGCGTGCTGCACAACCTTGCCTTCGATGATGGTATCGACAACGTCGGAGAGGCTCGCCTGTCTACTGAACTGATACTCGCCATATTTGAGTTCGCCGCGGGCCTTAAGCGCGATGATGCCACCCATAAACACGTATGGCTGATCAATGACGCCCTCGCGCTGCAGCAGATCGGCAATGTCGCGAATGCCAAGGCCGCGTGGAATATTGACAACTTTGTCCTCGGCGAGTGGACCAGGCGATTCGAACCGCTGCTTGCCAAAGAACAGAGCGGCGCCGACAGCGATAGACGTCAACACCAGTACGGTGAAAATCGCGTTTCCGATGACAACCAGCGGATGGCGAGCGCGTTTGGACCGGCGGCTTGGAATCGGCACGCGTTCCGGCTCAAGGGCCGCGCGCGGGCTGCGTGGCGACGGCGGTTTTCCAGTCGATCGACCGTTGTTCTTGCCGCCCGGCGGTAGATTGGAATTCACCTCGTTCGCTCCAGTATCGGCACCTGTCCGGGTCGTGTCATCTCGCCACGGCAGCCGAAAAAAGTCAGCCGTTTTCGCACGTTAGAAAAAATTATGGCAAAAGGTTGGGAAGTTTGTCCCAGCACGCTTTTAAGCCGCGTAGCGGCGGAAGATGAGCGAGGCATTTGTTCCGCCAAAGCCAAAAGAATTCGAAAGCGCGGTATCGACATCTCGCTTGCGCGCCTGATGGGGGACCAGATCGATCGGTGTATCGACCGAAGGGCTGTCCAGATTGATCGTCGGCGGAGCAATCCGGTCGCGGATCGCGAGGATGGAGAAGATTGCCTCGACCGCACCGGCGGCACCCAGCAGATGACCAATGCACGATTTGGTCGAGGACATCGACATGCGGCCAGCGGCGTTACCGACCAGTTTCTGCACCGCGCCAAGCTCGATCTCGTCACCGAGGGGTGTCGAGGTTCCATGTGCATTGATGTAATCGATGTCGCCGGGCGAAATGCCGGCTCTGCGAATGGCGGCATTCATGCAGCGAAGGGCGCCGTCGCCGTCCGGCGCAGGCGCCGTGATATGGTGCGCGTCGCCCGACAGTCCATAACCGATCAACTCAGCATAGATTTTTGCGCCTCGCGCTCTGGCGTGATCGAGCGCCTCCAGCACGACGACACCGGCGCCCTCGCCCATCACAAAGCCGTCGCGATCCTTGTCGTACGGACGTGAAGCGCGTGTTGGTTCATCGTTAAAATTGGTGGAAAGTGCCCGCAATGCGGCGAAACCGGCGAGTGAAATGCGGTTGACCGGCGATTCTGCACCGCCTGCGACCATCACCTCGGCATCGCCAAGCGCCACCAACCGAGCGGCATCGCCAATAGCATGAGCGCCGGTCGAGCAGGCTGTTACCACCGCGTGATTGGGCCCCTTGAGTCCGTGCGCAATCGATACGTAGCCGGAGGCCAGATTGATGATGCGCCCGGGAATGAAAAATGGCGACACCCGGCGGGACCCTTTTTCCTTTAGCACCTCCGCAGTTTCCGCAATGCCCTCGATGCCGCCGATACCGGAACCTATCAGCACTCCGGTGGTAGTCTGCTCGCCGTAACTTTGCGGACGCCAGCCGGCATCGTCGAGCGCCTGTCGCGCCGCACACATCGCGAAGGTGATAAATTCATCGACCTTGCGCTGTTCCTTCGGCTCCATCCACTGGTCTGGATTGTAGGTGGCATTCGAGCCATCACCGCGTGGAATCACGCAGGCAATCTTGCAGGCAATATCGGATACGTCGAACCTTTCAATCTTCCTGGCGCCGCTTTCACCCCTGACCAGACGCTCCCAGGTCGGTTCTACGCCGCAGCCGAGCGGCGTAACCATCCCCAGTCCGGTAACAACGACACGTCTCATGGCCGGCTCCGAGCGAAACTATTCGCCCCGCTGCACCACGCACAGCTTATAGATGTATAACGAGCGAAGCGATTGAGCAGCAGCGTGCCTGCTCAGCTTTTGGCGTTTTTTTCGAGAAACTTAACGGCGTCGCCGACGGTAAGAATGGTTTCGGCGGCATCATCGGGGATCTCGCAGCCGAACTCCTCTTCGAAGGCCATCACGAGCTCGACGGTGTCGAGACTGTCGGCGCCAAGATCGTCGATGAAACTTGCTTGATCGGTCACCTTTTCCGGCTCTACGCCCAGGTGCTCTACGACGATCTTTTTCACCCGCTCGCCAATGTCACTCATCGTTCCAACCTCGTGCTTTTTAGATTGGGCCGCGACCGGATCTTGGATCGCAGCCATCGCCTTGCGGCCTCATGGTGATTGACGGGATGAGACGATACCCAATTGCGGAACATCGCTTGCAATGTCCACGATTAGCCGCCCCAGCCGGGCCAAAGTTCGGTTACCATACTTCAATTGCGTTGACTAGCGCGTGAAGGGCAAAGTGAGCAAGCCCCGAAAATCCTGCATTTCCACCGACCGCTTGCAGATGATCTCGCGCGAAAAACGGTCCCCGTTTTTGGTACCATGCGCTAGAGCATGGCCATCCCGCCATTGACGTGGATGGTTTGGCCGTTGACATAGCCGGCTTCATTCGAAGCCAGAAATACTGCCGCAGCCGCCACATCTTCCGGAGTACCGAGTTTGGCCGCAGGGACGCGGCCAAGGATTGCCTCCCGCTGCTTCTCGTTGAGTTTCTCGGTCATAGCCGACGCGATCAGGCCAGGCGCGATGCAATTGGCGGTGATGTTGCGCTTGGCGTATTCGGCAGCCACCGACTTAATCATGCCGACCATGCCGGCCTTGGACGCGGTATAATTTCCCTGTCCCGGATTGCCGGTGAATCCAACCACAGATGAGATGCCAATCACACGTCCCCAACGTCGACGCATCATGCGCGATACCGCCGCGCGCGCCAGCCGGAATGTCGCGGTAAGATTGACGGCAATCACCCTGTCCCAATCCTCATCGCGCAACTGCACAAACAGATTGTCGCGATTGATGCCGGCATTCGCCACAAGGATGTCGACTTTCTCCATTTTTTCTTCTGCGCTCGGCACGAGCGCTTCGACTGCATTCTTGTCCGCAAGATCACATGGTAGCACGTGCACACGGCTTGCAAGCGCGGCAGCAACCGCTTCAAGGGCGTCCTTGCGGGTTCCTGAAATCGCGACGGTGGCACCCTGCCCATGCAGGGCACGCGCGATCGCGCCGCCGATTGCGCCGCTCGCCCCGGTCACCAGCGCCGTCTTACCCTTCAAGTCGAACATTATGGGTTCCTCCCTTCCTTGAAGGCAGCGACATCGTCCGGAGTGCCGATCGCGACAGCGCTCGCGCCGTCCGCAAGCCTTTTGATCAGCCCACTAAGCACCTTGCCCGCGCCGACCTCGTAGAAATTCGTAACGCCGGCGTCGGCCATGAACACAACCGATTCACGCCAGCGCACGGTGCCGGTGACCTGGGCAATCAGTGCACGCACGATCTCGGCCGGCTCATGGATCGCTTTGGCCAGCACGTTGGCTACCACCGGTACTGCCGGTTGCTTGACCGGCACTTTCGCCAACGCTTCCGCCATCACCTGCGCTGCGGGCTGCATCAATGCACAATGGAATGGCGCAGACACTGGCAGAAGCATGGCACGTTTGGCGCCTCTGGCTTTGGCAATTTCGACGGCGCGTTCGACTGCCGCTTTGTTACCGGAGACCACGACCTGGCCGGCGCCATTGTCATTGGCAGCCTGGCAAACCTCGCCTTGTTCTGCTTCGGCAGCGACAGCTGCGGCTGCGTCGAATTCGAGGCCGATAAGCGCGGCCATGGCACCCGCGCCGACTGGAACCGCCTTTTGCATTGCCTGTCCGCGTGCGCGTAAAAGGCGCGCCGCGTCTGCCACGGTAAAGGCGCCGGCCGCAGCCAGCGCCGAATATTCGCCCAGCGAGTGGCCGGCAACAAATTTCGTATCGCGCGCAAGGTTAAGGCCGGCCTCCGCTTCCAACACGCGCAGTGCGGCGAGCGAAACAGCCATGAGTGCAGGCTGCGCATTTTCCGTGAGCGTGAGAGTGTCGGACGGTCCTTCGAAAATGATGCCGCTCAGCTTGGTGCAGAGAGCGGCATCGACGTCTGCGAATACCTGGCGCGCGGCTAGAAAATTTGCCGCCAGGGTTTTGCCCATCCCTACGGCCTGGCTGCCTTGCCCCGGGAATACGAAAGCGACCGCCATGTTCCGGCCGAAAGACACCTCGCTACTCGTTCTGTCAAGTTTCGCCGCAGGCGGTAACTTTGCGACAATACTCTTTCCGTTAGGATTCATGTTGATTTCAAGGGCCAAGGCGATGAATGACCTGGTTACCGAGGACGATCTTGCGCGCGCGCGCGTCGATCCGGATTTCCGCCGGCAATTCCTGGCCCAAAACCTCGACCGGCTGCTCGAAGCGCTCAAAAAGACACGGCAGGCCAGTGGTCAGACTGCCGATACCTTTAGGCAGCTGCGCGAGGGCGCCGAACTTGCCGTCAAACTTGCGGACCGTTTGCAAGACGGCGACTTCGGACCCCGGGCCGCGTGATTTTTGCCACGTTGTTTGCCTTGCTTTTTTGCAAAAACCTCTTATAAACCGCGCGCTCCGTCGATCCTGGCTGGAAGCTGAACGGACGGCCGGCTTGTTGCAAATCATCCGGCAGGGCCTTGTCGCCCGGCGTCCCGTGCTTCCGCCTTCAGAGCATTCGAGCCTTTCCCGAAGGTTCGAGGGGCTTGGCGCCGGGATCGAGGAATGGACTTGACCAAGGGAAAGGCTTTGCATGCCGCTCTATGAACATGTTTACCTCGCGCGCCAGGACCTGAGCACGCAGCAGGTCGAGGATTTAACCACGCAGTTGTCCGGCGTCATCGGGCAAATGGGTGGCAAGGTCACCAAGAACGAATACTGGGGCCTGAAGTCCCTCACCTACCGGATTCGCAAGAACCGCAAGGCGCACATGACATTGCTTAATGTCGATGCGCCGCCCGCCGCGCTGAACGAGATCGAACGCCAGGAGCGTCTCAACGAAGATGTGCTGCGTTATCTCACGATCCGCGTCGATGCGCACGAGGACGGACCTTCGGCGATGATGCGGAAATCCGATCGCGACCGTGACGAGCGCGGGCGCCGCCCGCGGCGCGACGAAGGCGACGACGGCGAGAGCGTCGAAGTGGGTACGGAGGAATAGCTCATGGCACTTGCACCGCAAGGCGGCGCTCGCCGCCCATTCTTTCGCCGTCGAAAGACCTGTCCGTTCTCCGGCGCCAACGCACCGAAGATCGATTACAAGGACGTCAAGCTTTTGCAACGTTATGTATCGGAGCGGGGCAAAATCGTGCCAAGCCGTATCACCGCGGTGTCGGCAAAGAAACAGCGCGAGCTGGCCCAGGCCATCAAGCGCGCTCGCTTCCTTGGCTTGCTGCCTTATGTGATACAGTAAATTCACAACAACGCTTCCGGCGGCGGCTGGAAGCCGATGGTTGGGGCGGATGGGGTTCCGTCTCTAACCGCTCGATGAGGAGCGGGACAGCTCGTGATGATGCAAGTCCTAGCCATAGGGATCAGTGCCGGCGCAGCAGCAGCTCTGCTGTTTGCCTCGATGACATCAGGCGCGCTGTTGTCGATTCCTTTGTTCTATCTCGCGCCACTTCCGATCATGATCGCAGGACTCGGCTGGAGCCATTGGGCAGCGCTCACCGCGGCGATTGTCGGCGCGATCACGCTCGGCATTGTATTTGGTGCCGTGTTTCTTTTCGCTTTCCTTGCCGGGACCGGCGTTCCGGCCTGGTGGCTAAGCTATCTCGGCATGCTGGCGCGCCCTGCGGGAGGCAATGGTCATGAACGGGCGCTCGAATGGTACCCGACCGGACGCCTCGTGATGTGGGCGGCGATCCTTGGGGCGCTTGTTGTCATCGTTGCCATACCGAATTTCGGCACCGACGCTGAGAGTTTTCGTGCGGGATTGCGCGACGCTCTTAATGCAATGTTGCGCACACAGAGTGGCACGCCGCCCGATGCACCGCTCAACCTGCCGGGCTTGAGCAAAATCGATCGGTTGGTGAATTTTCTCGTCTATTTGATACCACCCGCGGCGGCAGTCCTTTCAACGATTACTAACCTGTTCAACCTTTGGCTAGCCGCGCGCGTTGTAAAGTTTTCTGGCCGACTGGCACGGCCGTGGCCACAGCTTTCTGCAATGCGTTTTCCGCCGCTGCTAACGGCGGCGCTCGCTCTTGCTATCGCCTTAAGCTTCGTGGATGGCATCATTGGTATCGTTGCTGGAGTGGTGTCGGCCAGCCTGCTGATGGCCTATGGCGTCCTCGGCTTCGCCGTATTGCATGCGATCACCCAAGGCATGAATTCACGGGCACTTGTGTTGGGCGGGACCTACATGGCCGTGTTGATGATTGGTTGGCTGATCCTCGCAGTCTGCCTGTTCGGCGTGCTTGATACCGCAATTGACCTGCGTGGTCGGATCGCACGCAGGCGTGGACCCCCGGCCCTTTTCTGAGATCCACACAATGAGATTCACACGGCAACAGACAAACCAGGTTCAGATCGAGGAGTGACTACAATGGAAGTGATCCTACTTGAGCGTATTGGCAAGCTCGGACAAATGGGCGACGTCGTGCGTGTAAAAGACGGCTTTGCCCGCAATTTTCTGCTGCCACGTGGCAAGGCACTGCGTGCGACCGCCGACAACAAGAAACGGTTCGAAGAGATGAAGGCCGAACTCCAGGCCAAAAATCTCGCCATGAAGGGTGAGGCCGGCAAGCTCGCGGGCACCATGGACGGCAGGACCTTTGTCGTGCTCCGGCAGGCGAGCGAGGCAGGACAATTGTTCGGCTCGGTCTCAAGCCGCGATATTGCTGAATTGCTCAAGACCGACGGCGCAGAAGTCGGCAAATCACAGATCGTGCTCAATGCCCCGATCAAAACCATCGGCCAGTACAGGGTACCGTTAGCGCTTCATCCGGAAGTGGAGGTTGCAATAACCATTACGGTTGCGCGCAGCGCAGACGAAGCCGCGCGTATAGCGCGCGGCGAGGACACCACCGTGCAACGCACGGAGGCCGAGGAAGAAGCGGCCGCCGCGGCCGCCGCCGCGGAAGCCATGTTCGAGCCGGAAGCAAAAGCGCGACGCGATCACCCAAAGCCGGAGGGCGAAGCGGCTGGGGCGCCAGCAGAGACAGGACCAACCGAAGCGGCCGTCAAGCCTGCCAAGGGCAAGCGGAAGAAGGCCGAAGAGGCATGAATTTGCGCTTCCTCCCCGAGAGCCATACCGACTTTGTGTTGGCGGTAACGCCTGGCCTTGCGTTTTTTGGCCTTGCGCTTTGTCTCATGTCAGCGGCGGTAGTTGCGTTTATTGTCGTCCGCCGCCGCAGTGGCAGACCCCGTAGCTAGTCGGATTTGCCGCCGTCGACCGGCCTTGCCTCGCCGGGCGCGGACTTCGGCTCTGGGGCTAGAATTTCAGTCGACTTCGGCTGAGAGGATTTCGGCGGCAACGATTTGGGCTCCGCCGTCCTTGCCTCTGGCTTTTTCTTCTCGCCGGGCCTTGTCTTGTCGTCGCCTCTCGCGGCGCGCTTGATGGGACGGGCCGTCGCCGCCGGCCCGGTATCCATCGACCTGACATAATTTGCGATGGCGGTGGCCGTTTCCCGGCTGGCCGTGTAGTGCTGGCGAAGGAAACTATCGAGCCCAAATACTCCGAACCTTCTGGCCAGCCCCTGCGGGGTTTTGTGACAGACTGCGCAGTCCGATGCGAACAATTGGGCGGGGCTCTTGCCCTGGTCCAGACTTTCCTGCGCCCCAACCTCACCGGCCAGGCACATCACCGCCAGGACAATGGTAGTCCGGATGCCACAACGTAGCGCCTCCATGATCGTCAAACCTCTCCCTTAGCGGCCGCCGCCCACCTGCGTCTGTGTACACGTCTTGATACCGTATTATTTCGAAATTGTGACCCGCCTGAACAGACGGCCGAGTCGCGCGTTGCCCAATTGATGGCCCAGCAGAACTTTGATTAAATACCTAAGTCCGAACGTTTTATGCGTCCCCGGCGTTGTTTTTTAGGATACGGCCGGCAGAAACGCGGATTCTTGTTGATGGAGGCGGCCGATGGATCGGTTGCTTCGAGTATTGCTTGGGGCATTTATTCGGCGAGGGACGTTCAGGCTCACGACCTCGCGCGGGACGACCTTCACATTCGGCGACGGCACGGGCACGCCGGTGGCGGTGCGCCTCACGACGCGTGCCACTGAAATTGGGATTTTGCTCCACCCAGAGCTAAAGTTTGGCGAAGCGTATATGGATGGCACCATGCTCATTGAGCAAGGCACAATTGCCGATGTGCTGGCTGTCGCCCTGGGTCAGAGTGCGGAAATTCCCAAATGGGCTCGTCTGCAATGGCTGCTGCGCTACGTCGGCCGGCGTCTCGCGCAGTTTAATCCGCGCAGGCGTGCGCGCCGCAACGTGGCGCATCATTATGATCTCGATGG
>Ga0126383_10001379_pt1 | contig 15040 bp, 6 predicted proteins | sample PanSoiMetPlot_35_FD_96882 | JGI IMG/M metagenome (GOLD analysis project Ga0126383, IMG submission 96882) | Tropical forest soil microbial communities from Panama - MetaG Plot_35 | ecosystem: Environmental > Terrestrial > Soil > Tropical forest > Bulk soil | place: Panama | collected 2016-02-17
CACTTCGCGAATGTCATCGTCGGTACGAAAAACTGTGCCGAAACTCATAGGCATGATGGTGTAGTTTTTCATCACGGTTTCGATCACATTTTCGTGAGCTAATGCGTTTTCCCGCGTGGGATCGAAAATGTCGACCGAAATCTTACTGACCACCGCAGCGATATCCTGATAGTTGATCGTGTAAACCATGTCTTGCTGACCGCCAATCCCGATTTGTCCAAAGGTGGTCGATGCCTTGGCCTCCACGATCCCGTACACATACCTGCCACCTTCACCCGGCTTTATGTCTCGTGTCCGGGTGGGCGCATCAGCCCTCTTCACGTGCAGATCTTCTCGGCTCGCCTTTTTTTTCGCCCGTCGGCGGATGGTTTTGGTTGCCATACCTTCTTCCCCGGCTGCAACGATTTCACGAACCACCACCGGCGATCGCAGGCCTTTCCATGGGTGAGCCAGGCAGGCCGGGAATTGGCAGCTCGTGAGAAATGGGAAATGCCAACTTGAAAATCGTGCCCTTTCCTACCGTGCTGCGCACTTGAATCCTGCCCACATGATTCTCCACGATGCCTTTCACGATCCATAGTCCCAGCCCTGTACCCTTTTCGCCTTTGCTGGAGACAAAGGGCTCGAACATGGAGGCCCGCAGGTCCTTCGAAATACCGGAGCCGCTGTCCACCACGGAGATCGTGATCCAGCCATGTATGCCATCGGAGGCCCGCAGGTAGCGGGTTCGGAGAATCAGATCACCGCCCTGCGGCATCGCATCTTGCGCGTTAACTACCAGGTTGGAAAGCAACTGTCGGAATTGATCGGCAGAACCGCGCATGGCCGGCAACTTGCCCAGATCCTTACGTACGCTAACTCGCGTCTTAAGTAGTGGTCGCCCGAACAACGCTACTGTATCCTCAATCACCGCGTTCAAATCAAAAGTTCCCAGCTGATTGGCGTTGCGATACAAACCCAACATCTGGCGAACAATTCGGGTAACACGGTCGGCCTCGTTTTTCAGGACTTCATAAACCGGCTCGGCGGAAAGATCTAATTTCCCCTTCAAAAGGTAGATAGCGTTCTTGATCGCCTCCATTGGATTGTTGATCTCATGCGCGATGGTGCCCGCCAGCCGGCCGGTAGCCGCAAACCTTTCCATCTCGAGCATGCGCCGCTCCATCTGGAGCTGCTCCAGTTTTTTCCAGGTCGAGAAATCACGCAATACGGTCACAGTGTAGGCAACCTGTCCGCGGGCGTCATAAATTTTGCCGGAGCGCACTGCATACTCGATTTCTCCGCGGGTTCCGGGGTGGAACAGGCGAAGGGATTTGTTCTCCTTGTCAACGAAGGAGAATGTGAACGACGTAAGATACGCATCCAGCTTAGCTTGGTTCTTCACCAGCTCGGGATCGCGCGAGCTGGCGGATGGCCCAAAAAGTTCCTTGGCCAATGGATCGAACAGGACAATGTTGGCGGAATGATCGGCAACGATAATCGGATCGCCGACGTTCTCGATAACCAGGTTCAAGCGATCGCGATCCTGGCGCACCACTTCTTCGGCCATCCGCAGTTTCTCAAGGTTGGCGCGTACTTCCTGATCGGCACGCCGTAAGTCGGTGACATCCCGCATGACCGTAACCGTGCCAGTCCGCCTGCCATCTGCAGTAGAGGTAGGACCGCAAACCGCTTCAAACAGCACTTCTTCACCTTCCATGACATCGACTAGGGTCAGATCGCGAGAAGCATCTCTGCCGCTGCCAGCCATCGCAGAGAGAGCTGCCGAAAATAAAAGATTGTTGAGCTCGACGGCTCTTCGTCCCCCTTCAGAAACGCCTTCCGGTACTCGGAAAAAGCGCTCGGCCGCCTTGTTCTGGACAATGACGCGATGCTGGTTGTCAGTAAGAATGACGGGGTCGGCCATGCTTTGTATAACCGTACCCATACGAGAGATGGTGAGTTCCATGTCTCGCATTCGGTTGTAATAATGCTCAACTTTGAATAGCCGCGAGAAGCATACATTTGCGCGGTCAACAACCAAATGCAGAGCTCGTACTTGTTTTTTGCTTACCCGGGTTTGGCTCTCCGCCACGACCAACATCGCATAGGCACGCAGGTTGCAAATGGCGCAGGTCTGCGCTTGCACCTGAAATTTTTTTCCAGCCTGAAAATTCTCTAGCGCAAGACACGCTCGCCGCCGTACCCCTTCCGCCTCCCAACAGCGGGAACGGCTGCGGTAAACCATTGGCTGAAGGTAAACCGCGGCCTCGTTGGATGAACCGGCTTGCACAAGAACCGGCTTGGCATTTACCAGAGTCGAAACAATCCGATTCTCACTGGTCCATTCCGAGGCGTGGAACTTACGCAGGAAGGCCTGGTCGCAATGGAGCGAAGCTGCGGTACGGATTTCCCCCGTTTCAAAGTCGCGGTCTAGGATAAAGGCGCGCGGGAAGCCCAGACGAACAATCTCTTCGAGCAGGATGGGAAGAATCTCTTCGGAACGCTCGGCAGCGAGTAGACGACAGACGACCGAATCGCGCGTACCTTCGCCGAGAAAATCATCGAGCTTTGGACGCACTAATGGGCTCCCATCCCGATCTTACTCCCGCACTGCTATCGCACTCTATGGGCAACCCGGCCGAGCGGAGTCCGGCTCACCCGTCGTTTGCTCGCGACGGTCATCGGCACTGGCTCCCGACCGGTGGCGAGCCGAGGGCGCAATACCGGGATTTGGTCGACTGCATCGGCATACTTCAGATAAGTGTCGATCGAAACCACCACCATACGCGCTTCGACGGTAATCAAATCCATGCCAATCAGCGAAACGGGTACCCGGGCATCAATGACGATGCCTTTGTCCAATGCTCGATCGAGAACGTCGATCAGGCTCGAACAACCAGATACCCGTTCGACGACCGCCATGAAACCTCCGTCCTCAATCTCCTAGCGCTGGTGCGGCGCGCGCCACGATTTTCCCTTCGCGTGTGGCACCTCGCCTTCCCAGCAGCCGCTCGCCGATGGTGTGCAGTTGCACACTGGTCCAGTAGATGCACACATCGCCCGCAATCACCAGTTCTTTGTGGCGCCCCGATCCAGAATATCTCGCAGACTCCTAAGATGGCAGGTACTTGTTCCACAAGCTCGCTCTCTGGTGTTCGGGGAATGGAAAACGACCATCTCTGCCGGGTGATGCTAATCGCTCCATATGCGCAAAGTCAACGACCGTCGCCGTTTTGCGGGGTAGGAGAAGGAAACTGCTACGGTTACGATTCAGAGCAGGCCAGAGAAGTTGCTTGCCTGGTTCCGGTCGAGATGGCGCCCCAGCGGCCCCAGGTCAGGGTTCAGTTCTGCGAGGGTTAGCCCGAATGGGCGGCCAGCTCGTGTATTTTCGTTTCCAGCTTCATCAAAAGCCTCGCCCATCCGCTCCGCCTTCCTTCCGGAAAGCGATCCGCGATACATCCGGCGAATTGCTTGACACTCCGAGAGCAGCCCGATTAGCCAGGCTTAGAGCTAGCTTTGCCAAGCTCTGATCAACGTTCTTGGCAGTATAGTTAATCCGGTCAGCAATGTGTCAAAACGTCTAGTTGCTCACGACGATCTGGGGATACTGCGGCGAGCCGGTAGCATCGCGAATAGCGGTCAAAGCCGATTTCTGTCATTCGCGGCAGCATTTATCGAGGAGGGCTCGGTACCCTGGCGGGAAACAGATGGAGCCTTGATCGATTCGAGCGAAAAAATCATCTCGTATTCACTCGAGAAAGCCAGCGATCGGTCGTTCACGGTCGGCCTGGCAGGTATGAAAATGGCCAGGCACTCAGCGATTTGCCGGCGGGTGCGCGTAGCGCAGTGCCGTACTCTCGACGTCAAGAGCCCGCGCGCGCCGGGGCAAATTCTTAGCTCTCCTGTTCATCTCACTTCGCGAGGTGAGAACCAGGTGCCAGTGTTCGGGTGAGCCTTCTGGAGTTGTGCCGGGTTCGAATGAGGCAAGAACATGGGATCCAGTACTCCACCGCACATTGCCATCGTTGTGCATGGTGTCTGTCTGTTGGCGGTGCTCGCTCCTGTACTTCGCCCGGTTCGAGCTATCGGACAGGATAACCAGACCACGCAACCTACGCAGTCCCAACCCTCTGAAACGAAAGGGACGCCAACCCAGACAGCGGCCGAGAGCCCTAAGACTGCGCCACAGGAGAAGGAAGTTCTGCGGTCTTATGAAGGACAAAATGTTACTTCCGTGGAGTTAGCCGGGCGGCCAAATCTGGATACAGAGCAACTTCTGCCCTTGCTGGCCCAGCAGAGGAATCAGCCGTTTTCGGAAGCCAAAGTCGATCAGTCGATTGCCGCTCTGAAACGCACTGGCCGCTTCGATGACGTCGAGCTTGCGGTTCTTCCCGAAGCGGATGGCGTCCGCGTCCTGTTCGTGCTTCAGCCGGCGACTTACTTCGGTATTTACACGTTTCCGGGCGCCACCAGGCAATTCACCTATTCGCGCCTGTTGCAGGTTTCCAACTACCCCCCAAAGAGCGCCTACTCTTTGACGGACGTTCACAATGCCAGCCGGGAACTGGACACGTTCTTTCGCCGCGACGGATACTTCGAGGCAGAAGTCCAGCCCGAGGTGTTGAGCAATCCTCCCCTGGGATTGGCAAACGTCGTTTTTCACATCCAATTGAACCGTCGTGCGAAATTCGGCGAGGTAATCATCCGAGGAACAACCGACCAGCAAACGACTCTTCTGCAGGGTGTGCTTCGTTCCTTCCGCGCCCGCTTGCGCCGCTCCGCTATTAGGCCAGGCAAGACCTACAAGATGGGGACCGTTGATCGCGCAACACAATCCCTGACCAATGCACTCATCGAGCAGGGGTACCTGGGCGCGCAAGTGAAGCTTGTGGGATCCGATTATTCGCCGGCAACGAATCGAGCCAACGTAATTTACGACGTAAAAAGCGGTCCTGTCATTCACGTCAGAATTACAGGAGCGCGCCTCCGGAGTCGGGATCGCCGCAAGCTCTTGCCGGTTTACCAGCAGGCAGGAGCCGATCCCGAACTGATCCAGGAAGGTCGGCAAAACCTGATTGCTTTCTTCCAGGCCAAGGGCTATTTCAATGCGGAGGTTGACAGCAGAGTGGACCAGCAGGATTCGGGCGAGACGATCCTATATCAGATAAGCAAAGGACCTCGGCACAAAGTCAAAGCCATTTCCGTTGCCGGCAATCGGCATTTATCGGAAAAAGATCTGCTCGCGCAAGTAAAAGTAGAGAAAGCTCGTTTCTTTTCCCATGGCAAGTACAGCAACCAGCTGGTGCGGACCAGCGTTCGAAATATAGAGAATCTTTACAAAGCAGATGGCTTCAGTTCGGTGAAGGTCACTCCCCAGGTCACGACCGAGAGCGGCAACTTGCTGGTCACATTTCACGTGGACGAGGGACCGCAGGACATCGTGGAAACGCTGGACATTCAGGGCAACCAGACTGTTCCGGTGGCGAAACTCGCGCCGAAAGGTCTGAAGGTAACCCCCGGACAGGCTTATTCAGCGCGCAACGTGCAGTTAGACCGAAATCAGATCTTAGCCACCTATTTGAGTTTGGGATACCTGACCGCTACTTTCCGGCAGACAGCCAGACAGGTTCTTAACCAGCCGCACCGCTTACAGGTCAAATATCAGATTTCCGAAGGACCCCAAGTGCACACGGCAACGGTGGTGACCCTGGGACGTAATGACACGCATCAGAAGTTGATCGATCGCGAGACCGCCGGGATCCGCGCCGGAAAGCCGCTCAAGGAAAACGATCTGCTGGCTTCGGAAACCAACTTGTACAAAGTGGGGGTGTTCGACTGGGCTGAAGTCAGCCCGCGGCGCCAAGTAACCACCCAATCCCAAGAAGACGTACTCATCAAGGTGCATGAAGCTCCGCCAAACACGCTGACTTACGGCTTCGGATTCGACGTGATTAATCGCGGTGGAAGCGTGCCCAGCGGTACCGTAGCGGTTCCTGGAATTCCGCCTGCCTCGCTACCTCCAAATTTCCGGACCAGCGAAAAAACCTTCTGGGGCCCTCGCGGTACCATTGAGTACACGCGCAGCAACTTGTTCGGCAAAGCCGAGTCGCTGACGTTCTCTGCTCTAGCGGCGCGGCTCCAGCAGAATGGAAATTTTGCCTATACCGACCCGATGTTCCGCTGGACGAATTGGACATCCACATTTTCGATTACCGGACAGCATAATAGTGAAAACCCCATCTTCACCTATCGACAAGCGCAAGTCGGTTATCAGCTGCAGCTGCCGTTGAATCGCGACCAAACGACTAACTTGTTTTTGAAATATACCCTGAGCGAGACCGGGCTGACCAACCTTCTCATCCCGGAACTGGTGCCGCCCGAGGATCGACACATCCGCCTCTCCGCCGTGTCTGCCGCTTATCTCCGCGACACACGCGATAATCCCATCAACGCGCACAAAGGAATTTACCAGAGCTACGAGTTTGATCTCAATCCGATTGCGCTGGGGTCAAATGTCAGTTTCACACGATTGCTGACCCAAACCGCATATTACAGACGCATCCCGGCCAATATCATTTGGGCCAATAGCCTGAGAATCGGTCTGGAAGAACCCTTTGGGGGAAGCCATGTTCCGATCAACGAGAAATTTTTCTCCGGCGGCGGCAGCACCTTGCGCGGCTTTCCTCTCAACGGCGCCGGGCCGCAGCATACGATCACGGCTTGCGGCAATCCTGCCGACAAGAGCACGTGCGCTCTCATTACCGTACCCGTGGGCGGTCCGCAACTGGTCATCTTGAATTCCGAGCTCCGCGTTCCTCTGCCCGTTTCCTTGCCCCTCGTGGACAGGAACTTGGGATTCGCCGTGTTCTATGACGGAGGGAATGTGTTCCAGTACGTCGGCTTCCGCAATTTTGCCAAGCAGTACACCAACAGCATTGGCGGCGGATTGCGCTACAACACTCCCGTCGGGCCAATACGGATTGACATTGGTCACAACCTCAACGCACTGCCTGGAATCAAATCCACCCAGTTCTTTGTTAGTCTGGGGCAGGCTTTTTGAATACCTTTCCTCAACATCCGAGCGACGACGAAGACAGCAAGCCTCATCTTTTAGGCGGACAGCAACAGACGGGGAAATCCCCCGGGAAACGCCTGGCCCGCTGGGCCGGCATAGGTTTGCTGATCCTGATTGCAGTAATCGTTGCTGCCATCCTGGCGCTCATACATATCCCATCATTGCGGAAATTTGCCCTCCGTGTAGCGGAACAGAAACTCAGCGCCTCCTTCGGCGCGCGGATTCAGGCGCGAGACTTTGCCCTGAATCTCTCGCAACTAACGCTGGACCTCTATTCCGTCACGGTAAACGGGGCCGCCCCATATGCCGAGCCGCCGCTCGTCACGGTTGACCACATCGGATTGGGTTTAGGCATTACTTCGTTGCTTAGCCGCCAGTGGTACGTGAGGACGATTGCCCTGGACCATCCAGTCGTCCGCTTGTTCGTCGACGCCAGGGGCAACGATAATCTGCCGCAAAGCAAGGGAAAAAATCGCCAGAGCAACGCTGATTTTTTCCAGTTGGGTGTACGCCATGCCTTGCTCGATGGCGGCGAGGTTTACTACAACAACAGAAAAATCGCTCTCAATGCCGACCTGCATGATCTGACGCTCAAAGCGCGCTTCGATCCAGTTCGCGAGCAATATTCCGGAGGGTTGAGCTATCGCGACGGACAGCTCGAGTTCGCCAACTACCACCCCATGGCGCATGAGTTAGACATGGAGTTCGATGCCACCCGCAGCAAGCTCACCTTGCGCCACGGCGTGCTGAGGAGCGGGCCATCCCACCTCGAATTGGCTGCGACTGTGGAAGACTTCGCGCGGCCCCGCATGCACGCCATCTATTCCGCACTGGTCGACAGTGGCGAATTCCGGCAGATCATGAAGAACCCCGCCCTGCCCGCGGGCACCATTGCTACCGAGGGCACGCTAGATTATCAAAGCCAGCCCGACGTTCCCCTGCTGGCCACCATGATCGTCAACGGCGATTTGAGCAGCCGCGCGCTGCGGATTCAGACCTCCGGTCTGAGCGCCAATATCAGCGACCTCGGTGCGCGCTATTCGTTGGCTAACGGCGATGCTGCTGTCAGCGACATTCATGCCCGCCTGCTGGGCGGGAACCTGACCGGAAATTTAACCATGCGCCAAATTACCGGCCACTCCCACTCGCGATTGCGCGCCACGTTGACTGCGATATCTCTCGCCGAGTTGCGCCCCATGATGAAGGGTTCCCCCATGCAGGCGGCAGCCCTCACAGGCACTTTGAATGCAGATGCCGACGCCAATTGGGGAAAGACTCTCGATGATCTGACCGCACAAACGAACGCGACCATGCAAGCTCGACTAGCCCCTCGCGGCACTGGAGGCGGGCAGCTTGTGCCCGTGAACGGGGCTATTCATGCCCAGTACATGGCCGCCCGAAAGGAAGTCTCGCTGACCCAGAGCTACCTGCGAATGCCCAACACGGAGCTGGATCTGAACGGGACCGTCAGCCATCGTTCCAGTCTCGAGATTCGCCTTCGGACTAACGATCTTCACGAACTCGAAACCGTTGCCGATAATCTCAGGGCGGCGGCGCAACCAGGCGCCGCCCCACAGCCGCTCGGTCTCTATGGAAGCGCATCCTTTGTGGGTGCCGTCAGTGGCTCGACGTCAGCCCCCAACCTGACCGGGCAGCTCGAAGCCAGCAACTGGCGAATCAGAGGGAGTGCGTGGCGCCTTCTGCGCACCGCGATTAACCTGAGCCCCTCGGCCGCCACTTTGCACGATGGCGAGCTCGAACCTGCTGATCAGGGCCGCATTACCTTTAACCTCAGCACGGACTTGCAGCATTGGTCTTTCACCGATTCCAGTCCGTTCCAACTAGGGTTGAAGGCTAACCATGTGAGTGTCGCGGAGCTGACTCAACTGGCGGGATCCCAGGCGCCGCTAGCCGGGATCCTTTCGGCGGAGATCTCCCTCAGAGGCTCGGAGTTGCATCCGGTTGGACAGGGAAACCTCAGTCTTACCAAGGCGCTGATCTGGTCGGAGCCAGTCGAGTCGGTGAATGTGAACTTTCGAGGCACCAGTGACGAAGTGCAGGCGCATCTCAACGCGCAGATCCCCGCTGGCGGAGCGCAAGGCGTCTTCGCCTACTTCCCCAAAGAGGAGAGATATCAGGCACAACTCGCGGCATCGGGAATCCGCCTTGCCCAGTTGCAGACCATCAAGTCTCGCCACCTGGAGGTCGCCGGCGTCCTGAACATTACGGCTGGTGGGCAAGGCAGCATAAAGAATCCTGAGCTGTCGGCTACCGTGGAATCACCGCAACTCGAAGTTCGCAAACAAACGCTGGGCGATCTGCGCCTCCAGACCAATCTAGCCAATCACGTGGCAGATATTGCCCTCGACACACGCGCCGTGAATACCACCGTTACAGTCCGGGCGCAGGTGAACACAACCGGTGATTACCAGACCAATGCCAAAATAGATACTCAGTCAATTCCGTTGCAGCCGCTCATCGCACTCTACGCGCCAGCCCAAGCGGCGAACATCACGGGACAAACGGAGTTGCATGCCACCCTACGTGGACCATTAAAGGACAAATCAGCTCTGGGTGCGCATGCCACGATCCCAATTTTCGAGCTGAATTACCTAAACAAGATTCAGCTCGCGGCGGCCAACCCCATTCAGGTCGATTTCACGAATGGCGTCCTAGCCCTGCAAAAGACCCATATCCGCGGCACCGATACCGATGTCGAACTACAGGCGTCGGTCCCGAGCAATAGCGCACAACCGATATCGCTGCTGGCCCTCGGCACTGTGAACCTCCAGATTGCTCAATTATTCGATCCTGATCTAAGCACCTCGGGCGAGCTCCGATTCGATATCAACTCTTATGGTGCACGCGCCAATCCGGATGTGCACGGGCAGATCCGGATTGAGAACGCAAATTTCGCAACCGCCGACGTCCCTATCGGACTGCAGGCTGGCAATGGCATCCTCACCCTAACCCGGGACCGGTTGAACATCACGCAATTTAACGGCACGATTGGGGGTGGGAAGGTGCAGGCATCGGGTGCACTCGTTTATAAACCTCATTTGCGATTCGATCTAGCTCTCGCCGGCAAAGGAATGCGGTTACTCTTTCCCGAAGGTATCCGCCAGGAGCTGGACGCGAATTTGAACCTAAGCGGCACTACCGAGGCGGCAAGGCTTGGCGGGCGCGTAAACATCGACCAGCTGTCATTTACACCAGATTTTGACTTGACCGAGTTTATCAGCCAGTTTGGCGGTGAGACCGCGGCGCCACCCACCCCGGGGTTCAGTCAGAACCTTGAGCTGAATGTCGCCGTGCAGTCCACCGCTGGTGTTAATTTGGTCAGCCGAGAACTGAGCTTACAAGGCAGCGGTAATTTAACGGTGCGCGGCACGGCAGATCAGCCGATCATCCTCGGACGGGTCAACTTGACGAGTGGCGATCTCATCTTTCGGGGGAATCGCTACATCCTCCAGCACGGCACAATTGACTTTGCCAATCCGGCGCGCACTCAGCCAACCGTCAACCTCGCCGCCAACACCACCATCCAGCAATTCAACATATACCTGCAGTTCTATGGACCTGCCGAGCACCTGCGGACAAACTACACCTCGGTGCCCTCATTGCCCCCGGCGGACATCATTAACCTGCTGGCATTCGGGAGAACTACCGAGGCATCGGCGGCAAATCCAACACCGGGAAATCTAGGCGCCGAATCATTGCTGGCATCGCAAGTAAGCAGTCAGCTGACGAGTCGCGTGCAAAAGATCGCCGGTATTTCCCAGCTATCCATCGACCCGGTGTTGACAAGCAATGGCGCGCAACAAAATCCTGGAGCTCGTGTCACCATTCAGCAGCGCGTTACGGCAAATATTTTTGTCACGTTCGCGACAGATTTAACCCAGACACAAAGCCAGGTAGTCAGCCTGCAGTATAAGCTCTCCCCTAGGGTGATAGTCAGCGGCACGCGCGATCAGAATGGCGGGTTCAGTTTCGACACCAGAATCCGGAAGTCCTGGTAGGAGATCGAGAAGTCGCGCCCGCCTGCGAAGGGGAATGGTCGAGACGGCAGCGGCTCGAATTATTCGCCTGTTTCCCGCGAGTGTAGATTCGCCCCTCCCGTTTTTCCCGCAGGATTGCCTACGGTAAATACCTGATGGACAGATCGGCACAAGGATAACTACGATCCACCTCTGCTTTGCAGAGTGCAGCTCTGAAGAGAAGGTGGAATTCCCATGAGTTTGATTGTGCAATCCGAGCGCTGGTGCGAAGTGACTCTTGCCGGATCGAAAGCAGGCAATCGCACACTCTGCCAAGAAGCCGCGATTACCGTTTGCGAGGCTTGCGGAACGGCGGTTTGTGACATGCACGAGAACATGTGCAACCGTTGCGGCCGCAGCTATTGCCCTCAGTGCCGGCACGCATGCCTGGCTGGCCCGGGTTTCAAGAGGGCTGCCTGACGCCAGAAGTAACTGTCTTCCGCTAGACTCTCCACATCTCCCACTTTTTCTTTCCGGTACTGCCGATGCTGCCTACCATGATCAGGGCCGCCTGCTCTTTGCGGAGCGCGATTCGACAACCTTTGCAGTCTGCTTCTTCTCGCGTCTTCTCACTGGCGGCACGATGGAGATTGATTGAACTCCCCAGATCGATGCCGCCGGAGCAAAGAGCGATTGCGACGCAACTATTCCCTCTGTTTTAACCGCGTTCTAAAACCCGAACTGCTCCGAGCACAAGGTCAAGGCCTAACGGTTGGTCTCATCATGGCCGACGCCGACCGTTCGAGAGCGCTCAAAAATGCCTTTCACTCGGTCGTCGGCGACACAGCTCTTTCGAAATTAGTCTCGACATTTCCGAGATCCTCCGCCCTTACGATTCCCCGGGGTTGCTGCGACGGAGAAGAATTCCTGATAGTTATTTGTGTATGTGGCACCGCTCGGACCATTGAATTGGCGGACCGGGTTGGCGGTGAATTATCAATTAGAAAATCGGAGTCACCATCGAAAGCCGGACACCTCGAAGCCTTGCTGCACGCTGCCGACGTTGGCATGTATGCTGCCAAGCGGCGTGGGGTAACAACGTCGAGGAACAGAGGGCTTCCCGCACCGCGCATCCCCTGGTTCTTACCTACTACCGTCCCCCCGACGAAGGCAACGCGCCACCCGCACTCGGAATCCCATGACGACGGAGGCGACCGGGGTGCCGGAGTCGCAATCGCAGCTCAGAGAAAAAGCTCAGATTGAGTCCATCTGGAAGCTGGGCGGCTTAACTCCTAAACAGCTCGCGCGACGAGTGTGGCTCGCAATCGAACAAGACTATTTGATGAGCCGCGCTTCCGACTTGGCATACAACTTCCTGCTTGCTGCCTTCCCCATGCTGTTGTTCTTGGTTTCGCTGTTTGGATTGTTTGCTTCCGAAAGCAAGCACCTGCAGGACAGCCTGTTTTTCTATCTTTCGCAGGTGCTGCCACCGGCCGCCTTTACCTTGGTCAAGCACACTCTGGATGAAATTATTCGCAAAAGCAGTGGCGGAAAGCTGGCCTTTGGCTTGGCCTTCGCCGTCTGGGCCGGTTCCGGTGGAATGTCATCCCTGATGTCAGCCTTGAATATTGCCTACGAGGTTAGAGATTCCCGTTCCTGGATTAAAGCACGGTTGCGAGCGATCGCATTAACCATGGCCATTTCAATTCTGATTATTGCGGCGTTGTTGATGGTGCTCTATGGTGGCAGCATCGCGGAATTTGTTGGGATGAGGCTCGGGTTTGCCAACCTGACGGTGCTGGGATGGAAACTGGCACAAGGGTTGATTGCCCTTGGCTTTGTGATCTTGTCGTTTGCTCTCATCTACTATTTCGGCCCTGATCTGAAGGAGCCGCACTGGCACTGGATCACGCCGGGGTCGCTGGTGGGAGTGGTGTTGTGGCTTGCTGTTTCCTTCGGATTTCGTTTCTATCTGAGTTTTTTCAACAACTACAGCCGAAGCTATGGTTCTCTCGGCGCGGTCATCATTCTGCTTTTTTGGTTTCAAGCAACCGGTTTTGCTTTCTTGATTGGCGGCGAGATCAATTCTGAAATCGAACGCGCAGCCGCGGAACAGAGGCGCCGGGAGGCTGAGGCGGAAGGGAAGGAAGCGGCCTGAACCATCCCTATCAGGCCTCTGGTACCGGCGGGCAGCCGGGAAATTCCTTCAAATAAGTGTTGCCAATATATCCGAGATCCTTGATACCGATTTTGCTGGTGAAGTAGCCATCGACGGTGAGGTTTCGGAGAAAGGCAAAGAACTCCACTCCCTGGCTGAGAGCGGGATCCGCTTTCGCATTCCTGCGATAGGCAATCAGATCCAGTATCGCAGTCTGCTCCGCCCGAGCGCACTCCAAGTAAACCCTACCGAAGCGATCCTTACAGGCGGCATCGAGCCACATTAAGCCTCCGCCCAAGGCCAGCTGGTAATCGGGGTTTTCGCTAGTCAGCAGATCAATAAATTCCGCTGCCCCCGCTTCCAGAGCGCCGGGCGATTTTTCGTCGGCCGGAATAATTGCCTGACACAGCGCTTGCAAGGTTTTGTACTGGTGATCGGACAAATACTTTGCCTTGTATTTTCCACCGCCAGCGGCTTTATCCGCCTGGATCATGGCATGGGCATACTCAGCCGCTTCCGCCGGGATCACGCGCAACACTGATCCGGCCATTACTCCCATGGTCAAAGATTTCAAAATATCTCGGCGGGAAACCGGCGTCATCTCGAGGATCTCCTTTTACAAGTTCCCTTTCTTCGCTTCATCGAGCAGATAATCGGACGCTCGCCATGACAGAGCCATAATCGTGAGGGTTGGATTCTTGTCGGGATTGGTGACAAAGCAAGCGGCATCGGTAACAAACAGATTCTTCACATCATGCGCCTGGCAGTATCCATTGAGCGCCGCTGTCTTTGGACTCGTGCCCATGCGAATCGTTCCCAGTTCGTGAATGATGACTCCCCCGTAGGTGATGCCATATGGGTGTTCGTCCTGGTTCTCGGCCTTGGTCATATAAGTTCCCCCGAGTTCGGCCACGATCGCGCGAAACGTCTCCTGCATGTCTCTGGCCATTTGAATCTCGTTGTCGCCCCACTGCCAATGGAAACGGAGCACAGGGATGCCCCACTGGTCGACCACATCGGGATCAATCTCACAGTAACAATGCGGGTTGGGAATCATCTCCCCGCGCCCGTCAAACCCGATGACGGTTCCATAGCTGGATCGAATTTTCTGCTTCAGGGCCAGACCGTAGCCTTCATGCTCCTGGCAGAAGTCATCAAAACCACCTACTCCGGGCATGCCTTGGCCGCCGCCGAATTCGATGTGATATCCGCGCAAGAAATCGTTCTTCTTCCCGTATTTCCACCACGGGATGTACATGTGCATGCCGCCCACCCCGTCATGATTATGCCGGGGAACTTTCTCCAGCTGAGGGAAGTATCCGCCGGCGTAGCTGCCGACGCTGTCGGTCAGATAGCGGCCGATTACACCGGAGGAGTTGGCCAAGCCATCGGGAAACAACGTGGACTTGGAATTGAGCAGCAATCGTGCCGACTCGCAAGCGCTGGCCGCAACCACAAATGCACGCGCAGCGATACGCTGTTCGCTGTGCGTGTTCTTATCAATATAAGAAACCGCTTCCGCCCGGCCATCCCGTCCCACAACGATTTCTCGCGCCATGGCATTGGTGATCAATGTCAAGCGCCCAGTTTGCTGCGCGTCCGGGATAGAAACCTGACTGGAACTGAAATTGGAAGCGGTCATGCACCCCCGCCCGCATTGGGCGCAATAGTGGCAGCCTAGGCGTCCGTTATGCGGTTTAGTCAGTATCGCGAGCCGCGAGGGAATGCACCTAATATCTAGCTTGTCGCAGGCGCGCTTTACAAAGGCTTCGGTGCAACGCGGCCTCGGCGGAGAGAGAAACACGCCATCGGGCGCGCTCGGAATATTTTCCGCCGTGCCAAATACTC
>Ga0126383_10001380_pt1 | contig 15038 bp, 20 predicted proteins | sample PanSoiMetPlot_35_FD_96882 | JGI IMG/M metagenome (GOLD analysis project Ga0126383, IMG submission 96882) | Tropical forest soil microbial communities from Panama - MetaG Plot_35 | ecosystem: Environmental > Terrestrial > Soil > Tropical forest > Bulk soil | place: Panama | collected 2016-02-17
ATTTACGAGTTTCAAAAGCCGCCGCGCAGCGCGCTGTGGAAATCGGTGAACGTGGTCGCAAGCATCCCGGGGTGGACGCGGTTCCCTGCGGCCGAGGAATGGATCGCAAACTGGCGGGCGACCCAGGCCAAGGATCAACAGGCGGATTTCAAGCGGTTCGTGGGCGAGAAGGGTCTGCCGGACGGTCAGGTCGACCAGCTCTTCCGTGAATTCGAGAAGTGGCAGACCAAGCAGTGACGTGGCGTCGTCGGTTGCCGTCAGGCTTGCTCGCTGAAGGCGATTCGGCGCGAGCGGGATCTGCTGTGTCATCCAAATCGCTCGCCGCAGCGATCGCTTCGCCGCGCACGCAAGTCGGGCTCGCCCGACTTGCGAATATCGCTTGCCGATCTCGGGTAAGCTCGCCTCCCGACCCCGAGAAAGCACTGCGCTGAATGACGCCGAACTCGAATTCCGCACGCCGCGCGCACATCGCGGCGCCGTAGCGCCGTGCGACCATCACCGCGCAGGAGCCGCCCCGTTGCCCTGCTCGGGCCGCAGACCGAGAACCGGGCCGGCGCCAGCGGCGTGGTGGCGGCCGGAGACGGGTGGCGCGTTCGCCAGCGGACGGCTACACGCTGTTGCTCGCCACCAGCGCGCAGATCCGCGTGACCTGATGTGGCCGTTCCCCGCCGAGCTTGTGGCCCGATTCCAACCAGGGTCAACACGCCCGAGAATGACCATCCGGCGATCGTTGAGCCGATCGAATTGGCGGCAGCCGCCGATGCGTGAGTCTCGGCGCGTTTATCTTGCGCACCACATCTCGACGTTGCCTGACGTTTATACCGGCAAAAGAACATAGAATCGCCGCTGAATTGATGCTCGTTGCCCTCGTGTGCGCAAAGGCGCACAGGAATTGAGGTTGAGTTCCGTGGCCGAGCACACCGCTCCGCCGAAAGGCGCTAGCATTCCTCCGAGTTGCAACAAATGCAGCAGCGCGGGCATGGAACTGTTGACCGTACTTCCTCACCTTGGCGACCGCCCGACGTTTCACATCTTCCGTTGCATTGCTTGCGGCTTCATCGATTGGATAGCCGAAGCGACCGAGAAGCCGGCGCAGTGAAGGTGGTCGCAAAGTGGGCGCTGCGACACACCGATGGTCTACCTCGCATTCCAGTCGTCGCTCTACCGACCGCGCAGCGCAACGCATGCCGATCGCCTTAAGGCGGAGCATCACACCTTCTCTCGAATGGCCCGCGATCGGTGATTGTGACGGTGAGTCGGGCGCCGAAAGGGAAGGTGTGGTGCCCGGCTCGCGAGAACCGAACAAGAGAAAGCGCAGCTTCGGTTGCCTACGGGTTCTCCACTAGGGTTTCCTGGGCCCTCAAGACAGAGGTATGGCAAAGCCCGCGACAGCGGTGTCGTTTGTGGATTACGGCCGTTGGATCTCAGCTCATTCCCTTAAGCCGAGCGGCCGTCGCTGCTCACACGCGGAGAACGAGGCAGCGAACATCCTGTCGGGCGGAATTGAACCGTCGAGCTACCTGAGGCGCCCTCTTGATTTTAGTTCGTGCCCTCACCACATCGCAGAAGTCGGGCCCATTGCAGTCGCCCGGCTGACCCAAGGCATATCGCCCAAGCACTGCGTTTCAGCCCGCCGACTGGGCAGAGACTGCTGGCGAATGTCTGATTTCAGTAAGTCTCCCGCACCTGCTGGCCGGCACTGGTTCCGGGCCACCGACAACCGCCCGGCAAGCTGTCGCATGCAGCCAAGCGTTGTCTCACTCCGCAGGGAGATGAGATATGTCTTGCATAACCGAGATTTCGCCCACAGCGACCTTCGCTGATCCGCGAACGTCGCGATCCTTGCCTCGATCTTCGCCAGGAAAGTCCGAGCCCAAGATCAGGCTTCGCACGGTGTCCGATTCGACACGGAGAGACCCCGTGTACGTCTGGGGCGACGAAGGACCAGTCAACGACTGATTGCCTCTCGGACCTCCGCCGATGTCCGTTTTGGCGCCGCTGCTAGCGGCGTAGCGGACATCAAACGCAATTGATCCAAGTCACACGAATTTATGAGTACGACGCCTAGCTAGCGAGCCTCGGACTCGTCGCATCGCTTGCGTCTCTTCCTGACGACCTGAAAAGGTAGCCCCGGGGCCTCGCGGCACCCGGGGATTTTTGTTCGAATGGTCCGCGCCTGCAAGCACGGACCGGTGGAGTCACCACTTCGAACGGCCGACAAGTATTCGCCAGCGCCGGCAGGGTCAAGGCGCAGTTTGGTTCTAATCGTCAAGTCCGCAAGAACGCGCGCGAAGCGCGTCGCGCCGCGTTGCCAAAGCCCACCTAAGTCTGCGCAGACTTGGGCCCCGCGGGCAAAGTCCACCCAACACTGCGCCGACCAAAATGCTTTGACCACCGGTGACATTTTGGCATCTATCGGCGGGTAGGCCGAGCCTAATCCGCGTTCGCGCACCCCCGCCCACTCCTGATCGCCCGCCGGCCTGAAGCAGCCTATGCCAGCGTGCTCTTGGGTCCACGCATCTCTTTCACAGCCGCCCGCGAGGGCGCACGACGCGGAAACGCGCGCTCTGAGCCCTCGAAATTGTCACTCAACAGTGTCGCGGCGCGGCAGGCCGTCTAGCGTCACCACCCGCCGTGCAGCCTCGCCGGGTTCTTGATCTTGAGCCAGTCGCGGCAGCGGCCGTGGCGATATGGCGCGTCGCGGCGCTTCGACACAATGCCTTCGAGCCCAAGCCGGCAGGCGTGCGCGAATACGACATCGCCGGGTTCATCCATGTGCTCGATTAGTTGGATGCCGTCCAGCGATCGGCGCAACAGCTTCGCCAGCGCGATCTTGCGCCGCTCCCACGTCTCCGATCTGAGATCGATGCCATCGAGTTCGAGCAAATCGAACGCCAGCAATCGCTAAGTGCCAATAGGAGACTTTAAGCTTACGATTTCGCCTATGGGCCCCGTTTGTTGGGGAAGTCAAAATCCCCACGCAATGGCCGCTGCCGCTTCCTTTGGTCCTCGAACTCCTTCGGGTCGACCGGCGGTCCGTCGTGGGCCGAGGTGAAGCTGTTCTCGCTGCTCTGGGCGAGCGGCAAGGGGAAGGTGATGACAGCGGCCGAAAGATTGACCGCCTGGATTTGCACTATCCGGCCTTTCCCGAGCCTGTCGAGCAGTTCGGGCGTGGCCTCAAAGTCGGCCATGCAGCCATTGGCGAAACAGTTGAAAAACGCGTTGCTGACCGGCGGGTCTTCGTCGATGATGATGCGGGCGCCGTAGCCAGAGTCGAGCGGGACCGGCAGGGTTAAGCGGAATAGCTTCCGGGCTTCGCCTTGCGGCTCGATGAGGGCCGCGGCCACGACCGGTTGACCGGCCTCAGTGCGGGCGTCCTTGCCGCTGAAGCAGACCTCCTTAGCATCCCGGCCACTACCTTTGCCGCAGAACTTTGCCCAGGGCGAATAGATGAGTTGCTGCGTTTCGGCTGTGGTGCTTGGCCAAGGGTCAGCCGCAGTTGCAGGACCGTTAGAAATGATCGCTGCAGACAAGAGCGTCGCTGCAACTGCCACTCCCGCTCTCGTAGACGCTGACACGACAAATGCGGAACGCATGTTATCCATCATCAGCAAGACGTTTTGGAGAGCCCCGGACAGACCTTCCACCGGCTGAACAGGGTCGTATTCCACTTGGCCTGGAAGTGCGGGGCCGCGTTGATCACCTCGGGGCCTTGGGTTGTGTAGATCACGACCGTGAAGGGGTCATTGCATTTGTTCTTGACTTCTACCACCGTGACGGTGTCCCCGAGATTCCGACTGACCTGGATACATTCCCCAGCGGGGGCGAACAGACCGGCGTCCGTCTGTACCGGCTCGGCCCGGGAGAGCCCGCCGATGGGCACCACGAGAACGATGCCGAGAACGACACCTGTCGGGACAATGTCGACTCCGCTCACCCTGGATCAGTCAGGAAGTGTAGATGTCGATTGCAACCGAGTCGAGACACAACGCGGACGGATGTCAGCTTGGGGTCAAAAGCGCCGGGCGCCAAGGCGCGTACTTAGGCGCGAATTACCGCAATGCTCCGTAACCGGACATCCGCGGCATGGGCTACAAGCATCGCTCAGTGCCCCTTGGTCTTGCGTCACCACCCGCCGTGCAGCCTCGCCGGGTTCTTGATCTTGAGCCAGTCGCGGCAAGCGGCCGTGGCGATAGGGCGCGTCGCGGCGCCGGGCAGTCGCTACAACAAGCTGCGCGGGCGCACGCGATCCGACTACGCAAAGATTCTGAAAAGGATCAAGACGCGGCATGGCGAGATGCAGCTGGAATGGATCGAGACGCGGCCGGAAATCCGCGGCGTCTTTCGCACGTGGCGCGGCGAGTTGGCCAAGAAATCGAAGCGGCAGGCCGATTACGCATGGTCGGTGCTCTCGGCGGTGTTCACCCATGGCATCGATTATGGGTCGATAAAGCGCAATCCCTTGGAGCGGGGCGGGCGGCTCTACAGCGGCACGCGCATCGAGCGGGTGTGGGATGAAGCGCAGATTAAGGCTTTCGTTGCGCAAGCCAACGACCGTTATCCCGAACTGGTGCTGCCGCTGACGATCGCGCTATGGACCGGTCTGCACGAGGCCGACGTGCTGACGCTGCCGTGGAGCGCCTATGATGGCCATTTCATCCGGCTGCGCCAGCGCAAGGGCGACGGCGACGGACGCAAGCCGAAGCGGCTCGAAGTGCCGGTCGCGGGTCCGCTCAAGACGCTGCCCGACGAATCGCGCAAGGTGAAGAAGTCAACGATCATCTGCGTCAACAAGGGCGGCAAGCCGTGGAAGGAGAATCCGAAGACCGGCTTCGACGGCTTCCGGTCGACGTGGCAGAAGTGCGCGAAGAAGGCGGGCGTACACAAGGCGGTCGCGTTCACCGATCTGCGCGGCACCGCGGTGACGCGGCTGTGGAAGGCAGGCGTCGAGAAACGTCACATCGCGATCTTCACCGGCCACACCGAAGCGGAGGTCAACGAAATCCTGCGCGTGCATCACTTGCACCGTGACGAGCGCGAGGAAGGCGTGGCGGCGATCCGCGCGACCGAGGCGCTGTTTGCGCCCAAGGCCGGGGGCGAGGAAGAGGGCGAGGCCGACGCGGCGAGCGCCGACGTGATCGAGTTGACGGGCAAGCCCAGGCGGCGGAAGGCGAAGGCCGCGAAGCAATGAACATCGATCGGACCACGGTGATTGGCGGCCTGCCCATCAAGGCGACATGCTGCGCAAGATGGTCTACGGGGAATGGACTGAGCTCGGCATCGCTGATTTGTTGAAGGTGCGCGGCGAGGCCGTGCGGGTGGCGATCGACGCCTTGGTCGCGGACGGGCTGCTTGTGGCGTGCCCGCCGGACAAGGTGTTCGGACGCCGGCTATTCTACAAACACGGGCCGCACGCCGCGCGGCTCATCGACGCGCTTCTGCTCAAGCGCATTCCGCGCGCCAAGGCGGATCGGCTGGTGGCCGACCTGATCGAGCGCGCCAAGGCGGTCAATGCGCGCCCCGAATTGTTTGTCGGCGTTGCCACGTTGCGCGCGTTCGGGAGCTACATCACCGACGTGCCCGATCTCGGCGACATCGACATCGCGGTCGATTTGGTACGCAAGGAACAGGGGCCGAAGGGCAGCCCGCGCGAGACTATCGAATGGAACCGGGCGCGGGCACGTGCATCCGGTCGCCAGTCCATGAGCTTCGTCGAAGAAATCTGCTATGGCGACATCGAGGTTCGCAAGTTGCTCAAGGCGCGCGTCGCCTACCTTTCGCTGCACGACGGCGGCGAGCTTGCTAGGCTTGGCGTCGAGAGTCGGGTCCTGTTCGAGGCCAAGTCCGAGAGCTTTGCGGGATATTTTTGCGTGACCGAGGCGTGATCAATGAGCGAGAACGCGCGAACGCACGTCGAACGAAATCTGGCGCATGTCGCATCATTTTCCAAAATGGCGTCCAAAATGGACCCACTTGTTCTGATTATGTCCGCAGCGAAATTGAAAAAGCCCAGACATCAGATGGCTGGGGGACTAGGATTCGAACCTAGATTAACGGAGTCAGAGTCCGGGCTTCAACGTTGATATCGCTGCACTTTTTTGTAAACCGCACGCTATCGGCACCACACGGCGCTATCGGTTAGCGGGCGCCTGCTACGTGGACTATCCGCCCGGCTCATTCCGCGCGATCACCTGTGCCCCGCGGCGCAGGAACAGGTGGCGCTGCGGGCGGTGTCGCACGGCGGCGGCGAACGCCTCGCGCCCACTGGCGAGATCCGGGTATCGCCCCAGCTCGGCGACGTGATTGCCGGCGGCGTCGTAGTGGTCGAGGCTGTACGGCAGCTCGCGCGGCGGCCCGCGGGGCTCGCGGATGATCCGCACACCCGGATCGTGCTGCGCTTCATGCGATGCGCGTCGCGGCGAGCCGCTTGATCGGCATCACGACCAAAACGCGCGCCAGACGTATTCGAGCCCTAAGCCAACAACAAACGCAACGACGGCACATATTATTGCCCCTAGCACTCCTAACACGTCTCCGGGGCTGTATAGCGGGTACTTCAAGCCCTTCCACGCATAGACTGTCATGAAAACGATAAAAGCAACTGTGCCGGCAAACGCATGCGGGTATTCGGACATTGCGCCGCCTCCCTATCGTCATGCCGGAAACTATAGGCAACGGCGTGGCCGACGTCAGGGCCGGGCACCGTGCGGATGCATGGTGACGCTCACGCCGCTATCATCGTGAAAAATGGGTGTCGAGAGGGACTCATGGCGCAGGTGTTGGACATCGGCGCGGCGATCTTCGCATTTGTCGCCGCCTTCTTTTGGTTTTGGTCGGCGCGGGGAGAGTTGCCGCTCAAGGCAACCTACTGGGATCAAGACTTGGCCACCGATCCGTTCTACGTGGCGCTCAGGTTTTCCGCTCAGCTCAATCGATGGGCTGCCGGTTTCAGCGGCCTCTCGGCGCTGTGCGTGGGCGCCAAGCTCTTGGTGCCTTCATAGCCGGTTACGGCTGCGCGCCGGGATTCACCGGCTGCGGATAGCGCGGGTGCACCGTGATGCGCAGCGGTTCATTGGCAGCCGGTCGAGCTGGAACGCGGTGCGGCCGAGCGCGGGCGCGCAGCGGCACTCGCCTGAACCGCCCGGCGTGCGTCTGCTGTGCGCCGGAAGCAGACATTCGCGGCCTAATGCGTGCACCTACGCTTAGTGCCATATCCGGAAGTCAGGTGGGCGCTTGTCTTTGAGACCATCTTCGGCCATCTCTGCACCTCCTCGAAAGAAGGGGTGATTGATGCCCTTAGCTCACCTTTTGACCATCTCTCTCGTTGTCGCAATTGCCAGCGCTGTGCCAATTCCCTTCTTGGACTTGGCATTGCCCCCTGAGAGTCCTATGGAAGTGCACCTTCGCACGTTTACGCCTGCTGTTGTTTGGTTGATGTTGCTTGTTGCTGCCCTTGTAGTTCATGGCAAGCGCGGTCTATGGCTCCTTGTTGGTGCACCTTTCGCTTTGTTTTGGCCCGTGGTGTGGACAGAGATTTTTTTTGTCAATGTTCGATCTTTCAAGAAGGTTGAATCCGAAGCTGTGCTCGGGCTCGCGAGCAAAATGCTCGGGCGTAGCGAGAGTGGGACAAGGTGGTCCGCGCACCCATGCCCGTTAGGACCTCGATGAGATTAACTTGAAAGGTTGTGACGATGCCTGAGCTTGCTGATACAGAAAAGCGATTGACCGATGAAGAGTTTTCGAGCTTCGAACGCCTATTTCTTCGGCAACTTCCGCTGTCGTTTAAGACGCACTACATGTCCGACAACGGCGGGGCTCCAAGTGAGGAGGACGTCGAGGCCGGCAAGTGGGGGCTTCCCGTGCATGGATTTATTCCGATCAAATATGGGCGGCCCACGATCGAGGAGTTGGTTGAGTGTATTGGAACGATAGATTCAGAAGATGATAAATTCGGATCTTGGGCGAAATTCTCTTATGTCCCATTCGCGCATGATGCGGGCGCGAACATCATATTTTTGTCCCTAAAGGAGTCGGATTATGGTAGCGTCTATATAACAAATACGTTATCTCACGCTCCCGATGGAGGCATTATCTATATGATTTCCAGATCTTTTGAAGAATTTCGTGCGAGATTGTATCAACTGAGCGTAGATCGTGATCGCTGATCGTACCTAAGTCTCGTAGACCTCAGTCAGCGTGATCGTCGCGGTCGCGTGCGGATCGATGCGCGTCGTGCTGCCGACCGGCGTGACGACATAGCCCTTGCCGTGCAGGTCCTCGGCGAGGTTCGAGGCATGTGGCGCCTCGAAACGCATGAGCGGATCGCCAGCAATGCTGGTCAACCACCCGCCTTGCTCGCTGATATAGGCGTTGAGTGCCGCGTGCCGCGCCTTCCGACGCTCCAGGATACGTGCTGCTGCGCGTTGGCCATCAGTGCAGCGGCAAGGTTCGCGCGGCGTGTGCGGCCGCGACATCGCCGAGGCAAATGCGCACTACGTTGACGATGCCGTCGCGGCCGATCAGGTGCGCCGTACTCGCCGTGTAGGGATGTGACGGCTGCGCGGTCACGCGCACCAAGAATGCGATGAAGTCCTCGACCTCCTCGGTGCTGGGCTCGGGCCGCATCACGACGGTTCCATATAGCGGCCGCGCGCTTTCTCCTCCATCAAGCGGACCTTGCCGCGCGCGTATTCAACATCGGACACACCAGCGATACGCGCCGCCTCGCGTTCGGCCGGCGACAGTTTGATCTCGCCGGGACGCACGGCGCCGCTCGGCACGGTGCGCGACACCGGCGGGCCGCGGCGCATGGGTGAAGGAGCTGGACCTGGTGCGGGCATGTTCGCGGCCGCGGTCAGCGGCATGGCTGGATCTGGGGACGCTGGCGGCGGCATCGGCGCTGCGGCGGCGGGTTCTTCAGCGATGTCAGATGGCTGGGGGACTAGGATTCGAACCTAGATTAACGGAGTCAGAGTCCGCTGTTCTACCGTTGAACTATCCCCCAATTTCTTCTTTTGAAATCAAGGCCCTAGCAGTCATATTTGTAAAATCTCGGGATCTTTTTACAAATCGGAACGCGACGAACACTATATATCCTCGGCACGCCGTCCGGTCTAGTCTTTGTCGACGATGCGCAGGCGCCCGCGGCCGGCCTCGGCCACATCGAGCTGATCTGGGAACCGTATGTAGCGCTCAACCATCTGCTTCGACATGCCGACGTCGTTGCTGATCTGGTCAACGTCGAACCCATTGGCCCAGGGCAGCAAGACGCCAGCGCCGCGCAAGCCGTGGATTGTCGGGTTGTGCATCTCCTCCGGGTCGAGGTAGCGCTGGACCTGGCGCGCGATCCATTCGCGCCAGCGGCGGCAGAGTTCCTTGCCCTCGGGCGTCTTTTTCAGCCAGCGCTGATAGCGCGCGCAGGCTTGTCGGCGCGTAGGCTTGCCGCGCGGCGTGTAGAGATAGAGATCGTCGCGAAAGCGCGAGATCGGCGCCTTCCAGCGCGAGTTGGTGAAAGTGATCGGCGTCTCGGCCCAGCGCGAACGTCAGCTTCTGCAGGTCAACGAACACGACGCTGGTACGGCGAAGAACTTCCTGTTGGTCGACGGCACTAATGTCTACACGGGCTCATGCGCTCATCTCGACTGAGAAGTTTCGGTGGCCGCTCGCCGTTCTTAAAGAGAAAGGGCCGGTCGAGTTCGATCTTATCCGCATGGGCTCGGTGCATCGCGAGCGCAAGGGGATCTGGTGCCGCCCGAAGAAGACCAAGCGCCGGCGACGTTCGTTTTGCATCCCACTCGCGACCGTCGACGCGATCGAGCTCGACCGCGCCCCCAATGGGACCCAATGACAAGACGCTAGCGTCGCCACGGCGGTGGGCGAGGGGAGCTTTAGCAGCAAGCGTGAGGATTTGATTGTTGCTCAGATGGACAGTTCCGTCCTTCTCGCCGCCAAACAACCGTCCCGTCGACTCTGCCCATGTCTTGAAGAGGGAAATGTTTGCCCCGTGCTGCGCAGGAAAGTGGAAATTGTATAGACGTTTGCCTGCATAATCGACGGCACCGCCCTCGCTGAATCCGAACGTCTTCAGAGATGCATTCTCCTTTAGCCATTCCATGAAAAGGTTACTTACGTCGCGCCACGACTCATTTTGTCGTGCTTCGATGTACCAGCGTGTAATCATTGGCCTCTACACCGGGACATCATAGGTTCCACCAGAACACTCCCATTCGGCGGCCAAAAACCGTCTTTTCGCCCGATCGTTATTTATAGTCGAACGTGTAGCACCAGGCGAGAGCCTTGGCGATCGCGTCCGAGGCATCTGGGTGTCTTTTTTTGAAGTCGGCGATACTCATCGTCCACATCTCTTGAAGATCGCGGGCCTCGAGATGGGCTTTGGATTCGTAAAAGTCGTGGGCGATCGACTCCATCAAGGCGATCCACTTCGCCGAATCCGCTCCGAATCGCCGTTCGAGCGCTGATTTGTCCCGGCGCGGCCACGTACGGTTGCCGTAGCCCGTCCAAAGGAGGACCGCCTTCGTCAGAAGGGGATCCTGCCAATTCATCCGCTCATCCATCCCGCCCTCTCCCCGGCAGCCAGTCAATTTGGGGACTGTGGCCGCGACCCGCGCCAAGGGCCGCAATTATGATGGAATTCGAAATAATAGGCGTTTAGCGGGCGGCCACCTGTCGTACGGCATCCAGGCCGGCCGATTTCATCGAACCATTTGCGCGCGGCTGCTTCAAACTCGCCGCGCGGAATCGTCTCCTGCGCCATGCCCAAAGTGAGTCCCTTCGCAAACCCCATGCTGTATGCCCTTTTGGGGCTCACGCTGACAACGAGTTCGGACTTGGACTTGTGCATGAAGACCGAGTAGTCCTGGCCCGTTGTTGTTGTCACCACACCATCGCGTGGCGTGTTGCGGCCGTATTGAGCCTCCATGTAAACGTATTCAGGCCCCAGGGAAGATGCCGATACGGCGCAGCCGGCCAGCGAAACCGCAAGGAGGACGATGGCGGCAAGGCGCATCGCCAAGCGTGCATGTGTGTGCATGTTTGCCCCAGCTCTAAGGTGATACAATAAAACCGCGGATTGAAAGTCCAGAAATACCGTTTCGCGTCTTCCCATTCGCTGAAACCCATAGCATGGGCGGCGTCAAGCCAGCGTCAAAGGAATCCACACGTTCGATGAGGCGATTGGAGAGCGCGGATTAGAATGTCAGTCGAGCTGCCGAGATCAAGCGCTCGGCGGCAGCGTGACTTTGATCTCGCGGTGATCTAGCAGCGCCAAATCGAGCACTCCTTCGTGGGTGGTTGGCGGACGGCGATATTCATCGGATGCGAAATCGCCAGGGCCACCGCACCCGTCAGCGCAAGGACGAGGACCACGAGACGCGTATGCTTGAGCGCCGCCCGCTGCCGATCGATCTCGGCGCGCAATTCCACACTTGCCCTTAATCTCTCGTCTGCAATCCGTCTTTGCAGACGTTCGATTAAGTCGGCAGCTTCGTTGCAAACATGCCCCGGCGGATATTCCCTTAGACGATCAACAATAGCTTGTTCCGACATCGCTCACTCCCCCACCCTTCATAACGGCTATTGCCAAATGGATAGTGCCAACCGCGCCACTTCTTCCGGCGCTTCCAGACCTTCAATTCCGCGGCAATCTCGCTTTCGCTCAACCCGGCTGCGAATAGCCGGCCGAGCATCTTCTCGCGTTGCGCATCAAGGTGCGTGTGCTCAAGCGTGCCTGCGGCCTCTGCGATCACGAGCGGCACGTCCTTGCGTTTTTTTTTCGGCTCGAAGCACCGAAGAACCGAAGAACTTTAACTTCTTGGCGCGCTGGCGGACCTGCGCGTTGCGTTGGTCCGTCCATCCAGAGCGCGCGCGAGATGGCTTGCACGTCAGCCCGCGCGACGAAGGGATGCCGAAAATTGCGTTGTACTCGTCGACGGTGAGGCCATGTTTCGCGTGGAGATGGAAGGCGAGGCGCTGAAATCTTCGATTGCAGAGCAGGCAGGCGATCGTGCTTCCTCCAAGATATTGGTCCAATTCTGCGTGGGTCTTTAAGTCGCTGTTTCTCGAAATACTTCCGGTGGAGCATTCGTATTTTTTTCCTTTCCGGCTGACAGCCGATAAGTGTGGTAGCTGGCTCTCCATGACGCAAGGAAAAACAAAGTCTCGGTTGAATTGAGGGTGCGACCAATCGGCCTACGTTAGCTGGCATGTCAGTGCGGAGGCTCAATCGGCTCACAGCGAGATCACGCACGGGCGGCGTCAAGTCGGCGTCAAAGGAATCCACACGATCGATGAGGCGGTTGGAGAGGGCGGATTAGCATGTCAGTCGGGCTGCCGAGATCAGCACTCGCCGGCGGCATGATGCCCTCCATACCGGTTTGCCGCAGGGTCTCGAATTGTTCGTTTCTCCGGTCAAGGCGATGGCCATCACCCTCGTCCATCACGATGATTTCGACAAAGTTCGCCGCGAGGGCACCGCTGGCGGCGCTAGGCTGGCTGCGGAGCTGAAGCGCTGCCGCCACAGGCACATCTCAGACCTGCGGCGAAAGCCTGTGTGGTAGGCTGGCCGTGGGCTTCGGTGATGTTCACGTGATGACGTCGTCGCGAGCGGCGTCACCTCGTCGAATGCTGCTTCAGCAAGCTCAAACCAATTTCGTCGGGTCGCAGCACGCTACGAGAAGACCGCCCGCAACTACCTCGCCATCGTAACCATCGCCGCTACCGTGCTATGGCTCCGGTAACTGTCCAAACGAGCTAGGGCTCGTCATACTGACAGCGATTGAAGGACGTCCAAACCAATAGACCGGCGAGGCTCAAGATCAATGCCAATGCGACCGGAATGCCAAAGAGCAAGGCAGCGGCTATCGTTAGCATTTTGACGTCTCCCACCTGAGTCGAGATGGTGGCAATAAATTGGGTGGGAATTGCGGCGCCTGCGGGCGGGTTTGGGCGGGCTGCAATATGCAATATCAGACTTGGCGCCTATATCGTCGGCCTGAGGATCGGGCCAGCGGATGAGGGCTCAATCCGGCGCGCTCGGAAACCGCCGCGCGCCGCGCAAAACGAGCGAAGCCCGGCGCGTTGTCGCCGCCCCGGGCTCCGTCGACCGTCCGCGCCTTTTAGTAGTCGCGTCGGTGCTTCTTGATGACGACGACCTTGTTGTGGTGGTGGTCGCGATGCCAATAGTGCGGATGATGATGTCCGCCTTCCTTGATGACGACCCTCTCGCTTTCGGCCTTGGCCGCCGTCAGGGGCATCATGAATCCAACGGCGGCCAATGCCGCCAGCGTCACAGTGATCTTGCGCACAGCTCTTCCTCTCCGTCTTCTCCCCGCGGAGAAACTCATCACACGCGCCACCGTTCCGCGGTCGCGGATTTTAAGTGCTGAACGGTTGTTCAGAATCCGGGGAATGTTAGCCTGCGGCTAGGGAGCTTCGGTTGTGACGACCCTCAAGCACGCTTCGCTCGACGCATCCGCGATCACGCTTCACCGCGACGGCCGCGGGCCGCCGCTTGTGCTGCTCCACTGCCTTGGCGTCGACCATCGCTTCTGGGATTTCGCCGGCGATCTCGCCAGCGACGTCACGCTGCTGCGCTACGACCTGCCGGGTCACGGCGCGAGCGTAGTGCCGGCCGGGCCCTACGGCATCGCGGATCTCTCGGCGCAGCTCGCCGAAATCCTCACCGCCAACCGGATCGGCCGCGCGCATGTCGCCGGCATCTCGCTCGGCGGGCTGATCGCCCAGCACTTTGCGGCGAGCCGGCCCGAGCTGATCGACCGGCTCGTCCTGATCGACACCACGCCGTGCTACACCGACGAGCTGCGTGCCATGTGGGTCGAGCGCGCCGCGACCGCGCGCACCAAGGGCGTGGCCGCGATGGTGGATGGGCTGCTGAAGATCTGGTTCTCGGACGGCGCGCTCGCGCGCAACGACGCGGGCGTGCGCTACGTGCGCGAGACGCTGGCACACTCGCCGGGCGAGGGCTATGCGCTTGCCTGCGAGGCGCTCAAGGCCGCGGATCTGCGCCCGCTCGCCGCAAAGATCGCGGCGCCGACGCTCGTGGTCTGCGGCGACGACGACATTCCGAGCTTCCTCGACGCGGCGCGCTGGCTCGCCTCGAACATCCCCAGCGCCGAGTTGACCTGGATCGCCGGTGCACGCCATGCCTCGGTGCTGGAGAAGCCCGAGGAGGCGAGGCGGCTGATGCGCGAGTTCCTTTTGCGCTGAGCCGCGGCCAACGGCCGGCCACGAACCTCATTTCAGACATGTTGTCATTGGCACGGTCCCGCAAGTTCGTGTTGCGTTCCGTGCGAGGGTTCCATGCTCGAACAGATGACCCAGCGGCTGCAGTCGCAGCGCAGCTTCGAGGCCGCAATCGAGACGCTTCTCAACGACGTCGTGGCGCTGCACGGCGCTGAATACGGCGATCTGCAGCTGCTTGCCGGCCACGAGCTCCTGATCGTGGCCCAGCGCGGCCTCCCGGTGGCGTTCCTGCAGGCGTTCCGCCGCGTCGGCAAGACGGATGGTTCCGCCTGCGGGCGCGCCTTGCGGCGGCGCCAGACCATCGTCATCAGGGACGTCGCGACCGATGTGGACTACGCGCCGCGCCGGCGCGATGCGGAATCGGCCGGTTACCGGGCCGTGCAGAGCACGCCGATCGCGGCGCGCAGCGGCACCGTGATCGGCGTGGTCTCGACCATGTTCGCCAACGCGCACGCGCCGACGCCGATCGAGCTCGACACGCTCGGCCGCTACTGCGAGATCGCGGCCGAGTATCTGCTCGGGTTGCTCGGCAGCGAGAGCCTGGCCGCCAAGGCGGAATGCATGAGTGCGGCGCTCTACGCCGAGGCGCTCGCCTGATGCAACGCCGCACCGCTCATCCGAGGTGCTCCCTGAAGAAATCCACCGTGAGCGCCAGCGCCCGCTCGGCTTCGGGCTTCGAATAGGTCTTGCCCCCCTTGCGCGCGAACGCGTGGTCGGCGCCGGGATATTTGTGGATCGTCACCAGCGGATTGGGTGAG
>Ga0126383_10001381_pt1 | contig 15036 bp, 11 predicted proteins | sample PanSoiMetPlot_35_FD_96882 | JGI IMG/M metagenome (GOLD analysis project Ga0126383, IMG submission 96882) | Tropical forest soil microbial communities from Panama - MetaG Plot_35 | ecosystem: Environmental > Terrestrial > Soil > Tropical forest > Bulk soil | place: Panama | collected 2016-02-17
ACGCGGGCGAGTAGGTCCGTCGAGCCGCCCGGCGGGAACGGTACGACCCAACGAATGGGTTTCGTCGGGTAGGTCTGCGCATACACGCTACCTGCGAGGATGCCCAGCGCCGCGGCCGCGAATGCGAATCGGGCGATGCGGGACAAGGCTTTCATTTGCACCTCCTGTGCGTGGTGCGTCAGGCCGCTTGCTTCGACTGCCCGCGCAGCGCATCGGCAATCGCGGCGCCGACCTCGCTCGTCGAAGCCTTCCCGCCCATGTCGGGAGTCCGCGGGCCTTCGACGATCACGCGCCCGAACGCTCGGACGATTTCCGCGGCCGCGTCGGGGTGCCCCAGGTGCTCGAGCATCAGCGCACCTGACCAGATCTGGGCGATCGGATTCGCGATCTTCTTTCCGGCGATGTCCGGCGCCGAGCCGTGCACCGGCTCGAAGATCGACGGGTACTCGCGCGTGGGGTTGATGTTCCCCGACGGGGCGATGCCGATCGTGCCAGCGGTTGCGGGGCCGAGGTCGGAGAGGATATCGCCGAAGAGGTTCGAGGCGACGATCACGTCGAAGCGGTCCGGGTTGAGCACCATTTGGATGGTGAGGCCGTCGACGTGGTACTGGTCGGCGCGCACGTCGGGGTAGCGCTTCTTCATCTCCTCGAAGCGCCGATCCCAGTAGGGCATCGTGATCGTGATGCCGTTCGACTTGGTGCAGGAGGTGACGTGCTTCTTGCGCTTGCGCGCGAGCTCGAATCCATACTGCATGATGCGGTCGACGCCCTTGCGCGAGAACACCGCCTGCTGCGTGGCCACCTCGCGCTCGGTGCCCTCGTACATGATGCCGCCGATGTTCGAGTACTCGCCCTCGGTGTTCTCGCGCAGGACGTAGTAGTCGATGTCTCCGGGCTTGCGGCCGGCGAGCGGGCAGGGCAGGCCCTCGAACAGGCGCACCGGGCGCAGGTTGACGTAGAGATCGAACCAGCGCCGGAAGTTGATCAGCAGGCCCCAGACCGCGATGTGGTCCGGGACGAGCGCCGGGTTGCCGACGGCGCCGAAGTACACGGCGTCGAACTGCCGCAGGATCTGGGGAGCGTCTTCGGGGCACATGCGACCGTGCTGCTGGTACCAGTCGCAGCTCCACGGAAACTCCTGGAACTTGAGGCCGATACCGTGCTTCGCGCCCACGGCCTCGAGCACGCGCACGCCTTCCGGCATGACTTCGCGGCCGATGCCGTCGCCCGGGATGACTGCGATGCGGTGTTCGCTCATGGCGGATGTACCTCCTCTTTGCTTCGACCTTGCTAAGGATTGCCCTCGGGCACGGGAAAGACGAGGCGATTCTGCCACCAGTTGCCGTCTTGACGTAGCGGCGCCTTGTCCTATATTCGTAAATAGGACTATAGGACATCCCAGATTGAGGAGGAGGATCGGCGCTCGAGCTCGCCGCCGAGCGCGTGATACTCAAATGTCCTGCCACCTTCCCGTCGGGAGCAAAGCCATGTCCAATCAGCGCGCCATTGCCGTTCTTGCGTTGATCGCGTCGAGCGCTGTGGCTCAGACGCCTTCGCCTTCGGTTCTCGACGTTCCGGCGAAGAGGATTCCGGTCCCGCAAACCGTGAGCCCCGAGATCCAGAAACTCATTGCATTGCCCTATCCGGGCGTGTGGAACGTCTTTCCGCCGACGCCGGAGGGCTGGAAGGCGCAGATCGGCGCGATCGAGGCAGCGACGGTGAAGGGACTGCCGGCGTTGCGCGAGCAGCTAAAGGTGAAGGTCGAGCCGACCACGATCGACGGCGTGAAGGCCTACGTCGTGACGCCGGAGAACATTCGCCCGGAGAATCGCAATCGTCTGCTCGTCCACGTCCACGGCGGGTGCTTCGCCAGTTTGTCGGGCGAATCGCTGACGGTCGAGCCGATCTACATGGCCGGCTTTGGCGGTTACAAGATCGTCGCCGTCGACTATCGGGTGCCGCCCGACCATCCCTATCCCGCGGCGCTCGATGACGCGATGACGGTATGGAAGGCCCTCACGAAGACCAGCCCGGCGAAGAACATGGCGATCTTCGGCTCGTCGGCCGGCGGCAACCTGACGCTCGCGATGGTCCTTCGCGCGAAGATGGAGAAGCTGCCGCTGCCAGGCGCCATCGCGCCCGGCACGCCGATGTCGGATCTCACCGGCGCCGGCGACTCCTTCCAGACGAACGCGATGGTCGACAACGTGCTCGTCGCGTACGGCGCCAACTGCGATCAGCGCGCGAAGCTCTACACCGCCGGGCGCGATCTCAAGGACCCGCTCCTCTCGCCGGTCTACGGAGAAATGGCGGGCTTTCCGCCCACCATCCTCACCACCGGGACGCGTGACCTTCTCCTGAGCAACACCGTTCGCGTGCATCGCAAGCTACGACAAGCCAACGTGGAGGCGGTGCTGCAGGTGTTCGAAGGGCAGTCGCATGCCCAGTACTATCGTGACCCGAATGCGCCGGAGAGCCGCGAGGCTTTCGAGGAGATCGGTCGTTTCTTCGATAAGCACCTAGGAAAATAGCGCGCCTACGAGCGATGGCTGACATCCAGCCGGATTGACCGGGCGCCGCCCGCGTCACTGCGTCGAGGCGGCGGGCACCGGCGTCGCGCGCCGGCGCGCGAGCCACTGCTGCAGGCGCTCGAAGTAGAGGTAGATCACCGGCGTGAGATAGAGCGTCAGCACCTGCGACACCATGAGCCCGCCGACGACCGCAAGGCCGAGCGGGCGGCGGGCATCGCCGCCGGCGCCGAAGCCGATCGCGATCGGGAGGCTGCCCATCAGCGCGGCCATGGTCGTCATCATGATCGGGCGGAAGCGAATGAGGCACGCCTCGTAGATTGCCTCCGCGGGCGTCTTGCCCTCGCGCCGCTGCGCCTCGATGGCGAAGTCGATCATGATGATCGCGTTTTTCTTCACGATGCCGATCAGCATGATCATCCCGACGAAGCCGTACATGTCGAGCTCGCGGCCGAACACGGCGAGCGTGACGAGCGCGCCCAAGCCCGCGGTCGGGAGCCCCGAGAGGATCGTGATCGGGTGGATAAAACTCTCATACAGGATCCCGAGCACGAGGTAGATCACGACGATCGACAGCAGGATGAGGATGCCCATCCCCTGCAGGGAGCTCTGGAAGGCCTGCGCCGTCCCCTGGAACGACGTGCTGAGCTGCGGCGGCATCTGCAGCTCGCCGCTCGCCTTGCGGATCGCGGTGATCGCCTCCGACAGCGCGACGCCGGGCGCCAGGTCGAACGAGAAGGTCACCGACGGCAACTGGCCGAGGTGACTGACGCTCAACGGTCCCATGTCGTGGGTGAGTTTCGCGACTGCGCTCAGGGGCACGAGCGCGCCGGTCGAGGCACGGACGTAGAGCATCGAGAGCACCGACGGATCGGTCTGGTAGCGCGGCTCGAGCTCGAGGATCACCCAGTACTGATTGGTGGCGGTGTAGATCGTCGACACCTGGCGCGCGCCATAGGCGTTGCCGAGCGCCGCCTCGATCTGCTGCGGGCTCACCGCGAGCGCTGAAGCCTTCTCGCGGTCGATCTCGATGTTCACCTGCGGGCGCGCGATCTGCAGGTCGCTCGAGACGTCGATCAGCTGCGGCAGCGTTCTCAGCTTCGCGTCGATCGCCGGGATTGCGCTGTACAGCTCCTCGGTGTTCGGCCCCTGGATCACGTACTGGTACGGGCTCTTCGTCAGCCCACCGCCGATCCGGATCGCCGGCACGTTCTGCATGAATGTCCGGACGCCGACGACGCTCTGAAGCCTCGGCCGCAGCTCGCGGAGCACCTCCTCGGCCGACTTCCGCTCCGCGCGGGGTTTCAGGGTGATCGTGATGCGCGCGATGTTGAGCGACGGATTGAAGTTCGACGCCCCGATGAACGACATGACCGCAGCGACGTTGGGGTCGACCCGGATGATCTCGGCGACCTGCCGCTGGTAGTTGGCCATCGCATCGTACGAGATGTCCTGGGGCGCCTCGATGAAACAGAAGAGCTGACCGGCGTCCTCGCTCGGCAGGAACCCTTTCGGGATGCGGACGAACAGAACCCCGGTGGCGACGATCACCAGCAGGAACGCGACCATGGTCGCGCGGGGCCGCGCGAGGACCCAGCGCAGAGTGACGTCGTAGCCGTTGCGCCAGGCATCGAAGCCGCGCTCGCTCAGGCGGTACACGAAGCCGTGCCGCTCCTCGCCGTGCGGCTTCAGGATCCGGCTGCACATCATCGGCGTGAGGGTCAGCGACACGAACCCCGAGATCAGCACCGCGATGATGATCGTCACGCCGAACTCGTGGAGCAGGCGCCCGAGAATCCCGCCCATGAACAGCACCGGGAGGAACACGACCGCGAGCGAGAGCGTCATCGAGAGGATCGTGAAGGAGATCTCGCGCGAGCCGTCGAGGGTCGCCTGCAGCGGCGTCTTCCCGTTCTCGATGTGCCGGGAGATGTTTTCGAGCATCACGATCGCGTCGTCGACCACGAACCCGACGCACAGCGTGAGCGCCATCAGCGACAGGTTGTCGATGCTGTAGCCGAGGAGATACATGAACGCGAACGTGCCGACGATCGACAGCGGCAGCGCGACGCTCGGGATCGCGGTCGCACGGAGGTTGCGCAGGAAGACGAAGATGACCAGCACGACGAGGATCAGCGCGATGAGCAGCGTGATCTGGACCTCCTCGACGGAGGCCCGGATCGGCACCGAGCGGTCGAACAGGATGTCGATGTTGATCGACGGCGGCACCTCGGCGCGAAACGCGGGCAGCAGACTCTTGATCCGGTCCACGATCTCGATCGTGTTGGTGCCGGGCTGGCGCTGGATCGCGAGCACGATGCCGCGCTTGTCCTTGAACCACGCCGCGACCTTGTCGTTCTGCACGCTGTCGATCACGCGCCCGAGCTCCTTCAGCCGGACCGGCGAGCCGTTGCGGTAGGTGACGATCACCGGCCGGAAGGTCTCGGCATTGAAGAGCTGCCCGGTGGCCTGGACGGCGACTGTCCGGTTCTTGCCGTAGAGCGTGCCGGTCGGCAGGTTAACGTTCGCCTGCGCGACCGCCTGCTCCACCTCGTTGATGCCGATCCCGCGCGCCGCGAGCGCGTTCGGGTCGAGCTGCACCCGCACCGCATACTTCTGCTGACCGAACACCTGCACCTGCGCGACGCCGCTGATCGTCGAGATGCGCTGTGCGAGGTACGTCTCGGCGTACTCGTTCACCGTGTAGAGCGGGACGGCGTCGGAGGTGAGCGCGAGATAGAAGATCGGGAAATCCGCCGGATTCACCTTGCGGAACGACGGCGGCGTGGTCATCGTCGGCGGCAGGAGCTTCTGCGCCGTCGTCATTGCCGACTGCACGTCCTGCGCCGCGGCGTCGATATCGCGGTCGAGCGAGAACTGGATCGTGATCGTGCTGATGCCCTGGCTCGAGACCGAGATCATCGAATCGATGCCTGCGATCGTCGTGAACTGCCGCTCGAGCGGCGTCGCGACGGCGGAGGCCATCGTCTCGGGGCTCGCCCCGGGCAGCTCGGCCGAGACCTGGATCGTCGGGAAGTCGATGTTCGGCAGCGAGCTCACCGGCAGGAGGCGATAGCCCACCAGGCCGAAGAGCATGATGCCCGCCATGACCAGCACCGTCATCACCGGGCGGCGGACGAAGAGCTCGGAAAGGTTCACGATGGTTGTGGCTTGCGAATCGCGACCTTCGTGCCCGGCCCGAGCCGCAGCTGTCCTTGGGTCACGATGCTCTCGCCTTGCTTCAGGCCCGAGGCGATGATCGAGCTCAGTCCGTCGACGCGGTCGACCGTCACCAGGCGCAGCTCGGCGGTCAGGTCGGGCAGAACTACATAGACGTATTGTCCCTGCGGGCCGTTCTGAACCGCGTCGGTGGGTACGACGAGCGCACCCGCCTGCTCGTAGAGCGTGACGCCCACATTGACGAACTGCCCGGGCCAGAGCGCGAGATCCTGGTTCGCGAACTGCGCGCGCAGGCGAATCGTCCCGGTGCTCGCGTCCACCGCGTTGTCGACGAACACGAGCTTGCCGGCGCTCGCCGGAGCGGTCGAACCGGGAGGTCCAGCGCTCACCGCGAGTGGCCCCCGCGCCATGTACTTGCGGATCGCCTCGAGGTTCTGCTCCGGCACCGCGAAGTTCACGTAGACCGGTCGAACCTGATTCAACACGATCAGCGGCGCCGTGTCGTTGGCCTTGATGAGGTTCCCGCGCTGGATGAGCACCTTGCCGGCGAACCCGTTGATCGGCGAGCGGATCGTGGAGTACTCGACGTTAAGGCGCGCGTTCTCCATCGCCGCACGGCTCGCCGCAGCGAGCGCTTCGGCGGTCTCGGCGTTGGTCCGGAACTGCGCGTACGCGTCCTTGGACACGAAGTTCTTCTCGAGCAGCTCCAGGTAGCGCTTCTCCTGCGCGCGGGCCTGCGCGGCCGCGGCGGTATCGCGGAGGTGGGTCGCCTCGGCCTGCCGCAGCTGCGCCTCGAACGGCCGCGGATCGATCCGGAACAGCACCTGCCCCTCGCGAACCTCCTCGCCTTCCTTGAACGCGACGTCGAGGATCTGCCCATCGACGCGGGCCTTGACCGCGACGGTGGAGAACGGTTCCACGTTGCCGATGGCGACGATGCGCACCGGCATCGGCTGCTGCGCGACCGCGACGACCGTGACCGGTACGGCGCCCGATCCGCGGCCCTTGGCCGGCTCGTTGGCGCGAGAACTGGTCGCGAGGTGGGTGACGACCGCGGCGACCGCGAGCAGGACGACCGCCACGGCGATGAGGCCGAGGCGCTTCAGCGAGAGAACCGAAGATCCAACCATGGAGAGATCAACTCAGGCCCGTCTGCGTGGGCTCGTTTGCGCCCCCGCTCGCGACCCGTATAGGACATCGCGCGGGCGCTTCCTCCGTAACTCGAGACGTCAGCGAAAAGCTACCCTACCAGGGTGGCATGCTGGATTACAAGTGTGCAAGGAATGTGGCGCAAGCGCCGCGCCGAACGTGACTTCTGACGCTGCCTCGCGCAGTTGCCGGTGCTGCGGCTGCTCAAGCCGCAGCTGCACGTCCCGATCAGACGCCAAGGGCAGCGCGCACCTGCCCGGGTCGCGGCAAGGGGGCGACCGCGCCGAAGCCCGTGGTCGAGAGCGCGGCAGCGACGTTCGCCCAACGGACGGCATCGGCAGGCGGGTCGCCCGCCGCCAACCGCGCGAGAAAGTTGCCGGCAAAGCAGTCTCCCGCACCCGTGGCGTCCACGGCCGTCACAGCATGCGGCGCTACGTGCAGGCGCCGCTCGCCGTCGTCGAGAATCGCGCCCTGGCGACCGAGCTTGAGCACGATGTGGCGCGCGCCGGCCGCGCGCGACCAGTCGAGGATCGCCTCCGGCGCCTTCATGCCGGTGAGCGTCTGCATGTCGTCCAGGCTCGGCAGGAACCAGTCGGCGGACGCGAGCGTGTCGCGCAGGACCGCCCGCGCGCGCTCGAGCGACCAGAGGCGAAGCCGCAGGTTGGAGTCGTAGCACACCTGCACGCCGGCGGCGCGTGCGCGCGCGATCGCGGCGTAGACGGTATCGCACGCGCTGATGCTGATCGCTTGGCTGATCGCCGATACGTGCAGGAAGCGTGCGCGCTCGATCAAGCCGTGTGCGAGGTCGTCGGGATGCATGCGGCTTGCCGCCGAGCCGGACCGCAGATAGCTGAAGACATGCCCGTCGGGCCCGTGGGTCACGAAGTAGACCGCGGTGTGCGCTTGCGGGTCGGTGAGCACGCCGGTGTCATCCACGCCCTCAGCCCGCCAGAGCGCGCGGAACTGCCCACCGAACGCGTCATCGCCGACACGGGTGAGATAGGCGCAGCGTGCGCCCTGCCGCGCGGCTGCGATCGTCGCATTGGAGGTGTCGCCGCCGTAGCCCTGGAGAAAGCGCGGTTCGCCGGGGGTGGTCTGGTTGAACTCGATCAGCGGTTCGCCGAGCGCGACGATGTCGTACTGAGGCATGCTCCCCTCCTGCTGTCGCGCCGAGCCCCGCTGCTCGGCTGAAGCCCGCCAGGTTAGCGATTCTCAGAACAGCTTGCGCTGCGTGTCTTGCACAAAGTTGCGTGCGATCGCGGGCGGTCGGGCGCGCGGGGATTCGGGAGCGAGGTCGAGCTGGTATCGACCCGGGGTGACCCCGACGATCTCGTGGAAGCACCGAGTGAAGTGGCTCTGGTCGAAAAAGCCGGTCCGCAGCGCGACGTCGGCGATGTCCAGGCCGTCGCGGAGCAGATCCTTCGCATGGACCACGCGCAGTAGGAGCTGATAGCGGTGGGGCGTGATGCCCAGCCGGGCCGAGAACACCCGCAGGAAGTGGAACTTGCTCAGCCCTGCGGCGGCGGCGAGGTCGTCCAGCGCGATGTCCTTCGCGTAGTTCGCGCGCAGGTGGGCGAGTGCCTTGTCCACTCCCGGCGCGCGGCGCGTCGGACGCTCCGCCGACTCGATCTCCACCCGGGTCGCCCAGCACGCCAGCTCGTGCACCGCACGGCCCAACGTCTGTTTGGTCTCCGCACTTGGGGACCCATCGGCCAGTGCCCGGTGCGCTGCGGACACCGCCGAGACGAGCTGCGGAGCGGCGGGGACCGTCCCGTGCGCGACCCGGAGGCCGGTCGCCGACGGCAACGCACCCCTCAGGCGCTCGAGCAGCGCGGCGCCAAGACGCAGGGCGAAGAACGAGAAACCCTCGGTGTTCGCGGCGCTGACGGTATGAAGCTGCCTGGGCGGCAGCGTGGCCAGCCATCCCTCGCGCGCTAAGCACATCCACCCGCCAAGGGCGATGCGCGCGACGCCGCGGGTGATCAGCCGGATCTCCAGGCCCTCGGGGAACTGCAGACGTTCCGTCGCCGTGACCGCGTCGCCGATGTACACCTCGACTTCCTCCCACTCGGGCACCTGGGCATATCGGATCTTCTTGTCGTTCGGGAGTCGGGAGGCCATGCATCAGTGTAGGCCGCTGAGATATACATATCCAATGATTGTTTTCTGGAGATGTATTCCGAATTAATATAGACCTCATCGCTTCCTGGGAGCACGCGAATGGCCGCGAGATCCCCGTCCATCCGGTCGCGTCTCAAGACCCGACAGATCATCCTGCTCGTCCACCTGGACGAGAAGCGGTCAGTGCTGCGAGCCGCGGAGGCCGCCGGCATGACGCAGCCGGGCGCGTCGAAACTGCTCGCCGAGCTCGAGGAAGCGCTCGGTGTGAGCCTGTTCGAGCGACATGCGCGTGGCGTCGCGCCGACCTCCTACGGCGAGATCCTGGTCCGGCATGCCCGCGCGGTGCTGTCCGAGCTCGCCCGGGCCCAGGAGGAAGTCGAGGCCCTGAAATCCGGCCTTGCGGGCAAGGCATCGATCGGCACAGTAGTGACCCCCGGGACGGGCCTCGTTCCAGCAGCGGTGGCGACGCTCAAGCAACGGCACCCTCGCATTCTCGTGAGCATTGAGCTGGACCACAGCGATGCGCTGCTCGAGCGCCTGCTGGCAGGCGATCTCGACATGGCGGTCGCGCGGATTCGCGATGCACAGTCCTCGGGGAACCTGGACTTCGAACCCTTGGGAGACGAGCCGCAGAGCGTGATCGCGCGCGCCCAGCATCCGTTGGCCCGCAGACGGGGCCTCGGCATCGAGGACCTCGCCCGGCAGGCGTGGATCCTGCCGCCGGCAGGCAGTGCGTTGCGCGACAAGCTCGACGCGATGTTCCTGGAGCGGGGGCTGGATCCGCCGAAAAACGTGGTCGAGGCCTCGTCGCTGCCGATCGTGATCAGCCTGCTGTCGACGACCGACATGGTGGTGTCGCTCCCGAAGGAGTCCGTGCGCCCCTATTGCGACGCGGGTGTGCTAACGGTCTTGCCCGTCGCTCTCGCCGTGCGGATGGACTCGTTCGGCATCATCACGCGACGGGGGCACGGCCTTTCCCCGGGCGCGGCCGCGATGCTGACGGTGCTGCGGGAAACCGCGGCACGCATGTATTCCGTCAAGCCTCTGCCCGCTACGCCGCCGCGCACGCGGACCGCGGCCTCGTAGGCGAGCGCGGCTCACGGCATCGCTGCGGCCGCTCGAGGCTCGCCGAGCAGAGCCTTGCCGCCGCAACTTTCTCCAAGACACGCCGCGCGGGCTCTTTGAAAAATAGCGAGTCCGCGCGACCGCGCCCGGTCCCGAAGCATCGCCACCGGCAAAGGCAATGATCGACTCCAACACCCTGCGGCAGCTCTTTCCCCGGGAAGGCGACATTCCCGAGGAGCACCGACTGGAAGCGCCGATCCGGCAACGGACCTACCTTGCCAACGGGATCCTGAAGGCCTGGGACGGCAAGTCGCAAAGCGTGCTCTCCCCGATCTGCCTCCGCAACGCGAACGGCGACGCGCAGCCGATCGAGATCGGCAGCTACCCGCTGCTCGCCGAGCCGGAGAGCGACGAGGCGCTCGAGGCCGCGGTGGCTGCGTATGCCAGCGGCCGGGGCGAATGGCCCACGATGTCCGTCGGCGAGCGGATCGCGTGCATCGAGGACTTCACCAAGAAGATGGTCGCGCAGCGGCGCCAGATCGTCCAGCTCATCATGTGGGAGATCGGCAAGAGCCTCGCCGACTCCGAAAAGGAATTCGATCGAACGGTGGAGTACATCAAGGCGACGATCCACGCCCTGAAGGAACTGGACAACGCGAACTCGCGCTTCGTCGTGGTGGAGGGCACGATCGGGCAGATCCGCCGCACGCCGCTCGGCGTGGTGCTCTGCATGGGGCCGTTCAACTACCCGCTGAACGAGACATTCGCGACCTTCATCCCGGCGCTCATCATGGGCAACACGATCGTGTTCAAGCCGCCCACCTACGGCACCCTGCTCTTCGCGCCGTTGCTGGAGGCGTTCCGCAGCTCGTTTCCGAAAGGCGTCGTCAACACGGTCTACGCGCGCGGGTCGGTCGTCGTACCGCGCATGCTCGGAACGGGAAAGGTGAACGTACTGGCGCTGATCGGCTCGAGCAAAGTCGCCGACCATTTGAAGAAGCAGCACCCAAAGTCGCACCGCTTGCGCGCGATCCTCGGGCTCGACGCGAAGAACGCCGCGATCGTCCTGCCGGACGCCGACCTCGCGGTCGCGGTGCGGGAATGCCTGCTCGGCGCGCTGTCGTTCAACGGCCAGCGCTGCACGGCGCTCAAGATGCTGCTCGTTCACCAGTCGATCGCCGAGCCGTTCCTCGCTCGCTTCGGCGAAGCGCTCGGCAAGCTGAAGGTGGGGATGCCCTGGGAGAAGGGCGTGAACATCACCCCGCTGCCCGCGCCTGGCAAAACGGCATATCTCACCGAGCTCGTGGCGGACGCGAAGGCGAAGGGCGCGCGCGTCGTGAACGAGGGCGGCGGTGCAGTCGCCGAGACCCTGTTCTATCCGGCGGTTGTCTTCCCGGTGCGCGAGGGGATGCGGCTCTATCGCGAAGAGCAGTTCGGTCCGGTTGTCCCGGTCATGCCCTTCACCGACATCGAGACCGCGCTGGAATACGTCGTCACGTCGGATCACGGCCAGCAGGTGAGCATCTTCGGCACCAACCCGGACCAGATCGGTGCGCTCGTGGACCCGCTCGTGAACCAGGTCTGCCGCGTGAACATCAACGCGCAGTGCCAGCGCGGCCCGGACGTCTTTCCGTTCGCCGGGCGGAAGGATTCGGCCGAGGGCACGCTGTCGGTCACCGACGCGCTGCGCGCGTTCTCGATCCGATCGATGGTCGCCACCAAGCAGACCGAGGACAGCACGAAGCTGCTCGATTCGATCGTCACGAACCACAAGTCGAAGTTCCTCAACACGCGCTTCATCTTCTGAGCGGCGCGCGCGAAACAGGCCGACGACGAACACCGATGCGCCGCCGACGCAACGCCAAGATCGTCGCAACGTTAGGCCCGGCCAGCTCGGATGCGGCGATCGTTCGCGCGCTGTTCGACGCCGGCGCCGACGTCTTCCGGCTCAACTTCAGCCACGGCACCCATGCCGATCACCAGGCGCGGCTCGAGGTCATCCGGCGGATCGAACGCGAGGCCGGCCGGCCGATCGCCGTCCTCGCCGACCTCCAGGGGCCGAAGCTGCGCGTCGGCACCTTCGCCGCCGGCAAAATCGAGCTCGCGGCCGGCGCGCGGTTCCGGGTCGACCTCGATCCCGCACCGGGCAGTGCGGATCGCGTGCAACTGCCGCATCCGCAGATCTTCGCGGCGCTAAACCACGGCGCGGAGCTGCTGCTCGACGACGGGCGCATCCGCCTCCGCGTCGAGGAGCATGGCCGCGACTCGGCCGTCACCCGGGTCATCGCCGGCGGACCGCTGTCGGATCGCAAGGGGGTGAACGTTCCCGGCGTCATCCTTCCGCTCTCCGCGCTGACCGAGAAGGACCGAACGGATCTCGAATTCGGGCTGGAGCTCGGCGTCGACTGGGTGGCGCTCTCGTTCGTGCAGCGACCCGAGGACGTGCGGGAAATCCGCTTGCTCGCAAAGGACCGCGCGGCGATCATGTGCAAGCTCGAGAAGCCGGCCGCGATCGAGCGCCTGGAAGAGATCGTGGCCTTGTGCGACGGCGTGATGGTCGCGCGTGGCGACCTCGGCGTGGAGCTGCCGGCGGAGCGCGTGCCCGCGATCCAGCGGCGCATCGTGCGCATGTGCCGCGAGGCAGGGAAGCCGGTGATCGTCGCGACGCAGATGCTCGAGTCGATGGTCGCCGCTCCGGTGCCGACGCGGGCGGAGGCGTCCGACGTCGCCACCGCGATCTATCATGGCGCCGACGCGGTGATGCTGTCCGCGGAATCCGCGTCGGGCAAGTTTCCGCGCGAGGCGGTGGCGATGATGGACCGGATCATCACCGAGGTGGAGCAGGATCCCTATCACCGTCAGCTGCTGGACGCGTCGCACACCCCGCCGCGGCCGGTCGTCGCCGACGCGATCTGCGAGGGCATGCGCGGCGTCGTGCGCCTGTTGAGGGCGGCGGCGACGGTGACCTACACCAGCTCGGGCTACACGAGCCTGCGCGCCGCGCGCGAGCGACCCGAAGCGCCTATCCTAGGATTGACGCCCGACGTTCGCACCGCGCGGCGCCTGGCGCTCGCGTGGGGCGTGCACGCGGTCCACGCGCCCGAGATCGCCGGGGATGCGGAGATGGTAGAAAGCGCCCGCACGCTGGCCCAGCGCGAGGGATTCGCGAAAGCGGGTGACGCGATCGTGATCATCGCCGGCCTGCCCCTCGGGACGGCGGGCACGACCAACCTGCTCCGGATCACGCAGGTCTGACCGAAGCGGTGCTGAAGTAGCAACCAAGGGGAGCCGGTGGACGCGTTGACGATCATGCGGGCGGGCCCGGTGATTCCGGTCATCGTGATCAGCGACCTCGCGCAAGCGGTTCCGCTCGCGAAGGCCCTGGTCGCCGGAGGCGTGCGGGTCCTGGAGGTCACGCTGCGCACGGCGGCGGGCCTGGACGCCATCAAGGCGATCGCACGGGAAGTGCCGGACGCGATCGTCGGCGTCGGCACCGTCACCGCTCCGGAAGAGCTCGCTCAAGCGCGGGCGGCCGGGGCGAGATTTGCGGTCAGCCCTGGGCTCACGCCGGCGCTCACGGAGGCCGCGCGCCAGAGCGCCATCCCGTGTCTGCCGGGAGTGATGACGCCGTCCGACGTCATCGCCGCCCGCGCCGCGGGCTTTCGGCAGCTGAAGCTGTTCCCGGCGCAGCAGGCGGGCGGACTCGGCATGCTGCGAGCGCTGCACGGGCCGTTTCCGGAGATCGTCTTCTGTCCGACCGGCGGCGTGACCGAGCAGACCGCGCCGGAGTTCCTCTCCTTGCCCAACGTGGCCTGCGTCGGCGGGTCGTGGTTGACGCCGAAGTCGGCGGTCGACGCGGGCGACTGGGCCGAGATCACTCGCCTCGCCGCGCGGGCCGCCGCGCTCCGCGGCAGCGCGACCCGATAAGTTGGAGGCAAGCGAGATGTACAAGGTCGTCCTGCTGCGACACGGCGAGTCGACGTGGAACCAGGAAAACCGGTTCACGGGCTGGACCGACGTCGATCTCACGGACAAGGGCCGCGCCGAAGCGAAGACGGCCGCCGAGCTCCTGCGCGCCAACGGCTTCGCGTTCGACCTCGCGTTCACTTCCGTGCTGACGCGCGCCATCCGCACGCTGTGGATCGTGCTCGACGAGCTGCAGCGGATGTGGATCCCGGTGCACCACTCCTGGCGCCTCAACGAACGCCACTACGGCGCGCTCCAGGGCCTCAACAAGGCGGAGATGGCCGAGAAGTTCGGCGAGCAGCAAGTGCTCGTCTGGCGCCGCTCGTACGACACGCCGCCGCCGGCGCTCGATGCGAACGATCCGCGGCTCGAGGTGAACGACCCCAGGTACGCCGAGATCCCGCGCGATCAGTTCCCGCGCACCGAGTGCCTCAAGGACACCGTCGCCCGCTTTCTGCCGCACTGGCACAGCGTGATCGCGCCGGCCGTGCGCACGGGGAAGAGCGTGGTCATCGCTGCGCACGGCAACAGCCTGCGGGCGCTGGTCAAGTATCTCGACAACGTCTCCGACCAGGAGATCGTTGGTCTCAACATCCCTACCGGCCAGCCGCTCGTCTACGAGCTCGACCGCGAGCTGAAGCCGTTGCAGCATTATTACCTCGGCGACGCCGCGACGATCAGCGCGGCGATGGCCGCGGTGGCGAACCAGGGCAAGTCGAAGCGGTAGCGAAGGAGGAACAGCCATGTCCAAGCCAGCGCTCGGGAAGTCCATTCTCTCGGCTGCTTTCGCTCTGGCGGTCGTCGCGGCAGCGTCCGCCGGCGCGCAGACCGGGGACATCAAGGAGCGCACGATCAAGATGCCCGTCGTGAATGCCATCGATCATCCCCAGAAGATCGGCGCGAAGAAGTTCGCCGAGCTGGTCGAGCAGAAGAGCGGCGGCAAGATCAAGGTGAAGGTCTATCCCGGCGGCACGCTCGGCGGGGAGCAGCAGGTCGCCTCGGCGATGCAAGACGGCACGGTCGAAGT
>Ga0126383_10001383_pt1 | contig 15024 bp, 20 predicted proteins | sample PanSoiMetPlot_35_FD_96882 | JGI IMG/M metagenome (GOLD analysis project Ga0126383, IMG submission 96882) | Tropical forest soil microbial communities from Panama - MetaG Plot_35 | ecosystem: Environmental > Terrestrial > Soil > Tropical forest > Bulk soil | place: Panama | collected 2016-02-17
AGTCCGGTCATCACCGACCGATCTCCAAGTGAGGCATAAAGTTTTCTAGCAAAGATCAACGCGTTGCTGCACACTCCGGGTGGGGCTGAGTGTCTGACCGATGGTTTTTTCATTCGATCTTCTAATTAATGCCGTAGTATCCGGCATCTTGATCGGCGGCTTCTACGCCGCCGTGACATCAGGAGTGTCGCTGTCGTTCGGCATATTGGATATCGTCAATATTGCCCATCCGGCCTTCATCATTCTCGGTTCGTATATTGCGTACATCGCCAATGCGACGCTGGGGGTCGATCCGATTCTGGCTGCTATCGTGATGATGCCTGTTTTTTATGTGCTGGGGGCCGGCATTTATCAGGTCTATTACGTTTCATTCGAGAAACGCGGGCAGGAATCACTGCGTGGGCTCGCCTTCTTTTTCGGGCTCTTGTTCATCACCGAAGTCACACTGGTGCTCTATTTCGGCGTCGACTACCGCTACGTCGAGGCTCGCTACATCGGTCCATCATGGCACTTTGCCATGTTGGACATACCGTTGCGAATATTAGTGCCCTGTCTGGTTTCGCTCGTCTTGACTGCAGGGCTGCAACTCTTCCTCACGCACAGCTTTCTCGGACGCGCGGTCATGGCGGTTGCCCAGGATCAGCTTGCGCTGCGATTGATGGCAGTCGACCCGATCAAGATCAAGCGGATCGCATTTGGCATTTCTATCGCCACCGCCTCGCTCGCCGGTGCATTCCTTATCATCATTCAACCCGTCGAGCCGTCGGTTGGACGTGAATATATCGGCCGCATTTTCGCAATTTGCGTTCTCGGCGGGATGGGCAGCCTGCCCGGCACCGTCATCGCCGCGATGCTGCTGGGCATTGTCGAGAGCCTAACGGCCACGTTTTACGGTCCGTCATGGGCGCCGGCGGTATCATTCGGTTTTCTATTATTGACGCTGGCAGTCCGGCCGGCCGGCCTATTGGGGCGATGACGTGCGTACACCCGTATTTTTGCTGATTTGGCTTGTGGTCTGCGCCGCAGTATTTGCCGTCTCGGTTTGGCTGGGCAACGATTACATATTCTTCGCCGGCTATGTCGTACTGCAATATGTGGTTCTGGGCACTGCCTGGAACATTCTCGGCGGTTACTGCGGTTATGTGAATTTCGGATCGGCGGCGTTCTTTGCCCTTGGCGCTTATTCGACGGTGACGATTTACAGGCTTACAGCCGAGTATGAACTCTATGGAATGCCCATTCCGGTGCTGATGCTGATCGGCGGGGTCATTTCCGGCGTAGTCGGTTTTGGCATGGGCTATTTGACGCTGCGGTTGCGCGGCGCCTTCTTCGCGATCGCAACACTTGCGCTCGCCGTCGTGCTGCAGACCCTCGTGGTGAACTGGGACTATGTCGGCGGCTCGCGCGGCGCCTATATCATCCGTCCAGAACAGATGGGGCCAATTGGCAATTATATCCGCTATTTGTTTTTGATCATGATGCTACTTGCCGTGGTGGCGATCACTATTGCACGGCTGATCGAACATTCGCGGCTTGGTTACGGCTTCGCCAGCATCCGCGACGATGAACTGGCGGCCGAAGCCTCCGGCGTGCCGACGCTCCGATTAAAACTGATCGCCACGACGATTTCCGGCGCGCTGATGGGCATGGCCGGCGCGCCATTTCCTTATTACATCGGCTATTTGCAGCCATCGTCCACCTTCGGACTTGATTACGCCGTCAACTCGATTGCCATGCCGCTTATCGGCGGCACCACCAGCTGGGTCGGTCCGCTGATCGGCGCTTTTCTGCTCGGCTCCTTGCAGCAAATTGCAACCGTGACAATCTCGTCGGCGGTCAATCTCTTGATCGTGGGCTTTCTGCTGGTGATCTTCGTTATCATCGCGCCGAACGGGATCGTAGGCCTCGTTCACACCTATCTTCAGCGAAAGCCAGAGGATTTTGTCGGTCGGCGCCATGTCGAAGCCGACATGCCGGGACGGGTGCCATGATCGCGGCCGGCCCCTCCAATGCGCACAGCGCCGCCGTAGGCGGTAGCGCCCCGGCGCTCCTCAAAATCGAAAATCTGGGCAAGCGCTTCGGTGGCTTTGTTGCATTGGAAAATATTACGCTGTCGGTCCCCGCCGGTGAGCGCCTGGGACTGATCGGACCCAATGGGTCAGGCAAAAGCACCCTGGTGAATTGCATCTGCGGCACGCTGCGCAACGAACAGGGCACGGTGCAATTTGACGGCGAAAGGCTCGAGGGGCTGCAGGCGCATCAACGCACGCATCTGGGTTTGTCACGAAGCTTTCAATTGCCGCGGCCATTCGTCAGCCTCACGCTCGCCGACAACATTCGGATTCCACTCCTCTACACGGTGGCGAGGCGAAGGGGCAGTCATCATGCTGCGCAGGAAATCGAGGAGCGATGCGCCGCACTCCTTCGCCAAGTCGGACTTGGCGATAAGGCACGCCGACTGCCACGCGACCTTACCCAGGTCGAAATGCGTAAACTCGAGCTTGCCCGCGCTATGGCGGCAGAACCAAAGCTTCTGATCGCCGACGAAGCCATGGCGGGCCTTACCCATTCGGAGATTGAAGACATATTATCGTTGCTCATCAGCCTCAACGAGCAAGGGGTCACTATCATTCTCATCGAGCACATCATGAGCGCGGTGATGCGCTTTTCACGCCGGCTGATCGTCTTAGTCTCCGGCCGAAAAATCGCCGATGGAATACCGGATGACGTGATGCGCGATCCTGAAGTCGAAAGGGCTTACCTTGGCCAATAGCCTGACCATTGCAGGCATCCATGCCGCCTATGGCGCGGTGCGCGTTATCGAGGACGTCTCGCTGAAGGTGCCCGGTGGTGAGACCGTGGTGCTGCTGGGCACCAATGGCAACGGCAAGTCGACGCTCATGAAGTGCATCATGGGAATTGTCCGGCCGAGCGAAGGCTCGATCGTCGCGGAAATCGACGGCATTCATCACGACCTGATCGGCCGCACTACCGAGGAGATCGTCAATCTTGGCGTCGCGCTCGTGCCGGAGGGGCGCCGGCTGTTTCCGATGCTCACGGTAGAAGAAAACCTGCTGCTCGGCGCCTTTCGCCCCGCTGCGCGCGCTGAGCTCGCGCGCAATCTCACCGTCTGCTTCGAAACTTTTCCGCGACTTGCCGAGCGTCGCCGCCAGCTCGCCGGCAGCCTTTCCGGCGGCGAGCAACAGATGCTGGCGCTCGGTCGCGCTCTCATGCTGGCGCCAAAGATTCTTCTGGTCGATGAGCCATCGGTGGGACTCGCGCCAATTCTCGTCAACCGCACCATTGATGCAATCTCGCAGATGAAGCAACGCTATGCGCTGACGGTTCTCATGGCCGAGCAGAATTTCAATCAGGCCATCCGAATTGCCGATCGTGGTTATGTCATTGTGCACGGCAAGATCGCATTCGAAGGTCGATCAACCGAAGAACTCAACAACAACGACTTGATCAAGAAGTTCTATCTAGGTTTGTAATGGCCGTTGGCTCGGCGCAGCGTTATTGCACCGGCATATCAAAATAGGTGTCGGGAAACGGCTCATTGCGCAACGTGAAATGCCACCATTCCTTGGGATATCCGCGAAAGCCGCGGCGCTGCATTGCCGCAGCCAGCCGCATCCGATTGGCATGCTGCTCGGCAGTCACGCCCGACGCTGCAGTCCATGATCGCGGGCTAAAGAAATCGAACGGCGTGCCCATATCGAGCTCGCCACCGTCGGAACGCGCCAGTGTCAGATCGACCGTGGAACCGCGCGAGTGGCCGGACCGGGAAGCGATATAGCCATCCCGAAACAGCGTGCGCTTATCGACATCTGGATAAAACTCCGCTTTCGCCGCCTGATCCGTCGGTTTGCGGGCCCAGCGCAAGAAATCGGCAACTGCACGCGCCGGCCGATAGCAATCGAACACTTTGACAGCCAGCCCGCGCGTCGCGAGATCGCGCGCAACTTCGGCCAGTGCGTTGGCCGCCGCTGGGGTGAGCAGACAACGCGCTGCGCGGTAACCCTCAATCGGCCGGCCAACGAAATTGTGAGAACCGGCATAACGGATATCGGTGATCAAACCTGGAACCACGGTCCCAGTATCGATGAGCATTGGCGCGCGCTGCGACACGTCCGCTCGCGCAACGGTCACGGCTAGCGTGCACAACAGGGGAATCACGTGCCAGAGTTTCGGCATCGCTTTTCGACTGCCCGAATTCGAAATGAGTAACACTCATCTACCATGAGAAAACGCTCAACTCTATGTCTCGATCCGCTCGGTCACAGCGAGGCGAAATGCTTATGACACGATTTTTTATCAACGAAAGTGATTTGTCTTCATTGCACAACGGCAATCATGTTGTTGATCATCAAGGTTTTCTAAAAGACAATCAAAATTACCTTCCAAGACAGCAGAGTACCTGCCGGGAATAAGAATAGATGCTGGGTGTTCAAGCGAGCATTACGCAAGGATCGCGTGGACTACCACGGGCCTGACACGGCTCCAAAACCGTCAATGCCGCCTTCGCGTAAGCATCACAATAGAATCCGCGATCTCGTCCTTCAGAGCGCTGGCCGCTTGTTCAACCGTCACGGCTTCAACGCCGTGTCGATCGACGATGTGATGGCCGAGGCCGGACTGACGCGCGGAAGTTTTTATTGTTATTTTTCAACCAAGAGTGATCTCTACGCGCAATCGGTTGCGCGCGTCGTCCACGAAGATCGTGATAATCCAAAAAGCAGCGGGTCCGAGCGAACGCGCGCCGATAAGATCGTGCACGACTAGCTAGCCGAGGCCGAGCAGGAGTCGACCGCGGACACATTCCCGATGATCGGCCTGCCCAACGACATTTCGCGCACCGATCGGGCGGTCAGACAGGCATTCGAGGCCGCGCTTAAATTGATGATTCATTCGTTTGAGCATGCTGCGAACGGCAATGCTGAAACGCGGCGCGCGATTGCACTAGCCATCGCGGCGCTTTGTGTAGGCGGCATGGTTCTGTCGCGCTCCATCGATGACCGCAAGCTCGCCGATGAGCTGCGGAGTGCGGCTCGGGCGACTGCGCTCGATCTTGGCAAGTGGTGAACCGCTACTGCGGGCAGGCTGACAGCCAGCGCGCCTCGATATTCTCTTGCGAATCGACCATCGGCATACCCGCCATGGCCGCCTTGCTCTGCACTATAGCCGTATAGTGCCGTGCGCTATCGAAGTTGAACTCGCCGGTCAGCTCCATATCAAGCTGACCTTTGCACGTTAGCCGCCAGGTCAGGCGTGAACCGCTCAAGCTGCGTTCGATTGGCGCGCAAGTCGAATTGACGGTGCGGGATACCGGCGAAAAGGTAGTGGCGAGGTCGGCGACGTCGTGGGGAGTGAGGCATTTGGAGGACTCATGCGGCGGCCCGATCACGCCGCCGGTCTGGGTCCTGCTGGTCACCTGCCATAGGCCCGGCTCGATCCCATCCGCCAATCCTGTCGAACCGCCCAAACCACATCCGATGAGGAGGCCGCATGCGGCTCGCCAGGCAAGCGGGCAAAGCCGCGCTCTTGCGCTGCGATTTCGGATCATTTCGATAACCCGGCCATCGCTTTAGTAAGGGAACAGCTTTCCCGATCAATCGTTATCACGAGACTTCAAGCCCGGGTGAATAGGCATTTGGTCACGGGGATGCGGTGATTATTTCGATCCGATCGAGGTCCATCCGCCCGCCGCGGTATGGCAAGGCAGGAATGGCATGAATCATTCGATGTACGGCGCTGACCGCGCCACGCACCTGAAAATCGTGGTGATCGGCTTAATTTGCGCACTGTTGGTCGCAGCAGTCGGCATCTTTGCCCATGTCAGCAGCACTATCGACCTCGGCACGGCAGCCCTGGTTAAAGCCGGCCGGCCAACAAGCCTAAGCGGGAATATCCCCGCCATCCGATAACGCGCCTCGCTGGGGCCGATCTGCTCAGCCGGATGATCCCGGCATTGCCTCAATCATCCGGCCTTTGAACAGCGTCGGGCCGCTTGGCGCACTCGTTGCTGAACCATTCGCCGGCTCAAGCGAGACTGAATAGGTTGCGCTTCGCATCGTCTCGACATCGATATTTTGGGGGATGGGACGGATCGTCACCTCGCTGTTCCCCACCGGTCCGAGAGACGCCGGCTTCGATAATTTATTTGAGTTGAGCCACAATTCGTAACTGCGACCGCTGTCAGGCGCCGTCGTCAGCCGGCGGATGGTGATCGACCGTTGTTTCGGATCGAACATGACCAGAAAGGCCGGCGCTGTCGGCTCCTGCTGTAATACCGCCACGAGCTGAGGAACGGCTGCGGGCTTCAGTGCGCCCGTTGTGATCTGCGGCTGTCCGCCAAGCAGAATGAGCCCGGGTGCGAGTTGAGCGACGGCAATATAGGCTGCCAGCAGCGCCGCGACCGCGCTGGCGCCGATGGCGAAAGCGCGCCAGCGCCCGACATTCTGATCTGGGCTCGCGGTTTGCACCCCGGTTGCGGTTTGCACCCCGGTTGTGCTTTGGGGAGTGGTCGACCTCGCTAGCCGATCGTCGGATTCAGCCGCCGACCCCGAAGATGCAAGGTCGCTAGCCGTGGAGTCCGCGGAGCTTTGCGCCCGGTCCGCCAGCAGATCTGGCACGGTTTGGAAGCTCGGCTCGGAGCTCGTCTCGATCTGCGGACTGGCCGGGGATAGGGCCGCATCGACTGGCTCGGGCGTGCCAGCGAGCTCGAGAGCCTCGGAGGCGGCCTGGTTCCGGCGTTCCGTGCCATCGATCCCAGTTTTGATCCGCTCCCAGACGTCCGATGGCGGCTCGATGGCCTCGACCATCACATTGAGCTCACCAAGCCGGTGTTCCCATAGCCGCACGGTCTTGGCGAATCCTGCATCCTGCGCCAGGAGTTGCACTGCCTGCTCGCGTTCTGCCGCCGACAGCGTGCCTAGAACGTATTCGGCGGCAAGGGCATCGTGGTCGTCATCGTACATCGCTGCCTCGATTGACATTTGTCCAGACAACATGCGGTCGTGCCCGCGTCTGTCGCCTCATGCTCCCATACACTCGCGAATTTCGAGTAGACTACGGCGAAGCCACGTCTTGATCGTGTTCACCGGAATGTCGAGCTTGCTCGCCAGCTGATCGCGGCCCCAGCCGCTGTAATAAGCGAGCAGCACGATGCGCTGCTTTTCCGGGTCGAGGCGACCGAGACATGACAGCAGGCGCTTGAGTTCCGCCGTCATCTCGCGCCGTGCCAGCGGCGCCGGCGCTTCGGCAGGCGGTTCCGAAGTCTCAGGCTCCTCATCGATCGAGACGTCGCCCCGCTTGCGCACGATGTCTATCGCGCGATTGCGCGCTATAGCGACCATCCACGTGATCGGACTTGCCGTGGTGGGATCGAACTGATCCGCCATTTTCCACACCTTGAGATAGGTTTCCTCCATGACCTCGTCGGCCAATGCAGGGCTTCCCAGGATCCGGAGCAATACCCCATAGAGCTTTGCCCGGGTGGCGGCATAAAGGCGTTCGAATGCAGCTTCATCGCCCCTGGCAACGGCGCCCAGTAGCCAAACGAGCTCGGTCTGCATCAACATGATCCACCCAGGCCCGGAAATTGAGAGCCTCACCCTCCCCAACCGATCGGGTCGGACCGGTATCCATTCGGCCCGGCAGAACGGCCGCACTCGAGGCGCGGCAAGCCTGCCGAGCAGCATCGTGCTTCATCGCCCGAGAATATTATCGCCGTGGAAAGGGGGTTCCGTCGAGAGCGAAACGGGCCTGTTTCGCCTGCCTGGCCGTGGCGCGAGTCTGCGCGCAAACGGCCGAGTTTGAGCCGCGGACGCGCCCGCCGCGCGCATTTTGCTCCTAATGGTGACGTTAGCCTTGCGGTAAGGGGTGAGCGGGGCTCAAGCCGGGGCTAGACACGGGCGCGCATGAGGCCGACCCCGTGCAACTCACCCGGTTCGGAAACGGTCTCGGTGTCCCGCTCCCGCATTTGATCGCGCACATCGAGCAATTCGACCTTCTTTAGATCGTCAAATGCCTCCCCGAGGGCCGACTTTGCGTCCTCAAGCTGGATCCGCAGTTCGTCAACCGATCGCTTGAGATTTTCCCGGCGTGTGATCGCCGCCTTAGCGTAGGTCGGATAAGCGAAATGCGCTGGATCGTGTATCCCTGCGCGGTCCTGCTCGATCCGAATTTCGCGCTCGAGCTCGCCGGACATCCGATCGAATTCGGCAATCATCGTTTCGATTTGCGCAACCTTGCGGCGCTTTTCGTCGACCTGAAACTTCTTGAGCCGAACTAGCGTCTCACGGGACTTCATCGACTATCACTCCCCCGAAGCCACGGATCAGGCGCCCCGCCCCTTTCGCCCCCACCAGACGAGGAGCGATAGAGACGGCGCCCGCGATGGAAGGGATTGTGGCGCGATATCGTTAGCGTTCGGTTTCCGCCGTGGCCGCCTACCCTCAAATCTTTCAGTTTTCTGCCTAGGACGCTCCAAGGCAGGCACTTGGCCCGATCAAACCCGCTAGTTGGGCGGCCTTGGGTCTTGTAACGGCCCAAAAGCGCGGTCGGCAAAAGAAATGGTTACCGGGGGAGCGCCATTTTTAATGGCTTGTTTACCCGCACCGTTAATCATTGCGCTGATCGTCCTTAGGACCGGGCCGTGTGGCTCCGTGTGGGAGGGCGAATCGAATGAATCGGTTAACGCCGAGACTTAATCCACTACATGAACGTCAGCGTGGCCAGAAAACCACTACGCAGCAAGACCTTGAAGTGCGTTGGGCGGGTACGTCTACACGACACTTGCGCGACAGAATCAGGTTTTGTTAACCATACGTTCGTTAGTGTCCCGAATCAGTTCGTCTTTGGCGTTTTCCAGGGGCCGCGCCGCGGCGAGCTGCGCTTAAGCCTGTGCGGCGAAGAAGGGGACTGGCATGCGCGTTCTGCTGATCGAAGATGATAGCGCCACCGCGCAATCAATCGAATTGATGCTCAAATCCGAGAGCTTCAACGTCTACACGACGGATCTTGGGGAAGAGGGCATCGACCTCGGCAAAATCTACGACTACGACATCATCCTTCTGGACCTGAATCTACCGGATATGTCCGGCTTCGAGGTGCTTCGCAGCCTGCGCGTATCGAAGGTGAAAACGCCTATCTTGATCCTTACCGGCCTCGCCGGGATCGAAGACAAGGTCAGGGGGCTTGGCTTCGGCGCTGACGACTACATGACCAAGCCGTTCCACAAGGACGAATTGGTGGCGCGGATTCACGCGATCGTGCGCCGCTCCAAAGGTCACGCCCAATCCGTCATTCAAACTGGCGATCTCGTGGTCAATCTCGACACCAAAACGGTCGAGGTCAGCGCCGCGCGGGTCCACCTCACGGGCAAGGAGTATCAGATGCTGGAGCTCCTGAGCCTGCGTAAAGGCACGACCCTGACAAAGGAAATGTTCCTTAATCACCTCTACGGCGGCATGGACGAGCCGGAATTGAAGATTATCGACGTGTTCATCTGCAAGCTTCGGAAAAAGCTCGCCAACGCGTCCAGCGGCAAGAATTACATCGAGACAGTGTGGGGCCGCGGGTACGTGCTGCGGGAGCCATTAGAAGAAGAAGCAAAAATCCCGGCCTGAATTCTTCCTTGGCAGTTCAAAAACCCCGGCCTTCGGCCGGGGTTTCGGTCGAAGCCCCGAATCAAAGACGTTGTTATGCACGATACAGGTTGCGCGAAGTCGACCGAGCGCAGCATCAAATCAGACCTGTCTCTTGGAATTTCTCTTCGACGATATCCTTGTCGACTGGCTTCATGATGTATTCGTTCGCACCGGCTTGGAGGGCGCGAGCAATATGCGCGACATCATTTTCAGTCGTGCAAAAAACGACCTTGGGCCCTTCACCGCCGGGCAGCCGCCGTAACACGCGCAAGAAGTCATAGCCGTCCATTTTTGGCATGTTCCAATCCAGCAACATCGCGTCGGGCAATTCGCGCTTGCAGATCTCGAATGCCTGTTCGCCGTCCTCGGCTTCGAGAATCTGAAACTCAAGACTTTCCAGAATTCGCCGCGCCACTTTGCGGGCCGCCTCACCATATTCAGCCATGTTGCGCAGAGCGGTTGCGTCGCCGTCTTGAAGCGCTGTTTGATCGCGAGCCCGCTCACAAGCGCCTGACCGATCACCCAAGGAAGCCGCACGTTCCTTTGATGGTGTGAACGAGACGAAAACCGTTGCTAAGAACCTGGCCGTTATTTGGCTCTCGCTCAAAGCGCACCAGTTGTGCGTCGACGTGATCGAGGCGTCCGGCCGTCTCGGTCAAAAACTCACGCAACAACTTATCCATGGACGCCTCACGCCGCCGACGATGGGTTTGGCGGCCTCAAATCCCTTGCGTTCACGACGCCCCTCAAAGGACGGGGCAGTCTTTTGTCAAAGCGTTTAATTTCGGTTGCGGAATAAGCGACTGGGACCTCGGAAAAGGCCCTGTTTTCGTCAACAGGCGGTTACGACGACCGCGTCGCCTTCAACTCCGGCTGAGATTCTGAAGCCGCAATCGCGAGCCAATATGCCGGTATAGAGCGGCTGGATGGCGTGAGCGTTAACCGCTTCGCCCTGGGTTCCGGCCAGAAGATCGACCGTGGCGGCCGCCAAACGGGCATTGAGCCCGCGAGCCGTGACCTGGTAGCCCTCGCCCCTAGGATCGGCGGTCAACGTTCCGCCGCGGGGGATAGCCGCGCTCGCGACCAGAAGCATATTCAGGAGAAGTTTGACGCGGTTCTTGGCGACGAGCACGCGCGGTAAATTCCAGACCAGCGTGGCTTTGCCGTCCTCAAGAAGTCCTCGGGCGGCTCTCTCGGCATCGCCAAGCTCAATTTGCGCGCCTGCGGATCCCGAGGCGCCAAAGGCGAGGCGGCAGAATTGAAGCTTGGCAGAGGCTTGGCCGGCACTCTTTTTGATCAAGTCGAGCGCGAAGGCCTTCGTTTCTTCATCCTTATCTTCCTCCATCACCTCTAAGCCATTGATGATTGCGCCGACCGGACTGATCAGATCGTGGCACAGGCGCGAGCATAGGAGCGCGGCAAGGTCGAGAGCGCCGATAGTTGGGGGAGCGTTCATGCGGTCTGACATGAAGACCTCGGGACAGCGGGGTTCTTGACGTGCGTGTCATAGCGCATGTGATTCGGCAATCGTGCGCCCCAGCCTATAGCGTGCTAAACCGTCTCGCCTGCAATACCCAGCACGCTCTAGCGTGTAGTGCCAAATCCAAGGAAAGAGCCAAAGAATCCACGCCGTGGCTGCCTTCGACATTAGCGCATGCGTAACCTTGATGGGGGAGTTGACGGCGACTGCCGGCCGCGCCGCAGCCGCGATTCGGAAATGTGGCCCGGCTTCGCTCCGCTATAAGCCCGATGGCTCTCCCGTCACGGCGGCGGATGAAGCCGCCGAAGCCATCATTTTGCAGGATCTTAAACGCCTCGCGCCCGGTACCTCGATCGTTTCGGAAGAGCAATCCACCGAAGATAAGGCGCATGCTCGGGAGTCCGAACGGGCGGCTTATTTCCTCGTCGATCCGCTCGACGGGACCCGAGAATTCATTGCCGGGCGTGATGAATTCACCATCAATATTGCACTGGTCAAGCAAGGCACTCCGCTCATCGGCATTATTGCAGCACCCGCGACTGATTTTGCTTGGCGCGGGATCGTCGGCCGCGGCGCTGAGCGTGTGACGCTCACCGAGCAAAGCGCGCCGACTGCTATCCAGACCCGACCACGTTCGGGACGCCCAGTGATCATGATTAGCCGCTCCCATCTCGACCGTGCGACCAAGGCCTATCTTGCCGCCGTGCCCCACGCATCGTCCGTAACCTGCGGCTCATCGATTAAGTTTTGCCGCGTTGCCGAAGGCAGCGCCGACCTCTATCCGCGCCTGGCGCCGACGCACGACTGGGACGTTGCGGCCGGACATGCCCTTGTTTTGGCGGCAGGGGGAGACGTCAGGGCGGCCGATGGCTCGCCGCTGGTCTATGGCACGCGGAAGCGCTTGATCCCTGACTTCATCGCCCGTGGCGATCTGCGCAAAGGGTGATCACCGGCTGGCTCGGCGCGAGCAACAGGGGCGTCGCGGACCCGCCGAGGCCCAAACGGCTTTTGCAAATCCTTCCGTTTTCGCCGCGCTGCCGTCATAGTTCACGCCAAGGCTGCGTTGATTCGTGACGATGCGGCTTTTGATTCGGTCTGTGCCCAAGGTTCAAGGGATCAGGCTGCAACGATCAGGCTGCAAGAGTTCAGGCTGCAAGCATCAACCGCCAAGGCATGAAGCTCCAAGGAATTTCGCAAGGAATTTCGCCATGAATTTCAGTCGAGGACCTCGCGCTGGTGTGGCCGTTCTGGCGGCAGTGCTCGCTGCCGAGTTTCTCATCGGAACCGGGATCGCACCGGCGCAGACGATCCCGCCACAGCCACCGCCTGCGGTCGCCCCTACCCCGCCACCCGCACCATCCAACCAGTTCTCGCCGAACGAACTGATCGACGCCGGCCATCGGTTCTTTGGCGGTGTGTCCCGCGGGCTCGCCATGGTCGTTGAAAAGGCGGTCAGCCGTTGGGGGCAGCCGAACGGCTATATTCTAGGCGAAGAAGCGAGCGGCGCCTTTGTCGGCGGGCTGCGCTATGGCGACGGCACGCTTTATACGAAGATGCCGGCGACTTGCGCGTGTTCTGGCAAGGACCGAGCATTGGCTTCGACGCCGGCGCCGACGGCGCGCGTACAATGATGCTGGTCTACAACCTGCCCCGTACCGATGCGATTTTCGAGCGGTTTGGGGGCATCAACGGCTCCGCCTATTTCATCGGCGGCTTCGGCATGACGGCGCTGGTGGCCAACAATATCACCGTGGTCCCGATCCGCTCAGGCGTTGGGCTGCGCCTCGGTGCCAATCTCGGCTATCTCAAGTTCACCGATCGCCCGACGTGGAACCCGTTCTGAGGTGTCGATTTCCCGAACTGGCGCCACGGCGTTTGAAAGAGTGGCGCAACGGTCAAACTCGGTTTAGGTTAAAAGGTGCTGGACGTGGCGCAATTCGCGCCGGCGTGGCATGGTTTACGGGCAATTCGTGTAAAGCCCGAGAGGCTCAGGCGTAGCGTCATGATCGAGTCGGTCATGTATTTCGGGATCGGGTTCTTAGTTGCGGCCCTGCTGGGTCTGTTGTTCGTTCCTCTCGTCCACAATCGGGCTGTGCGGCTGACGATGAAGCGGCTCGAAGCATCGACGCCGCTGTCGATCGCCGAAATCCGCGCCGACAAGGATCAGCTCCGCGCCGAATTCGCCATGACCACCCGGCGCCTGGAAATGAGCGTCGACAAGTTGAAGGCGAAGACGACTAGCCAGCTTGCCGAACTTGGCAAAAAGACCGACGCCATCAATCAGCTTAAAAAAGAGCTCGGTGAGAAGACCGCGACAATCTTTGCGGTGGAGACGCGCGATAAGACGCTGCGCGACCAATTGCGTGCGACCGAGGAGGAATTTCAGATCAAATCCAGCGCGCTGCGCGAGGCCGAGCGCCAGCTCGCCGACAAGGAAGCTGAATTGACGAAGCTATTGGGCGACCTTGGCGAGCGTTCGCTGCTGGCGGACAGCCAGCGGACCGAGATTTCTGGATTACATGCGCAGGTGGAGGCGCTCAAAGTCAGCGTCGCCGATTACGAACACGCAGTGATGGACACTGAGCATCGGCTTACGCGCGAGCGGACCGAGGCCGAAGCGGCGGCGAAAGAATTGACGGAAGCCCGTGTCCGGCTCGGCGACTTCGACACTCGCGTGCACGAATTGGAGCGGCAGTTATTCGTGCAGCAAACCGAAGCGGAGGTCCTCAACCGGCGGGTCGGGGAGCTCGAAATGCGTCTTGGCGAGCAAGGGCGCATGCTTGCCGAACGCGACTACCAGCTCGATCGCATGCGCAGCGAGCTCGACGCGGCGCGCACAGCCGAAGCGGATCTGCGCGGCGAAGTGGCGGCCTCCGGCAGCCGCTCGAACACGGCGGTCGACCGCTTCCGCGCCGAAATTACCGAGCTTGAGGCGCAGCTAGCCGCCGCAATCGACGAACGCAATAAATTGCGCGGCGAAATCGGTTCGATGAAGCGCGATACGGAATCAACGTGGGCGGCGGAGCGCGTGGAGAACGCCCTGTTGCGCGAGCGCATCAACGACGTCGCAGCCGAGGTGGCGCGGCTGACCGCGGCGCTGGAAGGCCCCGGCTCGCCGATCGAATCCATGCTGGTCGAGACGGCGAGCGAGCCGCGCGGAGCAGGCGCCGTCATGAATGCCCACGAGCCGAGCGCAGCGCAGAACGGCGAGCGCGCCACTGACAACAAGAACACGCTGGCAGACCGCATCCGCGCGCTGCAATCGACCGCCTCGCGCGTGGCTTCGACCAATTAGTGCATGATGCCGAAAAGTGGCCGCCGGTTTTCGGGAAACATCATGCGTAAAGACAAAGCCAAGGCGAACTGCCAATTTCACCTTGGCGTTTCTTGACACCCGAAAGGGCCACACCTTAAATCCGCCCATCGGGCGCTTAGCTCAGCGGGAGAGCGTTCCCTTCACACGGGAGAGGTCGTAGGTTCAATCCCTACAGCGCCCACCATTTTTCAAGCACTTCTCGGCAGTGTCCGGCAGTATCGTGCAGAACGATACGCAAACATACCCGCTCAAACGGTGGAAAATCGGTGGAATTTGTTCACGGTGCGTTGCTGCATTTTGGGGCGTCCAGCGTCCGCTTGTTGATTTACGCGCACCCCGCATTGTCACTGCGTGACACGCGCCGGTTCTTCAGGTAGAATCATTTTCAGTTTGAGAAATGGTTTTGAGATAAGAATTTGAGGAAGACGGTTTTCGAGGAATTGAACGTCAGGAATTAGCTTTAGGCATTGCGTTCGCCGGCAGGCATTCCGGCACCCAGGCAAGGATATCGAGGAAAGTACCGCTCCGATTTTCGGGGCGCACTCGTGCTTGGGATTTAGCACCTCCAAATGAGC
>Ga0126383_10001386_pt1 | contig 15007 bp, 13 predicted proteins | sample PanSoiMetPlot_35_FD_96882 | JGI IMG/M metagenome (GOLD analysis project Ga0126383, IMG submission 96882) | Tropical forest soil microbial communities from Panama - MetaG Plot_35 | ecosystem: Environmental > Terrestrial > Soil > Tropical forest > Bulk soil | place: Panama | collected 2016-02-17
AATTAAGAATGGCACTCCCGCCCACCGCCACGAATCCACCTCGAACCGCACCGCAGCGTAGGTCTCGACTTCAGAGTCAGGCGCCACTCCAGGTTCGTCTCGGTAACCGCGGAATTGACCACGCACAAGTTGAGAAGTTTTGAGCGGGGGGATCATTCGGAAGACTTTGACTTGTTCATCTCGAATTGACTCCCAGTACTCCGAAGTCGGAGGCTCCATGGCGAGAAGAGCTACCACCTGCAACAGATGATTCTGCAGCACATCGCGGATGGCACCTGCTTCTTCGTAAAACTTACCTCTCCCGGCAACGCCGAAGCTCTCCGCCATGGTGATTTGGACACTGTGCACATAGTTCCGGTTCCAGATAGGCTCCAGAAACGTGTTCGCAAAGCGGAAAAAAAGAAGATTCTCGACCGCCTCCTTGCCCAGGTAATGGTCAATTCGGAAAATCTGGGACTCCGGGAAAACGCTGTGAAGTGTTGCATTCAACGACTTCGCCGACGCCAGGTCGTGCCCGAAAGGCTTTTCCACAATGATTCGGGCCCCGGTTGCGCATCCAGACCGTTGCAGCCCCTCGCTGACCACACTGAACATACTGGGTGGAATGGCCAGATAATGCGCGGGACGCCGTGCATCGGCGAGCAGCCTTCGCAACTCGGAGAAGGTCGCTGGATCCGAGTAGTCGCCGTCTACATACCGCAATAACGTGATGAGCTGGGTAAAGGCGTTATCATTCACGCCACCACCAAACGTCTGGATGCTCTGCCGGGCGCGTTCTCGAAGTTGATCAACTGACCAGCCTGACTTGGCTACACCGATCACGGGCACGGTCAACGCCCCGCGGCGGACCATGTTGTGCAGAGCCGGAAAGATCTTTTTGTAGGCGAGGTCGCCAGTCGCGCCAAAGAAGACGAAGGCATCGGACTGTAAAGGTTCCGCTGTGCGGCCCTCAGTCATAATGCCCAGTTGGGGCGTCGTCGGAACCCCTTCACATGGCAACCCGTGAGCGGTTGGCATCTGCATTTTGCGCACTTCCTCCCCCGTGGAATTCGAGGTCGCTGATGCGAAAACACCGAGCGGCTACTCTCGATTGGAGGAGATCACACCCATCGAGAAACACCGGATCGATTCCGCCTCTGACCATGGTTTACAAGTTTGCAAGGTATTGGTCAGGGAATCAACGGCACCTCCGCAGCGAGTTGCAGATCGATCATCTCGGTCAGGCGATTATCCACCTGGTAGAGCTTGGCTGCGCGTTTGGCGCCCAAGGCTTTTTCGAAGCGAGGTGCGTACTGTTTTCGAAGAGCCTGCGTTTCGTCTTCCACGGCAAACATCCGGGACGTGAGATCGCGCGCTTTAGCGTCATCCATCTTGTCCAGACTCTGTACGTAGTCGGTGATGACGGCCAGTCGCTTGTCGGCAATAGAATGTTGCGCCGCCGCGTACTCTTTATAGATGGGCCAGAAGGCAGCTGCCTCTTTCTCATTAAAACTCATTGTGTCGGCAATAACCTTGTTCTTCACCGACTGCAGGTCCTGGCGCAGCAGTTGGACGTCGGCGTCGGTGATCGGCTTTGCGCGAACCTCGGTAGTCTGCGGGAAGGCGGAAAAATTCAGTGCCATCATCAGCATGGTTAACGCAAAAATGTTCCTCAGGGCAAAAGGCACTGCTCGTTTCATCAGCGTCCTCTCCTTCACACCCACCGTCTTCACTGCTTTTCACCGGCTGTCCGGTTCAAATGGGCAGTGTTACTCCACCCAGCAACTCGTGATATAGCATTTAACGTTAAGCATTGTCCTGGCGGCTCGGGGCTGGTTGCCACTGTCAAAATTATCAGGTCTTCGGAGTCGGTCTCACTTGCGCACTCCGGGCGAGGCAACATGCTCACCAGGCGTAACGTTTTCGAAACATGGAGCATTGGGTCTTCCAGTCGCGTAAGATCAGTGCCTTGATTGATAAACGAAATGGATCGCAGGGCGACACACGCGACGCGGCTCCCGTGCAGGTCGGATCTTCTCCGGTGCTTGCACTGGTGCTTGTTCGCTCTGATCATCTTGTTCTCGGGGACAGTTGCTTCGCAAACCACGAACAGCGATCAGCTTCCACCCAAACCCCTCCGTTTTGATGTCACTCCGCTCATCGGTTATCGAACCAGTATGAGCTTTCCAACCGGGCCCGAAGAACCAACTCCGAGTCTCGTTCTTGACGCGACGCCGAGCTATGGCATCGCTGCAGGAGTGCGGCGCAACGAAGAGGATGTGATCGAATTCCGTTGGATGAGGCAAGACTCCCGTGTCCATTTGGAAGGCACGCAAGGGACCTCCCGCGAGAGGGCAGTCCTGGATCAGTTTCACGGTGACTTCACGCATGAGTACTTCCTCGATGACTGGCCGGTTTGGGCGCGGCCCTACGTTATAGGCAGTGTCGGTGCGACCCATGTTGGCGTTAGAACCGGCGGGAGCTTCACCCGTTTTTCTTTTGGGCTGGGTGGAGGTGTCAAATTCTATTTCAGTCGCCACGTTGGCTTCAGAATACAAGGAGAATGGTTGCCTGTGCTGGTCAATCCCGAGGTCAATTCCTTTGTCTGTGGAGGCGGCTGTCGCGTGCACCTGAGTGGCACATTGGTTTCGCAAGGCGAGGTGGTCGTAGGTCCATTGTTCCGGTTTTGAACTCCAAGTCAAACCGCAGAGCTCCGCCTGACGACCGGCAGCGCGGCACACGCTCTCACCAAGAACGCGAACCGGGGCATGCAAAAACTGGACCTATCATTTCTCCTAGTGTTAGTCTCACTGCCGATTTGTCTACAATTCGCACAATTGCCGGTCAGGGCCGTTCGAGAACTGGTTCGCCCCACGCCCCCTGATTGTGCGTGTTGTCTGACTGCCGTTCAATTGAGGGTTGGGATGGTCTGATACTACCGAAGTCCTGAAGCTTCGAGTTTTGCTGCCGTGACATCTGTTGCTTTCAAGCTACTCTTTGCAGAACCAGATGAGCGGTGACGGCGGCAGGAGGTCCAGTGCGGCATCGCACTTGTGGCTGCCGTCTGTGAGGTGAAAAATGTATTCGCGTACCTGGTCGAATTCGCTGACTGCAGTCATGTGCGCGGTTCTGTTGGTGTTCGAGCCCGTAGCGTCTGCTGGACCTGGGCAGCAGTCAGAAGGTGCCGCTCCCCAGGCTGAGAGAATTCCAAATGATCAATTGGATTCTCTCGTTGCGCCAATCGCTCTCTACCCGGATCCGCTGGTGGCTCAGGTGCTGGCTGCGTCAACCTATCCTCTCGAGCTCATCCAACTCCAGCAGTGGTTGGCGAAGAACAAGAATCTGAAGGACAAGGCTCTCGCCGATGCTGTGGCGAAGCAGCCTTGGGACCCAAGCGTTCAAGCGATGGCCGGACTCCCTGAGGTCGTGAAACGCCTGACCGACGACGTCCAGTGGACAACGGATCTAGGCAACGCTTTCTTGGCGCAGCAATCGGATGTAATGGATGCCGTGCAACGCATGCGCGCGAAAGCAAAGGATCAAGGGAACCTTAAGTCTACCGAGCAGCTGAAAGTGGAAACGAAGACCGTGGAGAGCAAGCAGGTGATTCTTGTCGAACAGGCCAATCCGCAGGTCGTTTACGTTCCCAGTTACAACCCCACAGTAGTCTATGGTCCACCCGTGTACCCATATCCTCCCATTTCTTATCCTCCGCCGGGATATTACGCTGCGGGAATGGCAATTTCCTTTGGCGTTGGAGTGGCTATGGGAGCAATGTGGTCGGGGGGCTGGGGCTATAACTGCGGATGGGGCGGCAACAACGACATCACCATTAACACCAACAACAATTTCAATCGAAACACAAACGTAAACGGAGGCAACCGTACCAACGTCAGCGGCGGAAATCGTGGCGGCAATGGCAGCTGGCAACACAATCCTCAGCACCGCGGCGGCGCGCCGTACTCCAACCGGGCGACAGCCAGCAAGTTCGGGGGCACAGCCCGAGGCGATTCGCTAACTAATCGCCAGGCAAATGCGCGGCAGCGGCAGTCACAAGGGAACCTGAATAACCGGGCATCAGGCGCGGCTGATAATCGTGGAGGCCTCGGTGATCGTGGAGGAGTAGGGGACGCCAGAGCGGGTGGGGATCGTGGAGGTAATCGCCCGAGTGCAGCAACCAGCGACAGGAGCGCGGATCGCGGTGGAGGTGGTGGCGATCGGGTTGGAAATCGAAGTGTATCGTCAGGATCAAACAGCCGTGCTCAGGGAAGCACTTTCGGCGGCTCAGGCGGCAGTGCCAGCAGCGCACGCACGAGCGGTTCGCGGGGCGCATCGAGCATGGGAAGCTCCCGAGGCGGTGGTTCGCGTGGCGGCGGTTCGCGTGGCGGCGGGGGAAGAAGGAGGTAATATCAATGATTCGGAATATTGACGGTACGTCAAATAAGTCGCTTGCCGGCCGCAAGACGCTCCGCACCCTGGTGCCGGTGGTAGTGTTTGGTATTTTGTCAGCGCTGCCAATGGCACTGTCGCAATCAGCGAAAGTCCCATCCACACCTTCACCCGCAGCACAGCAGAAGGCCTTTGCAACGCCTCAGCAGGCTGCGGAAGCCCTGGTTCAAGCGGCCGGAAACTATGACTTGCCTGTGCTGAAACAAATTCTAGGTCCGGATTCAGAGGATCTTTTGTCGTCGGAAGACGCGGTTCGCGACAAGAACGCAGCCGCTGATTTCGCTGCACTGGGACACGAGAAGACTCAGGTCCAGGTGGATCCGAAATCCGCCAGTCGCGCCACCGTTCTCGTTGGCGACGACGGTTGGCCGCTGCCGATCCCGCTAGTGAAGAAAGGCACGCAGTGGGTCTTTGATACTAAAGCCGGGCGTCAGGAGATACTCTACCGGCGGATAGGATCCAACGAACTGGATGCTATCCAGATTTGCAGAGGCTATGTGGACGCTCAAAAAGAATACGCCCTGGTAAAACATGATAATTCCGAAGTAAACCAGTATGCACAGCGAATCATCAGTACTCCTGGAAAACAGGACGGCCTTGTTTGGTATGACCCCGACGGCAGTTTGGCTGGACCGATTGCAGAAGGAATTGCGAAGGCGCTGCAGGCTGGCTATACGGACAAAAGTAAGCCCTACCATGGTTACTATTTCAAAATCTTGAAAGGACAGGGTCCTGCGGCTCCGTTGGGCCAAATCGATTTCGTCGTGGAAGGCGCAATGATTGGAGGCTTTGCTCTTGCCGCTGCGCCTGCCGAATATCGTGTTACAGGCGTGAAGACATTCATCACCAGTTATGAAGGTATCGTTTATCAAAAGGACCTAGGTCCAGACACGCTCACACATTTCAGGGATATGCAACTCTACAACCCGGACAAAACCTGGACCCGCACAGATGACAGCTGGTGATCTCGGTTGTGCCCTCGGGGCTCGCAGCTTCACATACCCCAGTTGAGCCGGCCTTCAACTACTCTGGTGTTTGCTGTCCCGCGACGTTTTCGTGGGGGGTGAGAGACTGTCAACTTTGACAGCAGTCGTCACAACATCCTCACTGTACCCTCCCTGCGCGTCTTGTTGGCTGTTAGGACCGAGTCGGTCTGTGAGCCTGAGGCCAGCCTTGGAAGGTTCACTTCGGAAAACGACATGCCATGTGTCCCACGCTCGCTAAGCCTCGCTGACCACCCAAATTCCATCGAAAGAGAAGAAAGCCAATGAATCCGACTCAAAAGTCTCCCATTGCATATATGGAAACGAGCGAGCAGCGTCGGCTTAATGAAGCTCGTGAAAAAGGAATTCCGTGGAAAAAGTGGGGACCGTACCTGAGTGAAAGACAGTGGGGGACCGTCCGGGAAGACTACAGTCATGACGGAAATGCTTGGGACTACTTTAGTCATGACCAGTCGCGATCACGCGCTTATCGTTGGGGAGAAGACGGCCTGGCGGGAATCTCCGATGACAAGCAGCAGCTCTGTTTCTCGATTGCTTTGTGGAATGGCCAAGACCCAATCCTGAAAGAACGTCTATTCGGGCTGACTAATGGTGAGGGTAATCATGGTGAGGACGTCAAAGAATATTACTTCTATCTGGACAGCACACCGACGCACTCGTACATGAAGTACCTGTACAAGTATCCCCAAGCGGAGTATCCGTATCGCGATCTGGTGGAAACGAACCGGCGGCTGACGCGGGACGAGTTCGAGTATGAGCTGCTCGACACTGGCATCTTCGATCAGAACCGTTACTTCGATGTGTTTGTGGAATATGCAAAAGGGGAGCCGGAGGAAGTGCTGATCAAAATTTCGGTGCACAACCGTGGTCCGGAGACGGCGAAGCTGCATGTGCTTCCCACATTGTGGTACCGCAACACGTGGTCGTGGACGGAAGGCGAGCCAAAACCCGTGCTGGGTCAAGTGGCGTCGGACAAGATACATGCCTCTCACCCGCAGCTTGGGGAGTACACGCTGCAATGCGAACGAGCTCAGCATCTGATCTTCACAGAAAATGAGACCAATACAATGCGGTTGTGGGGACAGCCAAACTCGTCGCCCTACGTGAAGGACGCATTTCACGAGTTCCTAATTGCGGGAAAGCGAGAGGCGCTGAATCCGGCGCGCACCGGTACCAAGGCGGCTGCCTATTACACGCTGGATATCCCGGCAGGAGGAAACAAAGCGGTGCGCTTGCGCTTGAGTCCGACAGGCGCCGGCGATGGATTTGCCAATTTCGACCCGATATTCGCTGCCCGCCTGGTGGATGCTGACGAATTCTACGAGCGAATCACTCCGAAAAACTTTAGCGAAGACGAGCGACGCGTTCATCGCCAGGCGCTCGCCGGCATGTTGTGGTCTAAACAGTTCTACTATTTCGACCTCGACCGATGGCTGATGGAACACGACTCGCACCCGCGCGTCGGGTCGGGCACGGGGCATGCGCGAAATCCGGACTGGTTCCACATGCTGAATAGAGACGTCATTTCCATGCCCGACAAGTGGGAGTATCCCTGGTACGCGGCTTGGGATTTGGCGTTTCATACCATCTCGCTCTCGCTTGTAGACTTCGACTTCGCCAAAGAGCAGCTCCTTCTGATGTTGCGGAACCTGTATGCTCACCCTAACGGCGCAATTCCGGCCTACGAGTGGAACTTCAGCGATGTGAATCCTCCCGTCCATGCCTGGGCCACCTTGTTTCTTTACCGAATTGAGACGGAGCTGGGCCGCGCCGACCTGCGCTTCCTTGAGCGCTCCTTCCAGGGACTGATGCTGAACTTTAACTGGTGGGTAAACCGAAAAGATCCCCAGGGGCGCGATGTGTTCGCCGGCGGATTTCTGGGGCTCGACAACATTGGGGTCTTCGATCGAAGTGCACCGCTCCCAACCGGGGGATTCTTAGATCAGGCCGACGGCACTGCTTGGATGGCGTTCTACTGCCTGTGCATGCTGGATATCGCGCTCATTCTGACCGAGTACGACCCCATGTATGAGGACATCGCCTATCGCTTCCTTGAGCAATTCGCGTGGATCACGTATGCCATGGACCGCCTTGGCGAGCATCATGACGAAATGTGGGATTCAACGGATGGGTTCTTTTACGACCTGCTTCACTTCCCGAACGGCGACGCTATACGCTTGAAGATCCGCTCCATGGTAGGACTGCTGCCCTTATGTGCTGCCACCATATTCGAGGCGGGTACAGCCGCCAACCATCCCCGCATGATGGAACTCATTCAGTTATTCCGAAAGCGCCATCCGGAGGTGGCGAAAAAAATCGCTACGGCCGATGACCCCAAAATCGGCGGCTATGCCGGGCGCAGACTGGCGGCGGTCTGCAACAAGGAAAAGCTGCGGCGTATCCTGGCCTACATGCTCGACGAAAACGAGTTCTTCAGTCCCTATGGCATACGCTCCCTGTCGAGATACCACCTCGATCATCCCTTCGTGTTTTACGCCGGTGGACAGGAATACAAGGCGCAATATCTTCCCGCGGAGTCAAACACGGGGATGTTTGGCGGCAATTCAAACTGGCGAGGTCCGATTTGGATGCCGGTGAACGCGCTGATCATACGCGGGTTGCTACAGATGTATCCGTTTTATGGCCCCGACTTTAAAGTCGAGTGTCCGACCGGCTCAGGAAAGTACATGACGCTGTTCGAAGTGGCGAAGGAGATTGGCCGGCGGCTATCGAGCATCTTTCTGCGTGACGCCGGCGGCAAGCGGCCAGTTTATGGAGGGACAAAGAAGTTCCAGGAAGATCCGCACTGGCGCGATTACATCTTGTCCTACGAATATTTTCACGGCGATAACGGCGCCGGACTCGGTGCCAGTCACCAGACAGGTTGGACGGGTTTGATAGCGCGTGTTCTTGACCTGTTTGCGCGTATGAACCCAGAAGACGCGTTAAAGGAACCTACGACAGTCATGGCTCGAATGACCCGTGACCAAGTTGCAGGCACTGAGAAGGTGGGATAAGAAACGCACGCTCCCTCAGTTGCTGGATGGGTTGAACTCGACGATGGCCCAGCTGACGCAAGCCATTGACCAGGAACTGGGGAAGTCTGTGGAAGCATGTCGCCGGATGACCCATCCTGGAGTGGGGGCCGCTAACCGCTCTGTCTTTCGTATTGATCATTGGAAGAGCTTAGCGCCTTCATGCGGCAAGCAGATCGCTTCCTACTTGGGGTTGGTGCCCGTGGAGAACTCCAGTGGCGAATGGCGTCGGCTGGGGCATATCATCAAACAAGGCAGTTCGATGCAGCGCTTCTTGCTGGTGAAGCTGGCCCAGGTTACGGTGCGGAGCATCCCGGAATGGCGGTACCAGTGCTTCCACTTGGCCATGCCACGGGGACGAAAGATCGCCAAATCACCATGGACGAGGAAAGTTTGGGCTGAACGTCCGAGCGTTGCAAACAAGATAGAATACTGGCGCATCATGAGTCTGCGCAGCCTCCTCTGTTCCATCTTTCCGCTGTTGCTGACTCTTCCGCTGCATGGCGGGAAAGTTGAAGCCCCGATCGCAATCACCCACGTCAACGTCATTGCCATGACTGGCGACGGCGCTCTCCGTGATCAGACGGTCCTGATAGAAGACGGTCGAATAGCAAAGATCGGTGCAGCCGGAGGAGTCCATGTCGCGCGTGGAAGTTTCACGGTCGACGGCCGTGGCAGGTATCTGATTCCGGGCTTGGTTGATGCCCACGTTCATCTCTATGCGCCAGAACATTTCCACCTGTATGTAGCGAACGGCGTTACCACTGTCTTAAATTTGAATGGCAGGCCTCTTCATTTGGCGTGGCGCCAAGAGGTAGCGGAAGGAGCGAGGCTGGGACCGCGAATCTACACCGTCGGTCCAAAATTTGATCGGGCCGACCCACCGGAAAAGGCAGTCGAGTTAGTCGATCAGTATTCGAAGCAGGGATACGATGGAATTAAAATCTACAATCAGGTTACAAAGGCCGAATATCCGGCGTTGATCGCGGAAGCGAAGAAGCATCACATGCTGATCGTGGGCCATATTGCCCGCGAGCCTGGATTTGAGGCTACCGTTCAGGCCGGGCAGGCCATTGCACATGCGGAAGAGTACCTGTATACGTTCTTCCAAGAGCATTCGAAAGATGGCGCTCCCGATCCAGCGTTTATTTCCCAAGCGGCCGCCCTCACGAAGTCTTCCGGAGTGCCAGTCATCGCGACTCTCGTCACGTATGAACACATCATCGAGCAGGCGACCGACCTGCAGGCGTTTCTGCAACGACCGGAGGCAGGCTATCTCGAGCCCTGGCAAATCGCAGACCTCAAAGCACCCGCGCAGAATCCTTACCTGAACTTCGACAAAGATGGGATTGCAGAACTGCAGCGCAATTACCCCTTCCAGCAAAAGCTGGTCAAAGCCCTGCTCGATGGCGGAGTGCCGATTCTTGTGGGCACGGATTCGGGAGCGGGAACAAGCGTACCGGGCTTCGCGGTACACGAGGAGTTGGAAATTCTCGTAAAGTCGGGACTAACTCCGTTCGAGGCTCTGCAATGTGCGACCGTGGCTCCTGCCCGGTTTCTGCGCGGATCGGACCAGTTCGGTACAGTCGAGGAGGGCAAAGCGGCTGATCTGGTTTTGTTGCGGGCAAACCCTCTCGATGACATCGCGAACACAAGACAAATCGCTGGCGTCGTAGTGCGGGGGAAGTGGTTTGACAGACCTCAGCTTGACCTCATGCTGGAGCAGGTTCCCTCCAGCTACGTGCACGATGAAGAAAAAGCAAGAGCGAAGTTTCGAGCAAATCCTGAGCAGGCCGTGGCCTTCCTGAAGACAATCGATCCGTTTTTCCAGCTTGGCTCAGCCATTGTCACGGATGCCGCAATACAAGGCGGGATCGGCCGGCTCGAGCCACTCATCCGCCGGGTCACGAAAGATGATCCCGATTCGCCTTTGAGCAATCCAGAGCTGTTGAACGATATAGCCGATTACTTGCTGGAGAAGAGGCAAGCGGATGATGCGATTGAGCTTTATCGCTTCAACATCGCTGAGCATCCGCGCGCCGCCATTGCCTACGACCGCCTGGCGCGTGCCTATTACAAACTGGGCAAGCATGAGCTGTCGCTGAAGTACTACCAGGAGGCGCTCGAGGTGGATCCAAATTATTGGAATGCCGGAACGGCGAAGCGCAGGATTGCGGAACTCGCAAAGAAGAGCAACTGAACTCGACTGTCGTTAACACTGATTTCGTCAATTGAGAAAGAGCTTGGGCGTCTTTGCTAAGCGAACCTTGCTGTTGATCGTAGGAATACCAGTCGACGACCTCAACGAATAGCAAATCTATTGGAAGCTCCCGCTAGTTCTTAGCGGCTGGAGCTGTTGAAGTGGCTGGTAGTTTTTCGACCCGCACTACATTGCACTTCACTTGTTCGCCGGATGCATTCTTGAGCTTTCCCTTGTGTTCATCCAGCTCGTACGTCAGATTTGTGCCCACCACAAAATCTGTAGCCTTCACTTCGTTTTTGTGGCTTGTGCGGCAGACGTAGCTCATCCCAGATGCATCGAAGGAGAAATCAAACTGCTGATTCTTTTTCTTCTCGCCGGTCGTGCCCGCTGGCTGAACGTCTTTAAGCGTTGTGGTCCCTTTCTCCTTCTTGGCCGCGCTCGCAGGCATAGCGCCGACCATCGTCAAGAGCAGCACTGCAATCGATCTGCGCATGGTCTTGTGCCCCTCGTGTCGTTGTGTCTCCCAAACTGATTCTGGAGGGCCGGCGTTGAGTTGTCAGCTGGCAGATTTGCCAGTTGGGCAGGACCTACGCTTCAGCCTCCGCTCCTCGATGGATGTCAACGTTTGGGATGAGTGGCCTGAATGTTTTTCATTTTGAGAACCTGTCACTTTTGCCAGTAGGCCGATTCAGCATCCGCACGTAAAAGAAAAAAAATGAAAATCAAGAATTTAATTCTCGTTGGCATCACTCTCCTGTGCGGGACACTCACATTTGCTCAAGATAGGTTTGAGGTCTTTGGCCAGTATTCCTATCTGCATTTCAGCCCCACACTCTTTGGCCGCAGCAGCATAAGCTTCAACGGCGGCGGAGGCGGGGCTCAGCTCAACTTCCTTAAACTCTTCGGTATCAAGGGAGAGTTCATGGGCTATGGGAGTACCACGTTCACCAGGACAGTCACCTCGCAAATAATCCTGCCGAAAGGCGGGGTGATTCCTCCAGGCACCTACAGTGGTCAAGGCAACATGTTCACCTACCTGTTCGGTCCTGTGCTCAGAATCCCCATTCCGAAGGTAAAGCCCTTCGGCGAAGTGCTATTTGGCGGCTCGAACACCAACGGGTACGTAAACCTGTCAAAATCAATCATTGCGGCTGGAGGGACGATCTCCAAAACCCCAACCCAGCACCCCTTTACGATGGCTGTTGGTGGCGGCCTTGATATTTCAGTTTCCCACAGGATTGCCATCCGGCCTGTACAATTCGACTATGTGCTGTCCCGCTATAGTAACCCGCTGACCAGTACCAACAATCAGAACAGCTTCCGTTACCTTGGCGGAATCGTGTTCAAGTTTTAACCCCGGGGCATTAGCGTAGGTCTGGAGAATCCCGAAAAAGTCCATTGTGGCAACCAGAGTGGTCGCACCTATGGATTCGTGATTCTGAGTCCTTACTGGCACAAATGCTTCTCCAACTTGTTCTAGATATGGACGGAAAGCTGGAAGAATCTGTCGCGGCGGGCGAATTGGCCTTAGCCATGTCTGGTCGACTGGCATGGTCGATGGCATTCCTGGCTGTAACTTATAGCAAGTGGGGTAAAACCGAGCAAGCCGATGCGCTCTACTCGGAAATGCCTGCTCGAGCACGGCGGCAATACGTGCCGCCTGCGCAACTTGCCCTTGCAGCTGCTGCCGCATCCCGAGAGTGCGATGCACTTCGTCACGCTGGCGAGGCATTCGAAATTCGCGACCCCGACTGCCAGGTCTTCTTCTCCCGGCATCTGCCCTCTACAGCGCCGTTGTACGCGTACCCGCGTTTCTGCGAACTGCTTTTGCGCAACCTCCGAGGTGGCTGGCTGCGTTCCTGACTCCAAGCGCCAAGGAAGCCGTATTCTCCATTACTGGTAAACAGCTTGTGATCCTAGCCAACCAACTGCTCGAAAAGGGCCACTGTCCAAAATGTGGCGCGGAAGTGCTGCAATGAGCTGGGAAAAGGACATTGACGCGCGTGAAGGTCGCATTTTCCCACCGTTTGATTCCAAATGGGTTAAGGCGCGACTTTCAAGGGAGCGTAAACGCCTTGCTAACAACTGTTACTTCCCAGCGGGAGGTCTTTGCGCTCAATTCGCGCACTAGAAGATTCCTGGCCGTGTGTCTGCCGGCCAGTGGTACATCACACCACCGTAACTGGATTGCTTTTTCCCGGGCACTGGAGAATAGATGCTTCACCATGTCCGCGGTGAGGATGTCAAGACTCTGCAGCCTGCTGGCCATCAGCGGACCAGGAGTCTCGCGATAAGCAGTGACCAGGGGGAAACGGATGAGGTCTCGCTTCCATTGTCTATTGGTAGTTGTCGTTTTGCCATTCTTGCTAGCGATGTCCGCCGTGGCTCAGGCGCGGCCACAAGGAGCTACCAAAGGTGTTGAGCAGAATGGATTCACGTGGGCGGAGACCTATGAAGGAAGCGGCAATACCAATGGATTCATCACAGACATAAACTCGGCGGTTGGCTACACCTTTGGCGAACACTTTGCTGTGAATGTCGGTGTACCGTATTTCTTCATTGAGCCGTCTACCTCGAAGACGGGAACCACCTCCGCGAATGGCATAGGAAATCCGTACTTGGGTCTCAAATATTCCCCGAAAGCGTCTGCTCTTGACTTCAGCACGAGCCTGAACAGCGCGATCCCGACCGCAAGCACCAAGAAAGGGCTGAGCACTGGCCACGTGACTGTTGACTGGAGCAATCATTTGGCCCACGGATTTGATCCGTTTGCGCCATTTCTTGATTTCGGTCTCGGCAACTCGGTTCCCGATACACGGTTCTTACACCGCCCTTACATCTCCTACGGAGACGTCGCGCACTTTGAGGGCGGCTCCGAACTCGATCTCGGCGACAAGTTCAGTGTCACTGCGTCCGGCTACTACATACTTCCATGGGGACCACAGCAGGTCTTTCTGCGTGGCAGTAAGAGTACGTCAGGCTCAACGAAAGGGGGCGTAAGCTTGACACGAGATGATGGGATCAACCTCGGAATCGACTACAAACTGACGCGCTCGCTCGATCTGAGCGGAGGATACAGCCGCAGTGTGTACAGCGTGCTCAATACATTTTCTTTCGGCCTTCAGGTGAACGTGGGGACCCTGCTCAAGCCCCTCCCCAGGGAATAAGCGCAGCTCATCGAACTTTCGACGTTGACGTAAGAATCGCCTCACTCACGTGGTAGAGTACCACTCTCTTTCGATGACTTTCGCTATCAGGCGATTGCGGAGAATCTATCGCCTCTGGGCGAATTGCATTGCAGGCGATTCTTGAGTCTCATCGTTTGCGACAGGCTTACAGCTTCATGAATCTTTTCTCAGGAGATCCGGACCCGGCCATTTTATTTGAGGCGAAAAAGTGATTCCCTGTTTATACATAATCCGGCACGGCAGGACCGCGATGAACTCGAAGAATAATGAGAAAGATCCGATCCGGTCTTGGTCGAACCCTCCGCTCGATGAGGAAGGGAAGGGAGAGGCCCGGATTGTCGGTGACTTGATGCAGAACAAAGGTGTTGTCCGGATCTTCCATTCCGATCTCGATCGGTCGAAGGAGACGGCGAAGATCATTGCGCAGAAGATTAAAGCGCCGACGACTTCTGTTTTCGGCCTTCGCCCGTGGAATCTGGGGGTCTACATCGGGCGACCGCTGGACAAGAATCTCGACAAGATCATCTACTATGAAACTCACCGAAAGCTGGTGGTTCCGAAAGGGGAATCGTATGCGGCATTCCTGAAGCGATTCGGGACTGTGCTGGAAGACGCGAAGAGATTTGTGATCGAACATCCGACTTCGCCGATCGCTCTTGTGACGCATTCCCAGAATCTTGTGGTCCTGCGGAATCGCCTAAGCCACGACCGGTTCCCGGTCGAACCAACCATGAAGGTGAAAGTCGTTGAAGTGATCAAGGTTAACTTTCCGACCAAATCGACCTATGAAATCCAGATCATTGCGTCCGGCCACAAGGGAGAAGGGCACGCAAGGTGATGCCATTCATCGGGAGAAAGAAACGAGCTGTTCGATACGACCGGAAATGCCTAACGCAGAACAGGAGGCACTGATCGCCGAATACCTCGGCAAATGCCGTAAAGAGTCACAGTCATCGACTGACTTGGAGCCGCAATGCAGAAATGCTGCAAGTTATTGATTTGATTGGTGGCGGCGGTTGGACTCGTACCAACGACCTACGGATTATGAGACGTATTTTCCGACGGGCCGCCATCTGGATTCAATCACTTGTAGTCGGATCAGACGTTGTAATTCGGGACAAGGGGTTGGCGTTTGGCGCTTAATTGACA
>Ga0126383_10001387_pt1 | contig 15004 bp, 16 predicted proteins | sample PanSoiMetPlot_35_FD_96882 | JGI IMG/M metagenome (GOLD analysis project Ga0126383, IMG submission 96882) | Tropical forest soil microbial communities from Panama - MetaG Plot_35 | ecosystem: Environmental > Terrestrial > Soil > Tropical forest > Bulk soil | place: Panama | collected 2016-02-17
AAGGACCTCGGGCGCTTCTCGTTCCGCGAGTTCGCACTGAGCGTGCCAACGAAGGAGACGGGGGCGAAGGTTGTGATGGCGCGCGCGACCAGCCGCTCGGGCGAGACGCAGGTCGAGCAGCTCATCCACAACCCCGCGGGATACCACCACAACGTGATCCAGCGCCTTTACGTCGAGATCGTGTGAGGAGGCCACTGATGCGCACCCTCGTTCCGCTGTTTGCGCTCTTCATCGCGGGCGGCGTGCTCGCGCAGGAGTCGAAGGTTCAGCTAAGAGACGCGCCGGGCAAGGACAAGGCGATGCAATGCGTCGCCTGCCACAGCGTCGACTACATCCAGATGAACTCGCGCTTCATGGACAAGGCGGGTTGGACCGCTGCGATCAACAAGATGATCAAAGCGTTCGGCGCACCGATCCCGGAGAGCGACGTCGAGCCGATCGCGGCGTACCTCGCTCAGAACTACGGGAAGCCGCCGGGGAACTGATCGGGGGCCGGCAGACAGCCGGCATCAAGTCATCAGCGGCTTGTAGCGGATCCGGTGCGGCTTGTCGGCCTCATCGCCCAGCCGTTTGCGCCGGTCTTCAAGGTAGTCCGCGTAGTTGCCCTCGAACCACACTACCTGGCTCTCGCCTTCGAACGCGAGCATGTGGGTGGCGATGCGATCGAGGAACCACCGGTCGTGGGAGATCACCACCGCGCAACCGGGGAAATCGAGGAGGGCCTGCTCGAGGGCCCGTAAGGTCTCCACGTCGAGGTCGTTGGTCGGCTCGTCAAGCAGCAGGACGTTGCCACCGCTCCGAAGGAGCTTTGCGAGGTGGACCCGGTTCCGCTCGCCACCCGAGAGCTCGCCGACGCGCTTCTGCTGGTCCGGGCCCTTGAAGTTGAAGCGCGCGACGTAGCCGCGGCTCTGCGTCTCGTAGCTCCCGACCTTGATCGTGTCGAGCCCGTCGGAGATCTCCTCCCAGACGGTCTTCTTCGGGTCGAGCGCATCGCGGCTCTGGTCGACGTAGGCGAGCTTCACCGTTTCCCCGAACTTGAGCGCGCCCGCGTCGGGCTTCTCCTCGCCCATCAGGATCCGGAAGAGCGTCGTCTTGCCCGCGCCGTTGGGGCCGATCACGCCGACGATGCCACCCGGCGGCAGGCGGAAGGACAGTCGGTCGAAGAGCAGCTTGTCACCGTAGGCCTTCCGCAGCCCCTCGGCCTCGATCACCACGCCGCCGAGGCGCGGGCCGGGCGGGATGTAGATCTCGTTCGTCTCATTTCGCGCCTGGACCTCCTGCGAGGCGAGCTCGTCAAACCGGGCAAGGCGCGCCTTACTCTTCGCCTGGCGCGCCTTCGGGTTCTGCCGCACCCACTCGAGCTCCGCCTGCATCGTCTTGATGCGCGCAGCCTCCTGCCGCTCCTCGACCTCGAGCCGCTTTTCCTTCTGGTCGAGCCACGAGGAGTAGTTCCCTTCCCAGGGGATGCCGTAGCCCCGGTCGAGCTCGAGGATCCAGCCGGCGACGTTGTCCAGAAAGTAGCGGTCGTGGGTGACCGCGATCACCGTGCCGGGATAGCGCTCGAGGTACTGCTCGAGCCACTGCACGGAGAGCGCGTCGAGATGGTTCGTCGGCTCGTCGAGGAGCAGCATGTCGGGCTCCGAGAGCAGCAGCCGGCACAGTGCAACCCGCCGCTGCTCGCCGCCGGAGAGCTTCGTTACGTCGGCGTCCCACTGCGGAAGCCGCAGCGCGTCGGCGGCGATCTCGAGGCGCCGCTCGATCTCCCACCCCTGGACCGCGTCGATCTGCGCCTGCAGGGCCCCCTGCTCCTCGAGCAGACGGTTCATCTCGTCGTCCTCGAGCGGCTCGGCGAAGCGGTCGCTGATCGCGTTGAACTCGTGAATGAGCCCGAGTGTGTCGGCAACGCCTTCCTCGACGTTGCCGCGGACGTCCTTGTCCGGGTCGAGATGCGGCTCCTGCGGGAGGTGGCCGATGCGCATGTTCGGCATCGGGATCGCTTCGCCCTCGAAATTCTGGTCCTCGCCCGCCATGATGCGGAGCAGGCTCGACTTGCCGGCGCCGTTCAGCCCGAGGACGCCGATCTTCGCGCCCGGGAAGAAGTTGAGCGAGATGTTCTTGAGGATGACGCGCTTGGGTGGAACGACCTTGCCCACCCGCCGCATCGTGTAGACGTATTGCGCCATGGAGCCTTCCGGGAGCCGAGTGGCAATAGCGTGCGCCGCGCGCACGGTCGCGAATTATCTCCTCTCCGCGTACCATCCGCCTGCCGGGGGATCGACGAGGCGCGGGCAGCGGAGCCCAGGGGTCGCGGATGATCGAACTCGATGCGGACCACGTGCTGCACGTTCGCCCGTTCCTGTCCGTGACGATCGGCATCGTGGTCCTCTTCGTCGGCAAGGCGCTCAACGAGCGCGTCGCGAAGCTCCGCGAGTACAACATCCCCGAGCCGGTGACCGGGGGGCTCCTCTTCTCGATCGCGTTCGGCCTGGTCTATCTCGCGAGCGGGGTCAAGCTCGATTTCGAGCTGACGGCGCGCGACATCCTGCTCGTCTACTTCTTCACGGTCATCGGCATCAACGCCCGGGTCGGTGACCTCGCGCGCGGCGGCAAGCCGCTGGCGGTCCTACTCGCGGTCACGGTCGCGTTCATGGTCGCGGCCAACGTCGTCGGCGTCGGCGCCACCCGCCTCCTCGGCCTCGATCCTTCGGTCGGACTGCTCGCGGGGAGCATTTCGATGACCGGCGGCCACGGCACCGCGATCGCCTGGGCGCCGGTGATCGCCGAAACCCGCGGCGTCGCGAACGCGGTCGAGATCGGCATCGTGTGCGCGACGATGGGGCTCGTCCTCGCGAGCCTCGCCGGTGGGCCGGTCGCGCGCTTTCTGATCCGGCGCTACCGGCTCGAGCCGGCGCCAGAGGCGGGCTTCGACGTCGGCGTGCGCGCCGAGGTCGAGCATCCGCAGATCGACTACTTCTCGTTCCTGCACGCGATCCTCGCGGTGCACATCTGCGGGATCATCGGCATCCTTGCCCACCGGTGGCTTGAGAGCGCGGGCGTCAAGCTGCCGCTGTTCCTACCCTGCCTCGCCGCGGGGATCTTGCTCACGAACCTGACCCCCCGCGTACTGCCCGCCGGCGCCTGGCCGAGCCGCAGCGCCGCGCTCGCGCTCATCGCCGAGATCTCGCTGGGCGTGTTTCTCGCGATGTCGCTGATGAGCATGAAACTGTGGACGCTCACCAGCCTCGCCGGGCCGCTCGTCGTGCTGCTCGCGCTACAGCTCGCGCTCGCGCTGGTATTCGCCGTGTACGTGTGCTTCCGCCTGCTCGGGCGAAACTACGATGCTGCGGTCATCACCGCGGGGTTCATCGGCTTCGGCCTCGGCGCAACGCCCACGGCGATGGCTAACATGACGGCAGTCACCCAGCGCCACGGCCCCTCGCACGTCGCGTTCCTCGTCGTGCCGTTGGTGGGCGCGTTCTTCATCGACATCGCCAACGCGATGGTGATCCGGCTGTTCCTCGGCACCCTGTGAGGGCGCCTGAGCGCGCTACGGCAGCTGGATCTTGCCGCCCCGCCCGCCGCCGCCGAGGTCCGGCATGCCGCCTTGCGGGACGACGATCGAGGACGCCGCGCGGCGCCGCAGCTCCTGCAACTCCTTCATCGTGCGCTCGATCGCGTCCTTGGCGAGCGGCCCGAACTTCTGCGCGGCCTCTTCGAGCGAGGCGGCCTCGATCTCGAACACGATCGGCAAGGTACCGACCTGGCTCATGACTTGGGTCTCCCCGACATAGGAGACGGCCCGGGCCGGGTCTGGCGCGCCGTCGCCCTTGACCGGCGTGAGCCGGCGGATGGTCCCGATCCGGCGATCGGTGAAGACTTCTTCGAGGAACAGCGCCTTGGGGTCGACCTTCAGCTCGGGCAGGCGCTCATCGGGGGGTGTGGCCATGGTACGGACTCCTGGATCGCAAAGCGTGAGAGCATTGGACGGACATGGGGGCGGCGCCGTCCCATGTAAATACCGGATCCGAAGCATTTTGCTGCGATGCGCGCCGGCTGTCGAGCGGCGGACTGGAGACGCGAGGCGAACCGCATGGCGAAAATCTTCCTGACGCACCCGCCCGAGGCCCTCGCCAACTACTACGGCGACCGCGCCGTTGCCGGCCTCAAGGCGCTCGGCGAGGTCCGCTTCAACCCCGCCGGGCGCGAGCTCTCGACGCCCGAGCTCATAGCGGCTGCGCGCGGCTGCGAGGTGATCGTTTCCTACCGTCAAACCCCCGGCGAGGCCGCGCTATTCCAGGAGAGCCCGGACCTCGTCGCGTTCTCGCGCTGTGCGATCGACATCCGCAACGTCGACGTCCCCGCGGCGAGCGCAGCCGGGATCCTCGTGACGCAGGCGAGCGCCGGGTTCGTCGCGTCGGTGAGCGAGTGGGTGATCGGCGCGATGGTCGACCTCGGTCGCAACCTCACCAAGGCGACCGAGTCGTACCGCGCCGGCCGCGTGCCCGCCGCGGTGATGGGGCGCCAGCTCAAAGGGTCGACGCTCGGCATCCTCGGCTACGGCCAGATCGGCCGAAGTCTCGCCGAGCTCGGCCTCGCGCTCGGCATGCGCGTCCTCGTCTTCGATCCCTACACGAAGGTGGAGCAGCCCCGGGTGGAGCAGCGCGAGATGGCGGCGGTGCTCGCGGAGTCCGATTTCGTCGTCTGCCTGGTCGTCGCCAACGACCGGACCGAGAAGCTAGTGAACGAGGCCGCGTTTTCGCGGATGAAACCGGGGGCGTACTTCATCAACGCGTCGCGCGGCAACCTCGTCGACGACGACGCGCTGCGCGCCGCGCTCGACTCCGGGCGGCTCGCGGGCTGTGCGGTCGACGTCGGCCGCGCGCCCGACCAGATGCCCAGCCCTGAGCTCGCGCGCCACCCGAAGGTCATAGCCACCCCGCACACTGCCGGGCTCACGCTGCCCGCGATCGAGCACCAGTCGCTCGAGACGGTCGCGCAGGTGGCGGAGATCATCAACGGCCGCGCCCCCAACGGAGCGGTGAACGCCGCGCAGGCGAGCCGGCTCGCGCGCCTGCGCGGCTAGGCGCTGCGGCTTGCAATTAGTAAAGTAACTTAATAAGCTGCCGGCTCGTCGCCGCACCGGGAGGAAGCCGTAATGGCTGCCGTGCCCTCGCCCTCCGTGAGCCAGGCCGCGCCCGCCGCCGGCGCGAAACCGCCGGATCGCGACCTGCGCGGCTACCTCGCCACCAACGCCGACATCGTCACGCGCATCGCGAAGCCGGTGAGCCTCGAGAACATCCCGGCCCTGACCGCACAGAGCGAACAGCCGATCCTGTTCGAGAACATCGTCGAGAAGCCTGGTTATCGCCTCTGCGACATCCTGGTCAAGCACCGTGATCTGCAGGCGCGCGCGCTGGGCGTCTCCAGGGCCGAGTATTTGCAGACCCTCGCGTTCCGGCTGCGCCAGCCGCCACGCGGCTTCGTGCACGTGAAGTCCGGACCGGTGAAGGAAGTGAAGCTCGTCGGTACCGCTGCCGACTGGACGAAGCTGCCGGTGCCGATCCACTCCGCGGCCGAGACGGTGCCGTACGTGACCGCGATGTGCCTCGCGAAGGATCCGGAGACGGGGTTCTACAACACCTGCCACGCGGGCACCATCGTGACCGGGCCGCGCACCGGGCTGCCGAGCTTCGTGACTCCCCACGCGCACGTGATCATGCGCAAGTACCGCGAGCGCGGCGAGCGGCGGATGCCGTTCGCGTACGCGTTCGGCGTGCACCCGGCCTACGAGATCATGGCCAACTTCTCGGGCCTGCACATGGACATGTGGGGCGAGCTCGAGATGGTCGGCACGATCATGGACCGCGACGTCGAGATGGTCCCGTGCGAGACGCTCGACATGAGCGTGCCGGCGCACGCCGAGATCGTCGTCGAGGGCTGGGTCGACCTCGAGGGCCTGCAGGACGTCGGCGTGTCGGTGGGCCCGTCGAGCTACTACTTGCCGAAGACGTCGCAGCTCCCGGAGTTCAGCGTCACCGCGATCACGATGCGCGCGGACCGGCCGATCTACCGCAATCATCTGACATGCCCGGGGACCGACCACCAGCCGTTGCCGCGGCTCTGCCACGAGGCGGTCCTGTACAACCGCCTCACCGAGATGGGCCTGAAGGTGACGGACGTGCGCTTCCCGACCTGGGGCGCGGCAGTGTCGTGCATCCTGCAGTTCGAGTATCCGCGCGAAGGGTTCGTGAACGACGCGCTGATGCTCGCGATGGGCTCACCATGGCTGAACACTAAGATGGTGGTAGCCGTGAGCCCCGACACCGACCTCGACAACCCTGGCGAGGTCTACCACGCGATCGCGACCCGCTGCGACCCGGCGCGCGACCTCATCGTGGTCCCGCGCACCCGCGGCTCGCCCTACGATCCGTCCGCCGCGCCGCTCGCTGCCGACCCGTTCTGGCGCACCGTCGGCAAGATCGGCATCGATGCGACCATCAAGTCGCGTCACGACCCCAAGGATTTCGAGCGCAGCTGGCCCCGCAACTGGGGAAGCGTGCGGCTCGAGGACTATCTCTAGGAGGAGCGTTGCATGAACCTGCCCGAGCCGAGATGGACCGAGGTGCAAGAGCCATTCATCCCGTACGTACCCGACGATCGCATGCCGGCGAACCTCAAGCCGGTGCTCGACCCGTACATGAAGCGCATGGGCTTCTTGCCGAACGCGCTCAAGCTCTACGCGCACCGGCCGGAGATCGCCGAGACGCTGTTTCGCCTGAACAGCAACATCATGCGCGACCCGAGCCAGACGCTGCCGCAGCTCCTCAAGCGCAAGCTCTCGGCGCTCGCGAGCAAGACGAACGGCTGCGCCTACTGCACCGCGCACTGCTGCAACATGCTGATGCGCGAGCAGGGCGCCGCGGGACCCGAGGGCTGGGGCATCTCGCAAGCGGACCTCCTGCACATGCTCGACGGGGACCACGAGCCTGCCGACGAGATGGAGCGCGCGTGCTTCGACTTCGTGCGCGCCGCCTCCACCGATCCGTCGAACGTGCCGGAGGCGCTGCTCCAGCGGCTGAAGCGGCACCTGTCGCCGGCGCAGATCGTCGAGCTCGCGTGCGTCGTGGGGTTCTGGAAGTTCTACAACACGGTGCACGACGCGCTGCACATCCCGGTCGAGGAGCACCTCCTCAACGACACGCGGTACGTCGACGTGTGAAGCACTCGGGCGCCGCCGCGCGCGCCGGCAACGGCTACCACCCGCCGCTCACCGTGTCGCGCGGGGCGCTGCTCGTCGCGGGCAGCGACATCGAGTTCCGGCGGCTGATCCATCAGCTCCTGCTCGTCGAGGAGCGCCTGCGGCACGCGCGCGCCTATCTCGGCAAGCGCGCGGGCCTCACCGGACCGCAATATTCGCTCTTGATGGCCGTCGCGTACCTCCAGGGCGAGACGGGCATCGCGGTCCGTTCGCTCGCCCGCGAGCTGCGCGTGACGAGCGCGTTCATCGCGGCCGAGTCGCGCCGCCTGCTCGAGCGAGGATTGCTCGCCAAGCGCCAGAACCCCCACGATTCGCGCAGCACGCTGATCACGGTGACCCCCGCCGGGCGCCGCTGCATCGAGCGGCTCGTGCAGGAGGTGCGCGCGGTGAACGATCTCTTCTTCGGGCACCTGAGCCGGCCCGCCTTTCTCCAGGCGAAGCGATTCTTCGGGCAGCTGATGGACGGCTCGCGCCAGGCGCTTGCCTACATCGGTTCTCGCGAGTCGCATCCCGCGGCGCGGGTCTCGACCCGCCGCGCACGCAATGGCCGCGCGCAAGCCCACTGACTCGCGCCGCGTCGTCGTCGGCATCAGCGGCGCTTCGGGCGTGATCTACGGCGTGCGGCTGCTCGAGCTCCTGCGCGCGGCGCACGTTGAGACGCATCTCGTCATGAGCCGCGCCGCGCAGATTACGCTCGCGCACGAGACGAAGTACAAGGTGCGGGACGTCCAAGCGCTCGCCGGCCATGTGTACCGCGCCGACGACGTGGCGGCGCCGATCTCGAGCGGCTCGTTCCCGACGCTCGGGATGATCGTCGCGCCGTGCTCGACGCGCACGCTCGCCGAGATCGCCACCGGCGTCACCTCGAGTCTCCTCACGCGCGCGGCGGACGTCGTGCTGAAGGAGCGGCGGCGTCTCCTGCTCCTCGTGCGCGAGACGCCGCTGCATCTCGGGCACCTCCGCAACATGGCGGCGGTCACCGAGATGGGCGCGATTGTGTACCCGCCCGTGCCGGCGTTCTACGCGCGCCCGGCGAGCATCGCCGAGATGGTCGACCAGACCCTCGGCCGCGCGCTCGACCAGTTCGGAGTCGAGGCGGGCGCGGTGCGCCGCTGGGGTCGCGACGTCGGTCCGCGCCCGCGCGGTTGACTCGCCGCGGGAACGAGCCGCGAACCGGCGTCCTGGCGAAACGTGTTGTTATAGTCCCGGCATGCTCGCCCAGCAGCTCGTCAACGGCCTGATGCTCGGCAGCGTCTACGCGCTGGTCGCGGTCGCGTTCACGCTGACGATGGGGATCCTGAAGTTCCTCAACTTCAGCATCCCGGGGATCTTCATGATCGCCGGGATGTGCACCTGGGCGATGCTGAAAGGCGGCGCGAGCCTCCTCGTCGCGATCCCGGCGGTGCTCCTGCTCGGCGCCCTGCTCTCCTACGGGGTCGAGCGCGTCACCTGGCGCCAGATGCGCGGCGGCGACCGCTTCGTCCCGCTCGTGAGCTCGATGGCGTTCCTGATCCTGCTCGAGAACCTGGCGCTGATCGCGTGGGGCTCCGACCAGCAACGGCTCATCCTGCCGTTCCAGAGCACGAGCGCCCGGATTGGCGATGTGGTGGTCGGAGTCCCGCAGCTCGTCGGGCTCGCGCTGGCAGTGGCGGTGGTGTGGACGCTCGATCGCGTGCTCCGGCGCACGCGCATCGGGCGAGCGGTGCGCTCGATCGCGGAGGACGCGGAGACCGCGACGCTCCTCGGCGTGGCGGTCGACCGGGTCGTGCCGCTCGTGTTCGCGATCGGCGGGATCTTCACCGCGCTAGCCGGGGTGCTGTTCTCGCTCAATTACCAGCAGGCGAGCCCATTCATGGGTGAGGAGGTCGCGCTCAAGGGGATCTCGGCGATGGTCGTCGGGGGCATGGGCAACATCTGGGGTGCGATCCTCGGCGGACTCGCGATCGGCGTCGTCGAGACCGCGGCGATCCACTGGTTCGGCGCGCGCGCCGTCGACATCGCAGTCTACGGGATGCTGCTCGCGATCCTGTTCGGGCGGCCGACGGGACTCCTCGGCGGTGACCTCGCGAAGGGCAGGGCCTGATGAGCGGGTACCTCGAGGGCGTGCTCGTCGTCCTCGCGATCAACGTGATCCTCGCCTATGCGGCGTTCCTGCCGATCGTCGCCGGCCAGCTCAACCTCGGCATCGCCGGGTTTATGGCAACCGGCGCCTACCTCTCGGCGTACCTCACGAACGCGCACGGCTGGCTGCCGCTGCCGGCGGCGCTGGCGGCGACGATCCTCACCGCGGCGCTCGGCCTCGTCGTCGCGTTTCCGATCCTCCGCACCCGCGGCATCTACCTCGCGCTCGCGACCTTCGCGTTCGGGCAGGTCGTGGTGGCGACGATCCTCAACCTCGACGCGGTTGGCGGCGCCGCCGGATATCCGGTTGCGACGCACCTCGGCTTTCCCGCGATCGCCGCGGCCGCCGCGATCGTGTTCGTCACGCTCTACTGCCTGTTTCACACGCGCTTCGGGCTCAGCGTGACGGCGGTGAGCGACGACGAACTCGTCGCCGACCAGATGGGGCTCTCGGTGCGCGGGCTGCAGACCGCGGCGTTCACGATCGGCGCGGGCGTCGCCGGCCTCGCCGGGGCGCTCCAGGCGCACCACTTCAACTACATCGAGGCGCAGCACTTCAACGTCTTGCTGAGCATCTACGTCGTGCTGTACGTGCTGCTCGGCGGGACGCAGACGATCTACGGCCCGCTCCTCGGTGCGGCAGTGTTCACGCTCCTTCCCGAGGTCCTGCGCGGCAGCGCCCAGTGGCGGTACGTGATCTTCGCGGCGCTCATCCTCGCCCTGATGACCTGGCGGCCGCAGGGCGTCGTCACCCGTGGCCTGCTGCGACGGCTCGTCGAGTGGCGGCGGCCGTCGCCGGCTGAGGCCGCATGAACGCACGTCCAATCCTCGCGCTGGAAGCGGTCAGCAAGAGCTTCGGCGGCCTGCGCGTGATCGAGGCGCTCTCGTTCGCGGTCCTCCCGGGCGAGCGCGTCGCGCTGATCGGGCCGAACGGCGCTGGCAAGACGACCGCGTTCGATCTGATCACCGGCGTGTACCCGGTCGATGCCGGGCGGATCCTGCTCGACGGGGCGGACATCACGCGGCTGCCGGCGCGCAAGCGCATCCGCGCCGGGCTCGCGCGGACCTTCCAGAACATTCGCCTGCTGCCCCACCTCACGGTGCTCGAAAACGCGATGGTGGCGCAGTACGCCCGCAGCCCGTCCGCCACGGGCATGCTCGAGCCCGTGAACCTCACCGGGAACAACCGCTGGCGGCGCGAAGCCCGCGCTGCGCTCGGCGAGGCAGGGCTCGCGCAGTACGCGGAGGAGCCGACCGGCGGCATGCCGTACGGCATCCAGAAACGGATCGAGCTCGTCCGCGCGCTGCTCGCGCACCCGCGCGTCCTCCTGCTCGACGAGCCCGCCGCCGGCCTGAACCCCGCCGAGACGGAGGCGCTCGCCGCGCAGCTCGAGCGAATCTCGGCCCAAGGCGTGACGCTGCTCGTGATCGAGCACGACATGCACTTCATCGGCGCGTTCTGCCGGCGGGTCGTCGTCCTGAATTTCGGTTGCAAGATCGCCGAGTGCGACCCGGACGCCGTGGGCGACGACCCGCGCGTGCGCGAGGCGTATCTCGGCGCGGACACCGGGCTCGAGGCCGCGCATGCCGCTTGAGATCGAGAATCTCGACGTCCGCTATGGGCGCGTGCACGCCGTGCGCGGCGCGAGCCTCTCGGTCGCCGAAGGCGAGATCGTGGCGGTGCTCGGCGCGAACGGCGCGGGCAAGAGCTCGCTGCTGAAAGCGGTGCTCGGCCTCGTGCCCGCGGCGGCGGGATGCATCCGCGTCGGCGGCGCGGACGTGACCGCTTGGCCGGCCGCGCGCCGCCTCGCGCAGGGCATCGCGCTCGTCCCCGAGGGGCGGCGGATCCTCGTCGGCCTCACCGTCGAGGAGAACCTGCTGATGGGCGGGTACGCGCGGCGTGACGCGGCGGCGCTGCGCGCCGAGATCCAGGACCTCTACGACCGCTTCCCCAACCTCGGCGCGCGCCGGTATCTTCCCGCCGCGGTGCTCTCCGGCGGCGAACAGCAGATGCTCGCGATCGGCCGAGGGCTGCTCGCGCGACCGCGGCTGATGATGCTCGACGAGCCGTCGCTCGGGCTCTCCCCGCTCCTCGTGCGGGAGCTATTCGTGCTGCTCTGCAAGCTCAACGCCGACGGGCTCGCGCTGCTGCTCGTCGAGCAGAACACGACCATGGCGCTCGCGGTCGCCGCGCGCGCATACGTCATGGAGCTCGGCCGCATCATCATGCACGGTCGCCCGAGCGAGCTCGCCGCCGACAGCCGGCTCCGGGCGGCCTATCTGGGGGGCAAGCGGCCGCCGCGCGGCGCGGCGGAGGCCCGACATCCTTGAGCGCCGCCTGCGCCGTCGATTTCATCGCGAGAAGAAAGGAGACCACGATGGGAAGCAAGCCACTGCAGCTCGTCCTCGCGGCCGCGCTCGCGGTCTTCGCGGGCGGTGGGCATGCGCAAAGCGAGCTCGTGCTCGGGTACCTTACCGCCGAGACTGGGCCGTTCGTCAGCCTGTCGCGCTCGAACGAGATCGCGGCGCGGATCGCGGTCGACGAGCTCAACGCCGCGGGCGGGGTCAACGGCAAGAAGCTTCGCTACATCGCCTTCGACACCGCCGGCAAGCCCGATCAGACGGTCGTTGGCCTGCGCAAGCTCGCCGAGGACGACAAGGTGCTCGCGATCATCGGGCCGTTCAGCTCGGGCCAGGTCCAGGTCGCCGCGCCCGCCGGCGACCGCGCCGGCGTGGTCACGATGGCGATGGCGTCGTCGGCGCCGAAGCTGGTGGCGAACTTCCAGTACGCGTTCCGGAACACCTCGGACGAGGGGTACATGTTCGAGCGCGTCATGCGCACCATCAAGGCGAAGGGCTTGCCCGCGGCGACCGGTGCGGTCGCGTACGCGAACGACGACACGATCTCGCGGGTGATGGGGGAGAAGGTGCTGCCAGCGGTGATGCAGAAGTCCGGCGTCGCGCTCAAGGGCAACGTCGACTTCAAGCTCGCGGCGTTCGATCTCTCGGCGCAGGTCTCGCAGCTCAAGGCGAACCCGACCGACCTCGTCGGCGTCGGCGCGCCGCCGGAGGCCGCAATCAAGCTCGCGCAGGAGATGCGACGGCAGGGACACGGCGCCAGGCTGGTCGCCGGTTCGACGATCAACGACCCGGACCTGCCGGCGCGCATGGGAAAGGACGGCAACGGCACGATCATCCCGTCGACGTTCTTCGCCGACCTGAACGACCGCACCCGCAAGTTCGCCGCCGAGTTCGAGAGGCGCGCGAAGGCGATGAACGCCGAGCGCAGCTCGCCCGCTCAGTTCGACGCTGCGACCTACGACGTCGTGCTCTACTACGCGTGGGCCATGCGCGAGGCGAAGGTAACCGGCGACCCGGGCAAGCTCGCGGCCGAGCGCACCGCGATTCGCGACGCCCTGCGGCGGATGAAGGACTTTCCCGCGCTCGAGGGCGCGATCTCCTTCGGCTCAGACAACGATGCGCTTAAACCGGTGTACGTTCAGGAAGCGCGCGACGGAAGGTGGGTCCTGCTGGAAGCACATCCGGCCGGGAACTGAGCGAGAAAGGAGTCGTCATGGGCGCAATCAACAAGGAGCATTTCGAGTTCACGGCCGTCGACCTGAAGAGCGGCTTCACGGTTCCGCCGGGCTATCCGTCCGGGTTCAAGGAGAAGATCCTCGCCGGCAGCCTCGACGAGGCGAACCGCCGCGGCAGCCGCACGCGGCTGCTGCGGATCGAGCCGGGCACGTTCTCCACGGCGCCGTTCGTCCACGAGTACTGGGAGGAGGTGTATCTCCTATCCGGTGACCTGATCGTCGGCAATGACGCCGAAGGGCGCGGCGGCGAGAAGTTCACCGGCCCGACGTACGCGTGCCGGCCGCCGGGCGTGCGCCACGGCCCGTTCAAATCGGACGCCGGTTGTCTGCTCCTCGAGATCCACTACTACGCGTGACGGACGGGTCGGGCTGATGGAAACGATCGCGGAGCTGCGCGAGCGACTCGCGCGCGGCGAGACCTCGAGCGAAGCCCTGGTGCGCGCGGCGCTCGCGCGGATCGAGGATCGGTCCGGCGAGGGCGCCGCGACGTTCACGCGCGTCTACGTTGCGCGTGCGCTCGATGCGGCGCGCAAGGCCGACGCGCTGCGCCGGCGCGGCGCAGCGCGGCTACCCCTCTGCGGCATCCCGGTCTCGGTGAAGGATCTTTTCGACGTCGCCGGCGAGCCGACCCTCGCCGGCTCCGTCGTGCTGCGCGACGCGGCGCCGGCGGCGCGCGACGCCGACGTGGTGGCGCGGCTGCGCTCCGCCGGAGCGATCATCGTCGGCAAGACGAACATGACCGAGTTCGCGTTCTCGGGGCTCGGGCTGAACCCCCACTACGGCACGCCGCACTCGCCCTGGGACCGCGCGACCGGGCGGATCCCCGGCGGCTCGTCCTCGGGCGCGGCGGTGTCGGTATCGGACGGCATGGCGGCAGTCGGGATCGGGACCGACACCGGGGGCTCGGTGCGCATCCCCGCTGCTTATTGCGGCCTGGTGGGCTTCAAGCCGACGGCGCGGCGCGTGTCGCGCGAGGGCGTCGTGCCGCTCTCCGCGACGCTCGACTCGGTCGGGCCGATCGCTCGCACCGTCGCGTGCTGCGCGCTAGCGGACGCGGTGCTTTCCGGCGAGCCGCTGCGGCCGCTCGCGCCGCGTCCGGCGCGCGGCGTGCGCTTCGGCGTGCCGCGGCGGTACGTCTGGGACGGCGTCGACGGCCAAGTGGCCCGCGGGCTCGAGCGGGCTCGCTCGCGGCTCGCCGCCGCCGCGGTGACGGTCGTCGATGTCGAGTGCGCGGAGCTCGACGACCTCCCCGAGATCAACGCGAAGGGGGGGTTCCCCGGCTACGAGGCCCGCCGCTGGCACGCGCAGCTCATCGAACGCGCTCGGGAGCGCTACGACCCGCGGGTGCTCGTGCGGATCCTGCGGGGCGGGGCGATGACCGACCAGGATCTTGCGACCCTCATGGAGCGCCGCGCGGATTTCCAGCGGCGGCTAGCGCGCTCGATGGAGGCGTGCGACGCGCTGCTCCTCCCCACGGTGCCGATGGTCGCCCCGCCACTCGCCGAACTGGCGGCGAGCGACGAGGCGTACGCGCGCGCGAACGCGCTCGTGCTGCGCAACCCGAGCATCGGAAATTTCTTCGACGGCTGTGCGATCAGCCTCCCGTGCCACGAGCCGGGCGATGCGCCGGTCGGGCTGATGCTGATCGGGCGGCCAGGAGAGGACCGGCAGCTGCTCGAGGCCGCGCAGGCGATCGAGCGCATCGTGCGCCCCGCCGGGTGGGAAGGAGATGTCGCATGCTGAGGACCGGGAAGGAGCACCTCGAATCGCTGCGCGACGGGCGGGTCGTGTACATCGGCGCCGAGCGCGTCGACGACGTCACGACCCACCCGGCGTTCCGCAACGCGGCCCGCACGGTCGCCGGCCTCTACGACATGAAGGCTGATCCGGCGAATCGCACGCTCATGACCTACGAGGAGGACGGCGGCCGGCACTCGATCTATTTTCTACGCGCGCGGACGCGCGAGGATCTGCAGCGCCGCATGCTCGGCCACCGCCGGATCGCCGACGACACCTACGGGATGTTCGG
>Ga0126383_10001389_pt1 | contig 15003 bp, 14 predicted proteins | sample PanSoiMetPlot_35_FD_96882 | JGI IMG/M metagenome (GOLD analysis project Ga0126383, IMG submission 96882) | Tropical forest soil microbial communities from Panama - MetaG Plot_35 | ecosystem: Environmental > Terrestrial > Soil > Tropical forest > Bulk soil | place: Panama | collected 2016-02-17
AAATTTTCACAAGGAGAGAAAGCCGGACACATATTGGGGCTGTGGATATTTAGGGTCTAAAGATTTTTACGGCTGAAATACTGCTCCGAGGTCAGCCGGTAGAGGACGTGGCGACGAAGAGTGTGGCCTTTGGGCAAAAGCGGGTGGTCGAAATCGGAGGCGAAATCACGCGTCATATGGATCTTTTCCATCACGCGCACGGAACGAGTATTCGCCGGAACGGTGAACGAAACAATTTCGCGTAAGGTGTGCGTTTCAAAGGCATATCGAACGATCGCTCGCGCTCCCTCAGTGGCGAGGCCTTTGCCCCAGTGATCCGCGGAAAGCCGCCAACCGATTTCCACGCATGGCGTGAACTTCGCCTCGAATGAAGGAACCGAGAGTCCGATGTAGCCGATGAACTCGCTGGTTGCGCGCAACTCTACGGCGCAGAGCCCAAACCCACGCTGCTGAAAGTGAGATTCGATCCGATCTGCCAGCTGATTGCTTTCGTCGGGCGTGAGCAACACCGGAAAGAATTCCATGACACGAGGATCGCAGTTAAGGCGAACAAAGCCGGCGCCGTCCGATGAGCGCCAACGGCGCAGAATCAGCCTGTCGGTTTGCGCGATGACAGTCATAAGAGAGCCAGTTCAGAAAAAAACCACTCCGCGCGGGGGCGCGCTATTTTGCGGCAGGCAAAGGACGCAACGTGCGAATCTGGTCGAGGATTTTGTCCGCCACTTCGCGCTTGGTCATTTTCGGGAGAGGAATGTCACGACCGTCACGCAGGACGAGCGTGACGATATTCGTGTCCGTATCGAAGCCGGCGCCTTCCTGGGTGACATCGTTGGCGACGATCATCTCCGCGCCTTTGCGCTGTAGCTTGTCACGAGCGTTTTCGACAAGCTTGACGGTCTCCGCGGCAAAGCCGACGAGGACGGCATTGCCCTTGCTGCGGCCGAGCTCGGCGAGAATGTCGGCAGTAGGCTCAAGATCGAGCGTGATGCGGCCTTCGCTGCGCTTGATCTTGTTCACGTGCACGGCGGCGGGGCGGTAATCAGCAACTGCGGCAGCCATGATCATCACGGTGGCTTCCGGTGAACGCTCCATCACTGCGGAACGCATTTCATCAGTAGAGCGAACGGGCACCCAATCCACGCCTTCGGGAACCGGCAACTCGACCGGGCCGCTGACGAGAATCACACGCGCGCCACGTTTCACGGCGGCTTCGGCGAGCGCGTAACCCATCTTGCCGGATGAACGATTGGTGAGGAAACGGACGGGATCGAGGTCTTCGCGCGTGGGGCCGGCGGTGATCAACACGGTTTGCCCAGCAAAATCTTTCCGCAGGCCGAGAACCTCGCGAACCTTCTGCACGATAGCGTCGGTCGCGGCGAGCCGGCCCGCGCCCGTCATGCCGCAAGCAAGGTAGCCCTCCGCCGGATCGACCACGCGAACGCCGCGCGCTCGTAGCGACGCAAGATTTTCCTGCGTGGCCGCATGTTCCCACATGTTCACATTCATCGCGGGAGCGACGATCACGGGAGCTTTTGTGGCAAGGTAGAGCGTAGAAAGAAAATCGTCCGCCGCCCCACGCGCGAATTTCGAAAGAGTATCCGCGGTGGCCGGGGCGACAAGCAGGAGATCGATGCGTTGCGCGACCGCGATGTGTTCGATCGCGCTTTCCACGTTGGCAGGCGCGGCGTTTTCCGCCGCGAACATCTCCGTGATGACCTTTTTACCAGTAAGCGCGGCAAAGGTGAGTGGCGTGACGAATTCGCAGGCGGCGCGCGTCATCACAACTTGAACGTCGAGGCCCTCGTCTTGCAGCCGCCGGACAAGCTCCGCCGCCTTGTATGCAGCGACGCCGCCGGTGACGCCCAGTGCAATTTTCATAGTGTCCTGCTGTAACTAAAAGAGGTGCGGCGGACGAATTGTGCAACGTCCGCGACGCGCCGAAAGCAATCAGCCTCTACGGCGCTTCTCCGCCTGTTCCTCGGGGTTAACTTCAGGCGTGTCGTATTCGAGCATGCCTGCGTGAAGCTCCTCCTCGGCGATGCGCGTATTCTTGCGCGAGCGAGGATTGTCGACGAGCGGCCTTCCGCCGATCATCAGCTGGCGGGCCCGGCGGGAAACGACGACGACGTAGGCAAACTGGCTGTCCGGCGCCTGATTTGAAGCGGTCATATTCAACTTAGCCTCCAAAAGTTTTCAGTATCTCGTTAATGCGATTCTCATTCCGTACTACGCGGCAGCGTAAGGCGAGCACGATGGCTTGCACCTCGCGCACTGCGCGCTCCAGATCATCGTTGATCACGGAAAAATCGTAACTGCGATAGTTCAGCATTTCGTCGCGCGCACGCTGCAGGCGGCGGTGAATCTCTTCCTCGGAGTCCTGGCCGCGCTCGCGGATACGGCGCTCCAGGTCCGCCGCCGAGGGCGGCAAAACGAAAATGGCAACAGCATCCGGCAGATTCCGCTTCGCCTGCAAGGCGCCTTGCACATCGATTTCGAGCACAAGGTCTTTTTGCTCCGCGCGCGCCTGCTCAACGAACTTGCGTGGCGTCCCATACCAATTCTTGCCAAACACCTGGGCGTACTCGAGAAATTCGCCCTGAGCCACCATCCGCTGGAATTCGGCTTCGGTGACAAAATTGTACCATTTGCCCTTGTTTTCTGTCTGTCGTGGGGGCCGCGTGGTGCAACTCACCGACGCGGTGGTGCACGGCAGCTCAAGAATCTTTTGTACCAGCGTCGATTTTCCAGAGCCGGACGGCCCGGAGACGATCAGAACAAGTGGCTCCCAATGGTTCATTCGATATTTTGCACCTGTTCACGCAATTTTTCGATCTCGGACTTCAATTCGAGCCCGATTTGAGTCATCTCCAAGCCTTCGGCGTCGCTGCCGGGCGTTTTTGAAAGGGTGGTGTTGGCCTCACGCTGCATTTCCTGAAGCAGGAAGTCCATTTTCTTGCCGACGTCTGACGCGCCAACGAGAAGCGACTCAAACTGCTGGATGTGGCTGCGCAAACGGGCGAGCTCCTCGGCGACGTCGCTGCGTTCGGCGGCGAGGGCCGCCTCCTGCGCCAATCGCGCAGGATCAAGCGGAGATTCACCCAGCAACTCCTTCAAGCGAATTTCCAGGCGCTTGGCAAATGCGGGCCGTACTCGCTCCGCCAGAGTCTCGACGCGAGACACCAGGCGCGTCATCGCGGCGAGCCGGGTAGACATTTCCTCGCGAAGATGCTGCGCTTCTTGCTCGCGCATGCGGTCGAGCTTCGACAGCGCGTCGGACAAGCAGCGCGTGACGCCTTGCTCGAAGCGCTCCATTTCCTCTTCCACCGAAGCTGCGGGCAAACCGATGACGCCGGGAAGACGAAGGATTGCGCTCACGTCGGGGTCCGTCTTCAAGCCGAATTTCTTGCTCAGGCGTGTGGCCTCTTCCATGTAGGCGGAGGCGACTTCCTGGTTGACACCGACGGCGGCCGCTCCGGAAAGCTCGTATTGAAGCGACAAATCGACGTGGCCTCGGCGTACATGCTCGCGAACCAGTTTGCGCATGCCCGGTTCAAGCGGCTCGAAGCCCTCAGGCACACGCATGTGCAAATCGAGAAAGCGGTGGTTCACGCTGCGCAGCGAAATGCGCAGGTTCCAGCCGTTTTCCGTAGAATGCGCCTGAGCGTAACCCGTCATGGAACGCAGCCCTGAGGCCATCAGACGCTCTCCGCCGCGCGCAATGGCTCGGCGTCTCGAAATTGCATTTCGTAGAGACGCGCATAAATTCCGCCGCGTGCCAAAAGATCGTCGTGCGTGCCGCGTTCGACGAGCGTGCCGCCATCGAGGACCACGATCAAATCGGCGCGCCGGATCGTCGAAAGACGGTGGGCAATGACGAAAACGGTGCGACCTGAAATGAGGTTGTTCAGCGCGCGCTGAACGAGCATCTCGGATTCGGAGTCGAGCTCGGATGTCGCCTCATCGAGAATGAGGATCGGCGCGTCTTTCAGCAGAGCGCGCGCTATCGCGAGGCGCTGCCGCTGACCGCCAGAAAGGCGCTGTCCACGATCGCCGACCAACGTCTGATAGCCCTCCGGCATTTTCGTGATGAAGTCATGCGCGAGAGCCGCGCGGGCAGCTGCGAAGACTTTTTCTTCAGGCATTTGCGGACGGCCGTAGCAGAGATTGTTCCAGATCGTGTCGTTGAAGAGGATGGTTTCCTGCGTGACGATGGCCATCTGCTCGCGCAGCGAACGCAGCGTCACGTCTTTCACGTCAAAACCATCGATGCGAACGGTCCCCGAAGTCGCGTCATAGAAGCGCGGCAGCAAATTCACGAGCGTGGTCTTTCCTGCCCCGCTTGAGCCGACAATCGCTACAACGCTGCCTGAGGGAACCTTCAGATCGATGCCGCGCAAGGTAAGCCCACTGCCGTGGTCGTAACCGAACGTGGCGTCGTCAAACTCGACGGATCGTGCGAAGGGCGGCAGCGCCGTCGCACCGGGCGCTTCAACGACTTCCTCCGGCATATCGATATAGGCGAAGGCCTGCGTGGAGATGCCAACAGCCTGAAGGAAAAGCTGATAGACCGTCCCGAGGCGCTTGAGCGGTTCGGAAGCCTTAAACAGAGCGAAGGCAAATACACCGAAGAGGCCAACATCCATGCGCTGAGCCTTAATCTCGCCGCGCGCAAAATAAATCACCAGCACGATAACGACAGCACCGATGAAGTCCATGAGCGGCGAGGTGGCAGCGAAAGCCCGAATCCAGCGCATATTTTGGCGAAGCAACCGGCGCGCTTCGAGGCGGAATTTCTCGATTTCGAAGTGCTCCATACCGAACGCCTTCACCACGCGATTGCCGCTAATGGTTTCTTGCACGATTTGGCTGAGCCCGGCAAGGTGAACGCGACTTTTCTGCGAGGCGTGGCGAATTTTCCGCCCGAACCTACCGACCGGCAACACCACCAAGGGAATGAGCACGGCGCAGCCAAGAGCCATGCGCCAATCGATCACAAGAAGAAGCGTGACAAAAGCGACAAGACTGAAGGCCTGGCGGAAAAGCTCGGCGAACCAGTCCGAGAAGGCTGGCCGCATCTGCTCGATATCGGTAACCACCGCAGACATCACGCGTCCCACCGCATTTTCCTGAAAGAAGCCGACCGGCTGCTGCACGACTTTGGCATAAACCTGATTGCGCAAATCGGTGATGCTGGAAAGACCGGCGTGCTGAATCAATAGGCTGCCCAAATACTCAGTCACACCCTTCACCGCAAAGAGCAGCAGCAGGGCGACAGCAAATACGTTCCATACGTTGTGAATGTGCGCTGGCACGAACTGCCGCAGGTCAAGAGTGTGCTTCGTGCGTGGGATGGTGAAAAGCGCCAAGCTCTGGATGGGGGTGCTCGGATTGAGGACTACATTAAGCGCGGGCCGGATTGCGGCCGCCACCAAACCTTCGATCACAGCCATCACCAGCATCAGCGAGATTCCTAGCGCCAGCTGTGGCGTATAGGGGCGCAAGTATCCCAGCAAGCGGCGAATCTCCTGCCGCTCCGTCAATAATGACCTGCGCTCTTTTTTTGCGGGTTCCAAGTGGAAGACTCTAGTTACGTGCGTTCAATTGCTACGACGCGATCTTATCCATATCGCGGTGCACTACTTTTGTCGCAAATCCCTGTTTTTGCAAGTCCTGTCGGATTCGTTCCGCCAGCGCCACCGAGCGATGCCGCCCGCCGGTGCACCCTAGCGCTACAGTGAGATAGCTTTTGCCTTCGCGAATGTAGTGCGGGATCAAATAGCTAAGCAGCCCTTCGATTCGCTTTACGAACTGGCTCGTCTGCGGAAACGAATAAATATAGCGCGCCACTGCTGAATTCTTGCCGGTGAAGGGACGCAAGCGCGGCACGAAGTGGGGGTTCGGCAGGAAGCGCACATCGAAAACAAGGTCGGCGTCCTGAGGAATGCCATAGCGATAGCCGAAGCTGACCACTGAAACCAGCATGGCGCGCCGGCCGGTCTTCTCGAATCGCTTGATGATGAAGTCGCGAAGTTCGTGCACGTTGAACTTCGTTGTATCGATGATCACGTCCGCGAGTCGCCTGATCGGCGCCATGCGCTTGCGCTCTTCGCGGATGCCGTCTGCAATCGTGCCATTTTCGGCTAGCGGATGAGGCCGGCGCGTTTCGCTAAAGCGGCGAATCAGCGCGGCATCGCTCGCTTCGATAAAAACCAGCGTGGACGAATGTTCGCGGCTCAGCTTGCGGTAAATCTCGGGGAATTTTCCGATCAGTGCACGTTCGCGCGCATCTACGAGCAGCGCGGCGCGATCGATTTCGCCGCGGCCCTCCTCGAAAAATTCACTGAAGGCAGGCATGAGTCCGACAGGGAGGTTATCGACGCAATAGAAGCCGAGGTCCTCGAAGGTATTCAGAACGGAGCCTTTTCCGGAGCCGGAAAGGCCGGTGAGGATCACCAACTGGCGCTCGCTGCGCTTACGGGCGGGGCGGGTCACGGCGGCGCGGGCTACGCTTTCACCCGGCGCCGATGCGTGCTCGGGATGCGCAGGTCTTCGCGGTATTTGGCCACGGTGCGCCGCGTCACGTCGATTCCTTCTTCCTTCAGTTTCTTGGTGATCTGGTCGTCGGTCAAGGGATGCGCAGCATCTTCCGCTTCGATCATCTGCTTCACACGCCGCTTGAGCGAATGCAGCGACATTTCCATCCCCTGCGGGCCGTTTACGGACTCGGAAAAGAAGCTGCGAAGTTCGAGCACGCCGCGTGGCGTGATCACGTACTTGTTCGCAACGGCGCGGCTCACCGTGGAAGGATGGACGCCGACCTCTTCGGCCACTTCCTTGATCATCATCGGCCGCAAATGGTCCGGACCGTAATCCAGAAACTCGCTCTGCCTGCGCAAGATCGAATGGCAAACGCGCTGAATCGTATGTTTCCGCTGTTCGATATTTTTCATCAGCTGCTGCGCCGCAGTGAAGCGCTCTTTCACATAATTTCGCACATCGCGATCGGCAGCGTCGCGCTGCAACAGACGCCGATAAGTCGGGTTGATGCGCAGCTGCGGTACGTCGTCGTCGTTCATGAAGACTTTCCACTCGCCCTCTTCCTTGCGGAACTGAACGTCGGGCTCAACGAGGCGCGGCTCGGTCTTGTTGTAGCGCGAGCCAGGGCGCGGATCGAGCCTCTTGATGACGTCCACCGCGCGTTTCACCTGCTCGATCGGTCGGTTCACCGCCCGCGAAACTTCCTTGAGTTGATTGTTTTGCAGCAGCTTCAGGTGTTCTAAAACGATCTGCCGCGCGAGCTCGTTCTGCGGATCGATCACCTTCAGCTGCAGGATCAGACACTCCGGCAGGTCGCGTGCGCCGATGCCCGGCGGATCAAACTCCTGCACCATGGTGAGCGCCTCTTCCATGTCTTCGGCGGAGTACTCGCCCGACGCCGCGATCTCTTCGAGAGTCGCGGTTAGATAGCCATTTTCGTCCAGGTTTCCGATGATCGATTCGGCGATTCTGCGCACCGTCTCCGAGCAAATCGCCACGCTCAATTGCCACTGAAGGTGATCCGTCAGCGTGGAGGCGGAAGAAAGAAACTTGTCGAAACCCGGCTTTTCGGATTCTTCGCGTTCACTGCTCGCCATGCGCTCGGCGCCAGTATCGAGGTACTGCGTAAAAAACGACGCGAAATCGAACTCATCAAAGGGATTGGAGCCTTCCCCCTCGGGGACCTTCTCCACTTCCTTCTTCAGAAACGCTTCGTCGGTGTAATTCTCCGGCGGGGCCGCGTTCTCTTCGAGTTCCTCGAGAACGGGATTGGCCATGATCTCTTGATTGATCATTTCCTTCAGTTCCAGATGGTTGAGCGCCAATACGCTGACCATTTGGACCAGGCCGGGCGTCAAAATCTGCTTTTGAGCCACCCGCAGGTGCAATTTTGGAGCCAGATAGTTCATGGTTTAGTGCAGCCGAAACCCTTCCCCCAAGTACATTCGCCTAACGTCAGCACTCTCGGATACCTCTCCCGGGGTACCCGCAGCCAGTATCTTCCCCTCGTTAATAATATAGGCCCTATTCGCCACGGCCAGCGTCTCTGGTACCCGGTGGTCTGTGATGAGAACGCCAATGGCGGCCGCGCTCAGTTCGGAAACAATCTTCTGGATATCGATTACCGTCAAAGGGTCGATCCCCGAAAAGGGCTCGTCGAGCAAAATGAAGGAGGGGGTCAGTACTAGCGACCGAGCGATCTCCAGCCGCCGCCGTTCTCCGCCCGAAAGGACGTGCGCTTGGCTGTACCGCACGCCGTCCAGGCCCATCTGCGCAAGCAGCTCCTCCACGCGTTCGCGCCGCTGCTCAGACGTCAAAGATAGCGTCTCCAGCACGGCCAAAAGGTTCTCTTCGACGGTCAGCTTGCGAAAAACCGAGGGCTCTTGGGGAAGGTAGCTGATACCGTTGCGGGCCCGCAGGTACATGGGGAGGTCGGTGATGTCCTCGCCGTCCAGCGAAACGCGGCCATAATCTGGACGTATGAGGCCGACCAGGATGTTGAACGTCGTCGTTTTTCCTGCGCCGTTCGGCCCGAGCAATCCAACCACTTCGCCCTGGCGAATTTCCAGGCTGACGTTGTCGACAACTCGACGGCCTCTATACGATTTCTTTAGCTCGGAGGCCTGAAGCGTGAGCATGCAGGTTCATTTCTCAACCCGGTGCCGTGTCAGCGTGCGCGAACCTTCGTCGGAAACAATAGAAATCGTATCACTCGCTACATCGAAGGTCAACGAATGGCCCGTGGTTGTGTTGCCATTTCCGTCGGTAATTGTTGGTTTTCCGCCGGATAAAACGAATCTTCCGTGCGCCGCGTCGTACTCCGCCTGCTCTCCGCGGCCGCGAATCTCGCCCTGCGACACCGTCACATTCCCCTGCGCCACCGCGCGAGAGAGCCCCCGCCCTCCCAAGGAAGGCGGGGCGCCCCTTGCTGTCGTCGATGCCGTGATTGCGGCCGCACCCGGCGCAAAATAAACGTCCAGCGTTTGCGAGTGCAGCGAGCCTTGCTGCGAACTCGCCGTCACGCCGCCTTCCAGATGCGCCACGCCGTCGCCATTCGAATAACCGAGTTTCTGCGCGCGCACCTGCCACAAGATCGCCTCGGGTCGCCCATTCGAGCTCTTGCCCCGCCCTATAGCCGGCAATGCCGGTCCCTGGCCCGCCTGCTGCGGAAATGCGGCTACCACGCTCCCCGACGCCACCAGCTTCCCATCCTTTTGCGAGAGCGCGATCTGATCCGCGTTCAAAACGGCTTGCCCTTGCCATAATTTCGCGTGGCCCTGAAACGTCACGTCACCTGAAGTAGACGAGCCAGAGAGAGAATCGGCCGAAATGTGCGCATCGCCCTCGCCAAGAGAGATAGCGCTCGCGGACGGCGTCTTGCCCCGCCCCGCCTCCGGTTGCCCCAGTTGCGTGGACACGACTCCGCCGCTCGCGCGAATTTCGCCCGTCTTCTGGTTGAACGTCACGACTGTCGCCGTCGTCCGCGTCGCGCCATCGCTGAACACGGGCGATCCATCCAGCGTAATCAGCCCCGTCCCCTGCTCCACATGAGCATGCCCAGCCTTCACCTGCCGCCCATCCTGCGCGAGCACCACGTTCCCCGTCTCGTCGACGCTCGCCCACTCGCCGCGCGCGTCAAAAGTCGCCGTCAACTCCGCCGCTTTGCTCGTCGCCAGTGGGCCGCTGGCGGGCGTTCGCGTAATCTCCACGCCGGAATGGCCCAGCAGCCGCTCAAGCTTGTTGCCCGCGCCAAACTCCGCCGCAAATTTCGCCGCCTTCATCTGAATTGTTTCCGCCGCGCCTTTCGATTCTATCGTCGCCGGTCCCAGCGTTTCCGCGCTCGCAATTCCCTGCTTGTCGATACCGCCCCCAGCGCTCTTCGCATTCGTCGCGAACTCGATTCGCAGCGCGTCCGTCTTCAGCGTCCGCGTGTTCGCTCCGCCTCTCGATTCGGCGCTCACGTTGCCGGTCGCCGTCATTTCCTTCAGCAAATTGCTTCCGGACGCCATCTCAAACGCCACTTGCGCCGCCGAAAAATGATCCTCACCCGCCGATGTTTTCCGCGTTCCGCTCACGCCGCCTTGGGCGACAATCCGGCTCACTGCGCCCGCCGCATCGAACTCGCCCTGAAATTTCTGCGCCGCCACGTTGAAGCTCGCGCCGCCCTCCGCGCCGCGCACCACCGGATTCCCCTCCGCGGCAATCGTCTGCACGTGATACTGCTTGTCGAGCGCAATCGTCGCGCGCTCCGCTGTCAGTTCGCGTCCCCCTTGACGCAACTCCACCGGCCCGCCCAGCGCAATCGTGCCTTCGTCGCGCCGAAACTCCAAAGTCGCAGCCTTCCCGCTTACCGGCAGCCCCCCTAGTCGCGCCGACGCGTCCATCGCAAATTCCACGCCGCGCGTCACGCGCAGCACCGACTCATTCGCGCTGTAGTCGAAGCCCTCACCGCGCCCCGTGCCGCCGGGCAGCGTGATTTCCACCGGCGCTGTCGTCGACGCTTCGCCGCTCTTGTGGTTAAACATCAGCCCGCTCGTCTTAATCTGCAGCTTTTCGCCAAGTAGAGAAGACGCGCTTCCACGGCCGTTGGCAGTGCTCTTGGTCGCGCCTGGCGCGCTTGCGTCGGCACCGCCGTCGGCACGTTGAAGTTCGATTTCGACCGCTCCCGCGCACTCAATCGCTTCAGCCTTTGGCTGATAGCCGCACTCGCTGGTATGAATGTTGTCGTTCCGGTCGCCCTTTTTTCCGTAGATCGTCACCCAAACGTCCTGCAACACCGCGCGGTCCTGATCCTTGAATTGCGTGAAATGGGACGCCCGAATCGTATAGATGGCTTGTCCCGAAGGTCCCGTACTCGAGTAAGTAAAATCCGCCTGCTGCGTCGCGACCCTCTCCGGCACCGGCGGCGGCCCATGCCGCCGCGCGATATATCCGCGCACTGCGCGCTCCACATAAAACCCCGCGACCACCAACGTGATCGCTCCCGCCGCCATCGCCGCCCAGCGCGCATACCGCGCCGCTTCCTGATTCCTCAAGCCTCTCCCCTTCCGCCCGCCTCACACATCTGCCGCTTCACACATCTCCAACCCACACAGCTGCAGATTAGATGCCGAGTATAGGGGAGGGATATCCCCCGAACAACACAAGGCAGTTAACGTATGGAGAGCGTAAACGGAATGTCGGCGCTAATTTGCAGAAGAAACCCAATACCAATTCGATCGTAGCTGCTGCACCTCAATAAACTGGCCGCCGAAATCACCGTCCACCGGCTTTGCCCCGTCGGGGCAATATACAAATCCGGAAAAACTATCCAGAATTCCCCTGAAGGTAAAAAAGAAAACTAGAGTTGCCCCATCGCGTCGAGAGATGATGATCTCATCTCCTCCTGCAGATAGTCCCCTGTGGGATGGCGGCAGTTGCACGAATTCGCCACGCCCTGTAGCACGGCCCGCCTTGTCCAATTTCCCACTAAGAACATCAGCTACGACCTCCATCCTCTTGCGGTAATTCCATCTGAAATCAAGGTTCGTCGTGATTCGCGTAAACGGAACAAAAAGCACTATGAGCAGGGTGGCACAGTTAACCAGAAAAGGGATTGCCGCCTGCCTTAGACCGGCTTTGCGGAAGCGAAAGAGAAAGTGCAGCAGTGACACCACCAACGCGCAAAGCAAGGCTAGCCCAAGACCCAGTACCATGATGGGATCTATGAATGGTGTTAGCCACTCGATGATGGTCCACCGAAATACACTCGCGGCAATGATGACAGCGGCCAGTATTAGAGATACTTTCAGGATCGGTGCTGTTGAGTGCGGGGATGTCGGGTGTTGCTCAACTCTTTCAGTCGGCATCGCTCAACTCCTAATTTCGCAGTATGGCGAGTGAACCACAGATTAAGGACGAATAACACGTCGAAGCGCCAGATCGATGCAAGGCCGCCCACTCACAACTCTTTCGGGTAAATCCAGTACGAGGCCCACTATGCGGTCGGCTTCTCTGCGGTCGCGGACAACCGATTGATCCGCGGCTGAATTTTCCAGACAAAAAGTGGGATGCTGAGGAATTCAACCATATAGCCACCGTAATTCCACAAAGACGAGCGTCGGCCCCGGTTTAGATTGGCAAACGTCTTCGCGGTAAACTTCATGATGTAAACGATGCAAATAACCCCAAAGAACGCCGGCAGCGTCAACCAGTCTTGCTGTCTCTGATTAGACGCCCATAGGACGGGAAGACCGAACACAAGACCTAAAACTGCATAAACGATCGCAAATCGGAAGAACCCAGTTCGCAAACGCAGCTCTGGTTGAAGATTAGCGTTGAATAGCGACCCCGCTGCCCACAGCCAGCCGAAAACTGAAAGGATGTACGGCGCGATGCCTGCCGCGATAAGCAAACACAAGCTAATGGAATTGTGCTCTATCCCCGGTTTCAGCTTTGGCGACAGCTGTGTAACGGCTAAAACCGACAACGCATAGGTTCCGATAAGCAAAAAGAAAATGTGCCAGTGCTTGGCTCGGACAAGAATTTGCCGGATAAAGTCCATATTCCCTTGATTCTGGTCAGGCTCTGTCAAAATTATCCGGCAGGATAACACGGAAGTATTTGAGCTACGCGTTGCGCATTGCGACGACTCAGCGCAGAAGGTGCGACAACTTAGCCTAGCCCGCTTGCCGTTTCCGAAATGTCCCGCGTGCCGTCTCTGTTCAGGGCGCCTTGTCGTAAACAAGAACCAAAACCGGCCCGGGGCTATTCGTCTCCCGCGTCAACCGAGCGCCATCTTTTGAAGGTGTCCAACGCTCTCGGATCGTTGTCATCGGAATCGCAACTCTTGCGTCGGTAATATCTTCGTCGATGATTTCGGTAATCAAAGAGGATTTCTCCCAATACGCAAGGTGAATCAAGCGGGTGCCGCCTGTTTCGACCACGCGGCCGCTAGTCGCTTCCACGACATGCGATTTTCCGTCCGCCACAAACTCTTGCCATTGGTCTGTGGTATTCGTACCAGCGTCCCGCTCTCCGTCCTTCAACGCCACCGGTTGGCCCGCGGCCTTCCTGGCAATGTCTCTGATATTCGGACCAATGTTCATCAGGATCATGGAATCAGTGCACTTGATCGAGATAATCTCCGGCCCTGCACTCTCGCCCTTCGGAATCTTGCTCTTCGCGGCGTTCAGTTTCCATGTGCCGGAAAGATCGGGATGTGCAGCATCTTTTCGCCCGCCTGCAAATGCCCCTGCTCCAAGCAGAATCAGGACAAAAACCACAAGCAGTAGGCGCGGTGTTCTCATGCCGCTCCTCCGTCACCGCCATTGAAATCCGAGCTATGCCTCGCGCCCATGCTCGTTAGTTGCTCCGCTATACCACGGCTGTTGCCCAGCCGCGCCGTTGCCATTGCCTGCGTAGCGCCCACCTTTTCCGCGCACGCTTCTCGCGCGGCACGCCGCTTTTAGCGCGAGGTGGGCAGCATTTGGGTTTTGAATTTTGCAGTTGCTGGTGTAGCGGACACCGTTGTGCGCGCTGTTCGCGCACGTTTCTCGGTGGGCGCCTTGCTACTACTTCGCCGGTCTAGGCACCCGTTTACTAGGACTCAGAGGCGCGAAACGTCTCGTGGATTTAGGGTGCGATTGGGGGAACAGGCCCACCGTCTAGTGACTTGATAGCCGATTGTAAGCGTCTCGGAACTGCGTATTAAGGGGCATTTCCCTCATCGCCTCTTTGTATTCTTTGAGGGCATTCGCGGTGTCGCCCTTCTTTTCATAGGCTTGGCCCAGGCCATAATGCGCGGGCGGGTAGTCAAACGCGGCGTGGCGCAATGCCTGTTTGTATTGTTCAATTGCTTCGTCCGCATTGCCTGTTTCGAGCAGCAGCCCTGCGAGCGTGGAGCGGTAAAGGTCATTAAGGTCATTACCGGAATTATTTTTCAATATGATGCGGTACTGCGCAATTGCCCCGTCCAAATCACCTTCATGCCGGAGCCAATCCGCGAGTTTAACCCGGGCCAGCTCATTCTTCGGAGCGGCGGCAAGTCCTTGCTGGTATCCGTCGACTGCGCCAACCAGATCGCCCGCTGTAGCCAGACAGTCGGCCAGCCCAAGCAGGGCGTCCGCACTATCCGCCTTTAAGCTGAGGGCTTGTCTGAATTGTTTTGCGGCGTCATCAGGCAAACCCATCAAGAGAAGCTCGTACGCAAGTGCAGTAAGGTTTTTGGCGTCCGGGTGCTTCTCAGCAGCCTTTCGATAACTGCTCACCAGCTTCTGTGGATCGTCTCCAGAAGCAAAAAAGCAAACGGGAACTACAGTCACAATCTCCTGTTTGGAAGGGGTGAATCTCCAACTCATTACTGCGTCGAGAACTGATCCCATTAGGAATGAAGGACCGGTCAAAAACACTACGTTTGTCGTGGAGCCATCCTCGGCAACTATCGCTCGAACGTAAACGCAACCCTTAGTATGAGTGATCGCCGCAAACTGGTTATAAACGGCTTTACTGCCAGAGACTAGGAGCGCCTCTTCTGCCTTCCACGGGACGAACTGCGGAGACGACTTACTTTTCGCTTGAGGCGATGCATAAGCAACGCCCGGCGCAATCAGCATGCCCGCTACAAGTAGTACGATTGTATTTCTCACCATTCCCGCCTTATCCGAACGAGCGCCGGAATCCTACCATGCAAGCTAGCGGGCAACAACGCAGAGTGACCCTGTCCCCGCGCTCCGGGTTGTGAGCGGGGGGTACAGACGTATGGCGCGAAAGCGCCCTCCTTCAAAAGATGGGCCAAAAATGAAATCTAATCGAGAAAAAAGGCCTTTGCGAGGCACGTCGCGCCTTCTTACTAGCAGTTCTGGCAGTGTGACAAACGACTCCCCGCTGCTAATTTTTCGAGGCAAGCCCAGGGGCTTACTACATCTGCGAAGAGGCCGCCGTGAGTTCAAATTCAACATTCCCCATCAACTACGCCGAAACAATCGA
>Ga0126383_10001390_pt1 | contig 15000 bp, 10 predicted proteins | sample PanSoiMetPlot_35_FD_96882 | JGI IMG/M metagenome (GOLD analysis project Ga0126383, IMG submission 96882) | Tropical forest soil microbial communities from Panama - MetaG Plot_35 | ecosystem: Environmental > Terrestrial > Soil > Tropical forest > Bulk soil | place: Panama | collected 2016-02-17
GCGCCACGTCCAGTCACGCCGCCCCGCTAAGCTGTGCTGACACCCGCTTGTTCCCCGGATCAGTCACGCCCGCCGACCGCCAGCCGGATGGAGTTCACGCCATGGCACGCAGTTCCGACCTCATCGACACGATCGTCAGCCTCAGCAGGCGACGCGGCTTCGTCTACCCCTCCAGTGAGATCTACGGCGGGCTGCGCGCGTCCTGGGACTACGGCCCGCTCGGCGTGGAGATGAAGAACAACGTCAAGCGCCAGTGGTGGAAGGCGACGGTCCAGGGGCGCGATGACATCGTCGGGCTCGACTCCAGCGTGATCCTCGCCCGTGAGGTCTGGGAGGCCAGCGGGCACGTCACCGAGTTCGTGGAGCCGCTGACCGAGTGCCAGGTCTGCCACAAGCGGTTCCGCGCCGACCACTTGATCGAGGGGTACGAGGAGAAGCACGGTCACGCGCCCGAGGGCGGCCTGGCCGGCATCGCCTGCCCGAACTGCGGCAGTAGGGGGTCCTTCACCGAACCGCGCATGTTCAACGGGCTGCTGCGCACCTACCTCGGGGCAGTGGAGGAGGACGGGGAGTCGGGCGGGGAGTCGGGCCTGGCCTACCTGCGGCCGGAGACCGCGCAGGGCATCTTCATCAACTTCCGGAACGTGCTGCAGACCTCGCGGAAGAAGGTCCCGTTCGGGATCGGGCAGATCGGCAAGTCGTTCCGCAACGAGATCACGCCGGGGAACTTCATCTTCCGCACGCGCGAGTTCGAGCAGATGGAGATGGAGTTCTTCGTCAAGCCCGGCACCGACGAGGAGTGGCACGAGTACTGGATCGCCACGCGGAAGGCCTGGTACACCGGCCTCGGCTTGCGCGAGGAGAACCTGCGGCTGTACGAGCACCCCGCGGAGAAGCGCTCGCACTACTCCAAGCGCACCGTGGACATCGAGTACCGCTACCAGTTCCCGGGCAGCGAGTGGGGCGAGCTCGAGGGCATCGCCAACCGCACCGACTTCGACCTGTCCACGCACGCGCGGGCCTCCGGCCAGGACATGTCCTACCTCGACACCGAAACCGGCGAGCGCTTCATCCCGTACGTGATCGAGCCCGCCGGCGGGGTGGACCGGTCCATGCTGGTGTTCCTCATGGACGCCTACGCCGAGGACGAGGCGCCCGACGCCAGCGGCAAGCCGGAGAAGCGGACCGTGCTCCGGCTCGACCACCGGCTCGCCCCGGTCAAGGCTGCGGTGCTGCCGCTGTCCCGCAACGCCGACCTGTCGCCCAAGGCCCGGGACATCGCCGCCGCCCTGCGCGACCGCTGGAACATCGACTTCGACGACGCCGGCGCGATCGGCCGCCGCTACCGCCGCCACGATGAGATCGGCACCCCGTACTGCGTCACCGTCGACTTCGACTCACTGAACGACCAGGCGGTGACGGTCCGGGAGCGGGACTCGATGCGGCAGGACCGGGTCTCCATCGACGCCTTGGAAAACTATTTGGCCGAACGACTGTCGGGGTGCTGAGGGGTTCGTAGCGCTGAGCTGGCCTCGTGGGCACGGGTCAGGGCCGGTCGGGACGGGGCGGGCGGCCCGCTCAAAACGCCTGCCGCCGGTACCGGCCTCCGTCCCGGTGAGCCCCCTTGGGCGGGCCGGGTCGGGACTAACGCTCGATGTGGGTGCGGTCGGTTGAGCTGGCGTGGGGGTAGCGGCGGAAGATCTCGGCGGCGGCCTGGTGGAAGCCGTCGGGGAGGCCAGCGGCCGACATGCTCGCGGCGATTTCCTCCATCTCGGCGACCCAGCGCCAGCCCTTGGCCGTGGCAGCCTGGGCTGAGCCGTGGGACCGCTTTTCGAGTTGGGGCTGGGACAGCGCCCATTCGTCTAGCAGGGTCTCCTCGACGCCCGCTTCCTGGGCGAACTCGCGGATCGCGAGCAGGAGGGCCGCGGCGCCCTTGGTCCAGGCGCCGTAGGCCATCTTGACCGCCGATGCGGCGGTCCCGCGGCCGTCGATGACGCGAGCGTCCAGCGGCGTGCCCGCGAACAGCGCGCGCACGTCCTCCGCCTCAGACCCGGACAGGTAGAGGCGGGTGGTGCCGGAGGTGACCGGGGGCAGGCCGATGATGCCGCCGTCCACGTACCGGCCACCGGTGTCGGTGATCATCTGTGCGACCTCGCGCGCGGTGCCCGGCGAGATCGCGTTGGCATCCACGTACAACCCGCGGAACCCGTGCACCGCCCAGGCCACGTCCGTCGCCGCGTGCGGCGGGCACACCGACAAGATCATCTCGGCGTCCCGGGCAACCACGGCGACCGTCCCAGCGTCCTTAAGTCCCGCTGCGCTGGCGCGGGCCACCGTAGCCGCGCTGCGCCCTTCCGACGCCCACAACACCGTGTGCCCCCGGCTGGTGAGGCACTTGCCCACGGCCGCCCCCATATCGCCTGGATGCAGGAGCCCGATCACGTGCGTACTCACGTGATCAAGTGTGACGCAACGCGGTGCGAGTTGCCGGACGGGCGGGCATCGGATGGCAGGCGTTGAGCCAGCCATCCGATGCGCGCTCGGACGGTGATCAGCGGGGTCGGCCGCAACCCCAGGTCGGCGCTACCAGGCGACCTGGTTCTGCGTGCGGGCGCCGTGCGGGATCGGCGTGAACTTGTTCCCGGCAAGAACCCCGAAGATGTTGGCGCGGGGGCCGTCCTGGGTCTTTGCGCCCCGGGGGTCGGAGACGACCAGGGCTCTGCCGTCCGGGCTGGCCCAGAGGACTATCTGGTCGCCGGCAAGGGCCCCGAACTTGTCCTGCGAGAGCACGGGCTTCCCCGTGCGGACCGAGAACTCGGTGATGTTCTGATAGCCGAGCCGGGGGTCCTGCCGTGGGCTGAAGCCCGTGGCCGTGACGATCCTCGAGCCGTCCGCGGTGAGGAGCGTGTTGAAGGGGGCGATGGTCAGGACGTCATCCTTGTTGAAGAACGTCAGGATGACCTTGGCAGCGGTGAGACTGTTGCCCGGGGCGGTGGTGTCGAGGAGCCGGACGTGCACGGTGCTGTCCAGGTAGCCGCCCCATTGCTGGAACGCCAGCGTCTTTCCGTCCGCGGACCAGGAGAAGATCTGGCCGTCTGGCTTGAAGTTGCCGACCCAGCCGTGGCCTGGCCAGGTCCAGGTCCGCGTCAGCCCGGTGGCCAGCGTGATGATCCGGATGGAATTGCGGAAGCTCAGCGCGAGCCTGGTGCCGTCGGGGGAGATTCCTACCCCGGCAAGGTCCGTTGCGCGGATCTTCCCCGGGACCGCCAGCCGGGTGAGGTGGGCGGTGCGGGTGGCCGGGTCGAACGTCAGCTTGAAGAACACGGTGCGCGCGTTGTTGTCCCGGTTCTGTGCGAGCGTCCCGGCCTGCCCGGAGGCGGTGTTCCACCAGCGCTGGGCGGCGAGCACGAACGTGCGGTCGTCCGCGGCGCCGCTTACCCAGGTGAAGACCTGGTAAGGCCGCGGCGGGCGGACCGTCACCAGGACGCGGCCGGTGACGGTCGACCGCACCGTCGCGGTCCGGGCATAGATCAGGGCCTGCGCTGGCAGCTCGACGAAGTACGGCGGCGCCCCATGCAGAGCCGACGGGGGGCCAAGGGGAGAACCGTTCCATCGTGGTGCCGAAGCCGGGCCGGCGTTCCGGGTGTGGCCGTGGAACGTGGCGGAGATGACAAGCGAGGCGGCGACCACGCCGGCGACCGCCGCGGCGGCGGCCAGCGGGGTGAGCCACGACATCCAGCGGCGCGGGAGCCGGGGCAGGATGACCCGGCGCCGCCTGGTCCGCAGGCGCAGCGGGGGAACGCTGTCCGGGCTGATCTGTTCGCCGGCCTGTCGCAGCGCCGTGGCCAGCTTCTCTTCTAGCTGGTTCATGACTGCTCCTGAAGCATGCGGCCCAGGGACGCGAGGCCCCGGTGGATGGCCGACCTAACGCTGCCGGGGCCGATGCCCATGGTGGCGGCGCTCTCCTCGGCGGAAAGGTCGAGATAGAAGCGGAGCACGAGCGCCTCGCGCTGCCGCGCCGGGAGGCGCCGCATTGCCCGGAGGACCTCCTGGCGTTCCTCGAGCGTGATCGCGGCGGCCTCCGCCGAGATCTCGGGCGGCGGTGCGGCCTGCTGGCCGTCCGCCCGGTCGCGGGACCGGGACTGGCGGCGCAGCACCGACCGGCACCCGTTGAGGACCGACGACCGCACGTAGGCGATCGCGTTTCCGGTGTCGGCCAGCGCGGACCAGCGCCGGTACAGCCCGTAGAAGGCCTCTTGCACGACATCCTCGGCGCTCGCCCGGTCACCGAGCATGATGTGGGCCAGCCGGATCATGCCGAGGGCGTGCGCCTGGTACAGCGCGGTCACCGCTCCCTCGGCCGTGGTGACGGGCAGCCCGGCCGGCCCGGGAGCCACGGCCGTCGACCCTTGCGAATGGGGGCTCATGTTCTCTAGACGCTCGCCGCCGCGTTCCGCTGCTTCGCCTGCAGAAGTCATCGGCCGGTCCGGTAGGCGCTGGTGATCGTCTCAGTCACGGTACCTCCCGCCGCGTCGGCGGCGCTGGTCTGAACTGGCCGGAACCGCATGGGGTGGGGCGGCGGGGTAAGGGCCAGCGGGGTGCGGCCGGCCGGGCCCGGTCAGGCCGGCCGTCACGAGCGCGGTCAGCCGGGGGAATGTCCGCACCCGTGCGGCCGTGCCCGGCACAAGACGATGCATACGGCTCTCCTTGCTTCGGATCGAGGCACTTTCGGCCTCAAGCGCGTTTCAGAGACGCCGGCGCCGCCCATTCGCTGCCTCCGCCCGGGCGGTGCGCATGCAGGGCGCAACTCTCGGTAGAGTCCTGACAACAGGGCCATGGGCCGTATGTAACTGGCCGCCCCGGTAGCTACTCCCTTCAACGCGCCGGGCGGCGGCGCGGGCACAAGGAGAGCGTGCAGTGGCGAAGCTCGTCTACGCATTCAGCGAAGGCAACAAGGACCTCAAGGACCTGCTCGGCGGCAAGGGCGCCAACCTCGCCGAGATGACCAACATCGGCCTGCCCGTGCCACCTGGCTTCACCATTACCACCGAGGCGTGCCGTTATTTCCTGGAGCACGGGCAGGTACCGGACGGGCTCGCCGCCGAGGTGGACGAGCACCTGCGCCGGATGGAACAGGCCATGGGCCGGCAGCTCGGCGACCCCGCCGACCCGCTGCTGGTCAGCGTCCGGTCCGGCGCCAAGTTCTCCATGCCCGGGATGATGGACACCGTCCTGAACATCGGCATCACCGACGAGTCCGTGCACGGGCTGGCCAAGCAGTCCGGGAACGAGCGGTTCGCCTGGGACGCCTACCGGCGGCTGGTCCAGATGTTCGGCAAGACCGTGCTCGGCATCGACGGCGACGCGTTCGAGGACGCGCTGGACGAGGCGAAGCACGCGAAGGGCACGACCAGCGACCTCGACCTGGACGCCGGGGACCTGAACCAGCTCACCGAGCGGTTCAAGGAGATCGTCCGCGAGCGCACCGGGCGTGAGTTCCCCCAAAACCCGCACGAGCAGATGGACCTGGCGATCCAGGCCGTGTTCAACTCGTGGAACTCGCCCCGCGCGGTGCTCTACCGCCGGCAGGAGCGGATCCCCGCTGACCTCGGCACCGCCGTTAACGTGGTGACGATGGTGTTCGGCAACCTCGGCGCCGACTCGGGTACGGGGGTTGCGTTCACCCGCGACCCGGGCACCGGCCAGCAGGGCATCTACGGCGACTACCTGCAGAACGCCCAGGGCGAGGACGTCGTGGCCGGGATCCGGAACACGGTCCCGCTGCAGGACCTGGAGAAGATCGACCCTCCGTCGTACCTGCAGCTGCTGGAGATTATGCAGACGCTGGAGAACCACTACAGGGACCTGTGCGACATCGAGTTCACCATCGAGCGGGGCAAGCTCTGGATGCTGCAGACCCGGGTGGGCAAGCGCACCGCGGCGGCCGCATTCCGCATCGCAACCCAGTTCGTGGACCAGGGGCTGATCAGCATGGACGAGGCGGTCACCCGGGTCACCGGGGACCAGCTCGCCCAGCTCATGTTCCCCCGCTTCGACCTCAGCGGTAACCCCGCGAAGATCACCACCGGGATCAGCGCGTCACCCGGTGCCGCCGTCGGCAAGGCCGTGTTCGACTCGGCCCGGGCCGTCGAGCGTGCCGAGGCGGGGGAGGACGTCATCCTGGTCCGCCGGGAGACCAACCCCGACGACCTGCACGGCATGATCGCCGCCCGCGGCATCCTCACCAGCCGCGGCGGCAAGACCAGCCATGCCGCCGTCGTCGCCCGGGGCATGGGCAAGACCTGTGTGTGCGGCGCCGAGGAGCTGGACGTCAACCTGTCTGCCCGCCGGTTCACCGCGCCCGGCGGGGTCACCATCCGCGAGGGCGACGTCATCTCGATCGACGGCTCCAGCGGCGCCGTCTACGCCGGTGAGGTGCCGGTCATGGCCTCGCCGGTGGTCGAGTACTTCGAGGGCAGCCTCGACGCCGGGTCCGACGAGCTGGTCGCGGCCGTCGCCAGGATCATGGAGCACGCTGACGCCACGCGCCGCCTCGGCGTGTACGCCAACGCCGACACCGGCGACGACTGCGCCCGGGCCCGCCGGTTCGGCGCCCGCGGGGTCGGCCTGGTCCGCACCGAGCACATGTTCCTTGGTGAGCGCCGCCAGCTCGTGGAGCGGCTGATCCTGGCCGACGACGAAGCAGGCCGGCAGGCCGCGCTGGACGCCCTCGAACCGCTGCAGCGCGGCGACTTTGTGGAGATCCTCAAGGCCATGGACGGCCTCCCGGTCATCATCAGGCTGATCGACCCGCCGCTGCACGAGTTCCTGCCCGACCTCACCGATATCTCCGTCAAGGTCGCCCTGGCAGAGAAGGGGGCGGGCGGGGCCAGCGAGAAGGACCGCAAGCTGCTGGACGCGGTGCGCCGCCTGCACGAGCAGAACCCGATGCTCGGGCTGCGTGGGGTCCGGCTCGGCCTGGTCATCCCCGGGCTGTTCGCGATGCAGGTGCGGGCCATCGCGCACGCCGCGGCGGAGCTGAAGAAAGCGGGCGGCGACCCGCGGCCGGAGATCATGATCCCGCTGACCGCGTCGGTGCAGGAAATGGAGATCACCCGAGAGGAGACCGCCAAGGTGCTCGAAGCTGTCGACGCGGAGACCGGCACCCCGGTGCACACGTTGATCGGCACCATGATCGAGGTACCCCGGGCGGCGATGATCGCCGGCGAGATCGCGCGCAGCGCCGAGTTCTTCTCCTTCGGCACCAACGACCTCACCCAGATGACCTGGGGCTTTTCCCGCGATGACGTCGAAGGCGCGTTCTTCAGCCGGTACATCGAGCTCGGCATCTTCGGGGTCTCCCCGTTCGAGACCATCGACACCGAGGGAGTCGGCCGCCTGGTCCGGATCGCCTCGCAGGAGGGCCGCGCGGCACGCCCGGACCTGGAGCTCGGCGTGTGTGGTGAGCACGGCGGTGACCCGGAGTCCGTCCGCTTCTTCCATGAGGTCGGCCTCGACTACGTGTCCTGCTCGCCCTTCAGGGTGCCGGTGGCCCGGCTGGAGGCCAGCCGGGCGGCGCTCCTGGAGACCGCGGGGGTCAGCGACACGCGGTGAGCCCGGGCGCTGGCTACGGCGCCCACGCGACCGCGCGCTGGGCAGCCGAGCCAAGGAAGGAGGACCCGCCGGCGGAACACCGCCGCGGGCCCTTCGTCCGCGACCGGGCCCGGGTGCTGCACTCCTCCGCGCTGCGCAGGCTCGCCGCAAAGACCCAGGTGGTCGAGGTGGGCGCGGGCGACTTCCCGCGGACCAGGCTCACCCACTCGCTGGAGTGCGCGCAGATCGGGCGGGAGCTCGGGGCCGAGCTCGGGTGTGACCCGGACCTGGTGGACGCCGCGTGCCTGGCCCACGACCTGGGACACCCGCCGTTCGGGCACAACGGTGAGCTGGCCCTGGCGCTGCTCGCCGCTGGCTGCGGCGGGTTCGAGGGCAACGCGCAGAGCCTGCGCCTGCTTACCCGGCTGGAGGCGAAGGTAGCCGGGGCTGGCCTCAACCTGACCCGGGCGACGCTCGACGCTACGGTCAAGTACCCGTGGGGCGCCCCGCAGCTCCTGGCCGCGGCGGAGCCACCTAAGTTCGGGTATTACGCCGACGACGCCGCAGCGTATCGCTGGATAAAACATGGGGCGCCGGATGGTCAGCTATGCCTGGAAGCCCAGGTGATGGACTGGGCCGACGACGTCGCGTACTCGGTGCACGACCTGGAAGACGGGCTGCACGCCGGGCATATCACCATGGGCGCGCTGCACGGGGTGGCCGAGCGCGCCGCGGTCATCGAACTAGCCGGGACCCGCTACCTTCCATCCGGGGTGGCGACGGTGGCAGAGCTGGAAGATACGTTCCTCGGGCTGCTCGGGCTGCCGTTCTGGCCCCCGTCGTTCGACGGCGGGCCCGCCGCGCTGGCCGCGCTCAAGCACCTGACCAGCGAACTGATCGGCCGGTTCTGCGGAAGCGCGCAGCGGGCGACGCTCGCCGCGGCCGATGGTAGGTGCCCGCTCACCAGGTACGCCGCCGACCTGGTGGTGCCCCGGCGGCAGCGGATGGAGTGCGCCCTGCTCAAGGCGGTGACCGCGCACTTCGTGATGAGCCGGGACGGGGTGGCCGCCCGGCAGGCCCGGCAGCGGGACCTGATCGGCGAGCTTGCCGCGGCGGTGCAGGCCGGTGCCCCGGGCACCCTGGACCCGGCGCTACGGCCCGCCTACCTCGCGGCCGACACCGATGCGGAGCGGCTGCGGGTGGTGGTAGACCAAATCGCATCGCTCACCGATACTTCTGCCATTGCCTGGCATGATCGCCTGTGCCGGGCCCGGCGGCCGGTACCGCGGAACCAGCCGGCCGGCGCCACATCCGCGGCAGCGGCGGCCGTGAGGAAAGGACCTTCTGATGCCCGCTGAATCCACGTACGTGATAGTCGGCGCGAGCCTGACCGGTGCCAAGGCCGCGGAGACCCTCCGCGAGGAGGGGTTCGACGGGAACATCGTGCTGCTGGGGGAGGAGCACGACCGCCCCTACGAACGGCCTCCGCTGTCCAAGGGATACCTGCTCGGCCAGGAGGACAGGTCGATCATCTTCGTGCACGATGAGTCTTGGTACGCGAAGAACGGCGTGGACCTACGGCTCGGCGTGCGGGTGACCGCGCTGGACCCGGGCGCCAAGCAGGTGTCCCTGGACGACGGCGGGACCGTGGCCTACGATCGGCTGCTGCTGTCCACCGGCGCGTTCCCGCGCCAGCTCAACGCGCCGGGTGCCGACCTCGACGGCGTGATGTACCTGCGCCGGGTGGGTGACAGCGAGCGCCTGAAGGCCGTGCTGAGCGGTGGCGGCCAGGTGGTCACCGTCGGCGGGGGGTGGATCGGGCTGGAGGTGACCGCCGCGGCCAGGCAAGCGGGCTGCGAGGTCACCGTGGTCGAGCCCGAGCCCGTCGCGCTGAACCGGCAGCTCGGCCCCGAGCTCGGCGGGATGTTCGCCGACCTGCACAAGGAGCACGGGGTGGTGTTCCGGTTCAGGGAGTCGGTCACCGAAATGTACGGCTCGGGCGGCAAGGTCACCGGGGTAGTCACTTCCTCGGGCCAGCGCCTGCCCGCCGACCACGTGGTGGTCGGCATCGGGGCGATCCCTTCCACCAGCCTGGCCGCGGACGCCGGCCTGGACATCGGCAACGGCGTCATCGTGGATGCCGGGCTGCGCACCTCGGCGCCCGACGTGTTCGCGGCCGGGGACGTCGCCAACGCCTTCCATCCCCTCTTTGGAAAGCACATCCGGGTGGAGCACTGGGCCAACGCGCTGAAGGGCGGGCCCGCGGTAGCCAGGTCCATGTTGGGCCAGGGGATCAGCTACGACCCGGTGCCGTACTTCTACAGCGACCAGTACGACCTGGGCATGGAAACGGCCGGGCTCCCCGACCCGGATTCCTACGACCAGATCATCTACCGCGGTGACCGCGACGCGCGCGAGTTCATCGCGTTCTGGCTGTTGGACGGCGTGGTCGTGGCCGGGATGAACGTCAACGTGTGGGACGTGAACGAGGACATCCAGGCGCTGGTCCGGTCCCGCCGCCCGGTGGACCAGGCCCGCCTCGCCGACCCCGACGTCCCCCTCACCGAGCTCTGACGGCGCTCTCTTACCCTGGGTTCCTTGATCACGGACATTTTTCTGCGTTATTCGCCCGAAAAGTGTCCGCGATCAAGGTCGCCAGGGTTGTGCGGTGCAGCGCGGGCCGCAGGGACGAAGGACGCCCGCCCATCCCCTCCGCCGGAGAATGCCGCCGATCTCGGTTGCAACCTCGCACGCGCGCTGGGTGACGTCGATCCAGCTGTAACGCAGGGTAATGATTCCCGCCCCGGTGAGCGCGTTGTCTCTATGAACGTCACGCCACCGGTCGTGGACCAGGTGCGCCGCATGCCCGTCAAGCTCCACAGCAACGCCATAGTCGTCGTACAGATTGTCCAGATAGCGGCGGGCCGTGCCCAGGGTGATCTTTGCTTGTCGCCGCGCTACCGGCAGCTCATGGGGCCGTTCGACGCCGCGCACGTACCGGTACTCCAGGGCGGAATGGACGCCATCCGCGATCGCTGTCAGCCCGGAGACCAGCTCGTTCCGGTACCGGACCTGCTTGCGCTGCTCCAGGACTGCCTGGAGGCGGCTTGCCGTGGTTTGCCGACTTCCGCATGCGCGGCTGAGCCAGTGAAACGCCTCGTCGAGGCTATGGGCTGTCTGTGTGAGATCGATGACCGTCTCCTCGACCCTTGTCCGCGGAGGGAGCAGGACGGGATGGCGCGCGACTGCAATGCGGCTCGATCGGTGAATGATCACGTTGGCGGTGCCGCGAACGCGCTGGGCGGTCGGTACCGTGACGTGAACGGCTGGACTGATCCTGTCGGTGAGGCCAGCCAGTTCGGCCGCCGTCTGATGGCTGAGAACGGCGCTGCCCCCCGATCGCAGCAAGGCTGCCCACAGCATCGCGTCACGAGGTGACCGGCCGGTGAAGGTGGCGTAGACACCCCGTTGAACCTGCCGCCATAACCCGGTACGAAGGTGCCCCCCGATCGCGTCGCTGGACAGCCCGGCGTCCAGCGCCTGGCGTCGGGATATGACGCCGCACTGCACACTGAGCAGTTCGCGGCACGAGGCTGGGAGTTCGCGCGCCATCCTGCCAGGATGGCCACGGCACAACAGGCGATCGAGCCCTGCGCTGGCAGACTGTGGACAAGGCTCACGCGGAAAGGCTCGCTGTGGACGGCCATACCAGCCTGCCACGGGCCTACGGATATGGTCTTGCGAGGATTGCGGCGAGCACGGCGGGTGTGTCGGTGAGGTCGGGGAGCACCGCGTCCGCCCCGGATTCGGCGAGCTTGGCCGCGCTGGTCCCGCCGGTGGCCACGGCCACCACGCGCGCGCCAGTCGCCCGCGCGGCGGCCACGTCCAGCGGCGTGTCACCGACCAGCACCGTCGCCGTCCCGGCGAAGTCCGTGCCGTACCTGCGGGCGGCGTTGCCCCGGGCCAGGTGCACCAGTTCGGACCGGATCTCGTGCGACTCGCCGTAGGCGCCGGCCTCCAGGTCGAGGTGGCCGTCCAGGCCGAGCGCGCCGAGCTTCATCTCGGCCATCGGCCGGACATTCCCGGTGAGCACCGACTGCACCACGCACACGCCGGGGCCGGCGTCGACGGTGCCGGGGCCACCGGGGGTGGCGCCGCAGTAGCTGGGGCCGCCCGGTCTGGGGCCGGGGGAAGGGCCGGCGTCCCGGCCGGGGGCGGGGTCGGCGTTCCGGCCGGGGGCGGGGTCGGCGTTCCGGCCGGGGGCGAAGGCGGCCAGCGCGTCCAGTGCCGCCGTGGCCCCCGGCAGCGCGCGGCTGTGCTGGATCGCCAGCTCATGGCCGGCGGGCGCCACTGCGGCCAGCTTGGCCAGGAACTCCTCCAGATGCCGGCGCGGCTTGGGGATTCCGGCCCGGGCCAAGGTGTCGAGCACGATGGCGCGGTCGGTGCGCCCGGCCATGTCCGCCGCGGTCGGCAAGTCGGTGCCGAACATGTCACGGAATACCATCCGGTACAGGCGCGTGCCCACGCCACCGGCGTTGATCAACGTGAAATCGATGTCCCAGAGAACCAGCAGCCAGCGCACGCGGCGACGATAGCAGGCGTCCTGCGACAGGCCGGGAGCCGTCCGGCCCGCAGACCGCAAAAGTGTGGGCACCGAGGGCTAGACTCGCCGCGACGGGAGCGCTGGAGCGAGGGGTGCGAGTGGCAGGCCGGATCCGCGACGAGGACATCGCGATGGTCCGCGAGCAATCGCCCATCGCCGACGTAATCGGTGAATACCTCCAGCTTCGCAACGCGGGCGGTGGCTCGCTCAAGGGGCTGTGCCCCTTCCACGACGAGAAGACCCCGTCGTTCAACGTGACCCCGGCTCGTGGCCTGTGGTACTGCTTCTCCTGCGCGGACGGCGGCGACGTCATCAAATTCGTGGAGAAGGTGGACAACCTCTCTTTCCCCGAGGCCGTCGAGCGCCTCGCCGCGCGGGCCGGCCTCGAGCTGACCTATGAGCAGGGCGGTCACGTTCCCGGCCACGAGCACAGCCAGCGGCGCCGGCTGCTCGCCGCGCACCAGGAGGCCGCCGAGTTTTACGCCGAACGGCTGCACACCCCCGCCGCGGTCCCAGCGCGGGACTTTCTCTCCGAACGCGGGTTTGAGCTGGCCGACGCGGAGCTGTTCGGCTGCGGCTACGCGCCCGCCGAGTGGGAGGCGCTGACCAGGCATCTGCGCGGCCGCGGGTTCACCGACTCCGAGCTGTTGCGGTCCGGGCTGGCCAGCCAAGGCCGGCGCGGCCCGGTGGACCGGTTCCGGGGGCGGCTGGTCTGGCCGATCAGGGACCTGACCGGCGACGTCATCGCGTTCGGCGCGCGGAAGCTGGACCCCGACGATAACGGCCCCAAGTACCTGAACACGCCCGAGACGCCGCTGTTCAAGAAGAGCTCGGTGCTGTACGGGGCGGACCTGGCCAAGCGGGAGATCGCCCACCGGCGGCACGCGGTGATCGTCGAGGGCTACACCGACGTGATGGCCTGCCACCTGTCCGGGGTGCCGACCGCCGTCGCCACCTCCGGCACCTCGTTCGGCGACGGGCACATCAAGGTGCTGCGGCGGCTGCTGATGGACGCCGACCAGTTCCGTGGCGAGGTCATCTTCACCTTCGATGGAGACGCCGCCGGGCAGCGGGCCGCGCTGCGGGCCTTCGACCTGGAGGAGCGGTTTGTCACGCAGACCTTCGTGGCCGTGCAGGCCGACGGCCTGGACCCGTGTGACCTGCGGAGCAAGCACGGGCCGGAGGCCGTGCGGGACCTGGTGGCCCGGCGCGTCCCGGTGTATGAGTTCGCCATCCGCAGCGAACTGGCCAAGCACAACCTGGATACGAACGAGGGCCGGCTCGCCGCGCTGGACGCGGCCGCCGGGATCATCGCCCGGATCAAGGACCGCGGCCTGCGTGACCGGTACGCGATCAGCCTGGACCGGTGGCTCGGCATGCTGGACGAGGAGTTCGTGCTGGCCCGGGTCCGGGAGCACGCGTTCAGGGCGCTGGTCCGGCCGGGCGGCGCGCGCAGAGCCCTCCCCGATCAACCGCCGGGGCCGGGCCGGGGAGCCGGGAATGCGGGGACGCCGGGCGGCCCCGGTGCCGCTGGCGGGCCGGCCCGTGGCGCGGCGGGCCTCCCGGGTCGGCCGGCCGTATGGGGCGGTCCGGGTACCGGGGGCGGGCCCGGTGGGCCCGGTGAGGCCGCTGTCCCTGGCGGGCCTGGTCCTGGCGGCGGGCCGGGCGGTGGTGCCGGGCCGGGCGGTGGTGCCGGGCCGGTCGGTGGTACCGGGCCGGTCGGTGGTGGCGCGCCTGGCAGCCCGGCCGAGACCGTGCCCTACGACCTTGCCGACCCGGTGATCCAGGTGGAGCGGGAGGCGCTCAAGCTGGCGGTGCAGCGCCCGGCGCTGTGCGGTCCCGCGTTCGACGTCCTCGGCCCGGCCGCGTTCACCGCGCCGCCACACGCCGCCGTGCGCGAGCTGATCGACGGCTGCGGCGGCGCCAGGGGAGCGGCCAGCTCGCAGGAGTGGGTGGCCCGGCTGCGGGACGCGGCCCCGGACGACCGCCTCCGCGGGTTCGTGACCCGGCTGGCGGTGGAGGCGCTGCGGGTGCCCCGGGCCGACGGTGAGCCGGACGCGCGCTATGCGGACGCGGTACTGGCCCGGGTCGAAGAACTCGCGGTCAGCCGCAGGATCGCCGAGGTAAAGTCGCGGTTGCAGCGGTTGAACCCGGTAGACGCCCAGCCCGACTACAACCGGACCTTCGGGGATCTGGTCGCGCTGGAACAGCGCCGTAAGGCGCTGGTGGAGAAGGCCGCCGGGGCGTTCTAACGGGTATCTGCCCGAATCCGCCGGTTCGCGGCGGAAGGTCCTGGTTCGTGGTGCGCATCTGACTTCGGCCTGTCAGCGTTACGTGCCAGCAGGTGACAAAATTAAGCCCACCAGAACCAGGGCTCCCTGGCGCACACTGGGTTCCGTGACTTTCTCGTTACTTTCCCGCGCGCGACCGCCCGGCGATCCCATGGCGGACCTGATAGCAAGGGCCCGGGAGCAGGGTGCCGTGGCAGTCGGAGACATCGCTGTCGCCATCGATTCGAGCGACATGCCAGCGCAGGCGCTCGATGGCATCGTGCGCATGCTCATCGCCGAAGGCGTCGAGGTGGTGGACGCCGCCCATGAGGATGCGGAGTCCACGTCGCCTGGTGAGCAGGTCGAAGAGGCACGCCGGCCCGTCACCGGCGATCTTGTCCGCATCTACCTCCGGGAGATCGGCCGGGTCCCGCTGCTGACCGCCGAGGAGGAGGTCGAACTGGCCAAGGCCATCGAGGCCGGCCTGTTCGCCGAGGAGAAGCTGCACGGCGGGTTCCCGCTGGTCGGCGCCGA
>Ga0126383_10001391_pt1 | contig 14998 bp, 7 predicted proteins | sample PanSoiMetPlot_35_FD_96882 | JGI IMG/M metagenome (GOLD analysis project Ga0126383, IMG submission 96882) | Tropical forest soil microbial communities from Panama - MetaG Plot_35 | ecosystem: Environmental > Terrestrial > Soil > Tropical forest > Bulk soil | place: Panama | collected 2016-02-17
CGAAGCGTCGACTTCTTCTACATGGTCAACGGGGTGCGCAAAACGCAAAAGAACTTCCAGCCCATCCACGAGGCGAAAATCTTTGCGCCGCAGGGTCCCGAAGCCCGGATACCGGACTGGCTGACGGCGGAGCAGAAGAAGATGCTCGTCGCCAATGGGACCTACACCGCCGACGGATCGGTCAACATGGATACGGCCAAGCGCCTGGGCTGGACGAGCGCGTGGGAGGCGCGCGACGCCGAGGCCAAAGCCGAGGCCGACAGGACAACTACATCGGGAAAGTCTCCGATGCCCAACCAGAGCCAGTAGGCGTCCCACTGCACCTCACAACGCCGCGGCTTCCGATGGCCGCGGCGTTCACTTTTCTTGTCGCGACTGTTCGCAATGACGGGGAAGACCGCTCCCGCCGCTTGCCTGAAAAGGGGGTCCGTGCTATCTACTTTTTAAACAACACTCGGTTGACCCAGTGGTTTCCCATTAACGAACCCTCGTTGAGGAGAAGCCCCCTGGCCGGCTCGTGGCCGCCGAGAGCGATGGCGTCTTCGGAGACGTCGAGGGGACTCTTCCTGGAAAAGGAGGTGCTCGAGCACCAGCTGGAGGATTGCTAGACACCGAGAGGAGGACGTGAACCTGAGGAGAACAGCAGTCATGAGGAGGATTTCATGAAGAAGCTCCTGGGAGGCGTTTTTCCGGTTTTTCTGGTCGCGATGCTCGTATCGACCTCGGCCCTGGCGCAGCTGGGGGCGCGTGTGCCGAATTGGAGCCCGCCCCAATCGGCAATTGGATCAGCCGGCTCGCACCCTCTAGGCATTGAAAGTGACATCGGACTTGGCGGGACGGCACTCGTTCCCGTCACTCCCTGCCGAATCGTGGATACGCGCGGACCCGCGGGTCCCTACGGCGCTCCGTCGCTCGCACCAGGATCGCCGCGGAACTTCGCGCTCCTGGGGGGGCCGTGCTCCGGCTTTCCGCCGGCGGTCCTTGGCTACTCTCTGAACATCACCGCCACCAACACGACCGGTCCGGGCTTCTTCAAGGTCTTCCCGCAGGGGTCCGCGGCGCCGGTCGTTTCGACGTTGAACTACACGGCCGGTCAGACGATCGCCAATGCCGCGATCGTTCCGGCCGGCACCGGGAGCGGCATCACCGTCTCAGCCGGAGTGTCGGCCGCGGATCTCGTCATCGACATCAACGGATATTTCGTCGGCAACGGCGGCCTGGCGCCGCTCAACTCAAATGAATTCGTCGGATTCAAGGGGAACTATGGCTCCGGGCCGGTTCTCTTCGGGTGGAACGTCAACTCGACCGGATACGGCGTCTGGGGACAGGGCGCGGGAATCGGCGTCTACGGGAACTCTCTGGCCCCGTCCTTTTCGGTCTCTCTTGCCGGAGTGTGGGGAACGAGCATCAACGCGATCGGCACCTTCGGACACAGCGACAACAGCAACGGGATGTGGGCCGAGAGCAATACCTACGATGCTCTCGCGGCATTCGGGGGGCGCGACGGCACCTATTCGCAGGGCGCGCGTTACGGCGTGGTCGGGGTGTCGGCTGGGACCGTTCCCGAGCTCGCGGGCGTGCGCGGGATCGCGAGCTCCGGAGCGGTCGTCGAATCGTTCAACTACGCGGACGCAGGCGTCCGAGGCGAAGGAAAGAGTCAACTCGGCGTTCTCGGTATCAGCAATCTTGGCGGAATCGGGGTGATCGGCGCCACGTTCGACTCGGCCTCGCCCTCGACGTATGTTTCCGCAGGGACTCTGGGAAATTTAACGAATGCGGTCTTGGCGTTTGGAAATTTGAGCGCGACAGGATCGAAGTCCTTCATCGAGCCGCACGAGACAGATGCTTCGAAGCTCGTCCGCTACATATGCCTGGAGGGGCCGGAATCCGGCACCTATTTCCGAGGCTCGGCGCAGATCGTCCGCGGCCGCGCCGTCATCAGCGTTCCTGAGGACTTCCGCATGGTGACGGACTCGGAAGGATTGACCGTCCAGCTCACGCCGGTCGGCGCGCCGGCCAGAATGTACGTCGTGAGCGAGGATCTGGTCGAGATCGTCGTGAGCGCGGATCGCGATGTGAAGTTCCATTACATGATCAACGGAGTTCGCAAGGCGTTCAAGGATTTTCAGCCGATCGAGGACGGAACGGAGTTCATGCCGCGGTCCTCGTCGGAAAGGATGCCGGGTTACCTGACGGCGGAAGCAAAGCGGCGCCTGATCGCCAACGGCACGTACAACGCCGACGGCACCGTCAACATGAACACCGCCCAACGCCTGGGCTGGACCCGCGTCTGGCAGGATCGTGAGGAGGAAACTCGCGCTCAGGCGGAGATCACCCGAGCGCAGTCGGGAGCGGCACCGCCTCGATAATCGTTCGGGAGTTCCGTGCATCGCGGGCCGCGGCGGACGCCGCGGCCTTTTCTTTTTCGAGTGAGCCGCCGGCGCCTTGCCGACAGGATGGCTCAGCATTTGCGTGACGTTCCACGAAGGAGGTCGCGATGAGAGCTTCCCGAAACCTCTTGCCCCGATCGAAGGCCATCTTGGCGGCGATTCTCTTGACTCCTCTCGTCCCGGTGCGGGCTCAGGCGCAGCTCGGCGCGGCCGTGCCCAACTCGGCGTTGCCCTCATCGGGGTCGGCCTCGCCGGGGACTCTTCCTGGAAAGGAGGGTGCCGGCGCCGACTCTCTCATCTGCTGCGGACAAGCGGAACGTCAGGAAGGAGGGTCGAGATGAAGTTCCCGTGGAGCCCCTTGATTCGATCGAAAACGGTGTTCCCGGTGCTCCTCTCAGTTCTTCTCGTCTCGGCGAGAGCCGAGGCGCAAATCGGAGCGACGGTTCCCAACTGGGCGGTTCCGAGCTCCAGCTTCTCGACGAGCTCGACGGCTCCGGGACACGCTCACGCCCTGGATGACGTGACCAATCCGGGCGTGTTCACCGGTTTCTCCCCTTGTCGGATCGTGGACACTCGGGGTCCCACAGGGCCTTACGGGGCGCCGTCGCTTTCGCCGGGCGTCTCGCGCAACTTCGAGCTCCTCGCCGGGCCCTGCGCGGGGCTTCCCGCCAGCGTGAACGCCTATTCGTTGAACATCACGGTGACCAACACGACGGGGCCGGGCTTCATCAAGATCTATCCGGAGGCCGGTTCCGTTCCGGTCGTCTCCACCCTGAACTACGTGGCCGGCCAGACGATCGCCAACGCGGCGATCGTGCCGGCGGGAACTGGCGGCGGCATCACGGTGGTGTCGGGCGTCTCGGGAACGGACCTGATCATCGACATCAACGGATACTTCCCAGGATTCGCAATCAATCCCGGCGAGCAGTTTGGAGCCGTGGGCAGTTTCGGCGGGACCTGCATCATCTGCGGCCAGAACTTCTCAGGCGCACTCGGCTCATCCGCCGTGCTGGGCATCGAGACCAGCAGCGGCAGCAAGACAAATGGTGTGCTGGGCGTGAACGGTTCGACGGCTTTTCTGGGCTCCTTTACTCCCGGCGCCGAAGGTGTGACGGGCATCAACGGCTTCAGCGGCGTACTGGGTATGGCTCTGGATCGCGCGGTGGTGGGAGTACTGCTCGATACCAGCGGCGACGACCTCGCCGAGGGCTGGGCCGGAAAGAGCGGTGCCAACGCGACCACCTTCTTTGGCCTCGAAGGACGCCTCTTTTCCGCGACGGCCATTTCCGGAGCAGGAGTCTATGGAACCGACTTCACCGGAACTCCGAGTCCCGTTGAAAGCCATATCCCCTTCGGAGTCCTCGGCACCAGCAACACGAACGTCGGGGTTGGAGGGTTCTCTCAATACATCGCCGTCGACGGTGAGCTCTTCAACGGCTCTGGATCCATCCTTGCCATAGGCGTCCTGGGATCGACTTTTGGAGCCGCTGCCGACACGACGACAGGCCCATGGGGCGTTTTCTCCTTTGGGAATTTCGGAGCGAGCGGGATGAAACACTTTGTGGAGCCGCACCCGGCCGACCCCAGGAAAGTCATCCTCTACTCCGCGATGGAGGGCCGGACGGTGGACACCTACTTCCGCGGAACGAGCAAGTTCGTCGGCCACGAGGCGATCATCGAAGTCCCCGAGGATTTCCGCATCGTCACCGCCGAGGAGGGGCTCACCGTCCAGCTGACTCCCATGGGAGGCTTCGCGCAGATGTACGTCGAGAGCCAGGACTTGAATCGCATCGTCGTGAGATCGTCCAAGGATGTCCAGTTCCACTTTCTGATCCAGGGCTTACGACGGGCGTACAAAGACGTTCAGCCGGTTCAGATAGGCAATGAGTTCATGCCACGATCGCCCTCGGACAAGCTGCCGGCCTATCTCTCGGAAGAAGCCCAGCGCCGCCTGATCGCCAACGGGACCTACCACGCGGACGGGACCGTCAACATGGAGACGGCAGAACGGGCCGGATGGACGCGCATCTGGCAGCAACGCGAAGAGGAGTCGCGAGCCCTCGCGGCAGCCAACGCCGCCCTGTCCAGCGATCGCTCGACCAAGTAGGTCTCACCAGCGAGTCAGGAATCACGTGGGCCCGCGGAGCGATCCGCGGGCCTTTTCGTTGCCCGCGTCTCCTCGAGTAGTGAACCTTCCTTGCGCCAGCCCGGCCGGCGTGGTACTCATTTTGAACAACCCTGGAGGTGATCCAGTGGTTTCCCCTGTAACGAATCCTCGTTGAGGAGGAGCCCCCTCGCTGGCTCCGCACTGTGGGAGCCCTGGCGTTTGCGGGGGCAGTCGAGAGGACTCTTCCTGGAAAGGAGGGTGCCACGACCGAATTCTCGTCAGCTACGGAAAATCGGAACGACGGAAGGAGGATCGAGATGAAGTTCTCGTTGAGACCCCTGATTCGATCGAGAGCGGTTTTCCTGGTGCTCCTCGGAGTTCTTCTCGTCTCAGCCAGAGCCGGGGCACAACTCGGGGCGACGGTTCCCAACTGGACGGTTCCGAGCGGCGGCTCCTCGTCGAGCCCCGGAAAGATCCACGCCCTGGGTGACGTGGCCAACCCGAGCGTGTTCACGCCCGTCTCACCGTGCCGGATCGTTGACACCCGTGGCCCCGCCGGGCCCTACGGCGCGCCGTCGCTCTCTCCCGGCGTTTCGCGGAACTTTGCGCTTCTGAGCGGGCCGTGCACGGGGTTTCCCTCGAGCGTGAACGCGTACTCGTTGAACATCACGGTGACTAATACGCAGGGTACCGGCTTCATCAAGGTCTATCCGCAGGGCGGCTCGGCTCCGGTCGTCTCGACGCTGAACTTCGTGGCGGGCCAGACGGTGGCCAACGCGGCGATCGTGCCGGCGGGAAGCGGAGGCGGTATCACCGTGGTGGCGGGCGTCGCGGGAACGGACCTCATCATCGACATCAATGGATACTTCCCGGCGTTTTTCGTCAATCCCGGCGAGCACCTCGGGCTCATCGGCGTCTTTGGGGGAAGCTGCATCATCTGCGGCGAGAACACGTCAGGCGCGCTGGGCTCGTCCGGTGTGTTGGGCATCGAGACCTCGGCTGCCGGCGACACAAATGGGGTCTTGGGCGTGAACGGTTCGACGAGTTTTAAAGGTTCCTTCACGCCCGGCCCCGAAGGCGTGACGGGCATCAACGGCTTCAGCGGAGTGCTGGGCATGGCGCTGGACCGCGCCGTCGTGGGGGTGTTGCTTGACACCGCCGGAAACGACCTGGCCGAGGGCTGGGCGGGGAAAAGCGGGTCGAGCGCGAACCACTTCTATGGGCTGGAAGGGTTGTTGTTCTCGACCGCCGCCACAAGCGGTTCCGCGGGCGTACTGGGCGTCGAAGTCACCGGCTTCCCGACCAACATCTCTGCTTTCATCAACTCCGGCGTCCTGGGAGTCACGCAGAACGGCGTCGGCGTCGAGGGGTTGTCTCGATATATCGGCGTCCTCGGCGCCGTCTACGACAGCGCCGGAGTCTTTCTCGCCGATGGTTTCCTCGGATCGAGCTTCGGCGACGCCGCTGATTTGACGGGCCCTCCCTGGGGCGTCTTTGCTGTCGGGAACCTCGGCGCCACGGGCAGCAAGCACTTCGTGGAACCGCATCCCTCCGACGCCACAAAGGTGATCGTCTACTCTTCGATCGAGGGCCGCACGGTCGATACGTACTTCCGAGGCTCCGGCCAGTTCGTCGGGCACCAGGCGGTGATCGAGGTCCCCGAGGACTTCCGCATCGTCACTGCCGAAGAGGGCCTGACGGTCCAATTGACGCCGATCGGCGGCTTCGCGCAAATGTATGTCGAGAGCCAGAACCTGAATGAGATCGTGGTGAAATCTTCGAAGGACGTGCGGTTCCATTACCTGATCCAGGGTTTGCGGCGCACCTTCAAAGACGTGCAGCCCGTGCGTACCGGGTACGAGTTCATGCCGCGAAACCCGACGGACACCCTTCCGGCGAGCTTCCCCGAGGAGACCAGGCGCCGCCTGATCGCCAACGGAACTTACAACGCGAACGGGACGGTCAACATGGAGACGGCGGAACGGGCCGGCTGGACGCGCGCCTGGCAGAAGCGCGAGGAAGAGGCTCGAGCGGCGGCCAAGGAGAACGCCGCGCTGTCGAGCGACCGTTCGAACAAGTAAGTCCTTCCATTGAATCGGTATCCGGGCCCGCGGAACAATCCGCGGGCCTTCGTTTTCTTTGTCTCTTGCGTGGCCGCGATCGAGCGCAAGCGTTGCGTCATTCCGGCCGTCGTGGTATCAATTTTTTAAACAACCCCGGCGTAACGCGTCGTCGAAAAGACGAAGACTTTCTGAAGGAGGGTCCAGATGGAGATCTCCCGACCGCTGTTTCGACCGAAGGCGCTTTTCCTGGCGCTCCTTGTGGTTCTTCTCGCCGCGGCGCGGGCCGAGGCCCAGATTGGATCGACGGCGCCCAACTGGACCGTCCCGGGCGCGAGCTCCACGACAAGCTCGACGGCTCCGGGACACGCGCACGCCCTGTTCGACGTGACGTTCCCCAATGCCTTCGTCGGCGTCTCGCCCTGCCGGATCGTGGACACCCGCGGCTCAGCCGGACCTTACGGGGCGCCCTCGCTCTCGCCCGGCGTCTCGCGCAACTTCGCGCTGGCGAGCGGCCCGTGCCCCGGCTTCCCGGGCTCGATCGCCGCCTATTCGTTGAACATCACGGTCACCAACACGCTGGGCCCGGGCTTCATCAAGATTTATCCGCAGGGCGGCTCCGCGCCGGTCGTGTCGACCCTGAACTACGTCGCCGGGCAGACGGTGGCCAACGCGGCGATCGTGCCCGCGGGGACGGGCAACGGCGTGACGGTCGTGGCCGGCGTCTCCGGAACGGACCTGATCATCGACGTCAACGGCTACTACCCGAACAGTGGTTTCAATAGCGGCGAGTACTTCGGGGCGCTGAGCTCCTATCCGGGCGGCGGCGTCATCCTGGGCGCGAACAGCTCGAGCTTCAAAGAGTCGGCGGGCGTGCGCGGCATCGAGACCGCGGACGGCTTCTCCGTATCGGGCATCCTTGGGGAGGCCGGCGACACGAGCTTCCTGGGGCCCTTCACGCACGGCACCGAGGGCGTGACGGGGATCAACCACTTCAGCGGCACGCTGGGCATAGCCGAGGATCGCGCGGTGGTGGGGGTGCTGCTCGACAGCGCCGGAAACGATCTGGCGGAAGGCTGGGCAGGGAAGAGCGGATCGAGCGCGACGAACTTCTTCGGCATTGAGGGCGTCCTCCTTTCGACGGCTGCGGCTGCGGACGCTGCCGGCGTGTGGGGCGTCGACATCGGTGGAAGGGCCGACAGCGGTCACCTCAGAGCCGGGGTGCGCGGCGATAGCGTGGGAAACGCCGGCGTTCTCGGTGTTTCGCGCGGTGACCGCGGCGTCGCTGGCGTGGCTGTGAACACAGCTGGGGTTACCTTGGCCGAAGGCGAACTCGGATTCACGAGTGGTCCCTGGGGAGTCTTTGCTTTCGGCAATATCGGGGCCAGCGGGACAAAGCCGTTCGTGGAGGTGCATCCCACCGACGCCTCGAAGGAGATCCGCTACGTCGCTCTGGAAGGGCCCGAGGCGGGAACGTACTTCCGCGGCGCCTCGGAGACGCACAACGGGATGGCCGTGATCCTGGTGCCGGAGACGTTCCGGATGGTGACGGACAGCGAGGGGCTCACGGTTCAGGTCACACCCGTCGGCGCGCCGGCCGCGATGTACGTCGTCAGCCTGGATCTCAACCAGATCGTGATCCACTCCTCCCGCGACGTGAGGTTTCACTACATGGTCAACGGCGTGCGTGCGGCGTTCAAGGACTGGCAGGTCGTCGCAGACAGCGAGTACATGCCGCAGACGCCGACACAGACGATGCCGGGCTACTTCAGCGAGGAGCAGAAGCGGCGGTTGATCGCCAACGGAACGTACAACGGGGACGGAACGGTGAACATGGAAACGGCCAAGCGCTTGGGATGGGACAAAGTCTGGGCGGCTCGGGTCGAGGCGGACAAGCAGTTGGCGCACGTGAACGCCGCGGTCTCGAGCGACCGTTCGAACAAGTAGTCGTTCAAGGAAACGGTCTCTCGGGCCCGCGGAGCAATCCGCGGGCCTTTTTTTGGCCGCTGCATCTCTTGCGAGCCAGTGCGGGCGTTGCGCCTTGCCAGGCGAGGTGGTATCTCTTTTTTCAACAACCCTGGAGGCGGTCCAGTGGTGTTCCCTGTGACAAGACTCGCCGAGCGTCTCCGCAGTGAACGGAAGAGAACTCTTTCGGAAGCGACGACCTGCTTTGAAGGGCAACGCGCCATCGCGCCACGAGACTGAGGACTAAGGAGGATCGAGATGAAGATCTCCCGGACTCTCTTTCAACCCAACACCGTCTTTCTGGTGGTCCTGGTGTTTCTTCTCGTTGCTGCACAGGCCGGGGCTCAGATCGGAGCGGCGGTTCCCAACTGGGTGGTTCCGTCGTCCGGCTCTTCAACGAGTCCCGGGAGAATTCATGCCCTGGGGGACGTGACGTTACCCGACGCGTTTGTCGGCGTCACGCCCTGCCGGATCGTGGACACCCGCGGCCCCGCCGGGCCCTACGGGGCGCCCTCACTCTCGCCCGGAGTTTCGCGCAACTTCGCTCTGGCTTCCGGACCGTGCACCGGGTTCACGGCATTCATCGGCTCGTACTCCTTGAACATCACGGTGACCAATACCACCGGGCCGGGGTTCATCAAGATCTATCCGCAGGGAGGCTCGGCGCCGGTCGTCTCGACTTTGAACTACGTGGCGGGCCAGACCGTCGCCAACGCCGCAATCGTACCCGCGGGAGCCGGAAACGGCGTCACGGTCGTCGCGGGGGTCTCGGGGACGGATCTGATCATCGACGTCAACGGTTATTTCCCGAGTTCCTTCGTCAATAACGGGGAGACATTCGATATCGCCGGCTCCTTTTCCGGCGGCGGCATGGTGTACGGCCAAAACGCCGCCAACAGCAAGTTCTCGGCTGGCGTGCGCGGCGTCGAGAACGCCGATGGCTTTCCCGTCTCCGGGGTGCTGGGCCAGGTCGGCGGTTTCGGCTTCGTCGGTCCCTTCACGCCGGGCTCCGAGGGCGTGACGGGTATCAACAGTTTCAGCGGCGTGCTGGGCATCTCCATGGATCGCTCGGTCGTCGGCGTGCTGCTCGACAGCGCGGGGACCGACCTGGCCGAGGGCTGGGCCGGAAAGAGCGGCGGCTCGGCCAGCGTGCTTTACGGTGTGGAGGGAATCCTGATAAACACGATCGGGGGGGCCGGTGCCGCCGGGGTCTTCGGAATCGATAACACGGGAGATCCGGGAAACGGCGGTCTAGGTCAAACCGCCGGGGTTCTCGGAAAGACCTCTTCTGGCTATGGCGTCGTGGGTCTCTCCAGGGATGCGGGTTTTGCAGTCAAGGGCGCATCCCTCGACACCGGCGGAAGTCTGGCGGCCTATGGATTCCTAGGCTACAGCAACTTGGTCGCTCTTTACGGTGTTGGTAACTTCGCCGTAACGGGCTCGAAGAGCTTCATCGAGCCGCACCCGACCGATGCGTCGAAAGTCATCGACTACGTGGCTCTGGAAGGGCCCGAAGCGGGGATCTACTTCCGCGGGCGGTCACACTTCGAGAACGGCCTGGCGACGATCGCGGTCCCCGAAAACTTCCGGCTCGTGGGCGACGAGGAAGGAATGACCGTGCAGATCACTCCGATCGCGAAAATGGCCAACGTGGCGGTCTTGAGCGCCGATCTGAATCGGATCGTCGTTCAGGCAAGCGCCGATGTCGACTTCTACTACACGGTCAACGGCGTCCGAAAAGCGTATCGGGACTTCAATCCCATCCAGGACAACGTGTACTTCGGAAAAGAGGGTCCCAACGAGACGCTGCCGGCTTCAATGGCTCCAGAGCAGAAGAGACGCCTCATCGCCAACGGCACGTTCAACGAGGATGGCACGCTCAACCTGGCGACGGCAAAGCGGCTCGGCTGGGACAAGCTCTGGCAGGCGCGCGAGGAGGCCGCCCTCACCGCCGCCGCCGAGAACGCGGCCAGGTCGAGCGATAGGTCCAGGAAGTCGAACGACTCCGTGAGCAAGTAATTGGGGCCGTCGAAATCCCGGCCATCGAGAAAAGAGGATTCCTTGAAGGAGGTTTGAAAATGAAGCTCTCCCGGACGCTGCTTCGACCAACGATGGTTTTTCTGGCGCTCCTGGTCGCTTTTCTCGCCGCGGCGCGGGCCGATGCACAGATCGGATCGGCAGTCCCTACCTGGACAGTCCCGGGCTCCAGCTCTTCGACAGGCTCGACGACTCCGGGACACGCTCACGCGCTGTCTGACGTGACGACCCCGAACGCCTTCGTCGGCGTCACGCCCTGCCGGATCGTGGACACTCGCGGCCCGGCCGGTCCCTACGGCGCGGCGTCGCTCTCGCCCGGCGTCTCGCGCAACTTCGCGCTGACAAGCGGCCCATGCACCGGTTTCGCTCCCTTGATCGGCGCCTATTCGTTGAACATCACGGTCACCAACACGACCGGTCCCGGCTTCATCAAGATCTATCCGCAGGGCGGATCGGCGCCGGTGGTCTCGACCCTGAATTACGTCGCCGGACAGACGGTGGCCAATGCCGCGATCGTGCCGGCCGGAACCGGAAACGGCGTCACGGTAGTGGCGGGCGTCTCGGGAACGGACCTGATCATCGACGTCAACGGCTACTACCCGAACCAGGTTCTCAACAGCAGCGAGTATCTGGCGGTTTTCGGTTCTTACGGGGGCGGAGGAGTCCTCTTTGGCGGAAACAACTCCAGCGTAAAAGAGTCGGCCGGCGTCCTCGGCACCGAGTCTGCGGACGGCTCGTCTGTCTCGGGAGTCCTGGGGTCGGCCGGAAGCCTGAGCTTCTTGGGGTCCTTCACGCACGGCACTCAGGGCGTGACAGGGATCAACCACTTCAGCGGCACCCTTGGCGTCGCCATGGACCGCGCGGTCGTGGGCGTGCTGCTCGACAGCGCCGGAAACGATCTGGCCGAGGGATGGGCCGGCAAGAGCGGGTCGACCGCGTTCGGCTTCTACGGAGTCCGGGGCGTGCTCATTTCGACCACCGCGGGCCAGGGCGCCGCCGGCGTGCAGGGCAGCGACATCGGTGGAATAGCTGGTCCGCCGAACTACTCCATCTCAGCTGGAGTCCGAGGAGACTCCATCACCAACTACGGAGTTCTGGGGAACTCCGACTACGTCGCCATCCGGGGCCGCAACTTCTCGGGCACGACCTTCGTCAGCGAAGGGACTCTGGCCACCTCAGCCAATGCGGTCGAGGGTTTCGGCAACTTGAGCGTGACCGGAGCCAAGAGCTTCGTGGATCCTCATCCCACCGACGCCTCGCGGGTCATCAAGTACGTCGCGATCGAGGGCCCGACTCCCGATACGTACTTCCGCGGCACGGGACGCATCGTCGGAGGACGCGCGGTGATCACGGTCCCTGAAGATTTCCGAATGGTTACGGACGAGCAGGGCCTGACGGTTCAGCTCACGCCGGTCGGGGCTCTGGCCACGCTGGCCGTGGAGAGTCAGGACTTAAAGCAGATCAGGATTCTGGGCTCTCGGGATGTGACGTTTCACTATCTTGTCCAGGGCATGCGAGCGGGCTTCGAAGGATGGCAGCCCATCCAGGAGAGCGACTTCTTCCAGCCGGGCGGTCCGGAGGCGCGCATGGCCGGTGCGCTCAACCCGATTCAAAGGGAGAGGCTCGTCGCCAACGGGACCTACAACGCCGACGGCACGGTGAACATGACCACGGCGAGGCGTCTGGGCTGGGAGGAAGCCTGGGCGGCCCGCGTGGAGGCGATGAAGGAACGAGCCGCCGTGAACGAGGCCTTGTCGAGCGATCAGTCCAGGCACCCGCCCGAACCGATCGCCAAGTAGTTTCCTTCCGGTTCGACCATCTGGGCCCACGGAGCGATCCGTGGGCCTATTTTTTTGAGAAGCACGGCCTTCGGATTGCATGCGTCGAAAGACGACAATTTCGGAAGGAGAATCTATATGGATATCTCCCGGCCACTGCTTCGACCCGGAACGGTTTTCCGAATGCTTCTTGTGGTTCTTCCCGCTGCCGCGCGGGCCGAAGGTCAAATCGGAGCGGCGGTTTCCAACTGGACTGTCCCGAGCTCAAGCTCCTCGACAGGCTCGACGGCTCCGGGTCGCGCTCATGCCCTGGGAGATGTGACTCTCCCGAGCACCTTCGTCGGCGTCACGCCCTGCCGGATCGTGGACACCCGCGGTCCCGCGGGTCCCTACGGGGCGCCCTCGCTCTCTCCCGGGGTCTCGCGCAATTTTGCCCTGGCGAGCGGTCCCTGCACCGGCTTCGCGGGCTTGATCGCCGCCTACTCGTTGAACATCACGGTGACCAACACGCTCGGGCCCGGCTTCATCAAGATCTACCCGCAGGGCGGCTCCGCTCCCGTCGTCTCGACTTTGAATTACATCGCGGGCCAGACGGTAGCTAACGCCGCAATCGTGCCCGCGGGGACGGGCAACGGCATCACGGTCGTTGCCGGCGTCTCTGGGGCGGACGTGATTATCGACGTCAACGGCTATTACCCGAACAGCTTTGTTAATACAGGCGAGTACCTCGGGATCGTAGACTCCGTCTCGGGCGGAGGCGTCATCTACGGCGAGAACACTTCGAACGTCAAGGAATCGGCTGGTGTCCGCGGTTACGAGTTGCGGAACGGATCCTCCGTCTCGGGGGTTCTTGGCGAGGCCGGCGACACGAGCTTTCTGGGGCCCTTCACCCACGGCACCCAGGGTGTGACCGGGATCAACGGCTTTAGCGGCGCCCTGGGCGTGGCCATGGATCGCGCCGTCGTGGGTGTGCTGCTCGACAGCGCCGGACACGATCTGGCCGAGGGATGGGCGGGAAAAAGCGGATCGGGCTCGGGGAACTTCTATGGACTCGAAGGGATCCTGATGTCAACTGCCGCGTTCAATGATGCCGCAGGCGTCTGGGGCGTCGACATCGGTGGACAGGCGTCCACCGGCTTCTTCACATCGGGGGTTCGAGGCGACAGCAAGAGCGGCATGGGCGTTCTCGGGATTTCACAAGTCGCCGGTGTTATCGGCTCACTGGTGGACACAGCGGGCTTTATTTTCGCCGAAGGCGTTCTGGGAGACTCGGTTGGTCCCTGGGGCGTGTTTTCAACCGGCAATTTTGGAGCGAGCGGGACGAAGTCGTTCGTCGAGGTGCATCCCACCGACGCCTCGAAAGAGATTCGCTATGTCGCCCTGGAAGGGCCCGAAGCGGGAACCTACTTTCGCGGAACCAGCGAAACCCACAACGGCATGGCCGTGATCCCCGTGCCGGAAACCTTCCGAATGGTGACCGACGCCGAGGGACTGACGGTTCAGCTCACTCCAGTCGGCGCTCCGGCTTCCATGTACATCGTCAGCCAGGATCTCAACCAGATCGTGGTGCACGCGTCCCGCGACGTGAAATTCCACTACATGGTCAACGGCGTTCGTGCGGCGTTCAAGGACTGGCAAGTCGTCGCAGACAGCGAATACATGCCGCGGTCCCCGACGCAGACGATGCCTCTCGCCTTCAGTGAAGAGCAGAGGCGTAGATTAATCGCCAACGGGACCTACAACTCGGACGGGACGGTGAACATGGAGACGGCCCGGCGGCTGGGATGGGACAAAGTGTGGACAGCCCGGGCGGAAGCCGTCAAGGAGCTGGGTCACGTGAATGCCGCGGTTTCGAGCGACCGCTCGAACAAATAGGACGATCCAGCGAATCGGAATCCGGGCTCGCGGAGCGATCTGCGGGCCCTTTCATTGCCCGCTGCTCCTTGAGCTTCGAACGTGCCTTGCGCCGTATCGGCTGACGTGGTACTCGTCTTGAACAACCCTGGAGGTGATCCAGTGGTTTCCTCTGCAGTAAGAAAACGCTGAGGCCGAGCCCCTCGCTGGCTCCGCCTGGCGTCGCGCCACCCCGGTACGTCGAGGGGACTCTTCCTCGAAAGGAGGTCCCGAAACAACAAACCGTTCGGCGTTGTGGCGAGAGGTTCCGGTTTCCTGGAAGGAGGATGGTCAATGGAAAAGGTCTGGACTCTCCTGCTTCGACTGCGAATCGTTTTTCCCGTTCTTCTGGTTTTCCTGCTCCTCCCGGCGCGGTCCGACGGGCAGATCGGAGCCACGGTTCCAAACTGGACGGTTCCGAGCCCCGGATTCTCGACGAGCCCGGGCAAGATTCACGCGTTGGGAGACGCGACCAATCCGAGCGTGTTCACCGGTTTCAGCCCTTGCCGGATCGTGGACACCCGCGGCCCGACCGGACCCTACGGCGCTCCGCCGCTTTCGCCGGGCGTCTCGCGCAACTTCGCGCTCCTCGCCGGTCCCTGCACGGGACTTCCCGGGAACGTAAACGCGTACTCGCTCAACATCACGGTGACCAATACCGCGGGGCCCGGCTTCATCAAGATCTATCCGCAGGGCGGCGCTGTGCCGGTCGTGTCAACCTTGAACTATGTCGCGGGGCAGACGTTCGCCAATGCGGCGATTGTGCCG
>Ga0126383_10001392_pt1 | contig 14994 bp, 9 predicted proteins | sample PanSoiMetPlot_35_FD_96882 | JGI IMG/M metagenome (GOLD analysis project Ga0126383, IMG submission 96882) | Tropical forest soil microbial communities from Panama - MetaG Plot_35 | ecosystem: Environmental > Terrestrial > Soil > Tropical forest > Bulk soil | place: Panama | collected 2016-02-17
CCTGACGCTCTTCCGTCAGCCCGTCCTGATCATCTCGACGATGGTCTTTCCCCTCGTCTACCTGCTGATTCTTGGCAACGCCATGAACCGGCAGATGCGCCACATCCCGCTGGCGGTCGTGGACGAGGCGGGCAACGCCTACTCTTCCGCCTGCCGCCGCGGCGTCCTGGCCCTCGCCGAGGGGCGCGACCTCGTGCGTGTCGTCTTTCTCGCCGATCGGGACGAGGCGCTCGCGGAGCTGCATCGCGGGCGGTACCGTGGAGTCTGGATCCTCCCGTTTCGCCTGTCGCCGCGCGGTCCGGCGCCCGCTTTCATCGGAGACAACACCGAGCGTTTCTCCTACGACGCGATCGACGGCGCGCTGGGCCAGATCTGGGACGAGGTCACCCGGGCGAGTCAGCCCGAGCAATCGGTTCCCGCCGCCCGGCTGGAAGCCTATCCGTATCTCGACTACCTGACGTACCTGGGACCGGCAGTGGTGTGCCTTTCCATCTTCATGGGATCGATGGTGTCGGGCGGGCTGCAGGTGATCGAAGATCGGATGTACGGGTATCACGAAGGGTATCTGGTGACCCCGATCTCGACGGGCACGCTGGTCACGGGCCACATTCTGGCGGGCACCGTCGTGGCGTCGCTCGCGGGCGGGCTGGTCCTGGCGGCCATCCTCGGGATCGCTCCCGGTCCGACGCCGACCGCCGGCGCCGTCGCCGCCTCGCTCGTGACCGTGTTCCTGACCTCGCTGGCCATCGCCTCGATCTGGTTTCTCCTCTTCGCCCGCGCCCGGCAGGCCAGCGTCCTGCGCGGGATGTTCGGAATCATCAACGCTCTGCTCTTCTTCCCTTCCGGCGCGCTCTACCCGATCGAGTCCTACCCCGTCTGGCTGCGAAAGATCTCCGACGTCGATCCCCTCACTTACGGCGTCCAGGCGCTGCGGGATTTGCTCCTGCGCGGCGCCCCGGTAGCGACGGCCTATCCTCGCTGGGTGTTTCTTTTGACCTTCTCCCTGGTGGGCGGGGTGTTGACGAAAGTGCTGTTTCGCAGAGAGGTCTAAAGTCTAAAGTCTAAAGTCTAAAGTTCAAGGGTGAGCATATCAGATATGCTATATAGTCTTAGACCTTAGACCTTAGACCTTAGACCTTAGACCTTAGACCTTAGACGCAAGCAGTCCTTCAAACTCCTCCACATGCGCGGCTCGGCTGCGTGCCTCTTCCGGCTCGACCAGACCTTCCTTGACCAGTCTGGCCAGCGACTCTTCGAGGCTCACGGATCCGGCCTTGCGCGTCAGAGCGATTTCCTGATGCAGGTGCTGGAGGGCGTTCTTGCGGATGTGCTGGCGCGCCGCGTAACCCACCACGAGCAGCTCCGCCGCGGGGACGCGGCCGCCCCCCTTGCGGGGCAGGAGCGTCTGGGTCAGAACGGCGGCCAGGGCCATGGAGAGCTCCTGGCGAATGACCGGCTGCCGCTCGGCCGGGAAGGAGTCGGCGATGCGCGCGACGGTCGTCGCCACGTCCGTGGTGTGGACGGTCGAGAGCACCAAGTGGCCGGTCTGGGCCGCGGCGAGCGCGATGTGCATCGTCTCGGGATCGCGCATTTCGCCCACCACGATCACGTCGGGAGCCTGGCGCATCGCCGCCCGCAGCGCCGCGGGAAAGTCCGGGGCGTCCGTGCCGATCTCCACCTGCTCGACGAGGCTCATCCGGTGCGGATGCTCGTACTCGATGGGGTCCTCGATCGTCAGGATGTGGCGGGCGTGACGCCGGTTGATCTCTTCCACGCAGGCGGCGAGCGTCGTCGTCTTGCCCGAGCCGGCGGGGCCGCCGACCAAGACGAGCCCGCGAGGCAGCCGCGTCAGCCCTTCGACGCCGGCGGGCAGCTGCAGGGACGCCAAGCGCGGGGGCTCGGCGGGAAGAGCCCGCACGGCAGCCGCGGCGCGCCCTCGCTCGCGATGCAGATTCACCCGAAAGCGTCCCATCTGCCGCGCCCTGTAAGAGCCGTCGGCGATCTGCTGTTGCCCGTATGCCAGGCGGGCATGGGGCGGCAGGACGGGCAGGACCGCTTCCTCGATCTCCTCTCCCGAAAGCGGGCCCTCCGGCAGCGGCAGGACACGGCCGTCCACGCGGACCGCGGGAGGTGCGCCCGCGACGAGCAGCAGATCGCTGCCGCGCCGCTCGAGAAGCTGCTCGAGCCAACGGGTCAGACGAGCCGCCTCGCCGGCCGCGCTTTCGCCGCGGACTCCGGCGTTCAATTCCTGGATGAGCTGGTTGAGATCGGCAGAGTCGGACATCTCAGGACGTAGGGACGTAAAACTTAGGAAGGCTCACGACCTCGCTCGTCCTTCCTCCTGCGTCCTTCTCTAGCCCTCCAGCGACAGATGCCAGTCGGAGTGCGGCGTCTGATTGCGGAAGATCCAGGCGTAGAAGAGGCGGCCGTAGGTCGTCGGCTGCCAGTCGATCGACTCGAAGAACGGCCGGAGCGCGAAGTGAAGCCGCCGCAGGTTGTAGAACGGCACTCCGGTGAAGTAGTGATGCTCCATGTGGTAGGCCGAGTACAGGTACCAGAAGTCCCACCACCGCGAGGGGCGGAGGATGGTTCCCCACTTGGCGGGGTCCTCCGGAACGATCGCGTAGTGCTGACCGAGGCGGTTCAGCGCGAAGGCGATGGGGAACACCAGAAAGTAGGGGACCAGGTAGACCCGGGCCAGAACGCCGAATCCCGCCACGGCGTAAAGGCCAGCCATGATCGCGACATGGAGCAGGATGGTCGCCCAGCGCTCGCGCGCGATGCGCCTCTGAAGCCTCGACGGATAGCTCGCCGTCTCGCGGCGGGCAGCCCGAAAGTAGATCGGAAAGAGAGCCGGGGTGAAGTACAGAAGCTTGAACCAGGCCCGATTGATCTTCGGGGAGAGGTAGTGGCGCTTGGGATCGGCGACTGCGTCGCCGAGCTCGGCATGGTGCGTCAGATGCCACCGGGTGAACTGAAGGGACGAGATCCCCGAGGGCACGGCGTAAAGGACGGCCAGGAGACGCTCCGCGCGAGGGCGGGGAGAGTTGAAGACGGCCCGGTGGATGACCTCGTGAAGGAGGATCGTGAAATTGAAGGCCGTCCACCCGGCCGCCAGCGCAGAGGGGATCCAGATCCAGGGCTGCGAGAAGCGCCAGGACACCACAGAGGCTGCGGCCAGAAGGAGGAACTGCCGAGCGGCAATGGCCAGATGGCGGACCGGGCTCTTGCGGTGCAGGTCCTTGAGAACGTCGTGGGGAATCTCTCGCGCTAGGCGCGCTCTCAAGTCCCGGGAGGCAATGGCCCAGTGATGGTCTCCGCCCACCGGAGGGTATTCCTCGGGGCGCGAGACGGCGGGAAGGGGGTTGGCGCTCATGAACTTCCACGCCGGATAACAACTTCCCGGCGCGCGCCTATTCTACGGCGGAGAGGCGGCGGGGGGGCGGGCCGGGCCCAAAAGAAAAGCCCCGCGCAAGCGGGGCTTCGAGTGACCAACGAAATCGAAACTAGGACGCGGGCGTCATCGAGGAGACCGCGATCTCCTTCTTGGCCTTGTCCAGGTTGCCCTTGACCGTGACCTTCTTGCCGGCCATCTTTTCCATGGTGGCGCTGTCCCCGGTCATGACCGTGACGGACTTGTCCGCGGGATTGTAGAGAGCCCACTTGGCGCCCTTCTCCTTGACGCACTTGATGGCGCAATCCGCGTGGCCTTCCTTGGCGCCCTTCTCCCCGCAATGCGTCTCCGTCACGTAGCCAGTCCAGGAGCCTTCGTCCGCGGCGGCCATGTACGAGGCGATGCCGAGGGCCAGGGCGAGGACCAGAATCCGAGAAATGGCTTTCTTCATGCTCACTCCCTCCTTAGTCTTGGAGAGTCCGGAAACGGCCCGGACCCCACGGTTCTGTCCCGGATCTTATACGTCGAAATCATGAACGGCGGATGAACGGCAGCCACAGTTCCCTGAAGGATTTCTTAAGATCTCTGTACGCGGCCGCGCTGGCCGGCGCGGATCCGGCGCTCGCCGTCACACGGGCCCTGCGGCTGCGTCGGGTGGAACGGGCCCTCCGCTCCGCGCGCCGGCTGGGCGTCTTCGCGGTGGGAAAGGCCGCAGGACCGATGCTCGAGGCCGCGCCAGCCGCGGAAGCCCTCACGGTACTCCCCGAAGGCTATCCGCCTCCCCGAGGGAAAGAGAGCGAGGTCCTCTTCGCGAGCCACCCCTGGCCGGATCGGAGGAGCGTCGCGGCGGCCCGCCGGGCCCTGGCGTTCTTTCGCCGCTTCGATAAACCCGACGTGATCCTTTGCCTGATCTCCGGAGGCGCTTCCTCGCTGCTTTGCCTGCCTCGCGCCGGGCTGACTCTCCCCGGAAAGCGCGCGGCGATCCGGAAGCTGATGTCGGCGGGCGCTTCGATCGTCGAAATCAACCGCGTCCGCAAGAAGCTTTCCGCGATCAAGGGAGGCAAGCTCGGCCGTGCGACCCCCGCGCGCCTGATCACGCTCGTTCTCTCCGACGTCCCGGGGGACGATCCCGAGATGGTGGGTTCGGGTCCCACGGTGCGGCGTCGCGCCGGGGACATCACGGTTGTGGTCGGGTCGAACCGCTCCGGGCTCGCCGCGGCGGCTAGGGCGGCTGCGCGGCGGGGGTGGACGGCCCGGCTCAAGGCCGGCAGGCTCGACGGTGAAGCCTCGGAGACGGGCCGGCGTTTCGCGCTGGAAGCCTTGCGGCTGCCGCCCGGAGGCGTGCTTCTCGCCGGCGGCGAGACAACCGTGCGGCTGTCGGAGCGGTCCGGCATCGGGGGGCGCAACCTCGAATTCGCCCTCGGCGCGGCCCACGCGCTGGAGGGCGCAGGCGACGTCGCAATCCTCGCGGCAGGCTCCGATGGGATCGACGGCAGCTCGCGGGCCGCGGGAGCGGTGGTCGACGGCACATCAATCGCGCGGGCCCGCATAGCCGGCCTCGACCCCGAGGCGGCTCTGGCCCGCCACGACACCGAGCCCTTCTTCGAGATGCTGGGAGATCTCGTCGCTCCGGGACCGACGGGGACGAATGTGGGCGACTGGGCTTTCGCCGTGAGACGAAGGCCGTAGCCTCTTATAATTGCCGGTTCGTCATGAAGCAGACCCGCAAGGCCGCTGAGCTCGCCGCCGTTGAGCGATTCACCGAGGCGCCCAATCGGTTCGGCGCGCATCGGATCGCGCTCGGGTTTCCCAACTCCTACGAGATCGGCATGTCCAATCTTGGCTTCCAGTGGGTCTATCGCCTCTTCAACCGCATCCCGGACCTGGTCTGCGAGCGCTTCTTCCACGAGCCGGGCGAGCCGGCCGTCACGCTCGAGACGGGAACGCCGCTTGCCGACTTCGGTTTGCTGGCCTGGTCGCTCTCCTGGGAAATGGACATCGTGAACATCCTGGCGAGCCTCGCCGCGGCAGGCATCCCTCCTCGCCGGGGCGAGCGCGACGAGCGCCATCCCCTCATTCTCGTTGGCGGCGACATCGCGCGCTTGAATCCCTCCGCCCTGACGGAGTTCGTGGACGTCTTCGCCCTCGGCGACGGCGAGCGGCTGGTGCCTCGGATCGCGGACCTCATCTCCTCGGGGCTCTCGCGCGACCAATTCCTGGAGTCGGCTTCCCGGCTCCCTGGTTTTTTCGTCCCGGCGGTGCAGGGATTGCGGGCGGAGGGCGCGGAGAGCGGCAAGATCGTGATCCAGCAGCCGATGTCGCGCCACGAGATCACGCCGGCTTTCGAGGTTCCGCACTCCACCATCCTGACGCCGCGCACGGAGCTCGCCGACAAGCTGTTGATCGAGATCTCGCGCGGCTGCACCGAAATGTGCCGGTTTTGCTGGGCCGCTTACGCCATGGCCCCGATCAAGCAGTATCCGGCGGCGTCGATCCTCAAGGTTGCCCGCGAGGCTCGCCCCTTGACGGACCGTGCCGGCCTCATTGCCACGGCCGTCTGCGACCACCCCGAGATCACCGCGATCCTCCAGGGTCTGGCGTCGCTCGGGTACCACATCGCCCTCTCATCGATCAAGATCGACGCCATCGAGGATCCGATTCTCGAGGTGTTGGCCCGGCAGGGGGAGCGGGCGCTGGCAATCGCGCCGGAGGCGGGAAACGAGCGACTGCGCCGCCACATCAACAAGAAAGTCTCCGACGAGATGCTGCGCGAGAAGGTCCGGATGATCTTTGCCCGCGGCTTCACGCGGCTGAAGCTCTACGTGCAGGTCGGCCTGCCATCGGAGACCGAAGAGGACGTCCGGGATCTCGTCCGGCTGGTGGAGGATCTCCACGCGATCGCCGTGTCCGAGGGGCGCCGCCGGGGGCGTGTGGCGCAGATCGTCCCTTCCGTCAACGCGTTCATTCCCAAGCCCCACACTCCCTACGAGAACCAGTCCCTGGCGGACGAGGATTACCTGAAGCGTCAGCTCGCCTATCTCCAGAGCGCCTTCGAGCGGATGGACAACGTCGTCTTCCGCGGGATGTCCGTGAACGAGTCGATCTGGGAGGCCTACCTCGCCAAGATGGACGAATCGGGTGCGGACATCCTGGAGGAGGCGGCCTCCGGCGTGCCGGTGCGGCGGCTCATCAAGACGCATCGCGATCGCATCGCCGCGGTCATCCGGCCGGAGTCTTCCGCCGCGTCTCCCGGTCTTCCCCCTTCGACTTCCACCGCTCCCTGGTCTTTCATCTCCAAGAGGTGAGCATGCGCCTCCTTCCGCCGCCGCGTCCCCGCATCACGATGTCTCTTTTCGTGTGGGCGTCTCTCCTTCTTGCCGCCCCGACTTCCCGGGCCCTGGACTTCCCGGTTTCCCGGCCGCCCAATGACATGTTCCGGCGCCACCGGGAGAGCTTCCTCGCGCGGCTCGCCCCCAACGCCCTGGTGATCTTGCGAGGAGCGCCCGAACGGATCATGTCCAACGACGTCGAGTACCCGTACCGGCAGGACTCCGACTTCTATTACCTGACCGGCCTGGAAGAGCCGGGATCGATCGCGGTCTTTCGCCCGGGAGCGGCGGACGGAAAGCGCTTCATCCTTTACGTCCGGCCGCACGACCTGCGCCGGGAAACGTACGAGGGTCCCCGACCGGGTCCCGAAGGAGCAGTCTCGCAGTACGGCGCCGACGCCGCTTTCCCCATCGCCGATTTCGAGAACACGCTCCTGGGCTCCGAGCCGGGCAAGGCGCCGTCGGGGTATTTGATCGGGCCGGAGGTCCTCTATTTCTCCAACGGAGGCGACGCGGAGTGGGGAGAGAAGGTGCGAGCGACGATCGAGCGGACGCGGTCGCGGGACGCCGGGCCCATGACCACGGTCGATCCGCGCCAGATCCTGCACGAGATGCGGATCGTCAAGGATGCCGACGAGATCGCGCTCCTGCGCCGGGCCGCCGAGATGAGCGCCAAAGGTCACACGCTGGCGATGCGCGCCGCGGCGCCCGGCAGATTCGAGTTCGAGGTCCAGGCCGCGCTCGATTCCTACTGTCTGGCCAACGGCGCCCACCGCATGGCCTATCCCTCGATCGTGGGATCCGGCCCCAACTCGATCTTCCTGCACTGGCAGAAAAATGACCGCCAGATGAAGGACGGGGAAGTCCTCCTGAACGACTCCGGTGCCGAGTGCGGCTATTACGCGACGGACATCACCCGCACCTATCCCGTGTCCGGCCGCTTCTCGAAGGAGCAGCGCGCGGTCTACGAGGCCGTGCTGGCGGCGCAGAAGGGAACCATGTCGGCGGTCAAGCCCGGCGTCACCCATGACGAGATCGAGAAGACCTCCGCGCGCCTCCAGACTGCGGGGCTGGTGAAGCTCGGCCTCCTCGCCGGCGACGTCGACAAGCTCGTCGCCGAAGGCGCGTACAAGAAGTTCACGGTTCATGGCATCTCGCACTGGGTGGGGCTCGACGTGCACGACGTCGGGCGCTACACCCTCGACTCGGGTCCGCGCAAGCTCGAGCCGGGAATGGTTCTGACCGTCGAGCCGGGGATCTACATCCCGGCCAACACGGCGGGCGTGGATCCCAAGTGGTGGAACATCGGCGTGCGGATCGAGGACACCGTTCTGGTCACTCCGACCGGCTTCGATTGCCTCTCCTGCGGCGCTCCCAGGGAGATCGCCGACGTGGAGAAGGCGGTGCAGGCGAAGAAGTAGCGGCGGCGGCTAGCGCAATCCGTCAATTGCCTCAGGCTGGATTGACCGGCGCCAGCCGGAGCGGAGCTTCGAGGTCAGCCAGGCCGTCGAGGCGCTTTGGCCGAGCGCCCTGGCGGTGCGCGCGAAAGCTCGCAGACCGCGAAGCGTAGCGCAGGGCGACGGTCTACGGCCCGATTCCCTCCCGGCCTGCGGGGCGCATCGGAGCGGCGGGCAGGTCGAAAGGGATCTCGAGCTCCGACCACGAGTCGACGGTATCGAACCGCACGCTTGCGACAGGCCCCCAGAAGGCGACGGTTCGCTTCGAGACCTCGTTCTTGAACTCGGTCTTCTGGAATCCGTCGTAGCGCTCCAGCCGCCTTCCCGAGGCGTCGTAGGCCCGCAGAGGCTCAATTCCGGTGAAGGCCGCCGCCTCCGGAAGGCCGAGCGCCTTCTCCGAATAGGTCACGTAGGGACCGTCGATCGCGAGGCCGAGATCCGCGGCCTGCGGCGAGGCGCGGACGGCTGTGGTGTGCACGGCAATCGGATAGCGGACCGTCACCCGGCCCGTCGCGCGCACGAGCGGAACGAGATTCTTTCTGCCGGGCGCGACGAAGCGGATTTGCGTCGAGTGCGAGTCCGAATCGTAGAGTCCCTTCTCGATCTCATGGGGCAGGACCTTTCCGTCCTTACCGAGGGGCTTCGCTTCGGGAAAGTCCACCTTCGCGTACGCGCTGTTGTCGGTCGCGGGCAGTCGGACGATCACCGAGGGGGTGTTGTAGCCGAAGACCGCGTAGCTGCGGCCCGCGACGATCTCGATCGACTTGCGGAGCGACTCGGGATCGACTCTCGCGAAGACGGGATCCGGATGTTTTTCGTAGCGGAGGGCCTGCTCGATCTCCTTGCGGGAGAGCGGCTGAGCCGGCGCGGACGTCGGCGCGGCGCCCAGGACAGCTGCGGCGCACAATATAGAAATTGTTATCCGTGCGCTGGTCACTTGCCCGGCTTCTCGATCGGCGCCCGGAACGTGGCCGCGTAGTAGAAGGTTTGCCCGCCGGCCGACTGCGGTCCCTCGAGATAAGCGCGTCCGGCGATGACGTCGGGACCCATCTTCTCCGCTTCGAAGGTATGTCCCGAACCGGCGCTGCTCATGAACCCGCCACTCGCGAACCCCCGGTGGTAAAGCATCGTCCCGTAGATCTGATTCTTCCCGCCGATCGAGAGCTCGACGTAATGGAGCGTGCCGGCCTTGACCTTGTCGTTCTGGTTGTAGTCCTTCGGATTCCAGGGCCCGTCGGACAGCGTGACCTTGTACGCCGTCTTGGTCTTGTCGAAGCTGTCGGGCTCGGCGACGGCCCGCGCGTAAAGAAGCTTGGCGGTCTGCCCGTTGACGGTGAACTCGCCGACGGCCTTGCCGGACTCGGCGACGGTGGCGGGAATCTTTGGAGGCGCGGGCGGGGGCGTGCCCGACCAGTCGTCCTTGGCGAGCTTCCAGGACCCGTTCTCCTTGATGATCTTGGCCCAGCCGGTGACCTTCTTCGAAGCCGCCTTCTGCGTCCCGGTCATCTGCAGCAGGTAACCGTCCTGATACGGCGACTCCTTCTGGATCTTGACGTCCGTGACGAGCTCCTTCTTGACCGCTTCCTGCATCTCTTTGTCGAATTCCTTGGGCATCTTGCTCATCATCGCGGCCTGGTCCGCCGGGACGTAGGGCAGGATGTCCTTCAGGCTCTTCATCTTTTCCGCGGCCGCGACGTAGGAGAGATAAAACTCGCTCGGGCTCTGGGCCGGTTTCTGAGCCCAGAGGGATGCGGCCAGCGTGATTCCGAGTCCTGCCAGGACGGCGAAGCCGCGTCGAATCCGGAGAGATGAACCGCCGGTTCCCATATCGTCCTCCAAATTGTTCGATGACCGCCGGGCTCAGAAGTTGTTCACATTCTGGCACATTTTGCTATCTCGGCGATCCAGGGCCGCGTCTGCATCCTGCCCTTGCCGCCCCCTCGAAGCTAGAATCGGCCCACACCATCATGAGCGGATCGCTGAGGTGCCTGGCCCTCGGGCTGGCTTTGCCTCTCATCCCTTCGGCGGGAGAGGCCGGCACGATCTTCGTCAACGCCGCGGCTGCCGGAGCCAACGACGGCGACGACGGATCGCACGATCCCGTTCGTCCTGAAAAATGGTGTCGGTGTCTACGGCGGGTTCGTGGGAACAGAGCCGCTCTGCTCCAGTAGCTCGTCAGGAGAAGAGATTGCCTTTTTTTTCACCAAATACGCCATGAACAAGATGATCATTTTTCGGGAAAGACGGCCCCGGCCAGGGCGGCTGGGGCGGTGGGACTTCCGCGGTCTGGGAATCGGATTCCTCGTCCTCGGAAGCCTCTCCGTCCCTGCCAAGTCGCAGACCTTCGAGGTGGTCACCTCTTTCACCGTCCCCGCTTCAGTGCCTGTCGCCGGCGTGGTCCAGGCCAGCGATGGATTCTTCTACGGCACGACGCGGGGCGGCGGCGCCACCAACGGCGGGACTGTTTTCAAGATCGACTCGGCCGGCAATCTCACGACGCTTCACACCTTCTCTTACGAGAACGGAATCGTTCCCGAGGCCGGGCTGCTCCTGGCCACTGACGGGAAGTTCTACGGCACGACGTTTTATGGCGGCGCGTACGACTTCGGCACGGTCTTCCGGATCGATTCGGCCGGCAACCTCACCGTTCTGCACTCCTTTGCCGGCCCGGGCTCGGTCGGAGACGGGAGCAGCCCGGCTTCCGCTCTCATTCAGGGGTCGGATGGCAACTTCTACGGCACGACGACCGCCGGCGGGCTGGCGTACTCGGACCTCGGGACGGTCTTCAAGATGACGCCCGCCGGTGACGTGACCATCCTCCACAGTTTCGCCGGGGGAGCCGACGGCTACTCTCCGTTCGCGGCCCTCGTGCAGAGCGCTGCGGATGGCAAGCTCTACGGAACGACGCCGTTCGAAGGCAGCGGGGGCGGCGGGACGGTTTTCCGACTGAGCACCGACGGGATGAACTTTCAGACCCTCCACGGCTTCTCCGCCGCCACCGACGGCGCCGGGCCTTCGGCCGCGCTCGTCGCGGCCAACGGAAAGTTCTACGGCACGACGCGCGAGGGCACCGGGACAAACCAGTACGGCAATGTCTTCAGCATCGACTCCTCGGGAGCCTTCGCGGTCGTGAAGAGCTTCGGCGCCTCGGACGGGCACGGCCCCTTGGCCAGCCTCATCCTCGCGACCGACGGCAAGCTCTACGGCACGACCAATCTGGGCGGCGCGAACGACCGCGGCACGGTCTTCAAGATCGACTTCGCTGGCAACCTGACCACGCTCCACTCGTTCGCCGGCGCGGATGGCGCGAATCCCGTCGCCAACGTCCTGCAGGGCACCGACGGCAACTTCTACGGCACGACCAGCGCCGGCGGCGCGAACGACCGCGGCACGGTCTTCAAGATGACGCCGGCCGGCGCGATCACGACGCTGGAGAACTTTGGCGATCCGAGCACCGGTTACGAGCCGGACGCCTCGGTGGTCCAGGCCTCGGACGGCAATCTCTATGGAACGACGTTCTGGGGAGGGCCGGGCAATTTTGGGACCATTTTCAAGCTCACCCTCGCCGGCACGCGAACTGTGTTCCACAACTTCACGGGAGACGACGGATCGCAGCCCTGGGCCCAGCTCGTCCAGGCGAGCGACGGAAAGCTTTACGGTACGGGGAGCCGCGGCGGGGCGTCGGGATGGGGCACCGCCTTCAGTCTCACGCTTGGCGGCACCTACTCGCTGCTCCACAGCTTCGGCGGCGCGGACGGGGTCGGGCCGCGCGACTCGGCGCTGGTTCAGCGAGCCGCCGATGGAATGCTCTACGGCCTGACGGAGGGGGGAGGCTCGGGATACGGAAACGCCTACAAGATGACGACATCCGGCGGTGTGACCTCGCTTCACAGCTTCAACATCACCGACGGCGCCCTTCCGAGCGACGGCCTTCTCCTGGCATCCGATGGGAACTTCTACGGGACGACCTCGGCCGGCGGCAGCGGAACGAACTGGAACGGGACGGTCTTCAAGATGACGCCGGCCGGAACCGTCACCACCCTCCACTCGTTCAATCACGCGCCGGGCGCCGACGACGACGGCGGGGCGCCGATGGGCGGCCTCATCCAGGCGAGCGATGGCAAGTTCTACGGGACGACGCGAGTCGGTGGCGCGAACACGGAGGGGAACATCTATCGGATCGACTCAGCGGGCAACTATGCAACGATCTACAGCTTCTCCGGGAGCGACGGCAGCGAGCCGTACGGTAACCTTCTGCAGTTGCCTGACGGAAAGCTCTACGGCACGACCCGAACGGGAGGTCCCAGCGGCGCCGGAACGATTTTCAGCGTCGACACGACCGGAGCCAACTTCACCACGCTGCACGCCTTCACCATCGAGGACGGCGCCGGTCCGGTCGGGACTCTCATCAAGGCCTCCGACGGCAAGCTGTACGGGACAACCTCCGGCGGAGGGCCGGGAAAGTCGGGAGTCGTCTTCCGCGTGACGCTGTCTACCTGCACGGCGCCCCCGGCGCCTACGGCCGGCAACAACGGGCCGATCTGCGCGGGATCGACGTTGCAGCTGACCGCGACGACCGTTGCCGGCGCGACCTACGCGTGGACCGGGCCCAACGGCTTCACCTCGACAGCGCAGAACCCGTCGATCGCCAATGCCACGACCGCGGCGAGCGGGACGTACACGGTGCATGCGATCGTCGGCGGCTGCTCGTCGGCGGCTGCGACCACGACCGCGACAGTCAACGCGATTCCGGCGGCGCCGACGGCGGGCAACAACGGCCCGATCTGCGCCGGGTCGACGTTGCAGCTGACCGCGACGACGGTTTCCGGTGCGACCTATGCCTGGACCGGGCCCAATGGCTTCACTTCGACGCTGCAGAACCCTTCGATCGCCAACGCCACCACGGCGGCGACGGGCACCTACACGGTGCACGCGATCGTCGGCAGCTGCTCATCGGCGGCGGCCACGACGACGGCGACGGTCAGCGCGAAGCCATCAGCTCCGACAGCTTCCAACAACGGTCCGATCTGCGCGGGGCAGGATCTGCATCTGACCGCGTCGACCATCGCCGGCGCGACGTATTCCTGGACTGGGCCCAACGGTTTCACGTCCAGCGTCCAGAACCCCGTAATCACCGCCGCGACGACGGCGGCGAGCGGGACCTACTCGGTCGTCGCGATCGTCGGCGGATGCGCCTCAGCTCCGGCGACGACGACGGCGACGGTGCGTGCCGGTCCGTCAGCGGTGATCACGACGGCCGGCGCGGTCTGCCCCAATTCCAGCGGCCACCCGGCGTCGGTTCCCGATGCGGGAGCGGGCGCGGCGTACGCCTGGTCGATCACCAACGGGACGATCACCGCCGGCGCGGGGACGCGCTCGATCACGTTCTCGACGGGATCAATGGGACCGCTGGGGCTCTCGGTCACGGTGACGAACGCGAGCGGGTGTTCGGCCAACAGCTCAGTGAGCATTCCCTTCTCGGGTTGTCTGTCTTTCTACACGCTGGCGCCGTGCCGTGTGATCGACACACGCGGCCCGGCGGGACCGCTAGGCGGCCCGGCGCTTGCGGCCAAGGCGACGCGAACCTTCGCGGTGGCCGGACACTGCGGGATTCCGTCGACGGCCAAGGCACTCTCGGTCAACGTGACGGTGACGCAGTCCACGGGCGCCGGCGACCTGCGTCTCTTTGCCGGCGGAGCCTCGCTTCCGCTGGTGTCGACGATCAACTACGGCACGGGCCAGACGCGCGCCAACAATGCCGTGACGTCGCTCGGCGCGACCGGCCTGGCCATTCGCTGCGACCAGGCCTCCGGCACCGTGCAGGCCATCGTCGACGTCAACGGGTATTTTCAGTGAAACGGCGCCCGGTCTAACAATACACATATTGTGAAGCCAGGCGATTCTCTGAGCCCCGGAAATCAGCTCTTGCGGGGCACCAGGATCTGTACGGTCGTGTCCGCCGGGCGGCAGGTCACCGGCGTGGCCAGCTCGCAGTCGCCGTCGACATGGACTTCGACGGGATAGCTCTCGAGCGAGCACAGCGTCACCACCCGGCCGCGGACGATCTCGGCCAGGCCGCGCGTCAAGTGTCCCAGCCGGCCGAGCTGAATCTGGCGGAAGAGAGAAAGGAACGACTTGCGGGCGCGGCCGGTGAAGAGGAGGACATCCATCGCGTCGGAGGCCAGCGAAGCCTCGGGCGCGATCAGCCAGTCGCCGGCATAGTGCCGGGCGTGGCAGACCACGGCGAAGGTCGCGGGGTGCGCCGCGCCGTCCACGGTCACCTCGAGTCGGGGGAACTCGTAGCGGAAAAACTCCGAGGCCACGGTCACGAAGATCCCCGCGCGGCCCAGCCAGCGTTTCAAGGTCGGCTTCGTGTTGCCCATGATGCGCGCGTCCAAACCGGCGCCGGCCCAGAGCAAGAAGGGCCGCTCGTTGGCCAGGAGCACCCGCACGGACGTCGGCACGCCCTGGGAGAGGAGCTCGGTCGCTCCTTCCAGGTCCAGCGGAATGGCGAGCTCGCGCACGAGCACGTTGGAGGTGCCGCCCGGCAGCGCGGCGAGCGGCACGGACGAGCCGGCGAGCCCGCAGGCGACCTCGGAAATCGTGCCGTCGCCGCCGCAGGCCGCCACCACGTCGACTCCGCGGGCCAGGAACTCCCGGACGATCTGCGTGGCGTGGCCGGGACCCTGGGTGGGCGCGTTGACGAGCTCGAGACCGCGCTCACGCATCCTGTCGATCAGGGAGGACATTTGCGCCCGGCGATCGCGCTGACCGGCGGTCGGGTTGTAGATCAGGAGTCCCTTCTTGAGACGCG
>Ga0126383_10001394_pt1 | contig 14988 bp, 14 predicted proteins | sample PanSoiMetPlot_35_FD_96882 | JGI IMG/M metagenome (GOLD analysis project Ga0126383, IMG submission 96882) | Tropical forest soil microbial communities from Panama - MetaG Plot_35 | ecosystem: Environmental > Terrestrial > Soil > Tropical forest > Bulk soil | place: Panama | collected 2016-02-17
ACCTCCGACAGCTGCTCGGTCAGGGCCCCGAAGGTCAGGAGGTCTGACATCTTGTAAGGATCGACGGCGAACCGCCGGATCGAGGGCATCCGGGTGCCGGCACGCAACGCCCGGTCCTCGATCCGGGTGCGGAGGAACCCGGTGATTTGCTCTACGAGGGGCAGGGGCGCGTCGTGCGAGAGCGGCGTGACGGAGAGTCGCTGGAGGCCTGTCATGGTGGATTAGCCGGTACAGGGGCTCGAACTGCGCCTAAAAGTGTACCTGTGGTGTACCGGAACCGGCCGCTATTGTACAGACTGCCCACCGCGACGAACAGCCCGAATGCACCGACTGCTTCTGCTCATCGCTCTCCCGCTCGCCGCCATCAGTGCGTGCCGGCCGTCACCGCCCGCGGTCACCGTATCGGTGGCGCCGGGGTTCTACCCCTCCGCGATCGCGCACGACCCGCTCCACGACCGGTTCTTCATTGGGAGCCACTCGAGCGGTGCGGTCGCGCTCATGCGCGAGGACGGCACGGCGGTCGCGACGGTGCGCTCCGAGGCCGCGTCGAGCCCCGTCGTGCAACTCGCCTTCGACCCGCGCGAGCGACAACTCTGGGTGCTCACCCCGACGGCGGTCGAGCGCGTCGATCCTGGCGCCGCGCCGGTGCGACGGATGCCGCTCGCCGCTCGGCCGGGCGGCCGCTTCGCCGATCTCGCCATCGACGGGCGCGGCCGCGCCTTCGTCCTCGACGGCGCGAGCCGGGAGATCCTGCTCGTCGACGGCGGCCGCCGCACGTCGCGCGTGGTCGCCAGGCTCGAGGCGGAGGGCGCGAGCGAGGCCGGCGGCGCCGTGCTCCTCTTGCCCGACCGCTCGGCGCTACTCGTCGCCTGGAATGCGGGTCTCTGGCGCGTAGAGCCCGCGAGTGGCGCGGTCGAGCCGGTTCCGCTCGCGCCGCGGCTTGCCGACGTGTCGCAGCTCGTCCTGCTCGCGAGCGACGGTACGGCCCACCACGTCGCCGCGCTGCGCGGCCACGCCAACGAGGTCGTCATGCTGCGCATCGCGCTCGACGGGCGCCAGGCGCTCGTCGACACGGGCACGCGCGCGCGATTCGATACGCCGTTCCGCGGCGCGTTCGACGGGCGCCGGCTCGTAGTTCTGCTCGGGCGGCTGCGGCACCACCCGAGCCTGGGCGGCGACGGCCGGCCGAACCTCCCGCCGCGGCTCGCGACCTACGCGCCGCCGCTGCCGCGGGCGGTCATCGCCGTGAGCGCGCGTTAGCGCTGGTGGCGCGAAGCGCCGGGGTTTACTCTCGACACCTGCGATGGAGGCCGATGCCATGACCGAGCGACGATTCAAGCAGGTCGACGTTTTCACGCGGCGGCCGTTCTTTGGCAACCCGGTTGCGGTGGTCCTCGACGGCGCGGGGCTCGAGCCCGACGCGATGCAGCGGATCGCGGGGTGGACCAACCTCTCCGAGACCACGTTCGTCACCCCAGCCGCGGCGCCGGGGGCGGACTACCGCGTCCGCATCTTCACGCCGCGGCGCGAGCTGCCGTTCGCCGGGCATCCGACGATCGGCACGGCGCACGCGGTGCTGGAAGCCGACATCGCCCGTCCGCGCGAGGGCCGGTTGCGTCAGGAGTGCGGCGCCGGCGTGCTCACGCTCACGGTGGACGGAGAGGGCAGTGACCGACGCATCGCCGTCGAGGTTCCGCCGGCGAAGTTCGACTCCGTGGCGCCGGCCGCGCTCGCGCGCGTCCGCGCCGCGCTCGGGCTGTCGGCTTCGCCGGGGAGCGAGCCGAGGGTCGTCGACGTCGGGCCGCGCTGGCTCGTGCTCGAGCTCGTCGACGCGGCCGCGGTGCGCGCTCTAGCGCCGGATTTCGGGGCGCTCGCGGAGGCGAGCCGCGCGCTCGGCATTACCGGCGTAACGGCGTTCGGGCGCGCGCAGGCTGCCGATCACGCGCTGGCGGTGCGCAGCTTCGCGCCCGCGGAGGCCATCCCCGAGGACCCGGTGTGCGGCAGCGGCAACGCGGTGGTCGGCGCGTTGCTCGACGCCGCGGGCGCGCTGCCGGGCGCGGCGCGCGAGTACGTCGCGAACCAGGGCCGCGAGCTCGGCCGCGACGGCTACGTCACCGTCCGCGTCGACCCGGACACGCGCCGCACCTGGATCGGCGGCCATTCGGTGACGTGCATCGACGGCGCCGTTCGCTCCTGACGCGGCGGCCGGTTGACGGAGACACCGCGCGTCGCTACCGTCGCGGGCATTCGCGACCGGAGGTGGCGATGGAACATCGCGCGACGCAGGGTCGGGTGATGAAGGCGGAGGCGCTGAAACGGTTCGACGCGATCGTCGCCGCGCCCTTCGGCGCGGTCGGCATCCGGACCGAGGGCGTCGGCACCGAGGACGAGTGCGTGGCGGAGATCGTATACCTGCCGCCCGGCGTCGCCGCGGTCGCGCCAAAGAACCGGCTCGCGGCCGAGGCGTCCGCGCAGATCCGCCGCTATCTCGACGACCCGTCGCAGCCGTTCGCGCTGCCGCTCAAGCCGGTCGGCACGCGCTACCAGCGCCGCGTCTGGGAGAAGATCGCCGGCATCCCTTCGGGCCAGGTGCGCAGCTACGGCGAGGTCGCGCGCGCGCTCCATTCCGGCCCGCGCGCCGTCGGGCAGGCGTGCGGCGCGAACTACTTCCCGCTCGCGATTCCGTGCCACCGCGTCGTCGCCTCCGCCGGCATCGGGGGCTTCGCGAGGGGCGACGACGGCTTCCATCTCGCGATCAAGCGGTGGCTGCTCGCACACGAGGGCACCGACCTCGCGCAATGAGCGAGCGGCAATTAATAGACCGTTCAGCGCTATCCGTAGACGACAGCGCCTGCGATAACCGCACAGTCCAGTGCGATCCACCCCACGCAGGGTAGGTAGATATTCTTGTCACGTTTCTTGATCCCGAACCAAAACCACAGGAGCGCAGAAAGAAGATAGGCGCTCCACGACAACACCGAAACGCCCGCCGCCTGTTGGCCGACCCAAATCGTCAGGACCTGGGGAACCGTCATCAGCAGCGTGAAGACCGACATGCCCCCCAGGAGGCGACGCAGCAACGGCTCTGAGTGCGCGTTAGCAGTCGCGGCGGGAGTGGGTCCAGGCGCCATAGTCGTCTCCGTAGACTGGTGTCTCTTGCGACACCGAGCGCTGCCGCCGAGGCGCGCAGCGACGAGAGAACTGTACGCTTCGGTTACGACTCGCAGCGTAGTCGACTGCGCGGATCCTTGCGGGCTCGCGTAGGCGGGCCCTGCACAATTTCAGGCGTGCGACACGCGCCCGGCTTCCAGGTACTCGTGTGAGATGTCTTTGTTCGTGTAATCGCGCAGCAACGCCGTGGCGGCGAGACTGACGAGCGAGCACCCGAGAATGTAGACCGCGATCGCGTAGCCGGAGTGGAAGTGCGCGAACAAGGCCGCGGCGATCAGCGGCGCCGGTCCGCCGGCGATGACCGACGCGAGCTGGTAGCCCATCGAGGCGCCGCTGTAGCGCAATCGGCCAGTGAACGATTCGGCGATCAGTGCGGCCTGTGGCCCGTACATCAGATCGTGGGGGATGAGGGAGACAGCGATCGCTAGGAAGATCCAGGCCGGCACCATGGTGTCGAGGAGCGCGAAATACACGAAGCCGAAGACCCCGGTGACCGCCGCGCCGATCAGGTAAACGCGCTTCCGACCGAACCGGTCGGAGAGGTGCCCGAAGAACGGAATCGTGAAGAACGAGAGCACCGATGCGGCGAGAACAGCGCTGAGCACGAAGTCCCGCGACGTATCCAAGGTCGTGGTCGCATAGCTGAAGATGAACGCCGTGAAGATGTAGAACGGCGCCTGCTCGCCCATGCGCGCGAACGCCGAGAGGAGGATCTCCTTGGGTTGACGCTTGAGCACTTCCAGCATGGGTGTGCGCTCGATCTTCTTCTCGCTGACCAGCTTGACGAAGATCGGGGTTTCGAGAATGTTGAGACGGATGTACAACCCGATGCCGACCAGGACGATGCTGAGGAAGAACGGCACGCGCCATCCCCATGTCAGGAACTCGTCGGCCGAGATCCCGCTGAGAATGAGCACCGCCAGGTTCGCGGCAAATAGCCCGGCTGGTACGCCAAACTGGGGCCAGGACGCCACAAACCCGCGGTGCGCGTTCGTCCTAGCCCACTCCATCGACATCAGCACCGAGCCACCCCATTCACCGCCGACGCCCAGGCCTTGGATGAAGCGCAGGAGGGTCAGCAGGACCGCCCCCCAGATGCCGATCTGCTCGTAAGTGGGCACGAAAGCGACGGCAAAGGTCGCGAGGCCCATCAGCATGAGCGTCATGATCAGCGTCGATTTGCGGCCGATGCGATCGCCATAGTGGCCGAAGATCGCGGCGCCGATCGGGCGCGCAACGAATCCGACCGCGTAGATTGCAAACGCTTCCAGTGTGCCGACCAGCGGATCGGAATGCGGGAAGTACAGCTTGGCGAAGACGAGCCCGGTGACGATGCTGTAGAGAAAAAAGTCGTACCACTCGATCGTGGTGCCGATGGTGCTCGCGATGACCGCACGTCGGAGTTGTCGGCGATGCTCGTCGGCTGAAAGCGCTGTGGTCGGTGGCTGGGAGGTCGGCATGATCGTTCCTTCCGTGGAGCAAAAAGGCGCGAACCGTGACTAGCGCGCGCTCCGATTGCGCTGTGACACGTCATCGGCTTGCTTGTTCCTCGGTGGCAAGAGACGTGCCCGGGTTTGCGACTGCGTTCCAGGCCGACACCATGGGGCGCGAGACTTGTTCGTGACTGGACCTTCGGCATACTCCCGACCGCTACACCGCAGTCTGCTGTGGACACGTCCCGAAACCGTCGCAAGGCTTTGACCGACCAGGCTTCGAACGAGGCACGGGCGCTCCTCGACGAATTCTGCGACCAGCTCTGGCTCGAGGACGGGCTCGCGAAGAACACCCTCGAGTCGTATCGCCGCGATCTGGAGTTGTACGCCGGCTGGCTCGCCGGCCGCGGCGGCTCGCTCGCCCGCGCGACCGAACCGGACGTGCTCGGGTATTTCGCGTACCGCCACGCCGGGACCAGGCGACCGCGGCCGAGCACGCAGGCGCGGATCGCGTCCAGCCTGAAGCGCTTCTACCAGTTCCTCGTTCGCGCGAACCGGATCGCGGCCGATCCCACGCTCAAGCTCGAGCCGCCGAAGCGCCCGCCGCGCTTCCCGAAAGCACTCGCGGAGGCCGACGTCGAGGCGTTGCTCGCCGCGCCGGATGTCGGGACCCCACTCGGCGTCCGCGATCGCGCGATGCTCGAGGTGCTGTACGCGACCGGGTTGCGGGTTTCCGAGCTCGTCCGGCTCAAGCCGGCCGAGGTGAGCCTCGACATGGGCGTCGTGCGTGTCTTCGGCAAGGGGTCCAAGGAACGCATGGTGCCGCTCGGGGAGGAGGCGATCGCGTGGCTCGCGCGCTACCAGCGCGAGGCGCGTCCGGCGCTGCTGAAGGGCCGGGCAGCGCGCGCGGTGTTCGTGACCGCGCGCGGGGAAGGGATGACGCGTCAGGCGTTCTGGCATCTCATCAAGCGCTACGGCGCGCGTGCCGTTCCCGGCAAGGCGCTCTCGCCGCACACGCTTCGCCACGCCTTCGCGACGCACCTCCTCAATCATGGCGCCGACCTGCGCGTCGTGCAGCTGCTGCTCGGGCACGCCGACATCACGACCACGCAGATCTACACGCACGTCGCGCGCGAGCGCCTGAAAGCGCTCCACGCGAAGCATCACCCGCGCGGCTAGAGCGCGCGCACCTGCGCTAGCGCCGGCGGAAGTCCTCGCGCAGCTGCTGGTAGTCCGGCGACTCGCGCAGCAGCCGTCCCCCGAGCTCGCGCAACCGGTCGACCGCCTCGGGCGGCAGCACGAAGGTCGTCGGCAGATTGAGGAAGTAACGGCGCTCGTCGGGGTCGGCGATAGATTCGAAGCTCACGTCGATCGCGAACAACGCGAGGCGGCGGGTGTCCGCCTCGGCCTCGGCCTCGCTCGCCCCCGCGAGCCGCCGGCGGGCGACCAAGAGCTCGCGCAGCAGCTCCGAGCGTTCGATGTTGTCCCGCATCAGCTGCACCAGCTCGTAGGAATAGCGATCGATCGGTACGCCCGACGATTGCACCAGCTGGTCGACGATGCCGGGCGGCGTCTCGCTGCGGTCCCAGTCGGTACTCGGCGCCGAGCGCGCGTTCACGATGATCACCGCGATGCGGTCGAGGCGATGGAGGCCGGCGGACTGCCGGAACGCGGGGCTCGCCTCGAGCACCTCGAAGCCCTCGAGGACGGTGCGCATACCGAGGTTGTCGGAGACGCCGCCGTCGACGACGTGGATGAACGGCCGATCCGCGCTCCGCTCGAAATCGCGCATCTCGCGGTGCCGCATCAGCGCACGGTCCGCCGGTCGGCTGCGGTGCTCGGGGCGCTGCAGCTCGCGGACGAGGTCCGGGTATTGGTGGCCGCAGGTGCCGCCATAGTTGTTGAAGGTGACCGGAGAGAAGACGATCGGGACCGCCGAGGAGGCGGCGGCGGCGCGGGAAAGGGTGACCTTGTGGAGGTTGGAGCACAGCAGGTCCCAGTCGGACTGGGTGAACGGGAACCGCGAGCCGGTCGAGAGATCGGTGCCGGCGACGATCGCGATCGGCGTGGGCTTGTCGAGCAGGTCGCCGAAGGTCGCGCCCCCGAACAGGATCTCGTCGTAGTACTCCGCCGCCAGCTCGGAGCGTCCGTACGACCCACCGACCAATTTCGGCCAGTTGAAGGGGTTCAGCGTGCGCGCGACGAGATCACCCTGCACGTCGCGCTTGAGGAAGCGGGTCTCGTATTCGGCGAACAGACGCTCGCCGTAGAGGGCGTAGGCGAGCGCCGTAAAGGCACCGCCCGACACGCCGGTGATCAGGTCGACCTCGTCGAGCAGGCGGCGGCGCTGGCCGTCCACGAGGACCTCGCTTGCCCGGAGCGCCTCGAGCACGCCATAGGACAGCGCCGCGGCGCGCGTACCACCCCCCGAGAACGCGAGGACGAGCAGCGTACGCGGGTCGTTGTTCGGACGGTTCCCGAGGCGCAGGTCCGCGCGGTAGCCGCTCGCGGGATCGACCTTGTCGATGCGCTCGTTGATCGGGCGGGAAGCGCAGCCGGCGCTCACGGCGAGGGCTGCGGCCAAGGCGGCGGCGACGAACCGCCGTTTGGCGCGGCGAATCATGGTTGCAGAGGATAGCGTGCCTCGGCGCGTCGCACGCGCGGCGCGTGCCATTGCGCGGGTCAGTACACTGTCGGCTCCCTTTTTTCCGATCGCGTGCCGCGCATGGCGAAGGAAAAGCGCGTTTCCGAGACGCCGGCCACGGCGTTTCTCAAGCAGCACGGGATCGCCTACACCGAGCACGTCTACGAATACGTCGAGCACGGCGGTACGCGCGTGCCGGCACAGGCGCTGGGGGTGGACGAGCACGCGGTGGTGAAAACGCTCGTGATGGAGGACGAGGCGAAGCGGCCACTCATCGTCCTGATGCACGGCGACCGGGAAGTTTCCACCAAGAACCTCGCGCGGCAGGCGGGCATGAAGCGGATCGAGCCATGCACGGCTGAGGCCGCACAGCGGCACACCGGGTACCAGATCGGCGGCACCTCGCCGTTCGGCACGCGCAAGCGCATGCCGATCTACGCGGAGCGTACGGTCCTCGATCTGCCGACGATCTACGTCAACGGCGGGCGGCGCGGCTTCCTGGTGGGCATCGACCCGAACGAGCTCGTCCGCGTGCTCGGCCCGACGCCGGTGGAAGTCGCGCTGGACCGCTAGGCTTTCGACCGCTCGATCGTCACCCCGACGCGCCCGACGTCCTTCAGGATCCCGAGCTTCGCCACGCTCACCTGCACCCGCGCCGCGCCGAACTCCTCGAGGAGGAGGTCTGCGACGAAGCCCGCGAGCTCCTCCACCAGTCCGAACCGGCGCGCGCCGAGCTCCTCGCGGATGCGCGCGACCACCGTTGCGTAGTCGATCGTGTCGGTGACTTTGCCGGTCGCGAACACGCGGTCGCTCGCGAGCTCGATGTCGAGGTCGAGCGCGATCGGCTGGGAGCTCACGCGCTCGCGCTTGTAGATGCCGACCTTGGCGTCGAGCCGCACGTCGCGGAGGAAGAGCAGAGCCATCTGCCGGGGAAGCGGAAGAGGGGTGGGGTACACTTCGCCGCCGTGGCGACGGTCGCGTTCATTCTAATCGGTTACCTCATCGGCTCGCTCTCGTTCGCCGTGCTCGTGAGCAAGGCGTTCGGGCTTCCGGATCCGCACGATTACGGCTCTGGCAACCCCGGCGCGACCAACGTCCTGCGAACCGGGAACAAGCTCGCGGCGCTCCTCACGCTCGCCGGCGACGCCGCCAAGGGCTGGATCGCCGTGGTCCTCGCGCAGCGCTTCGCCTGGCGCTACGGCGTCGATGACCCCGGGATCGCCGCCGTGGCCCTCGCCGCGTTCCTCGGGCATCTCTTCCCGGTCTTCTTCCGGTTCAAGGGGGGCAAGGGCGTGGCGACGGCCGCGGGCATCCTGTTCGCGATCGACTGGCGCGTCGGCCTCGGCACCGTCGGCACGTGGCTCGTGATCGCGTTCTTCTTCCGCTACTCGTCGCTCGCCGCGCTGGTCGCGGCGGCGTTCGCGCCGTTCGCAACCGCGCTCGTGCTCGGCTTCAACGTCTACGCGGCCGCGGTGCTCGCGATCTCGGCGCTGCTCGTCTGGCGCCACGCCGACAACATCCGGAAGCTCCTCGCGGGGACCGAGAGCCGGATCGGGGAGCGGAAGGCGCCGGCGCAATAGCTAGCCGGCCCGGACGTCGGCGAGCTCCCAGCGCGGGCGAACGTCGAACGCGTAGCTCGGCGACGCGGCGGCGCCGTGCGCCTCGAGTCGCCGCGCGGCGGCGTAGGCGATCATCGCGCCGTTGTCCGTGCAGAGGTCGAGTTCCGGATAGAAGGTCTCGAAACCCTCCGCGCGCGCGGCCGCGTCGAGCCGCTCGCGCAGCCGCCGGTTCGCGCCGACGCCGCCGGCGACGACCAGCCGGCGATGGCCGGTCGCGGCGAGCGCCGCGCGGCACTTCGCGACCAGCACGTCGACGATCGCTTCCTGGAATTCGGCCGCGAGGTCGGCGCGCGCGCGCTCGTCGAGGGGTCGGCTCCGGGCGGCCGTCGCCACGGCGGTCTTGAGGCCGGAGAAGCTGAAGTCGAGGTCGCCGCTCGCGATCACCGGCCGCGGCAGCTTGAACCGCCCGGGACGGCCGGTATCGGCGAGCCGGGCGAGCGCCGGGCCGCCGGGATAGCCGAGGCCGAGCAGCTGCGCAGTCTTGTCGAACGCTTCTCCCGCCGCGTCGTCGGCCGTCTCCCCGAGCAGCGCGTAGCGCCCCACGCCGGCCACCTCCATCAGCTGCGTGTGCCCACCCGAGACGAGGAGCGCGACGAACGGGAACGCGGGCGGTCGCGCAGCGAGGAGCGGCGAGAGCAGATGTCCCTCCAGATGGTGGATGCCGATCGCGGGCACCCCGAGGCCGTACGCGATCCCGGTCGCGATGCTCGCGCCGACGAGCAGCGCGCCCGCAAGGCCGGGACCCGCGGTGTAGGCGACCGCGTCGACCTCCTCGAGCCGCGCCCCGGCCCGCTCGAGGACGCGCCGGAGCAGCGGCAGGGTCCTGCGGATGTGGTCGCGGGAGGCGAGCTCGGGCACGACGCCGCCGTACTCGGCGTGGAGCGCCGCCTGCGAGTGCACCTCGTGCGCGACGAGGCCGCGGACGCTGTCGTACAGCGCGACGCCGGTCTCGTCGCAGGAGGTTTCGATGCCGAGCACCAGCATGGGCGCGCAAGCGTAGCCGATTTCCTCTCCGGCGACTAAGATTTCCGCCATGCGGCTTCTCATCGTCGAAGACGACGCCATGCTCGCCGACGGGCTCGCCCGCAGCCTGCGCCAGACAGGCTACGCGGTCGACTAGGTCGACAGCGCCGAGCGCGCGCAGCTCGCGGTCGAGCACGAGACGTTCGACGTCGTGCTCCTCGACATCGGGCTTCCCGCGAGCGACGGGTTCGAGTGGCTGCGCCAGCTGCGCAAGAACGAGCGCTACGTACCGGTCATCGTCGTCACCGCGCGCGACGCGGTCGCCGAGCGGGTCCGCGGGCTGGATCTGGGCGCCGACGACTACCTCGTGAAGCCGTTCTCGGTCGACGAGCTGGAGGCGCGCGTGCGGGCGCTCATCCGGCGCGGCCGGGTCCCGACCGCGCCGCGCGTGGGTCTGGGCGCGCTCTCGCTCGATCTCGTCGCCCGCGAGGCGCGCGTGCACGGCGAGTTGCTCGACCTGACCGCGCGCGAGTGGGCGATCATGGAGCTCTTCGTCACCCAGCCGGGTGTCGCGCTCTCCAAGGACCGCATCGTCCAGTCGCTGTCGAGCTGGGACGAGAAGCTGAGCCACAACGCGATCGAAGTCTACGTCTCGCGCCTGCGCACCAAGCTCGAGCCTGCCGGGGTGCGGATCCGCACGGTGCGCGGCTTCGGCTACATGCTCGAGACGCCGCGTGCGTGACCGCAGCATCCGTCAGCGCCTCCTCGCGTGGCTGCTCGTGCCGCTCGCGGCGGTGCTCGCGGCGAGCAGCGTCGCGGGCTACAGCACCGCGCTCACTATCGCCTCCGAGGCCTATGACCGCGCGCTGCTCGACCCCGCGCTCGCGATCGCGCAGCGCCTCGCGGCGCCCGACGGGCGCGTGGAGCTCGACCTTCCCGCCGCGGCGCTGGAGATGCTGCGCGTGGACGCCGCCGACCGCGTGTACTTTGCCGTGAGCACCCGGGGCAGACTCATCGCAGGGGAGACGGACCTGCCGGCGGCGCCGGAGCTCCCGGCGGACGGGGTGCCGGTGTTCTACGACAGCCAGATCCGCAACGAGCGGCTGCGCGTGGCGGCGCTCGCCGTGCCGTTCGCCGAAGGGCCGGTGGTGATCCAGGTCGCTGAGACGGTCGTAAAGCGCGACCGGCTGGTGCGCCAGCTCCTGCTGTCGAGCGCGGCGCCGGAGGTGCTCTTCTTCATCGCCGCGCTCGCGGTGGTGTGGTTCGGCGTCACGCGCGGGCTCGCGCCGCTCGACGATCTGCGCGCCGAGCTCGCGTCGCGCTCGCCGCGCGATCTGCGTCCGCTCGCCGAAGCCTACGCGGCCGACGAGGTCCGGCCGCTCGTCATCGAGCTCAACGAGCTGCTGCGCCGGCTCGCCGAGTCGATCGACGCGCAGCAGCGGTTCGTGGCCGACGCCGCGCACCAGTTGCGCACGCCGCTTGCGGCGCTGCAGGCGCAGGTGGAGGCGGCGCGAAACGAAGGGGTGCCGCCCGAGCTCGCGGGGACGGTCGATCACCTCCACGCCGCGGCCCGCCGCGCCGCGCACCTCGCGCGGCAGCTCCTGACGCTCGCGGCGATCGATCCGTCCGCCGACCGGCCGTTTGCGCCCGAGGCGGCGGACCTCGCCGAGGTCGCCCAGTCGGGCGTGACCGACTGGCTCACGCGCGCCGACGGGAAGCACGTCGATCTCGGGTTCGAGCTCGAGCCGGCGCCGGTGCAGGGCGAGCCGCAGCTCCTCGGCGAGCTCACCGCGAATCTGCTCGAGAACGCGCTCAACTACACGCCGCCCGGGGGGGAGGTGACGCTGCGCACCGGCCGGCGCGACGGGCTCGCCTTCCTCGAGGTCGAGGACAACGGTCCGGGCATCCCGGAGTCCGAGCGCGAGCGGGTCTTCGAGCGCTTCCACCGCGTGCGCGGGACCCCGGGCGAGGGTACGGGGCTCGGGCTCGCGATCGTCCGCGAGATCGCGCATCGGCACCGGGCGAAGGTCGACATCCGCGCGCCGGCCTCGGGAACCGGCACGGTCGTCGCGGTGTCCTTCCCGGCGGCCGCGCGCGGTGCGCAGTAGGTCCCGGAGCTTCAGGAATTTGTCAGGTTCGGCCACCTAGCATAATCAACTATTTGTCTCGGCAGAACGCGCTCTGACCCCCGTCGCGCGCGTGGAGGCCGTCGCTGCCGGCCGACCGGGGATCGCAAACCGGCCGTGCCACGGGACGGGAGTGACCGAGGAGGAGAAGCACAGCGATGCACGGAAGGAGACGCATCGCGATCGGGGCGCTGATCGGCGCGCTCGGGATCGCGGTCGCCGGCTGCAACGACGGCGGTCGGCGCGACTACGCGCCGGGGCCGCGCGTCGACGGGGACAAGGTCGTCTTCGCGTCCGACAGCAAGCAGCTCGCCGCGATCGCGACGGCGCCGGTCGCGCCGTCGACGGCCGACACCGTTCGCCTCCCTGGCCGACTCGTCTGGGACGAGGACCGGACGGTGCGGCTCTTTCCGCCGTTCAGCGGGCGCGTCGTGAAGATCCTCGCGAAGCCCGGCGACATCGTCACGGCGGGCCAGCCGCTCGCGCAGCTCGCCTCGCCGGAGTTCGGGCAGGCACAGGCCGAGGCGCGCAAGGGCGCCACCGACCTCGCGCTGGCGGAGAGGAATCTCGCGCGCGTGCGGGAGCTGGTCGCGAACGACGTCGCGGCGAAGAAAGAGCTGCAGAACGCCGAGGCCGAATACGCCCGCGCGCGCGCAGAGTCGGCGCGTGCGCTTGAGCGGGTGAAGCTCTACCGCGGCGGCGAGAACGTCGACTCTGTGCTCGCGCTTCGGAGCCCGATCGCGGGGACCGTCGTCGAGCGCAACATCAACCCCGGGCAGGAGCTGCGCCCGGATCAGATGGCGAGCAACGCGCCCGCGCTCTTCGTCGTCACCGACCCGACGCGGCTGTGGCTGCAGCTCGATGCCACCGAACGCGACCTCGGCGCGCTGAAGACCGGGATGACGGTCAAGGTCTCCTCCTCGGCGTACCCCGGCGAGACATTCGCTGCGCGCATCAACGCGGTGGCCGACTTCATCGATCCGCAGACGCGCACGATTCGGGTTCGGGGCTCGCTCGCCAACCCGGACCGCCGCCTGAAAGGCGAGATGTTCGTCACCGCCGAGTTCGACGCCCCGCCGCGGCCCGGCGTCTCGGTCCCCGCGAAGGCGCTGTTCCTCTCGGGTAACCGGCACTTCGTGTTCGTCGAGGAGGCGCCGGGTCGCTTCGCCCGCGTCGCGGTGAAGCCCGAGGCCGAGTCGGGCGGCGCGATCGGCGTGGGCAACGATCTCGCGCCCGGGCAGAAGGTCGTCGTCGACGGCGTGCTCTTCCTCCAGCAGCTCCTGCAGTCGAAAGGGCCTGCGTGATCGAGCGCGTCGTCCGATTCGCGCTCGAGAAGCCACTGTTCATCGTTCTTGGCACGGCGCTCTTCATCGGCGCCGGCGTCGCCGCGTTCCGGCAGCTCCCGGTCGAGGCGTTTCCCGACGTCACCGACACGCAGGTGAACGTGATCACGCTCTTCCCGGGGCGCGCCGCGGAAGAGGTCGAGCGGCAGGTGACGATCCCGCTGGAAGTGGTCCTCGCCGGGATCCCGAACTCGATTCGGCTCTTCTCCCATACCCAATTCGGGCTGTCGTTCGTGATCCTCACGTTCAACGACAAGGCCGACCCGTACTTCGCGCGCCAGCAGGTCGTCGAGCGGCTGCGCGAGGCCGACTTGCCCGATGGCGTGCAGACGGAGCTCGCGCCGCTGTCGACGCCGATCGGCGAGGTCTACCGCTACACGCTCAAGTCCGAGCGGGCCGACTCGCGCGAGCTTCGCACGCTCCAGGACTGGGTCGTCCGGCGGCAGCTCAAGCTGATCCCCGGGGTCGCCGACGTGATCAGCTTCGGCGGCCTGGTGAAGCAGTACGAGGTGAATCCCGACCTCGCGAAGATGCGCGACCACAAGGTCACGCTCCAGCAGCTGTTCGACGCGCTTAAGCGCGGCAACGCGAACGCGGGCGGCAGCTACACTGAGCAGGGCCGCCAGCAATATCTCATCCGCGGGATCGGCCTGCTGCGGTCGGCCGACGAGATCGGGAACATCGTCATCGCCGAGCGCAACGGCGTGCCCGTGCTCGTGAAGCAGATCGCGGAGGTCACGGTCGGCAACGTCCCGCGCCAGGGCATCGTCGGGCAGGACGCGGACGACGACGTGACGAGCGGGATCGTTCTCATGCGCAAGGGCGAGAACCCCTCGGCGGTGCTCAGGCAGGTGAAGGCGAGGATCGACGAGCTGAACGCCGCGGTGCTCCCGCGCCACGTGAAGATCGTGCCGTTCTACGACCGCACCTGGCTGATCGGCCGCACGCTGACGACGGTGTTCACCAACCTCACCGAGGGCGCGCTGCTGGTCACGGCGGTGCTGATCCTGTTCCTCGGCAACTTCCGCGCTGCGTTCATCGTCGCGATCGTGATCCCGCTGAGTCTGCTCGCGACCTTCCTCGGACTCACTTTCATCGGCATCCCCGCGAACCTGCTCTCGCTCGGGGCTATGGACTTCGGCATAATCGTCGACGGCGCGGTGATCGTGGTCGAGAACGTCTTTCGGCGGCTGTCCGAGGAGTTCGTCGGCGCCACCAAGTCGCGCCTGGAGCGCATCCTCGCGGCCACGGTGGAGGTCGGGCGGCCGACGCTCTTCTCGATGCTCATCATCATCTGCGCGCACATCCCGATCTTCACCTTGCAACGGCACGAGGGGCGCATCTTCGCGCCGATGGCGTGGTCGGTGACCTCCGCGCTGGTCGGCTCGCTCGTCCTGTCGCTCACGCTCGTGCCGCTCCTTTGCCTGTGGCTGCTGCGCAAGAACATCCCGCACAAGGAGAACGCGCTCGTCCAGTGGTGCAAGGCGGTCTACGAGCCCGCGCTCAAGTGGGCGCTCGCGCGCCCGCGGGTGGTCGTCGTCGGCGCGGTCGCCGCGCTCGCCGCGAGCCTCGCCGTCGTGCCGAAGCTCGGCACCGAGTTCCTCCCCGAGCTGAATGAGGGCTCGATCTGGGTGAACGTCTTCTACCCGCCGAGCGTATCGGTCAACGAGGCGTGGAGCATGAACCGGC
>Ga0126383_10001395_pt1 | contig 14988 bp, 15 predicted proteins | sample PanSoiMetPlot_35_FD_96882 | JGI IMG/M metagenome (GOLD analysis project Ga0126383, IMG submission 96882) | Tropical forest soil microbial communities from Panama - MetaG Plot_35 | ecosystem: Environmental > Terrestrial > Soil > Tropical forest > Bulk soil | place: Panama | collected 2016-02-17
AGGGAAAGCATAACGGCTGGATATGCCAAGGTCTACAACAAAATACCCGCATGGATGTTGAGTTTCCTTAACCCGCTGTTAACCGTTCTGATTTCCGCCAGAAAAGCTGAGGCTAGCAGGTAGCGCCGACCCAGCGGGACGATCATTGGCGTTGCAGAGCGCTAGCATCGAGAGCGCCGCGGCGCTCGGCTTCATCGGCGCCGTTGGCGCCTGCGGTGGTTACTTCATCCCCCGCGGCTTCGGCGCGTCCATTACCGCAACCGGTGGCCCGCAATTGGCGCTCGGAATCTATCTGGGTTTCTACGCCGTATGCCTGGCATTGACCTGGTGGTTCATCTGCGCAGGACCGCGGTAGCGGTGTGAGGCCGTCATGACCCCGCGGACGGCATCGCGCCGCGCTGAACTATCAATTCCACCGATATACCAGTGAGAGAACTCCGAGGGAATGTCCGCTTTTGGCACAAAGCGGACGTGGCGATCGTGCTCAGCGATGTCCGCTTTCGGGGGTAAAGCGGACATTGTTCCAAGCTACTCACGCGCGGTGAGGTCATCTCGAACTCGTCCAGCAATGATAGCTAATTTCGATTATCTTGAGAAATCTGCCTCAAATTGTCTGACATTCGGGTCGCCTTGCCATGCTGACCATCGAGCGCCGAATGACGCATTTGCAGACGGCGGCGACGGCGCGTCGCCATTATCCTTCCAGTAGCTCAGGGTGGTCTGGTCGGGTGGTGACGGTTCGGTCGGAGGCGGCGATAAATCTGCCGACGTGGGCGAATGTAATTGTGATTTTGATGACGGTTCGGTTGGACGCGACGCTAGGTCATGCGGCGGCGCGGGCCAATGTAATTCTGACTTTGCCATTCCGGGTTGACCCTCATACCAGCAGCGACCGCCATCTATTTCGCGCCATGCCCAATGATTTCCATGTGTGCCTTTGGACAATTGGCATTCGATAGCGTGCGCTGGAATAGCGAGCGCAACGACGATGCCGACAGCGATGATTGCAACTTTCATCGGGCAGTCCGCAAAACACAATTTCCCTAGTGGTAATTATAACTCGCGTGATGAGGCAATCAGGGCAAGAAGATGAGGCAATCAGGGCAAGAAAAGGTAATTTTGACGCGCATACATAGCGAACTTTACCGCTCGGACTGATCAACCGAGTGCCAGCGCGACCCGGACCTTTGTCGGCGTACTAATGCCGACGAATGTCCGCTTTTGGGGGTAAAGCGGACATTGATCGGACCTGCGGCCATGTCCGTTAATGGCAGCAAAGCGGAAGTGCCGGCATTGTGACCTGCATGTCTTTTATTGGCGAGAAGCGTACTGGAGAGACAGCCGGCCTGTGCCAGTCCAGCACATCGATGCATCGGCAGCTCTCGACAGTGGTCTTTCCGCCGCCCGCATTAACGCGCCATCTATTGCTCCGTTTTTCGTCGCCGAATAATCCCGACCGAGCGCTTGTCGCGTGCGCGCAGGCGCAATTCAATGTGGCGACGACCGGCGTCAACGAGGAATGAGCCTGCTTACCGGACGCTTACCGGACCAGGCGGTTTGCATGACAAGCATTTGATAATTTTGAGACTTTAGCTTGTGTAGTGCCTGACGCTCTAACACCCAGGTCATGGTGGTGGGTTCGGCGCTCAATGTCGCCTCGCTCGACGAGCTCGCGCAATTCTCGAAGTCAAAGCCGGGGACTTTGAGCTACAGCGCGCTCGCCATTCCGATGCAGATCACGATCGAGAACTGGAAGAAGAAAACCGGTGGGATCTCGTCTATGTCCCCGTTCGCGGCGGCGGCGACATGGTGAATGGCCTTCTCACCGGTACGACGCCGGTGGCGATCGTCGGGCTGCCAAACTTTATTCCCTTTATCCGCAGCGGCACCGTGAAGGCGCTTGCCATCGATTCGGAGGCGCGCTCGGCATTATTTCCCGATGTGCCGACCTTGGCCGAGCTCGGGTTTCCGAACCTGGCGCCGGTCTATTTTGCCTTTGTCGCTCCGGCGGGCACCCCGCGCCCGATCATCGCGCGCCTGCATGACGAGATCGCCGCTATCGGCACTGAGCCGGAATTTCGCAAGGCGCGCCTCACCGACATCGGGGTCGACCCGGTTTTCGACACGCCGGAGCACCTCGCGCAATGGCGCAAAGTTGATCCGGGAATCGGGCTTTCAGCCGCGATAATCGCTTGCAACGTGGCCACCGTTTTGTCGCCCGCAAAACGCGATCGGGCCGCCTCGACAATACTGCCGACCCCCTGGGAACCTTTCGCCGCCATGCGCATCTAAGGAGCGAAAGGGAACCGTCATGGTGCAACCGGCAGTCAAGAAAACCAACCTTGCCGCTTTGGACGATGCCGAACTGGTGCGGCGCGCGCTTGAGCGCGATGCCGAGGCTTTTGGCGCCATCATGCAGCGGCACAATCAAAGGCTTTATCGAATCGCGCGCAGCGTGCTGCGCAACAGCGCCGAAGCCGAAGATGCCGTGCAAGAGGCCTATGTCGCGGCGTTCAGGCATCTGGCGACTTATCGCGGCGAATCGCCGCTGGCAGGCTGGCTTGCGCGCATCGTGATGAACGAGGCGCTTGGCCGATTGCGGCGCAAACCGAGCGCCGCTGATTTTACGCCGCTCGAAGCGGTGCCTGAAGCCGAAATCATCCAATTTCCTTTATCAGCATCGCACGAAGATCCGGAACGAACCATGGCGCAGCGGCAAATCCTTCAGCTGGTCGAGAACGCCACCGATGCTTTGCCCGAGGTCTATCGCGTGGTTTTTGTGACGCGTGTCATCGAAGGCATGAGTGTCGAGGAAACCGCCGATGTTCTCCGCATCAAACCCGAGACGGTAAAAACCCGCCTGCACCGCGCCCGCCAGCTGTTGCGCGATCAGCTCGACAAGCAAATCGGCCCGGTGCTGATGGATGCTTTCCCGTTTGCCGGCCGGCGCTGCGAACGGCTCACAGCGAACGTCATCAGCCGGCTCGGCCTGGACAAATAGTCCGGAATTTTCTGCGCGCTCAATCCATCTCGCTCACCTGATGACCTGAAAACGGCGGGTCAGAACCGTGACGCCAAACCGTGACAAGAAGACCCGCGAGAGGAGACGATGAATGAACGGCACTGTCCACGCCTTGCAACCCTTGCAACCGCTGCAGAGCCAGTATCGCGACAGCAGGCCTGAGCGCGCCGAAGTCGAGGCCGCGATACGCACTATCATCCGCTGGGCGGGCGACGATCCCCGCCGCGAAGGCCTGATCGAGACGCCGGCGCGGGTGGTTCGCGCGCTCGAGGAATTCTTTTCCGGCTATGGCGAGGATCCGGACGAGATCTTGCAAAAATCTTTCGATGAGATCGAAGGCTATGACGAGATGGTGATTTTGCGCGACGTTCGCTTCGAGAGTCATTGCGAACATCACATCGCCCCGATCGTCGGGCAGGCCGCCGTCGCTTACGTTCCTCGCGGGCGGGTGGTCGGCATCAGCAAACTGGCGCGCGTGGTGCAGGCATTCGCCAGGCGCTTGCAAATTCAGGAGAAACTTACCGCCCAGATCGCCAATACGATTGACGCCGTGCTCAAACCAAAAGGGGTCGCCGTGGTTATCAAGGCGGTGCATCATTGCATGACGACGCGCGGCGTCCACAAGCCGGACAGTAGTTTGGTCACGAGCCGCATGCTGGGATGCTTTCGTGACGATGCCGAGCTTCGCCGGCAGTTTCTGAGCATGATCGAGTGAAATGCAGGATTAAAGCGTAGGAGCACAGCGATGGCCCACGATGACAACGAGAACAAACCGCAGGGTCCGGACCTCACTCAGGGCGTCGCGCTAACGGATTTCGTCGACGGCAAACTGCTCGGCCATGTCGGCGACGAAGAGGTTTTGTTGGTGCAAAGCGGCAACGAAATTTTCGCCGTCGGCGCGCATTGCACGCATTATCACGGCCCGCTGGCCGAAGGGCTCGTCAGCGGCGAGAGCGTGCGGTGTCCATGGCATCACGCCTGCTTCGATCTGCGCACCGGAGAAGCCGCGCGCGCGCCAGCACTAAGCCCGATCGCATTCTGGAAAGTCGAACGGCGCGATGGCCGCATCGTCGTCAAGGACAAGCGCGAGCAGCCGAAGCCGCGCGGCGCGAAGGCCAAAGCCGACGCGCCGCAGAAGATCATCATCATCGGCGGCGGCGCCGCCGGTTTTGCTGCCGCCGAGATGCTGCGCCGGCGCGATTACCGCGGCAGCGTCGTCATGCTAAGCGACGACGAAGCGGCGCCGGTAGATCGGCCCAACCTGTCGAAGGATTATCTCGCCGGCACTGCGCCGGAGGATTGGCTGCCGCTGCGTCCTGACGATTTCTACGCCGAGAGCGATATCGATCTGCGCCTGAAGACGAAGGTCGCCAGCATCGATCCGCGGCAGCGCCAAGTCGCGCTCGCTGGCGGTGAACGCTTGAGCTATGACCGGCTGTTGCTGGCGACCGGCGCCGAGCCGGTGCGGCTGCCCATTCCCGGCGCCGATCAGGCGCATGTCCATACTTTGCGCTCGCTCGCCGATTGCCGCGCGATCATTGACGCAACGAAGGGCGCGCGACGCGCGCTGGTGATCGGCGCGAGCTTTATCGGCCTCGAAGTGGCGGCGTCGCTGCGCACGCGCGGCGTCGACGTCCACGTGGTGGCGCCGGAGGCCCGTCCGATGGAGCGCGTTTTTGGGCCGCAGCTCGGTGATTTCGTGCGCGCGCTGCATGACGAGCATGGCGTCGTCTTTCATCTGCAGGACACGGTGGCGGCGATTGAGGGCAAGCGCGCCGCGCTCAAGAGCGGCGGCACGCTCGATGCCGATCTCGTCATTGTCGGCGTCGGCGTGCGGCCGCGCCTGACGCTCGCCGAACAGGCCGGACTGGCCATTGATCGCGGGCTCACCGTGAACGAGCGGCTACAAACGAGCGCGCCGGATATTTACGCCGCCGGCGACATTGCGCGCTGGCCGGATCGGCATTCCGGCGAGCGCATCCGCGTCGAGCACTGGGTCGTGGCCGAGCGCCAAGGCCAGGCCGCGGCCGTCAACATGCTCGGGCATAACGAGCGCTTCGACGCGGTGCCGTTCTTCTGGAGCCAGCACTATGACGTGCCGATCGCCTATATCGGCCACGCCGAGCGCTGGGATACCATCACCGTCGAAGGCGACGTCAAGGCGAAGGATTGTCTGTTGCGCTATCGCCGCGACGGCCGCGTGCTCGCGGTGGCCTCGATCTATCGCGATCTCGACAACCTCAAGGCCGAACTGGCGATGGAGCAGACGGCGGAGTGAGGCGGCATCGACTGGAGAGGCCACGCTAAGCAGTGTCCTGCTTATAACCCAATGCCGACATTCGGTACCCGCGTGAATTCTGAAATATTATTTCGACCAAACCGCAACCGTCGTCGCAATGGTAGTTGCGATTTTTTGAACCGACCATTTGTTTTCGCCGCTGGGAACAACCGTAAAGCAGTTCGGTGCCGCGCGGTTCCAAGCAGTGCAAAAACCTTTGGCGTTGATTTTCCAGGTGCCAAAGCTCTTGCTGCCGGCTTGCTCGAGAGGTTCACGGCTCATCTTCCCGTCCGGCGTAAAGGTCATCTTGAATTTAGCTCCGGAAAGACTTACGGCGGTGAACGGTTGTCCGTTAAAGAAGGTCGCCTGGATGTCTGCCGGAGATATCGGCTCGGCAGCTATTGCCGCGGTACTCGCGAACATTATTCTTGCAAAGATCAACATCGTAAGCTGGGTCAAGCCAACAGTCCAATAAGAGCGCTGCAATGCGCAAAAGAGAGGATCAAACTCTGCGCTCGGCCTTCACATTTCTGAGCCACCAAAACGTAATTGCACTGACCACGACGACATACAAAACGATCAGCTTCATCGCCGTCTCCCTAGAGCTTAAGCGGTGGGTTGTGCTGCCGAGGACTCGGTCAGCATTTTGATCCTGCGCGCGCGATACACCGCCTCGCGCGCTGACTCGTTGTGCGTGAACAATTCGAGCCTTTGCGTTTCATCATCGCTCACAGGCGTCATCGCCTGGTCGGTATAGGGAATGTGAGCGTCTGCGCTGACGCGACGGTAAATGCGGAATATCCGCCAGGCTGCGGCAGCTACGCGGGCATGTTTGACGATGACCTCCCAGGTCAGCTGCGCATAAAACTTCCGCACTGGTTCGATCGGCAATTCGGGCCGACGCTCATACCGATTCTTAAGGCGCACAAAGCCGCCCTGCAGCGGATGTACTTTCTCGATCGTCAGCGACTGCGCAAACCACAAAATAATTTGCGCCAAGCGCCAAATATTGATGCCGTAGGCCTGGGCGCGACGCAAAATCGTTTCGATATGGGATGGCGTGTAGTAGATCGCCCAGGCGTCGCGATAGAGTTTATCCCACTCCGCCTTGCTCATGTTAGGATGCGGCGTGAGTGCGTGTTCCAGATCGTATTTGTTGAGGTCGGGATCAAGCGCCACTCCCTTCCCCGATAGAACCTTATGATCCTCTGAGCCCGGTAGCGGCGTCAGGAAGAAAAATTCGAGCACGTCGAGGGGCATCTCCTTCTTGATGATTTCAATGTCGTGCCGCGCCGATTCGGGCGTGTCGTTGGGGAAGCCCAAAATATAGCCGGCATAAGTCCAGATGCCGACGGCTTTCCAGGCCAACAGCATATTGCGGTATTCTGTGATCTTGTTCTGCCGCTTTTTGGCGGCAAGAAGATTGTCCGGATTGATGTTCTCCAATCCAATGAAGATGCGGGTAACGCCAGCCCGCTTGGCCTTGGCGACGAAATTGGGGATCTTGTGGCATAACGTGTCGACCTGGATCAAGAAGCGAACATCCATGCCGTCCTGTTCGCGCAGCTTGATAATGCGATCGAAAATCGCCTCCCAATCCTTGTTCCGCGCGAAATTGTCGTCAGTAATGAAAAACCGATCGATGCCCTGCTCGTAATTCTTGCGCAGGATGCGTTCGACGTCGTCAGGGCTCCGCCGCCGCGATTTACGGCCCTGAACATTGATGATGGTGCAGAAAGAACATTGGAACGGGCAGCCGCGCCCAGCATCAAACGTCGTCACATTGCCAATCGTTTTGCGCACCGAATTGCCCGGCAAAAATGGAATCACCGCATCTTCGAGTGCCGGAAGGTCGTTAATGTAATTGTAGATCGGCTTGAGCGCGCCTTTGGCTGCGTCGCGGATCACTTCGTCGATGCGGCCCTCAGCTTCGCCAGCGAATAGCGTAATACCCATATCGAGCGCAGCCTGCAGGTCAGCCCCGACTTTGTCGAACATCGCCATCATGCCGGAGACATGAAAGCCACCGATGACCACTTGAATCCCCGCCTCACGTAAGGGCTGGGCGATATGCAGCGAGCGCGGGTACTGATTCGATTGAACACCGACCAGACCCACAAAGCCGAAATTTTCATTGGCGCGCATGTCGCTAATGATGCGATCGGTCCGCACGCGCGTATTAGTTTCGTCGATAGCTACGATTTCGATATCGGTGTCGATGCCGAGAATGTGACGCTGCGCACAGTCGTCAATGAGGCCATAAACGCTGGCCAGCGAGTTTGCCGGCATCGGCGAGCGATACCAGCGAATGACATAACCGTCGTCGTCATAATGCGACGGCTTAATGAGCACGATCTGAAAACGTTTACGTGCGCTGCTCGCTGTAGTCGCATGCCCGAGCGATAGCATAACGCCCCCCGCACCAATCAAATAAAATCGTAGCCCATCTGTGGCGGCAAATCTAGCAATCTTCCGAACAATGAGGATGTGCGGCGTTAATTTGCAAATTTCCTTTGTGATCGGAGCGGTTAGTGCGGTTCCATCTCCGGCAATCCGGGCAATTGCTCTTTATTTTCTCAGTCCCGACGGCCATCAGATACAATTCACATTGTGTGTAGGTTTAGTGATGCGGCCCGAACGGCTTGGGACTCCGCACACGCATCTGTCGCATCACTGCAGCGGTGAGAACGCCGCCGGCAAATAAACGTCGGCTTGTTGTGATAGCAAATGGCCCGGTCCGCCGGGCGGCGGCCACACGCCGTCGGCGACCGCCTTTTCACGCAGCCGCGCGCGCTCGTCATATGTCTTGTAAGGCCAAATATGGATGAAGCGGATCGCCGCGCCGGTGACCGCGACCATCGCCGCCAGCACAGGTGAAACGCGCGCGCGTGCGGGGACCGCCTGGCGCCACAGCGCGATCGTCGGCGCAAGCCCGTCCGGTTTGAGCCGGTAGTTGCGGACCTCATAGCAGGGACCGAACGTCCCTGGCTGCAGCGGCGGCATAAAGTCGAACGGCACATAGGTATCGAGCGACAGCTCGGTGATGAATTCGCCGATGCCGAACGGGCTCTTGGCGCTCAGCGCGGCAAGGCGATCTTGGATCGCGGCATCGGCGCCGGCCGATTTGCGGATGATCAGAATGCGGTTAAGCGCCCCGATTTCGGAATACCAGCACGCCAACAGGGCCGGATCATTGGCCAGCGTCTTCGCCAGGATGGCGAGCGCCTGCGGATGCGTGCCCGGCCGCACGCCGGCGGTCGTAACATCATAGGATTCGGCCAAACTGGTTTCTCCGTTTTTGCCGCCGGCGTCCGCGATTGACTGGCCCGGCCGGCCTACCTACCGTTGCTGCAAGAGATTAGGAAACGCGGCCGCGTCCGACAACGCGGCTTTTGATCCGGGAGGACACAATGAAAAAAACATCGCGGTTGCTTGCCGCGCTAGCCATTGCGGCCAGCACGTTCGGCGCCAGCACGGCGATCGCCGCCGATAGCGTCAAAATCGGCGTGCTGATGCCGCTTACCGGCAATGCCGCCGCGGCTGGGCAAGCCTCCAAGGCGGCGATCGAAGTCGCAGCCGACATCGTCAACAATGCGCATCCCGAACTCGGCAATCTGCCGCTCGCCGCGGGCGCCGGCCTGCCGCATCTCGGCGGCGCGAAACTGGACGTCGTTTTCGTCGATCATCAGGGCAATCCTTCGCAGGCCCAGCAATTGGCAACGCGACTCGTCACCGAGGACAAGGTCAATGCGCTAATGGGGGCCTATCAATCCTCATGCACGTTTACGGCGACGCCGGTCGCCGAACGTTACGGCATCCCGTTCATGGTCGGGGATTCCTCGGCGCTCAACATTACTGGGCGCGGCTTTAAATACGTGTTTCGCTCCACCCCCATCGCCACCGACTATGCGCGGACCTATATGCGCTTTTTCGCCGACATGAAGAAGGAGGGCAAAGCGATTAATTCGATCGCGATCGTAAATGAGAACACTGATTACGGCACTTCGGTCGGCGATCAGGTCGAGGCCGAAGCCAAGAAGAACGATGTGCCGGTCGCGATCCGCATTCCTTACAGCGCGAGTTCGACCGACGTCACCGCGCAGGTCCTGCAGCTCAAAAATAAGAACCCGGATGTGGTCATCTTCATCAGTTATACGGCGGATTCGATCCTCTACATCAAAACGATGAAGAACCTGAATTACCGGCCGCCGATGGTGCTTGGTGATGACAGCGGATTTTCCGATCCATCGTTTGTTCCGGCGATTGCCGATCTCGGCCAGGGATTGATGAATCGCAGCGCCTGGGATGTCGGCAAGCCCGGTTCGATCACCGCCAAGATCAACGACATGTACAAGGCCAAGACCGGCCGCGACCTCGACGACACGTCAGGGCGCAACATGCAGGGCTTCCTGGCGCTCGCCGAAGCGATCGACCGCGCTGGCTCGCCCGATCCCGACAAGATTCGCGATGCGCTCGCCAAGACCGATCTCAAGCCGGAGCAGCTCATGATGGGTTATCAAGGGATCAAGTACGACGAAACCGGACAGAACATCCTAGCGTCGACCTATCTCATCCAGTTGCAGGGCAACCGTTACGAGTTGGTCTGGCCGGAGACGACCGCGAACAGCCAATTGCAATGGCCGATGGGCGGCTGGGGGCATTAGGATCGCGGGTACGACTGTTAACGCTCGGCACGCGCTTCCTCTCCCGGCATGCGGGAAGAGGAATGAACCGGGCGGAGCAGGGAGCAGAGGAGTAGCCGGGGGGGCGAATGGTTGTTTTGCAAGTGATTGTCGGCGGGCTCCTGTTGGGCGCCATCTACGCGCTGTTTTCCTCAGGGCTGACGCTGATCTGGGGCATGATGAATTTCATCAATTTTGCCCACGGCGAATTTGTCATGCTCGGCATGTATGTCGCCTTTCTGGTCGTTGTCTGGATCGGCGGCGGCCCCGCGATCTTTACGCTGACGGCAGCCTTCGCACTCCTGCTGCTCGGCATCGCCATTTATCTGTCGCTCATCCGCCACGTGATCCGCGGGCCGATGCTGGCGCAGATTCTCTCGACCTTCGGTCTGGCTTTGTTTCTTCGCTATACCGCCTTTTACCTTTTCTCCGCCAATTTCGTCTCGCTGCCGCAGACCTGGCTCGGCGGCACCGTCAATCTCGGCGGCATATATTTGCCGGTGGCGCAACTGGTCGGTGGCGTGCTTGCCATTGTCCTAACGCTCGCGCTGCACGTTTTGCTCACCCGCACCGTGATGGGGTCGAGGCTTCTTGCCGTGGCCGAAGATCGCGCCGCCGCGATGCTGATGGGCATCCGCCCGGATCGCATGCAGATGCTGGCCTGGGGCCTATCCGCCGGCGCCGCCGGGATCGCCGGCGCGCTGATGGCGACCGCCTATCCGTGGTCGCCTTCGGTCGGCGAGACTTTCGGCCTGATCGCATTTGTCGTGGTCGCGCTCGGTGGCTTCGGCAGCGTGATCGGCTCGCTCTATGCCGGCCTCATTATCGGATTGATCCAAGCGATTTCCGCGTTTTGGCTTGGCGCGATCTATAAGGACATCGTCGTCTATGGGCTGTTCGTCGCGCTGCTCTGGTTCCGGCCGCAAGGATTGATGGGGAAGGCGTGAACAAACTTTTCTTCCCGCGGCTGGCCATTGTTCTGCTCGCGGCAGCGCTGCTCGCCTATCCGCTGGTGCTGTCCGGCGCATTCTATCGCGACGTCGGCGTGGCGTTCCTGTTGGCCGCGATCTCCGCCTCGGCGTGGAACATTGTCGGCGGCTATGCCGGGCAAGTTTCCGTCGGTCACAGCATGTTCTTTGGACTCGGCGCCTACACGCCGCTCTTGTTCTACACGCTGTGGGGCTGGCCGCCGATGGCAGGCATTCCAGCGGCGATTGTGCTGTCGATCGGACTTTCGCTTTTGATCGGCATGCCGACGTTCCGGCTGACCGGACATTATTTCAGCATGGCCACCATCGCGGTGGCCGAGCTGATCCGCATCTTCACCGGCACCTGGGATTTTGTCGGCGCCGCGATTGGATTACAGGGTCCGGCGATCGCGCGCGGGTGGTGGGATCTCACCTTCCGCAGCGAGCTTCCTTACTATTATCTGTTCCTGGTCGTGCTGGCATTTTTGCTTGCGGTCACGAGTTTCATCGAGCGCCGCCGCTTCGGTTTTTACCTGCGCGCCATCAAGGCCAGCGAGCGCGCCGCGCGCAGCCTCGGCGTTCCGGTGCGGCGAACCAAGATGCAGGCGCTGGCGCTCTCGGCCGCATTCACCTCGGTCGCTGGCTCGCTCTATGTGATCAAGACCGGCTTCATTGATCCCGACAGTGGTTTCGGCATTCTAATTTCGGTCCAGATGGTGATCATTGCGGCGCTCGGCGGCGCCGGAACGCTGTTCGGTCCGCTGGTCGGCGCGCTGATCCTGATCCCGCTGCAGAGCGCGACCAATACCTGGTTCGGCGGCGGCGGCTCGGGACTGACCTACATCCTTTACGGCGGCATTATTGTGCTGATTGCGCGCTTCGAGCCGGGCGGCCTGTTTGATTTGTGGAACCGGCTAGTGTCCCGATTTCGAAGTTCGAAAGCATTTCGGGCGCCGCCGTACGAACTTCGGAATCGATAAAGACACTAGCAAGCATATGATTGGAGGACCGCTTTTGAACCCGAAGTCCGCATCAGAGGTGCCGCAAACTTGTGCGAACTTCGGATTCGCGGCACTCCTGCCCAGCTTGCCCAACGCTTTGCGGAAGCGGCTCCATGCCTGACCCCGACAAACTTTTGGACGCGACCAATGTGTCGAAAAAATTCGGCGAATTTCGCGCCGTCGCCGGCGCCGATCTCGCGGTCAACGAGGGCGATATCATCGGGCTGATCGGACCGAACGGCGCCGGCAAGTCGACTTTTTTCAATTGTCTCGCCGGCGAGACCATGCCGAGCGGCGGAAGGATCATCTTCGGCGGCAAGGATCTCACGCGGGCGTCGCCGGAAGCGCATGCGCGCGCCGGCATCGGCCGCACCTTCCAGGTGCCGACCACATTTGCCGACATGAGCGTCATCCATAATGTGATGGTCGGCGCCTTTCTGCGCCATCCGCATCGCAACGACGCGCGCGACAAAGCGCGCGCGGTTCTTGAACTCACCGGTTTGCGGCCCGATCAACCGGCGCGCTCGCTTGGCACGCCGGGCCGCAAGCGCTTGGAAATCGCGCGCGCGCTCGCGACCGAGCCGCGGCTATTGCTGCTCGACGAGTCGCTCGCGGGACTGACCCCGACCGAATTACAGGACGCCATCGCGCTGGTGCGCCGTATTCACCAAAGCGGCGTCACTATCGTGATCGTCGAGCACATCATGGAAGTGATCATGACGCTGACCCGGCATGTCCTGGTTTTCAATCAGGGTCACGTCATTGCCAGCGGCACGCCGGACTCGGTCGTGCGCGAACCGGCCGTGATCGAAGCCTATCTCGGCCGCAGCCATCGGCGGCCGCCCTCTCCCAATCCCTCTCCCGCAAGCGGGGGAGGATAGGGTTGGGGACACGAGGAGCAACAAATGGCCGAGCTCACCGTCGAACATCTGGAAGTCCGTTATGGCGATCTCATCGGCGTCGGCGATGTTTCGCTGCGCGTCAGCCGCGGCCAAGTCGTTGCCTTGCTCGGCTCCAACGGCGCCGGCAAAACGACCACGCTCAATGCCATAGCCGGATTGGTGCGCGCCTCACGCGGGCGGATCGTCTGGCAAGACGAAGAGATCTCAGGCCAAGCCGCCTACGCCATCGTCAGCAAAGGCTTGGCGCTCTCGCCGGAAGGCTGGCGGCTGTTCGTCGGCCAGAGCGTGGAACAGAATTTACGGCTCGGCACCACCGCGCTGCATGACCGCGCGCGCATCGATGCGCTGTTCGAGCGCGTTTATGCACTGTTTCCGCGGCTTGCCGAGCGCCGCCGCCAGTCGGCCGGCACGCTCTCGGGCGGCGAGCGGCAGATGTTGGCGCTCGGTCGCGCGCTGATGAGCGAGCCGCAATTGCTGATGCTCGACGAGCCGAGCCTCGGCTTGGCGCCGACCGTAGTCGAGGCTTTGTACGACACGCTCAAGGCGCTGCACCGCGACGGGCTTACGCTGCTGCTTGCCGAACAGTCGATTCCGCTCGCGTTGGGCATTGCGGACTATGGCTATGTGCTGCAGACGGGCCGCGTCGCGCTGGAAGGTCCAGCCGCACGACTGCAGGACGATGCGCAGGTGCAGGAGATTTATCTCGGCATCAGCGCGCGCGCGACGCCGGCAGGATAACCCACTGCAGCAATCATTCGCTCGTCCCCGCGAAGGCGGGACTCGGCCTGTCCTGAACTCCCGCTTGCGCGGGGATGAGCGGGATTCAATGACGAGCGATTTTTTTACCGCGCCCCGTCCCAAAGTGCTTCGAGGCGACGCCGGAACGCCTTCGGTTTTTCAGCGAACAGGCGATGGGCGATGCGCGAGGCGCGCTGCGCCAAGGCGGCGGAGCGATCGGTGCAAGCCGGGGTCAGCCGCGAACGCCAATGCGCCAGCGGTTGATGCGTCGCGGTGAGCCCGCGGAGCACTTCGAGATCCTGGCAGCGGCCAAGCCGTTCGCGCAGCCGCTCGGCCTCTTTGGTCCACATCCGGCCGAAGCGCGGCCACAGCGGTTCGATCAATTCCATCTGGTAGCGCAGCTCGACCACGCGCTGGCGCAGTGCGTGCAGATCGACCGCATCGGCGGCCGCCCAATCGGCGGGAACGCGCCGCCGCGCGCTGCGATAACTGTCGGCAAGCTGCGCCGCGATCGCGGAAAAGTCGAACGGATCGAGCGGCCATGATTCGATGCTCGCGGTTGCGGCATCGAGCCAGGCGAGAATGGTCCCCCGCAGCGCCGGCGTGAGCACGGCCTGTTCCTCATTACCGCGCAGCGCCTCGATGCGGCCGCGCACCGTCGCATTGGAACGCTCGGACAGAAGCAAGATGCCTTTTTCGCTTAAGCCGTCGAAGGCATTGAGCGCGGCGGCGCCGTCGCGGGCATGCGCGAGCGAGCGGGCATGATCGCGCGCCTCGCGGCGCCAACGGTCGGCATCCGGGATGAACGGTTCCAAAAGCCGCATCAGCGCGCGCCACTGCTTCATGGCGCGGCGGAAATGGTGCACGGCCGCCTCGTTGGTGCGTTCCGAATCGGTCAACGCCAGGCGCGCGTTTGCCAGAATGGTGGCGGCGATGGCGCGCAAGGCCGGGCCGATTGCCGCATCGGGCTGCAATGCGGGCTTCTGGTCGGATGCTGGTTCTGCGGGGCCGTGCATGGCAGGGCGAGGCTTAAAGCTGCCCCTATAATAGGCCGAAAAAGGTGGGCTCTGCACTTCCCTTCTTGGGGGACGCTTGCTACATGACCGCCAGGAAAATCAGGCATTTGCCGCGGGGTGGAGCAGCCCGGTAGCTCGTCAGGCTCATAACCTGAAGGTCGTAGGTTCAAATCCTACCCCCGCAACCAAATTCATCCCGCCAAGCCAAGCGCTTAGCGGGATTTTCATTTGCAAAATCGTGTTTGCGGCGCGTCCCAACGAATTTCGTTTAATTCCAACGTGATACCGTTTCGTCCCGATGCGTGCCCGCTAATCGTGGGCACATGGAAGGCACATGGCGAGGCTCAATGTTCACGCGGCGTTCCTGTGAATAACATCGTA
>Ga0126383_10001396_pt1 | contig 14988 bp, 10 predicted proteins | sample PanSoiMetPlot_35_FD_96882 | JGI IMG/M metagenome (GOLD analysis project Ga0126383, IMG submission 96882) | Tropical forest soil microbial communities from Panama - MetaG Plot_35 | ecosystem: Environmental > Terrestrial > Soil > Tropical forest > Bulk soil | place: Panama | collected 2016-02-17
CCCCAACGTGCAGGTGGACAGTGTGGCAGTGCACGGCGCGGAAGTGCTTTCCAGCAGCGTTAGCGTGGACTTTCAGGGCGCGCTGAACTCCGTGCAATACAAACGCGTTGTGGCGCTCAGTTCATCGTGGATGCCGCGTTCCTATGTCGCCGCGCTTGCCGGCGCCAGTACCCGCACTCAGGACCTGGTACTGCCTTCGCCATGGACCACGGAAGAAGAAATTCACATCGCCCTCCCGCAAGATACTGAGGTCATGTCACTGCCCCGCGACCAGAACATCAGCAGCGGCTTTGGCTCGCTGCGGCTGCACTATAAAAAGGCGGCCGGCGAGATCGTGGTGCAAAGCCTTATCCAATTTGAAAAAGCGCGGGTAAGCGCGCAGGAGTATCCGGCATTCCGCCAATTCTGCGCCCAGGTGGAACGAAGCTTCCGCAATGAAATCACTCTGAGCCTGCCCCAATGAGATCAACATCGCGCATTCTTCCACTGGTCCTCCTCTGCCTGGGCGGCGCGGCATTATCACAACGCGCTCTGCCTGATAAGCCCAGCGACTCCGTGCTCAAGAGATTTTTCTCTGATTTTAATGTTCCGGCTGCCGCAGAAGATGCCAGCTTGAAATTGCCGCAATCGCCCCACAATGACGTGGAGATCTTCGCGCGCATGGAAGCAGCCGAACTGGAGGAACGTCCGGAGGTGGTCCTTGATTCCGCTCTGCGGCTCTGCGCTCTTCGCACTTCGCCGGAGCTGCAAGAGGTGGCCTCGAACCGCATCCTTCAACATGTCGGCAATACGTTGGCCTTCAACTCAGTTCTCCGGCGCGTAAAGTCCGCCGCCGGGGTACAAAACCATTGCACCTTCAACCTTCGATTGGCACTGGTCGCGGCCGCATGGGACGGAGCGAATGTTGACCCGGACCAGACCGCGCGCTCCGCCGGGCTGCTCACCCGCTGGCGAATCGTCGGGCCATTTGGAAAATACAACAACGTCGACTTTGAACGCCGCTGGCCGCCAGAGACCGATCGGTTTTTTAAGTCACGGTATCCGTCCGATCCGGAACCAAATGTTCTGAAGAACGATCGCAGAACACATGGCGCAATCACAGTCGATCCGTCCGCAGAAATCGCTCCGGAGCGTTTCTGGTTCCGTGATGGAACCATTACCATGCCGGAGTATTTCCCCTCCTCGGGCGTGTTTTACGCTGCGGGCGAGGTTGACCTGGCGGCCACAACGCGCTCGCGAATTGATGTCCTGAGTTCCGGCAGCTATGAAGTATTCGTCGACGGAAAGACGGCGCTGCTGCACGATGTGCGTTATGCCGCTGGCCCAAGCAGGGACTCAGGATCGCTGGCGCTGGCGGCGGGGCATCATCACATTCTGGTCAAGTTCACGCCGGACGCCGCGCCGCTGAGCGTGGCCCTGCATCCTGAATTCGCGTTGCCGGCGCGCAAGCCATCTTCGTTGGCACAACCCGTGCAGGCGTACGCGCAGGCCCTGATTTCTTATTTCCGTGGAGACCTAACGGGAGTGGAGAATGCGCTCCACAGCGGCGCGCTGCGCAATGCCGGATACGCTCAGTATCTCCGCGCCCTGCTCTATTCCGCCGCGGAGGACCATTCGCCCCAGGCTGACGCAGCCTGGAAGGCCGTTGCTATGGCGCAACCCTCCGCCCTGCTGGCGCGGTTGAAGGTAGCAGAAAGCGCAGACGAGCGCGGTCAACAGGAAACCGCCCGCCCTGACGTAATGGCCGTGCTGGCCGAGCGCCCACAGTCTGAAACGGCCCTGCAACTGGCGTTCAGTCTTTCCCGCCGCAACCAGGTGGAAGCGCCCGCGCTGTTGGGCCGCCTGCTCGAGCTGCATCCTTCATGCGCGCGGCTGGGGGAGGGAGTTAAGTTTTTCAGCTCGGCTGCGGAGCAGGACAAGGCCCGCCAGCTGGAGCAGCAATTGACTTCGTGCGCGCCAGAATCCATGCAGTATGCCCGGCTCATGGCGGAATCGGGGCGGCACAGCGCTGCTGCCGCGTATCTGCGACAGATGGTCATGAGGAATCCTCTGCATCGCGCCGCCCGGCGGTTCCTGCTTGAGCAACTGCTGCTCGACAACCAGTTCAGCGCCGCCAAGCTTCAGGCAAAGCAACTGAAGGAGATCGCTTTGAACGCGCGCAGCTATACACATCTGGCTGACGTCCCGGAGGTTGCGCAGGACAGCGTAAGCCAGCGTGCAGAAGGGTTCGCGAGCGGGCGTGAATTTTATGTTCCCTATCGCCGTGATGGCATGGATCTGGTCCGAAAGTCGGCACAAAGGATCTTCTCCGGAGGCCCGGCAGTAATCCTGCTGTCGGATAAAGTCGTCATGCTTCGGCATGAAGGTCCGGTTTCGATTTACGTGCATCGCATTACGCGGCTTATTAACAAAGAAGGCATCAGCCGCTATGGAGAGGTCGCGCTGCCTCGCGGTGCGGACCTGCTGGAGCTGCGCACGATCAAAGCCAATGGCGAGATCATTGAACCAGAACTGGCCCAGCAAAAACCCACAATTTCCATGCCCGCCCTGGAACCCGGAGATGCAATCGAAGAAGAGTACGTGATGCATTACCCCAAACTCGAACACGCGCCGGAAAACGCCATGGCGCATACGTTCGGTTCATTTGCGGCTCCCATCCTTCATTCGCGGCTGGTCGTGCTGAGCCCGCCTGGCGCAAGCGTGCGCCTGCAGGAGCAAGCCGGCCCGCCACAAGCGTTGGTGGGAGAAAACAATGGTTCGGTCATACGGATATGGGAGCGCGACAATATCGCCCAGACCATTGCAGAGTCCTCTCTTCCTGCAATGAACCTGCTACCCACGGTCACGGTTGGTCCACCGGAAAAAGCCAGTGACTTACTGCGCGATCAGTTGATCGATGCCTCGCGCATTGGCCTGAACGTAACTGAGACTGCGGCGGAACTGCATTTGCCGCTCAATGCAAGTGACGCCGATAAGGCAAGACAGCTCTATCGCTTTGTCACCAGCAAAATCGATTCTACCGGTCCAGACTGGGCCGGCAGCCCGGCGGAGGACACACTGGCCTATGGACAAGGCAGCCGCACCATGGCGCTGCTGGCGCTATCGCGGGCCATCGGACTCAAGGCCGGGTTGCTGCTGGCGCGGAAGATCGACCAGGGCTGCGGCAAAGCGCGAGACCTCTCCTGCTACACGGAACCGCTGGTGCGTTTCTGGCTGCCCGGCGCGGAACCTGTGGATGTTGACGCTGAGTCTGACGATCTTCCCTTTGGAGAAATTCCGCCATCGCTCGATACGCGAGATGCGCGTTTCATCCATCTGCTGCCACCCGATGAGAAGAGACAGGAGACGGTGGTCCTGTCATCCCGCCCGGCCGCAGAAAAAAGCATCGCCGAAGCCGACCTGACATTCCACGAAACGGATTTGCAGGCCAACATTGAGGTCCACCTGGGTTCGGCGCGGGCGCAAGAGGTCCGCAGCATGCTCCGCAACTCAGGCGAGCGCGAACGCCAGGCCTTCTTTGAACAGCTGGCCATGCGAACCTTTCCCGGCGCAACGGGGGTCACCGGCGTGGTGGCACATGAAAATGACCCGGACCAGCCACTGGAGCTTTCTCTCCGCTGCACCGTTCCGCAGTTCATCAACCGGCAGAGCAATACCGCAGAGCTCAATCAACTGGCCCCAGCCCTTGGCTTGGCGATGCTTTACGCTCGGACCCCGGCGCGCAAGTTCCCTCTTTACATTGAGTCCCTGTTGTTTGAAAGCACGGTGTTCCATTTGCACCTGCCGGACGGCATGGACATAAAGACATTACCCTCTGACTTTACTGAGCGAACCGAGTTTGGGGAGTACACGTTGCGTTTTGTGCGTTTACCGCGCCAGCTTGATATTCATCGGGATTTCCGCATCCCTATACAGGTGGTTGCGCCGGAAAAATATCCTGCGTTCCTGACCTTCGCGCTTCGAATCGACGAAGCCGAGCGTGAGCGTATCTCGCTGAAGACGGTAAAGGCTGCGGCGGGGAATCAGCCTGTCGCAAGCAAAAGATAAGGGCCGGAAGCGGTCGGCCCATCAAACATCAGGTCAAGGAGGGATATCTCTCAAGAAACATTCACAACGGTGCGACCTTAAAAACGGGATCCGCCGGCGACTGGCATATTGCGATAGCCGCCCTTCTCTTCCCCAAGACGCTCCAGGAAAGCCGACGCCATATCCACAAACTTGCTGCCCTTTTCTATGTACTCAGGCATGCGATGCCAGAGCTCTTCAAACTTTTCAGGGTGCTCAGCGGCAAAAGTAGCCACGCCAATTCCGGCAACCGCCAGGCCAGCGGGCCTGCGTCCGGTCAGGAACAGTATTGCGCCTGCCGCAAAAGAACCGTACATCAGCGTCTTCTTCCAATCCATTTCCCCCTCCTGAATTGTGTGCCGTGGATGAAACTCTAAATTATTTTTGCCGCTCATGGAAGCCCGCCAGTATTTTGCCGGCCCGCTTGATTAGAGCAGCATTTGTTGTCTTCCTGTTGCCCATGGCAATTTTGTGTTGAGCGATTGCGCTCTCTTGCATTCTCGCGGCGAAGTCTTTCCCTGCAGCACTTTCGTTTATCGATCCGGATTATGCCAAGGCTGATTTAGGTTCGCGTCGAAGTGGACCAAAATGGGAATTCTATTCCTGAAAAGAAGATTTGCCGGAAGGAGGCGATCCGTAAAAGTCCCACTAAAAAGAGAAAGTGGGCGCCGGTATAGGGGCGACGCCCACGTGGGGGTACTGCGTATGTTGTTATTAGAATAGACGTGGACGCGAGAGAAAAGTTTCATCTTTCGTGGAAATTAACATAACTAAATATCCCAAAGTTAATAGCCGGTGAACACCACATTTGCAAAATCTTAAAAAAACCCCTCGCCAAGGCGAGGGGGTTGGAGAGAGAGGAGAGAGAGGAGATACAACTGCGTTACGACATTCGCGAAACCAATTCCCGCATTTGCAAACGTGCCTGGTGAAGACCAAACTGTGATTCCTGCACGCTCAGACCAAGCAGGTGAGCAATTTTTTCGTGCTCATAACCTTCAACGTCATGCAGGAGGAAAATCATTTTTTCAGTGGAAGGCAGCTGCACCACGGCGCGCTCCAGATGCACGCGCTTCACGTTGCCGCGGACACTCCTGGTTTCAGCGCATGCGCTGCTGTTCAACGTAAGCGTACCGATCGTGGTGATCTCACGGATTTCAGCCAGAAACGCCTGGTCAATCTGCTCCGTCCGGGGCTCTGCTGAAGACGCAAACGCGCGCAGGAACGTATTGCTGGAGAGCTGCTCAGCAGTGAGTTCATTGTCCGTCATCCAGAAAGCCAAGGAGTAGATTCTGTGGCAGTGCTCACCGTAAATCTCATCGTATTTGGCTGTACGATTTTCAACTGCGGGAGCAATTAGTCCCAGATTGCTGATAACACTCACGCTGCTAGACATAGAAACCTACCTCTTTTTCGGCCCTCTGCGGGTCCTTTTGGGATTACCGTCAGTCAATCGAACACACTCACGTATTGCAATCGAGTTGCCCAAAGAACGCGACTACCCATGAAGTTTTGCAAGGGAAATTAAGTTATTGATTCTGAAGACCCAATACTGAGTCGAGGGAAAACACCCTCTGATTCGCAAGACCTTGGATTAAGGCCGATTTCAGGGCTGGATATAGTTTATGGGTATTCCGGTACCACTTCTTACCATAGAGATACCACCGAAAATTTCTCTGAGCAGGTAATTTTTACAAGCGGGGCTATTTTAGCGGACCATCAGTACTTCGCGGATATTGTCTCGCCCCAGGAAGAACTTTCGAGAGGCAAAATCCTTGAACAGATTCTCAATATGGCGGTTGTTAAAGATCCGCTGCAGCTTAAAGCCCTGGATCGGCTCCAGTTCAAGGGTGTCTTTTTGCACGATATGGTGGCGCGAATAGAGCGATTCAGCTCCGGCATCCTTGGTGTGAAAGAAAGCGAGCAGATGGCCTTTGGGTTTCAGCATGGTTTGCAGGCGCTCCACCAGCGGCTTTACCAGGGTCTCCGGCAGATAGTCGGCTATGTCCCAGAACAAAACGGCGTCGAACTGGCCGGCGGGATAATCCATGTTCTCCGCAAAGAACCGTTCCGGATCAATCTGAGTGGAACCATCTTCCTGCACAACGGCGTAGCTCGAGTCCCGTGATTCGCTCAGAACATCTTCGTTAAAGATGCGAACGCCCAGCTCTGTGAGGAGCGTGATATTGGTGGGCGAGGTCGGTCCCAGATCAAGGACACATAGCTTCTGTTCGCCGCTGCCGCTCAGGTTGCGCATAAATTCGCCCAACCCGATGCAGGTGCGTCTGGTCCGTGGCGCACCTTTGGCGCCCTCTTGAGGCTTCGCCTGAGAGCCGTCTGCACCACGGAACCATCGCATCAAGTTATTGCCGGAGGAGCTCACGCTCCGTTAACTCTACCCTATTTGCCGTCTAAAAAGGAACCCTGCGAATCTGAACTGGCGCTATAGCTGACGCCCGAACTTGAGCCGGACCCGCTGCCGGAGCTCATCCCCGCACTGGCTACGGAAACCAGCGGCTTGCGGGTTTCCACATTCTGCGTGTTCTCTTTGATATCGATAGCGCCCTTAAAGAATGCGCCATCTTCAATCACGATACGCTGCGTGCTCACATCGCCAATCAGCGTGCAGGACTTGCGCAGTTCCACGCGTCCGGTCGCCGTGATATTGCCTTCGACCCTTCCGTGTACCACGAGATCGCGCGCGGAAATTGCCGCCTTGATCTTACCGTTGGGGCCGATGATCAGGCTGTGATCTCGCAGGTCAACTGTGCCTTCGATCGAACCATCCAGATAAAGGTCTTCGCTTCCTGTGAGCTCGCCTTTGATCTGGACTGACTTGCCGATGTGTCCAACGTCCGCACGGTGCGGATCGCTGGCTTTTGGAGTTTCTTTGGGGGGTACGGGAATGCTGGGTGTGGCGGCGACAACTGGCGGGGGGACCGGCTGCGCAGGCTGGCCAGGCTGGCTTGGATTCGTACTCATGGGTTTGATGTCTTCAGGACGCGGTTTCCACATTTGGCACCTTTTCTTTCGTTTATGCTCTCTTCAGAAGAATTGACAAAATTAGCTCGTGATTCTGAAACGCCTGTCGCAGATTTAATCAGGAGTTGCCCGCTAGTTTACTGCTCTATTGCGAAATCAAATAGTTACTCTAGTTGTGCGCCGGAAAGGCAGTTGCATGCCCATAGAAGGCATTTCTCTACCCAACTTTGCATAGTTACAATAAAGTAAACATTAACTCTTTTGCTACCTCCATTGGAGACGCCCTAAGATGCTTATTTTTCATCAAGTTAAAAAATTGGTTCGTGGCAGCAGTTCCGGCCAGTTTGGCTGTATGTTTGCATTTAAGTTACGCGTCGACCGGACGGAATGTCGCGGCGCACGGGCGGAACCGAAAACCAGGGGAACAGCGGTTCTGATCGGACGTCACGGCTATCGAGCCAATGGGACTGCCTTTCCGAGAGGTCGATGAATAAAGAGGCGGCTGCAAAGCTGCCTCTTTTTTACTTTACTGCGCGCCACCCGAAAGCCCCTTTCTCCCGAAAACCCCCTTCTAAAGATAAAATGCAACTACCTGCTGGTTGGGTGGCGTCTAAATAGTATTCGCTTTTGTAAAGCACTTATGAGTTCCCTGAGGGTCTGTTGGCGCGCGACGTTGGTCCTGCTTTTCGCGGTGGCGGGCTTTCGCCCGGCATTCAGCCAATCGCCCGCCCAGGATACGCTGCCACCTCTTCCGCAGGACGCAACCCAGTACGTCCGAGAGACGCTCAAATCCCAAATGGCGGCGGACGCAGCCGACCATAGTCACTGGCGCTACCGCATTCATCGGGAAGACGATAAGGGCGCACAGGACCGCGACGTCATTGATACAAAAGACGGGCAGATCGCCCGCACACTGCTGATCAATGGACAGCCTCTTACGGCCGACCAGCGCGCGGCCGATGAAGCGCGCATGAAGAAGCTGGTGGAAGATGCGAGTGAACGGGCCAAACGTGACAAACGCGCCAAGGACGACGAAGATAAAGCAACGCAGATGCTCAAGGCAATCCCAGACGCTTTCATCTTTAAATATGAAGGCGCCGAAAATGGCCAGGTCCGTCTTTCATTCTTTCCGAACCCGCACTACAACGCTCCCACCAGGGAGCTCCAGGTGTTTCGGTCGCTGAGCGGCACCATGTGGATAGACCGCGCGAACAGCCGCCTCTCACGGTTGGATGGGACTCTATTTGAAGATGTCACTTTTGGCTGGGGCCTGCTGGGGCGCCTAAGCAAGGGCGGCACTTTTTCAGTCACGCAAAGCCGTGTGGGCGATGACCACTGGGAAGTCGTGGCACTCGACGTGAAGATGTCAGGTCGCGCTGTGATTTTCAAGACCATCAACGTAAAACAGAAACAGCGCTTCACCAACTTTCATCGCATGAGCGACAACCTGACCATCTCTGAGGCCTACCAATTGCTAGAACAGGGTGAAGGGCCTGTCTCCGCGGAAAATCAATCTCGCCCGGAAACGCCTCTGAGCAAGAATTAAGTCACTTCCCCGCCACTGGTGCGGCCGGGGCCAATCCCAGGTCATTCAGGATCTTCGGGTTCTTCTCGTCTGATGCCAGAATGTTGTGGCAGGCGCTGCAATCCTGCGTAATGGTCTTCCCTTCGGCATTCACATGCTGTTCATCATGGCAGCGGAAGCAACCATTAAAGTCCGTGTGTCCCAGATTATTGGGGTAGGTGCCCCAGGTAATCTTCATTTCGGGAAAGACGTTGCGTTGGTAAACACCCAGCAAGGCCAGCGCACTGCTGGATACTTCAGCCCGCCGTTGTACATAAATCTGAGGATATGTTTGCCGGTAATAGTCTTCAAATGCCGCAGGAATCCTGGCCGCCGCATCCTGCCCGCTGGCATAGGTCTGCTTCACTATTTCCAGTCCCTGCTTTTTGGCAAATGGCAGCGTTGGTGAAATGTCGCCAAAGGACATGGCGCGATCAATGGCCCGTTCCGGCAACTGGAAGGTATGCGCCGGCCGATTGTGGCAATCAATGCACTGCATGGCGCGCAACCTGGCCGGATCAGGCTTGGCGCCGGGCGCGGCAAAGATAGTCGTTTTGCCGCCGGAAGTGTATTCCACATAAGGGATGTTTTGGCGGACGTCATCCGATGCGTAGTACCTTAACGTGACGCCTTCGCCGAGATGAGCGCCGTGTACGCCGGAGCTGTGCGGTCCTCCTGTGCCAAGGTGCATCATTAGCACGGTGTGCGTGACGGTGTTTTGCTCATCCATGCCGTAGCTGGCCAGATCGCGCATGCGATCGCCGAAAAAACGGCGGCGGGCATGGCAGGATTCACAAGTGTCCGTGGCAGGAAGAAGCCTTTCAAGCGGCTCAGGAATCGGACGAGGATACCGGTTGAACGCGACATGGACGACCTGTCTTATTCCATTTACCTTGGCGCGCATGAATCCGCTCGCTCCAGATCCAACATGGCAACCAACACACTCAACCTTGGAATGCGCCGACACTTGATAGGCAGCGTATTCCGGCTTCATCACATGGCAGGTACCGCCACAAAAATTGGACGTCTCCATATAGCGGACGCTGCTGTAAGAAAGCTGGCTGGCAATCACAATATTAAGAAAAGTAGTTACGGCGATGAACATCGCCAGCTTGCGAAGCTCCGGATTTCGCGGATCGATGGGCTCGAAGTGCGCCGGCGCCTCGCATCTTTTGCGCATCCCGCGCCTGCGCAGATAAATGCCAAGGGGAATGAGCAGAAGGCCGCCGACAAAAATCCCCGGCAAAAGAAGGTAGACAACAACGCCCACGTACGGATGCACGTTGCCGCTGCGCAACGTAATCGGCAGAAAGACAAGCCAGGTGACCGCTGACGCGGTTACCACCACAACACCCGCCAGACTGAGCAGATTGTTGGAGAAGAAAACAACGGGTGAAAGCCATTCACGAAATGTCTTCATTCCCGGGAACTCCTCTGCGCCTAAATGACCGTGCCAGCGCCGTGCCTCATAAATGACTTGCGACGGCACACTATAAATAACCAGCAACTCTAGAAGATGTGATAAAAGTCACAACTCTAAGAATTGCCAGACGCAGATTGGGCATGTGATCTCTGTCACATCTCCGCTGAGAACATTGCCTTACGATGCTCGCATACATTGTTTACAAAGTTATTTAGGATGGTGGCAATGAATACAAGTTTTGATCTCAACCGTTGTCCATTGCTGGTAATCTGGGAAACCACGCAGGCGTGCGATCTGGCCTGCTGCCATTGCCGCGCCTGTGCGCAATCCAAGCGACATCCGCTGGAACTGACCACGCTGGAAGCCGAGAAACTGATTCGCGACGTGGCCAACCTGGATCCGCCGATCTTCATTCTTACCGGCGGCGACCCGTTGAAGCGTGCGGACATTTTCTACCTGGTGCGCCGCGCCGTGGCCCACGGCCTGCATCCGGCCATGACGCCCAGCGCCACGCCGTTGTTGACGCGCGAAGCCATCGCCGACCTGAAGCGCGCCAAACTTTCCCGGCTGGCCGTGAGCCTGGATGGCTCAGTGCCTGAACTGCATGACGCGTTCCGGGGCGTGAATGGTTCTTATGCGCGCACGCTGGAAGCAATCCATTGGGCCAACGAGTTCGGTCTTCCCATCCAGGTAAACACCAGCATTTCCAAGCGCAACATAAACGATCTGGAGAACATGGCAAACCTGCTGAAGCAGTTCAAACTGGTGCTGTGGAGCGCATTCTTCCTTGTGCCTACCGGACGGGCGCAGATGGCCGACCTGCTCTCCGCCGCGGAAGTGGAAGAAGCATTCGCCACGCTATACCGCTTTTCCAAAGAGCTGCCCTTCAAGGTAAAGACCACCGAGGCGCAGCACTACCGCCGTTACATCATCCAGCAGCGGCTCATGAGCAAAGGCCAACGCCCATTTGCAGCCGGCGAAAACGGCTGGGAAAAAACCATTCCCGGACTTCTGCCCATCAATGACGGCAAAGGGTTCGTATTTGTCTCTCACACGGGCGAAGTTTGCCCGAGCGGCTTCCTTCCAGTCTCAGCGGGCAACGTGCGCGTGGATAGCCTCACCGACATCTATCGCAATTCACCGGTCCTTACTTCACTGCGTGACACTGAAAATCTGCAAGGCAAGTGCGGCGCGTGCGAGTTCAAGGAAATCTGCGGCGGATCACGCGCCCGCGCTTACGCGATCACAGGAAATATGTTCGCTGAAGATCCTTGCTGCAGTTACATTCCGGCCACTCTGCTGACCCACGAAGAGAAATACTTAGTTCCATCGGACTAGAAGCCTTGGACTAGGAGCAACGTGCTCGCAATTCCGTGTCGCATGGCCGCAGAGACACGGAATTGCCTCACAACTTTTCAGCAGCTCTCGTTTCTTCCCTCTGTTGCGCCGATCACGGCAAACCGCCACGTAACTCCTGTTATCTAAGTGCTTAGCGCTGCTTTAACTTTTTCTTAAGGCCGGATTCGAAAAGGCCAAAGATACCAGGAGGACGCAAAAAATGAGAAAGACATTTCTGATCACAGCAATTCTGTTGCTATCCGCGGCATGGGCAGTGGCACAGACCTCGCCCAGCACGCCGCAGTCGACAACACCGGATACAAGCTCGCAACAGTCGACGTCTCCATCATCAACCTCACCCAGCCAGCAACCCTCGACTCCCGATAACAGCTCAACCACGACGCAGACCACGACCACGCAAACCACGCAGACTTCAAGCAACAGCGGCACTTCGATTGAAGGCTGCCTGAGCGGCTCGGCAGGCAACTGGACGCTGACTGACCAATCCGGCAAGACCTGGCAACTGGCCGGCGACACTTCAAAGCTGAGCGACCACGTGGGCCATCAGGTCCGTCTCATGGGAACTGACAACAGTTCGTCGGCTTCAGGTTCCAGCAGCCCCAGCTCTTCGAGCCCAAGCTCCAGCAACCCAAGTTCGAGCACACCAGGCTCCAGCGCTTCAGGCAGCAGTGCAGGCGCGACCGGCGCGGGCGCTTCCGGCACCCAATCAACCTTCACGGTAAATAAAGTGAAGATGATCTCAAGCACCTGCTCAACCAGCAAATAAGCGGCAGGAGTTAGAGATGATCGACCCCCGACGCAAAAGCGCGGGGGTTTTCTTTTGTGAGATGTCCTTCTGTGAAATACCTTTCGTTAGATAAGCCAGCCTAGGAATTTACCTGGAGACGGCCGTCGCGCAGGACGGTGCATTTGCGGTCGCGCCAAACGATTGTGTCACCCACAAAGCCGCTGATCCAGACCAGGAAGCCGATTAGATCCTGGAGCGGCAGAAGCCACCATTGCTTTTGCGTGATGGGATCGCGCACAACATAGCGCGCCGTGGCAATTGCAGCGCTGCTGCGCAGCGCCAAGGTAAGGACGACCACCGGCCATGTGGCGGGGTGTGCGGCGCAAAGTAAAAGGGCCCAGGACAGCGGATAGGTGAAGATCTGTCCCCAATAACCGGCGGGACGCGAGCGGCGCGTGCTGCGCGCCCAGCGCAGCCGATGGCCCAGATTGCGCATGATGCCCTGGCTGCCAATGCGGTGCTCAATCACGTAAGAAGAGAGGAGCACGCCATGTCCAAGCTCCGCGGCGCGCTGGCCGATGACGAAATCCTCCGCCAGAAACTCCTGCAGGTAGCCGAACCCGCCCATTTCTTCCAGCACGCTGCGGCGCACCGCGACTGTACAACCCAGGGCGAACCGCATTCCTTCAATCATGCGCGCAACCAGCACGCCGCCCAAAAGCTCAGTGTTCATTCCAATCGCTTCCAGGCGTGACCACAAGCTCCTGCCCGGCACGGCGCGATACGGACAGCTGATCAATCCAATGCGCTGGTCCTGGAACTCCTGCGCCAGGCGGGCCAACAACAAGGGTGTAACGCGCACGTCACTATCGCTCATCACCAGAATGTTATGGCGCGCCTCACGCACCAGGCGGTTCAGGCTGAAGGCCTTGGCGTTTGGAATGGGCGATTCTCCGGTTACCACCAGGCGCGCGCTGATCCTGCCGCTGAACTCATTGATAATCTTTTCGGCGACGGGAACAGCGGGATCGTCCCGCCGATGGACGCCGAATAGCACTTCATATTCAGGGTAATCCTGCAGGAAAAAGCCGCGGAGATTTTGCTCCAGGCCGTCATCGTGGCCGCAGAGCGGCTTAAGAATACTGATGGGAGGCTGGATTCCGGGCGCAGGCGGGCAGGCGGAGAGGTACCGCCGCGTGGCAACAACAATCAGCGCGCAATAGACGAGCGAACCGGTGAGCAGGACCGCCAATGCCGTGGTGAGAATTACCATAACGCGGGTTTGTTCTCCATGTTGGAGCCGTCCGCTGTCGCGCCGGAGAGGCTATTGGTAAAAAGAAACTTGCCGCCGCTTTCCGCAATCTGGTGGAGACGGGCTGAGCCGACCAAGGCGCTCAGACGGACCCGTCCGCTGCTGTCGGCCAGAAGGTAATAACGAATTGTACCTGACCAGAGCCTTATAAACTCAGCATCACTAATAAAAACAGCAGGAGCGCCAGGAGCATAAGACCCATACTCCAGATTGTTCTTTCGGCCATTCAGCAGCAGAGCACTTCGGTTGGAATAAAACATCACAGACGAAAACGGGTAATAGGCGCCATCCACGATCAAATCGCCCTGCGGCGCATGGAGCAACGTCTCCGCCAGAGGCCGCGATGAGAGATAGGGATCAAACGTGACCAAGGCCATGCGGCTGGCGTGCAGGAAGAGAACCATCATCGCCGCCAGCGCAAGAAACGCACGGCGTCCCCGCAACCAGGCGAAAGAAGCGCCAATCAGAAATGCTACGCCGGCAAGAACAAGCGGCGCACGCAGATAAGCGAACGATTGCAGCGTGAGGTCGCCCATGTGACCCAGTGACAGCGTGTAGGATTCTGGATGCTGCTGCAGCGCGCTGGAAATATCGCCGATGGCGGGCACATGACGCACGGCAACTAAAATAGCCCCAATCGCCGCAACGGCAGCCGCTGAGATGAAAGCCAGAGTCCGGCTGCCGGCTGTGATGAGTTTTCCTTCACGGTCCATTGCGCAGCCCAGCAAAAGCGCCAACGCCGGGTACATGGGCATGGAATAGTATTCCTGCGTTGTGGAGAAGGTAAAAAACAGCAGCAGAAACCCCGCCCAGCAAAGAGCGAGCAGACGAGTGCGTCCGGTACGGTCTTCCGGTTTGTAAGAGAGCTGCACCGCAGCCGGCAGATAGACGCTCCACGGGAAGAGCCACAGCAGGTTCAAGAGCCAGAACGCCAGCCGCGGCACCGTGTTGTAATCGCGCGGATAGCGCAGATTCAAGAACCTTAACAAATGCTCATTGATGAAATAAAACCAGAAGAAGCCGTGGTATTCCCCGGGGCCGCTGTGCATTCTGAAATTGAAGTACGGAGGCATGCGTAGCGTAGCCAAAATGTGCCAGGGTGCAGCGATAAGGAGAAAGGTGAGGATTACGCTGACAGGGCGCAAGCGCCGCCAGGTTTCGCGCGCGAAGAGCCGGCGCGTGAGCAGCAGGTAGAGAAGCGCTCCTCCGACGGGGACAACCAGCGCGATCAATCCCTTGAGCAGCGCGCCTACGCCGAGAGCAGCGCCAAGAATGATGGGCCATCGGCGCGCGTGGAGCTCTTCTCCATCTTCATTCAGGGCGCGCTGGAACGCCATGAAACAGACGGTCACTGTGAGCGTAAGCATCACGTCGGGAATAAGAATGCGGGTAAAAAGAAAAAGGCCGACCGATGTGGCAAGCGCGAGTCCGGCATAAAAACCGGCGCGGCGTCCAAAGGCCCATGCGCCGTAACGGGCGGTAACAAAACACAGCAGCACCGCCGCCAGCGCCGTGGGAATACGGGCCACCCAGTCATGCACGCCCATCAGCAGGTA
>Ga0126383_10001399_pt1 | contig 14980 bp, 9 predicted proteins | sample PanSoiMetPlot_35_FD_96882 | JGI IMG/M metagenome (GOLD analysis project Ga0126383, IMG submission 96882) | Tropical forest soil microbial communities from Panama - MetaG Plot_35 | ecosystem: Environmental > Terrestrial > Soil > Tropical forest > Bulk soil | place: Panama | collected 2016-02-17
CCGCGGCGTCAATATGGATTCGCAGCCGTTAAGGCCGCGAGTATAAATGTCCGCGTGCTCGCGACTCTTGGAGTTGAATTGATCTAATCGCTCCAGCGACCGCAAACCAAGAATCGCCTGCACATTGGAAAAGCGTTGCCGATATGTTCGGGGAAAAGCATCCAGCGGCCGAATCTTCTCCCAGAAATATTTTGACAAATCAAGATCTCCGAAATACGAGGCCGCTGTTCCGATGGGAAATCCCCACCAGGTAAATCCTTTCGGACTGACGAGCGATCGCGCTATTAAGCCGGCGGCAAACTTCTTGATTAAATCATTAGTTGATGGCGGCGGTTCACTCGTCGCCAACTCGCGCACTCGATCCGCAATCGTTTCAATATTGGTTACCGCCATCCCACCACCGTAGGTGTTTATGCCTTTCAGCAATTGAAAGCTAAAAAACGCAGCATCTCCAAAAGTCCCAACCTTACGGCCTTGGTAACCGGCGCCGGCTGCCTGGGCACAGTCTTCAATTACTATCAGGTAGTTTCTTTCCGCGATTCGCATCACCTCGGTCATCGCGCAGGGTTGACCATAGAGATGAGTCGGGACAATAGCGCAAGTCTTATCAGAGATGGCGCTCTCGATCTTAGCTGGATCGATATTGAAGGTGGTCGGATCGACATCCACGAAGACCGGCGTCAGGCCCGCTTGCCGAGCCATCTCAGGCACAACCCAAAATGTAAGGGCGGGAAAAATGATTTCGCTGCCGGGTGGGAAATCGAAGGCGCGGAGAAGATAGAAGAACGCCATGCGGCCGTACGAGGCGCTCTGCGCATTTTTCAGCCCATGATATTCGGCAAAGCGATTTTCAAACTCCGCGATCGCAGGCCCAGCGACCGCCTCTCCCCGACGAAAGGCCGCAACAATTTCTTGCTCGTCACCGGGCACTGAGCGCACTCCATATCGAGCGATTGCGCGAATCATGCCGGCCTTGCCTTTCGCTGGGCGAGCCAAGGACGGTCGAAGTATTCCTGACGGCGCCACGACCAGGCGTCGGCTCGTCTCAGCAGCGGATGATGCGCGTACTTGTGCATCCCGAAAAAATTGAGAATGTTGGACGGCCGCAGAAAGAAACGAGAGTAGCACATCCCCAGCATTAGCCGGGCGCGTCGTGGTGTCAGGACGGGGTGATCAAAATTAAGCGTGTAACCGTCGAATTTCTCCCAATCGCGTTCGTTGACCAACGGCTTCAATTGCTTGAATTGCGGAGTGCCCGGATACGGCGTCAGAATCTTGAAGTTGGCGTAAGTGGAGTCCAAATCCACAGCGAAGCGAATCAGGTCCTCGATGCTCTCTTCGGTGTCCTGCAAAAAGCCGATTACGTAAAATGCAGTCGTCGCCACACCGATCCGCCAGCACAGTTTGATTATTTTGTGCATATGCTCGTGTGGGATGTACCGCCTGGCGACTTTCCTGAGCACGAGCGGATCCGGCGATTCGACTCCAAAGTTGATTGAGCGCAAACCAGAAGCATGCATTTCGCGAATCAACTCTTCGTCAAGATCATCCATCCGAGTTTCGCATTCGTAAGTAAGTCTCAGACCCCGTGCGCGAATTCCTTCAGAGATGCGGTGGCAGCGTTCACGATCCAAAGTGTAGAGAGGGTCACGTATCACGACATGAATATCGCGATACAGTTCGCACAAACTCTGGAGTTCATCCAGTACGTTTTCATCTGAGCGGGCGCGAAAGCTCGCGGTAATACGGTGCGGGCAGTAGGTACATTTCTCGGGACAACTGCGGCTGGTCAGCATCGGGACTGCGCGCGTAAGTCCGAAGCGGGTGCGATTGGTGTAGCCAAAACCGCGAGGCTTGATGATGTCCCAGCGAGGAAAAGGAAGCGAGTTGAGATCGTCTATCGAGGGACTTAGTACCAGCCCGATAGGATCAGCTCCGGTGGCAATTTGAATGGCGGCGGCTTCCGGTTCTCCGCTAACTACGAAATCGCCGGCGCCATTAAAGAGTTCTGGTAAATGGGTCGCTGCCGTGCCTACAAAACCAACCTTGATCCCGCGGCGACGCGCCTTCTCAGCCCATTCGCATTCATGACGATAGTCGACTAACGAGGTCAGTACAAAAGCCAGATCCCCATCGACCGACTGATCGTCTCGCGTTACGGTCACTTCGTGGCCAGCCGCCGCAAAAATCGCTGCGAGGTAACCAATTTGAATACTGGGCAGATTCTGCAGCGCTCGGCGCAGATTCTTTTCCACACGCGTGGTAAATGAATGTCCAATGAATCGAGAGCCATACCCTCCGGCCACCGTATCTTTGTTAACGTACCCTCGCCTGCCTCTAAGATCCGCGAGAACAATTCGTGACACTACTCACACTCCTCAATGTGGCGAGTCAGACTGCGCCGGAAGTTAGATCCTTCGTGCTTGAACCTGTGAGATTGCTTTCCACTGTGGGAACTTCGACTCTCCGTAATCCAGGAAAACCAGCATCAGGCTTGGTGCAACAACCGTTCCCGTTCTAGTTGCTTACGTTCGGCTGGGGCTGGGAACAGGATGGGACAGAGTGACGCCCTCTAGACACGATGGAGGTGACAATACGTCGCCGCACCTGCCGGGCAAACGCTATGGTAGGTGGCTTACTCGAGGGGATTTGTGGAATTAATCGACTTGCTCAAACTCACGCGAACCACCTCTCGTCAGTTTCAATTTGAGTCTTCTGGTGGGCGGCAGCTTAACGACTGCTCGTAAAGTTCGATTTTCAATGTAACGCAAAGCTGGTCCAATGGCTCACGGATTGCTCGTTTGTGGCACCGGACTAAGACTTCAATTCTTCCAGCCAAGGTTCATGACCGCACGGGACATCAGAGGATCGAGAAAACGCTTTGGTCCTCTGGGAGTCTTATTCTTCTTTATCGGTATGGTCATGTTTGCCTACTTCGTAAAGAAGGCGGGCCCCAATCAAATTACTGATGGTATCCGGAACCTCGGCTATCGATTTCTTCTGATAATTTGCATTTCGGCGATCCGGCAAATCGCTCGCTCATTGGCGTGGTCACTCTGCATGGAAGCCCCTTACCGGCTGCGCTTCTGGGATGCGTTTCGCGCGCGCCTCATGGGCGACGCGATAGGAAATGTTCTGCCGTTTGCCAGCTTCGGGATCTCCGAGGCAGCCAAGCCCGCATTGATTAGGGATCGGATCCCGCTGCTTCCAGGGCTCTCGGCAATAACCATAGAGAATATTTTCTACAGTCTCACGGTCACGATATTCGTGTTTTCGGGGATGACAGCTTTGCTTCTGAGTTTTAGCCTGCCTAAGGGCTTGCAGCTGGTGAGCATTGTCACGATAGCATTAGTACTCATCGTCATAGCCTTCGTACTATTGCTGATTCGCAAACAGCTTCGGTTTGTGAGCAGCACGGCAAGATTTCTCATACGTTTCGGACTGGAGGCCAAGTGGAGCGAACAGGGGAAAATCTTCGAGGATCGAGTGTACGGCTTTTACAAGCGTAACAAGTCCCGATTCCTGCCCATCCTTTTGCTTGAGGCGTGCTTTCACCTGGCCGGCGTTGCTGAGATCTTTGTGACCTTGAGTTTTATTAGCCCGCTCCAACCGCCAACGATTCTCACGGCCTTCATCCTTGAATCAGTGAATCGCGTGATCACGATGGCCTTCAAATTCATTCCTCTAAGAATGGGCGTGGACGAAGCTGGCACTGGAAAAGTTTCGCAGGTACTTAACTTCGCCGAGGCAACCGGCGTCACTCTGGCAATCATCCGCAAAGCCCGCGATGTGTTTTGGGCGGCGATTGGAATGATCTTACTTTTGCAGCGCGGGCTATCGTTACGACTGGTAGCCGAGGAAGCCGAAGCCGCGGTCGCCGAAGCTATGGACGTTTCCGCAAGTGCTGGACGCACGGCTTGAGGGTCACCACAAGAGAGTTGACAGACGGGCTGGAAGATCGAGGCTACAGCTATTCTCTACTCCCATGACTGAAGTTGTAGCGCAAGAAAACTGTGTGGCGCGGAGAGGTTTGGCCGAAGTCAGTCGAGAATACGTACTCAGCAAGAAGGTTCGGCGTGAATCGCCAGCCCGCACCGAAGTTGCCGAAGTAATCGTTGAATGTGTCGCGGGAGCGCCCGTTCGGCATAAACATTCCGTCACTCGTTACTCGGTGGCCAAAACGGTCTGGGAACAGAGACAGGTCCTCACCCTGGGTTTGAATAACGGAGAGGACTGATGCGCTGAGAAATGACCGTCGCCAAACGTCGGCTTGCACGGCCCCATGAATTGAGACGAAGTGGGCTGTTTCTTTTTCGTTTTCCAGGAGATTGCCTGTGAAGCGCTCGAAGCGGCGGTCATTGATGCGGGTGATGCCGCCAGCCACATCGAAGCTAATTACTGTGCCACGACGCGGGACATAGCCGAGACCAGCGCCTAGACTTGCTCGCGTGGAGTGCGCAAATACATCCGAGTCAACCACCCGGCTCCGTCGTGTCTGGCCGTCATCATTAGTTACAAAATAGGAGCCTTCCACTCCGTAGAGCAGACGACGACTGAAAACACCTCTGAGGCGTAAACCAATCTCCGACTCCCGACCTGTAACACTCGTGCGATTGAGCAGCCGGTTTACTCCGTTGAGCGTGCGCGAGCGGTCGCGATCTTCTGCCGTCACGGCTCCGTACCGATAAAAGATACCCAGTTTCGCCCCGTTGCTAAGTTCGCGGGTCAGCCCGAAGGTAAACCGTGAGCGCTTGGCAAACGAGCCGGTGTTAAGCAACTCGCGCGACGTAACTCCGGCTGAGTCCGTCTGGAGTGTCGTGTTGATGAGAGTGCCCGTTGTCTTAAGGTGATCAAATTCCACACCTAGACTGGTTCGGCCATCACTTCCGAATCGTCGAGCGGCGATCAAAGAAATCGTTGAAAGACCATTCTTTGCCGAGCCGTCTACTGTGCGCGAGCCAGTCGTGCCGGCGGGAAAGGCCGCACTTGTTAATCGAACGTTGTCGTCCTCGGTGAACGAGCTAAAACCGTCACGAGAAAAAGCTATTCGGCTCCCGACGACGAGTCCGTACTTTGGTATGGGAACGAATAATGAGGCTTGTGGCGACATGCTGAAATCAACCAATCGCGGATCGCCAAGGCCAAGAAGCTCACGCGCGCCCTCTTTCTCCTGCGTGCCGCCGACTGACGGCACCATGAAGAACCTTCCCTGCGTGCTCCTGAATTCAGTCGCATAAGATGGATTTTCGACACTGTCAAAAAACGAATCGGGGAAAGCCGTGAATCGAGATGGCAAAGGTAGTTCACCGCTCTCGACGATACTTTGAAAGTAACGGTCGTGAACGCCCGCGGCGCTGCGGAAAGACTCTTTGGAATTAGTGCTCGCCCCAACATCAGCGCTTTCATCCCCGGTGTCATCATCGGACGCGCGTTTATTGTTCCGATCGGCGATCTCGTTATTAGGACCAGGCACAAAAAATTCAATATCCTGGTTGGGCCTAACAATGACACCACGTCCGGGCTGTACCAGTACGCGGCGCGCAGGATTTGCCAGGCTCGATACCTCTACGATTCCCTCATACACAACAACCTGCGTATCCCCACCCTGTTCGACGGTCACACTGAATTCAGTGCCTCGCACTGCAATGGAAGCTGTCGGGCTGTTAATCCGGTAGGGGTTTGGTCTCCCTCCCAGATGATTGATGCGGACGCGTACGCGGCCAACCATGATTTGCATCAGTTCGCGCAAGGAACTCGCATTTTGGAAGTCCTTCAATAGCACCAGCGAACCTGGCTGCACGACGACCAGACTGCCGTCACCCAATTCAATCGTGACGCGGCCGCCGGCTCGCGTATCAATTGCGTCACCCGGCTCTACTGTGCTTCCGCGAGAAATGTCAGACGGCGCTCTCGACTGGCGTGAGATCAGGGCACGACCTTGTACATTGGTTACCCGAGCTTCGATCGAGCCTTGCGCACTGGCGAGATGATGTACGGCATGGAATGCGAATAATAGAAGCGCCGTGCGTAGCAACAGACCTCGGAGCAACGCACGGGTTCGCAAACTTGATGTTGTTTCAGGCTGAGCGGCGACCGGTTTCACGTTAGGTTTAGAATTGTTTCAATCAGACCCATCATCAGAATCGGCCTCGTCTTCGCCGTCTGATTTGATTTCACTCTCGGCCAACGACAGGAGATCGTAACGGGCGATCAGTCGCTGAATCGTACGCCGATTTACGCCCAGCACCGTAGCCGCGCGCCGGCGATTGCCATTGACCTCAGACAGAATGAGCTTAAGGTAACGCCGCTCTAATTCTTCCAGCGTTGGCCGGTCAGCAGTGAGCGAAACGGAATCATTGCCTACCAAGGAGACACTATGACTCGCGGAAATGTTCGGCGGTAAACAATCGAGGGTGATCACGCCAGACGAACAAAGCGCTACCGCTCGCGTCATGGCATTTTCCAATTCCCGAACATTACCGGGGAAATTGTAGGCGTTGAGGGCGGCCAAAGCGTCACTGGACAGTCGCAAGTCCGTTTCTTCTTCGCTACTCACACGACGGAGGAAATATCGCGCCAAAAGTTCGACGTCACCCTCGCGGTTTCTTAGCCGCGGCAGCTCAATTGTCAGGACGCTTAGACGGTAGTAGAGATCTGCCCGAAAGGTACCCGCCGCGACCAGGTCAGGCAAAGGAGCATTACTAGCTCCAATCACTCTTACATTTACTCGGCGCGGCTGGGTCGACCCGACGCGGCGCACTTCACCTAACTGCAAAACGCGCAAGAGACTTGCTTGAAAGGCAGCACTTGTTGACGCAAGTTCATCAAGGAAAAGTGTGCCACCGTCTGCGGCCTCGAACAGTCCGCCGCGGTCCGCCGTGGCGCCAGTAAATGCTCCCTTCGTATGACCGAAAAGCTCAGCCTCGAGCAAAGTATCTGTCAGTCCCGAACAGTTAACAGCGATAAACGGTTCGGTTGCGCGAGGACTGAAATCATGGATCGCCTTGGCGACCAGTTCCTTGCCAGTACCAGACTCGCCGAGAACCAATACTGTCGCTTCGCTTCGCGCGGCGTGAGCAATCAACTTGAAAACACTTACCATTGAGGGGCTGCGTCCCACCAACCCCGATGTAGAAAACGGAGTGCTGTCGAACTCATCGGCGGGAGCGCCTTCCGACGCAGCTTCGAGTCGCGCATCAAGGTGACGACGAACCAATGCTGCGAGCGCAGCCACCTCGAAAGGCTTGGCAATGAAATCGCTCGCTCCTTCTGAGACGGCCCGTACAGCCAATTCAACTGAACCCTGAGCAGTAATTAGAATGATTGGTGTTGCCGGCGAGATGTTTCGCAATTCGCGCACGACATCGATACCGTTGCCGTCCGGCATAAAAATATCGCTCACCACGGCGTCGAATTTTGACTCGCGCGCAGCCTGCAGAGCTTCCCGCCCCGTGCGTGCACAGGTTACTCGAAAGCCATTAAGCGCAAGGCCAGTCTCCAGAGTCAGACGAATTGAGCGTTCGTCATCAGCCACCAGGATGTGTGGAGAATGTCTGGACATCTTCGCGCCTACATTATGGCCGCTAGTCCGCCGGTCTCAAACAAGGTACTTAGATAATCAGGGTGAGCGAAGCTTATCACTTGAGAGCTAAAAAACGGAATGATGCGAGGCCGGAGGTAGTGCTTGGCATGGACCTGTGGAGAACTCCAAAGCGTAAAGGGCTAATCGCGCACGGGCAGTCTCACGAGAAAGGTTGAACCGACACCTCGCTCGCTTTTAACGGTCACCCGCCCGCCGTGCCGTTCCACAATCTCCCTGACCAGAGCTAGTCCCAGCCCGGTACCCGGAACATCAACATTCTCGGCGGTGGGTACCCGGTAAAACTTCTCGAAGATGTGCGGCAGGTCTTCTGCCGAAATTCCATAGCCATGGTCGGTCACTTCGATGACCATACCACTGGCGTCAACTCGCACTGCGACGTTTATCTCAGTCTTAACCGGGCTGTATTTGATCGCGTTGGACAAAAGGTTGGTGAGTGCCTGAGTTATTAATCCAGCATCGACTGACAGGATGGGCAATTCGGAACCGAGCTGGCGGATGATTCTGATGTCACGTTGGGCCGCGAGCGGCTCCAACAAAAGCACGACCCTTTCGATTATGGGAGTAATTCGCTCCGGCGTCAGATGCAGCGGATGCGCGCCTGATTCCAGTCTCGTGATGTCCATGTACTCAGTGATCATGAGCGAGAGTCGCTTCGCCTCGTCATTGATAGCCCGATGCATTTCCCGTCGACGGTAATCTTGCACCTCAAACTGACCCAGCACTTCGCTCATTCCCTGAATTGCGGTCAAGGGGGTAAGCAACTCATGACTCATTAGCGCCATGACATCAGTCTTCATCTCCTGCAGCTCATGCTGTTGGGTTACATCAGAGAGAGCCACGACCAGTCCGAGAATCTCGTCAGCGCGATCATCGCCGTTTGTGACCAGCGAGACGCGCAGCATGTAATGGCGCGCCGGATCACCGATGGCTATCTCGCGCTCGACCGGCGCTCGTCCAATGATCAGGCGCGTCAACGTCTCCTGAGCTGTGCGCCCAACGTCAAGATCATTCGGGGCTCCTTGTTGTTCTGCGATCGCCAACCGGCTAAAGAGGTCGGCACCGACGAGGAACCTCTCCGTAACGCTGAAGATCTCCGCTGCCCTTCGGTTAGCGTAGACAACGCGACCACCGATATCGGTGACCAGCAGGCCGTCGTCCGCGGCCCCGAGAGCTCGATCAACAAAACGCGCCCGCGCCAACAGACGCCGATTTAAGACTCCAAGCGTCCGGACTTTCCATTCCGCTCCTCGGGGAAGTCGCCACCGGGATCGGCTAGCCAACGAAGCACTGTCCGAGAGCCTCTCATCCGCTTCGTTGGTTATATAGCTCGTCGCAATCTCTAAGCACGCTCTCAACGTTTCGTCACTCGCGCGTCGTGAAACACCACTTATTATCAACGCTCCGCGCGGACGGTCATTGGTTTCTAACCACAAACCTAGTTGTTCGCTTTGCCGCTTGGAATTGGATGGCTCGGAAGCTCTTTGAGGAATAGGCTCGCTAATGTCTGAATCGGCGGCTTCCGTCTTTTCATTACCGAGGTCAGATCGCGCTCCAGCAATTAATAGCGAGATCTCAGCTCCCGTCATCTCGGGGACAAAGGCTCTCCCTTCTGAACAAGCGAGGCGATACTTATCAGACTGTCGGCCGGTTACCCGATAGATCGCAACCGCCTCACTATCTGTCAATTTAGCAATAAGAATCGCTGGATTTGATCTTAGATTGCTTTTCAGGCGCGAGGTAGAAAACAGAAGCAAATCGTTGGCGCCTATCAGCTCCGCAATGCGCGAGTCGAGATCAGTACTCGTCTGAAGTGACCGACGCAGAAACGCCAACGGAGTGGCAATAGCGAACGACAACAGAACGGGCACCAGCGGTGGCACAATCAGCCATCGCATAAAGACCAAGTAAGACACAGCAATGATGATCGCGAACAGGCCAAACAGCACGATCAGATGTTTGATGCTTTCGAATTTCCCTTGTGCGATCGCCAGCGAGCCAAGCACCAGAACTGCGACCACTGCTGACAACAACGCGGCCAGCCAGTCGGGCGTTTCGTGATAAAAGCGAGAGCGCAGGATCGTATTCATGCAATTGGCCAGGACTTCCACTCCCGGCATCAACTCGCCATTTTGCTCCCCGGCACTCCCTTCGGCATGAACGAAGGGCGTCGCGACATGATCTCCCAGAGTGGCGGCAGTGGCCCCAATCAAGACGTACTTTCCGCGGAAACTCTGCGGCGAGACATTACCGTCAACCACGTCAGCGAAGCTGAACGTTTGATGGGAGAACGATCCGGGTGGCCCAACGTAGTCAATCGCCATTCTGTCTGAGCGTAAATTGTCGACGGCGCTATTCGTACCCGACAAGTGCGGAGCGGAAACCACTGGCTCGATCGGGATGGTTCGAATGCCGAGAATTACTCCATTGGAAACATCGCGCACGCTGGTAGCTCGGGTGCCCTCGCCCACTCGAATCGTCTCCACTGCGATTGACCAGAATGCCTGCGCCCGATCGTCAGCCTTACGCAGAGACAATTCCCTTGCCTCGCCGTCCGCCTCAGTTGAAACGTTGGCATGTCCAACCCCGGCCGCGGCATTCTCGATGGAAGGTAGAGGACGAAGCCATTGCGCCGAACGCGTGCCGGATTGATCAGTGACTTCAGTAAGTTGCGCCGCCAACACCACATTTCCTGCGCGTTTGACTGAATCCGCGAGAGCACTGTCATCCGTGGCTACGGTTGGCTCGGTATACAGAACGTCGAGCCCGATGGCTTTGGGTTGCGCGGAAGAGATCGAATCGAGGGCTCGCGCTGTTAGACTTCGTGGCCACGGAAACCGGCCGTAACGAGCAATACTCGCTTCATCAATGACCACGAGGACAATGTCATCAGGTGGGGTAATTGGCCCCCGCGCCTGCATCAACCTGTCGCTTGCATAGCGCGACAAGCCGGGCGCGCGCCATGAGAGGACCATTGCCATCGTTGTCGAAACAACAACGATCGCGACGAGCCAGGCCGCTCGGGTAGCGCGACTGATCTCTTTAGACACCTCCCTCATTGCTATTGGGGGCTAATGATGGCTTAACGTGGCTATGGAGTAAAAGCTCGGCGAACAAACCATTGACTGGTGCAGTCCAACACTAGAGCGACTAATCAGAACTGATGATTGAGAATCGAGCCCGTCGATCATCACCGGCTGAATGTCAGCATCGAGGTTTGGAAAAGATCGTCTCATCCTGCAACGACGACATCTGCTCGTTAAGGCAAGGGTAATGCCGGATCGAGTTCACTTCGGATTGGGATCAAAGACTGCGGCTTTGAGGGTCGTATTTCACTTAAACACCAGTTTTCTTCGGTGACAAACTGTCCCGCGCAATTCCCCGGAGGGCGACGATTCGCCACCCTAATTCATTGCCTACTTCCTCTGAAAACATATTCCAAGTGCAGACATGATTTGAGAAGAGCGCAGTAGACGTTGACAAGTTCTCGGCACGCTCTTTGCCAACTCTCGCCATGAATTCGTTTGGCCAGTTTGGAACAGCTTCGATTTGAGAACTTGGGCGACTTAATTGACGAGAAGCCACACGCCGCATTGAGCGGCCCTCTTGGTTCCATCGAAGCAGACATCTCAATTGAGCTAAGGTCGGCACGCGTTGAAGAAAATCTTAATGGCGAGGAATGCGCTGCGCCAGTTGCGACATGGTTTCAACCGTCCCTTCATGGTGATGTTTGAAACCACACTCCACTGCAACATGAAGTGTGGTTACTGTGCCATTTGGCAAAACCAGCAGCCTGAAGACCGAGCTGTGCGCGACCGCGTTTTCGCACGGATGGACGAGGCGGCCGAGTTTGGGGTCTTTGCCTGGAGCTTTTCCGGAGGGGAACCCCTCATGAATCCGAACATGCCGGAGTACATCGATTACGCGGCCCGCAAGGGCTTCTACACTTCGATGCCGACCAACGGCTTAGCCTTGAAGAAATACGCTGAAGCCTGCGTAAAACTGGATCAGTTAGAGGTATCGATCGACACACTCGACCGCGAGAAGTTTGCGCGCCGGCGTGGTCTCGACGGATTGCCTACGATCCTCAGTGCGCTCGACTACATCAAGGGAAGTCTTCAACACAACACAATACAAATCAACGCCGCAGTCGATCTTGAAAATCTTGAAGATCTCCCGGCGTTGGCAGACTACTGCGAAGAGCGCGGCTTTCTCCTGCACACCGAAGCGGTTCATAACGTCGTGCGCACAACGTGGAAAACCGAGGACGTTGAGATGAGAAGGGACGAACTCGATCGCGTGGCCGCGTTTGTTTTGGCTTTGAAGAAAAAGCACAAGTGCATTCGCTTCTATCGAGACTATTACGCGTTCTATCGCAATGACGGATTCACGAAGAAATTTCCCTGCCGTTCCGCGTCGCACCTGGTAAACATGCGACCCGATGGTTCGATTCAATTCCCCTGCGCGTTTGTTGCGGTTCATCGCGGCGCACCTGAGATGAGTCTGCGTGAAATCTACAATTCTCCCGAGGTGAGTCGGATTATTCAGCAGTCACCGCAGATGTGGGACTTCTGCAAAGGCTGCAAGATCGGCTGCCCATACGAAGTTTCGGCTTATCGCAACAGCCCGTTGACGGCGATCCGCGGAGCGATCGACTTTCTTCAATTGAGCTAGAGAGGGTAACGATTTGACCGCCACAGTCGAAAGCCTTTCGCCCAACACGGTTCAGCGCCGATCGGCTCTACCGACAAGCGAAGTTGCCGTGCGCATTTGCGATTTGGTGAAAACGTACGGCGACGGCACAGAGGCTAACCGCGGCATTAGTCTTGAAGTTCGGCGTGGCGAAATAGTAGCTGTCGTCGGTCCGAACGGCGCCGGGAAGACGACTTTTCTCCGTCAACTAACGACGGAGCTGCGCCCCACAAGAGGTTCGGTCACGGTCTTCGCCGTGGATGCCGTGGCCGAACCGGGGCGCGCCAAGCGTTCAATGGGGATCACTCCCCAGGAGGCCGGGCTCTTTGAACGGCTGACCGTGCGCGAGCACTTTGAATTGTTTGCGCGTCTTAAACGCCTCTCAAGAAAAGAATCTCTTGTCGCCGCGCAGCAGGTCATTCAAGACCTTGGCCTTGGACCCGAGACAAATAAGAAAGTCGGAGCGCTCTCCGGAGGGCAGCGCCGGCGGATTTTGATCGGCTTGTCTCTACTTGGTCGTCCCCCACTGTTGGTCCTGGATGAGCCGACCACTGGTCTCGATCCTTCGTCGCGCCGCGACGTATGGCGTTTGATTCGCCGAGCCGTCGACCAAGGCTCGACGGTGATTCTCTCGACTCACTACATGGAAGAGGCGGAACGCTTAAGCGATCGGATCGGTGTCATAGCAAAAGGAAAGCTGATCGCGTTCGGCACCCTCGACGAACTGTTATCAAACTTGGAGCGCAGTTATCGTCTTAGCTATCGCAATCCCACAGACAAATTAAGCGAGACGCAGGTCTTGTACTTCGCGAGCTTCGCGGAAGTGCGACACCACATTCATCGTGCGTTATTGACTGAATATTCGACTGGCCGGGCTTCACTTGAAGACGTTTTCTTCGAGCTCAGTGGAGAGCCTTTCGACAAGGATGAAACGGAGGCGGCCGGGTGACCCGTGTCATGGACATCATCTGCGTCTTCCGCATTCAACTCGCCGGAACGCGGCGTGAGGTGGGACCGTTTCTCCTGGCCGCCTTCGTCTTTCCGGCGGCGATGTACCTATTCGCCAATGGTATTGCGGGCGTTGAAGCGGCATCCGAGGCAAGTCGCCTACGCTTTTTGGCCGGCTCGATAGTCTTCTCTCTTTCACTGACTTCAATCAGTTGGCTCGGATACCTGTTGTTGGAGAATCGTTTTACGGGACGGCTCAAACTCTTCGCTACTCTGCCGCTGGCGCCTTCCTCTTACATTTTCGGCGTGCTCCTCTTTGCGATCGCTCAAGCGGGCGTGAGTACGACGACACTCTTACTGATCGGGCGCGCGCTCGGCGTGCCGATAAGTCCTAATTTCCCGCTTCTGATTCTCGTAATTCTTCTGACGATTCTCTGTCTGTGCGGACTTGGCGTAGTGATCGCGGCACGTGCGCGAAGCTTTAGCCAGGGATCGCTGCTAACCGACACTCTCGGAGCGGGCCTTATTTTCCTTGCACCGGTTTACTACACCCCAGCAGCAATACCGCCAGTAATACGCGTGTTCGCACAGCTACTGCCTACCACATTTGCGGCACGCGCTGTGCGAATCACGCTGACTGGCGGCCACGCAATTGGCACCGATTTGTTGGTGCTCAGTCTGATGGCATTGGGAACGCTCGCACTAGGGTTCAGGTTGATGAGGTGGCGTGAGGATTGAGTCCAATAAGCAGCCAACAAAACGATGTTAGTGGATTAAAGGTGCTTGTTCTCACCCTCTCGTTCGGTTCCGGCCACGTAAGGGCGGCTCACGCAGTGGCCGCGGAACTCCGTGATCAAGTGCCCTCTGCCACTGTTCTCGTGGTTGACGCTTTGGCTGAATGCCGGTTGTTGTTCAGGGCCTGCTACGAATGGCCCTACTGGCTGATGCTTCGATATGCGCCGTCGCTCTGGGATCAATTCTCTACAGCACGGGCAAATCAGAGGCACACAGGAACCGCTCCCGCGTGGGCCTTTCGCATGGGCTGCCCGAAAGTGTTTTCAACGATTAAGACCTTTGACCCGGAAGTAATCGTGGCCGTCGAGGTGGCCGCGTGTGAACTCTCAGCCATTGCGCGGCGTCGCAGACTAACGTCAGCGCCAATACTAAATGTGATTACCGATTACGAAGCTGAGCCAATTTGGGTACAGCCGGAGGTCGACGGCTTCGCCGTTCCAGACGAAAGCGTGGGCGCGGAGTTGATTTCATGGGGCGCACCTGCGAACCGTATTTCACGTTGTGGAATTCCGATCGATCCGGCCTTCGACACGGTGCACAACTCGAAAGAGGTGCGATTGCGATATGGGATTGACGATGACGTTCCCATCGTACTTTTGATGGGTGGGGGGATGGGGCCTACTCGGATGGATCAGGTAGTCAAACATCTGTGCGAGGTCAACATTCCGATGCATATCGTGGCCATCGCTGGAAGAGACAAGCGCGCGCTGCGAAGACTCCAACGCCTGAAGGCGCGCCCTCAATCCTCGTTGCGAGTCGTCGGTTGGACCGATGAAGTTGCAGCTCTGATGCAAGTGGCCAGACTTCTGGTGACGAAGCCAGGCGGATTAACAATATCGGAAGCCGCCCGCTGTTCATTGCCGGTCGTATTTTTTGATCCAATTCCTGGCGCGGAGTTTGTAAACGCAAAACGCATGGTCGATGCGGGAGCGGCGGTGATTACCA
>Ga0126383_10001401_pt1 | contig 14974 bp, 8 predicted proteins | sample PanSoiMetPlot_35_FD_96882 | JGI IMG/M metagenome (GOLD analysis project Ga0126383, IMG submission 96882) | Tropical forest soil microbial communities from Panama - MetaG Plot_35 | ecosystem: Environmental > Terrestrial > Soil > Tropical forest > Bulk soil | place: Panama | collected 2016-02-17
AGCATCTGCTCCTGGTCGCAGACGTTCGAGACCGGCTCGTAGTGCAGGAGCCAGCGTCGAAGCTCCTCATCGAGCGACTCTTTCGACCCCTCGCCAATCGCGGTCACCTGGGCGCCCACCTCGGCCAACGCGCGCACGAACTGTTTCTGATTGCCTGGAAACCTCGGCTCCACGAACACCACATGCATGGTCATCTCCTCGTCCCGTACACCTGTCCGGACACCTGTCCGCGGACAGTCCCTCTTGACGCTCGACGTTTCATAGCCGGGCGTACACCTCTTCGTACAGCGGCCCGCGGACGTCCCATGAGAAATCGCGGGCCATCCCGTTTCTCATCAGGCGCTGCCAGGCTGCGCGTTCGTGGTAGGCGGCCAGCGCGACCTCGAGCGCCCAGCGCAGCCCGGCCGCGTCGTAACGCTCGAAATAGAAGCCTGTGCCCTCGCCCGTGTGCGGGTTCCACAGCTCGACCGTGTCGGCCAGCCCGCCGGTTTTATGCACGATCGGGACCGTGCCATAGCGCAGGCTGTACATCTGGTTGAGGCCGCAGGGCTCGAAGCGCGAGGGCATGAGAAACAGGTCGCTGCCGGCCTCGATCCAGTGCGCGAGCTGGTTGGAGAAGCCGGCCACGAAGGCGACCCGGCGCGGAAAGCCGCGCGCTAGGGCGAAAAACATGTCCTCGAACCGCGGCTCGCCGCTGCCCAGCACGACCAGCTGGAAGTCATGGGTGCGCAGAAGCTCGGGCAGCACGTGCGGCAACAGGTCAAACCCTTTCTGCGACGCCAATCGCGAAACGATGCCGACCAGCGGCACGCCGCGCTGGTAGCCCAGCCCGACTCGATCGGCGAGCGCCTGCTTGTTGCGTTCCTTGAGATGGAGGTCGCGGACCGAGTAGCGGAACGGGATCAGGCGGTCGTTCTCGGGGCTCCATTCGTCGTAATCGACGCCGTTCAGGATCCCGACCACCGTCGAGCTGCGCGCGCGCAAAAAGGCGTCCAGCCCGGCGCCATGCTCGGGAGTCTGGATTTCCTGGGCATAGGTCGGGCTCACGGTCGTGATGCCGTCGGCGTACAGGATGCCGGTGAGCAGAAAGTTGACCCGCCCGGCCTTGAGCTGCTCCTGGTGGAACAGGTGCGCCGATCCGGCCAGGCCGGTATCCGCCAGCACCTCGGCCCGGAACACGCCCTGGTAGCTCAAATTATGGATGGTGAGCAGGGTCTTTGTGCGCGCGAACAGCTGGTCCCAGCCGTACGAGGTCTTGATCGTGAGCGGCAGGAGGCCGGTCGGCCAGTCGTGGCAATGCACCACGTCGGGCGCAAAGCGCACGCGCTGGCAGTACTCGAGGGCGGCGCGGCTGAGCACGAGGAAGCGCAAATGCTCGTCGCTATCGCTGGTGTAGATCGAGGGCCGGTCGTAGCAGGACGGGCAGCGCACAAAATAGATGGGTGCGTCGGGTGCGCGCAGGATCGAAACCCGCACCGCGTGCGCGCCCAGGCCAAAATCGAGCTCCTCCAGGCCCGTGACCGGCTGTAGGCGATGCGCGGCCGCGTCGATGCGCTGATACAGGGGCACGAACACACGCACGTCGTGCCCGCGGCGCGCAAGGTGCCGTGGCAGCGCCGCCGACACGTCGGCCAGCCCCCCGGTTTTGGCGAACGGGGCGATTTCCGAAGTTACGTAGAGGACGTTCACTGGGGCGCGAATGTACACCATCGCCAGGGTGGGCGCGCCACCCGGATGTCGGCCCGGCGACAGCGCGCTGTCGGTTCTCCTGACAGATGGTCAGCGGGCGCGGGCGGTGGCGGTGCTGCGCCGGAGCTCGATATCGAGGACGACCGCAACCTCGTCGCCCAGCATCGTGCCTCCGGGCACTTGCGGGGCCGCCCAGGTCAGCCCGAAATCGTTCCGACTGAGCTTGGTGGTCGCCGACGCGCTGCGCCATTGATTGCCGTCGGGATCGGTGATCTGCGCGGGCGGAAAATGAAGGTCGAGCACGACCTGCCGCGTCACGCCGCGAATGGTCAGCTCGCCCTGGACCCGGAGCTTGCCGGCGCCCGCTCGCTCGACCTTGCTGGATTGGAACCGGATGCGTGGAAACTTCGCGGCATCGAGGAATTCCGCGCCCTTGATATGCGTGTCGCGCTCGGCCTGGCGCGTGCTGAGACCTTGCACGTCGATGCTGGCCTCGACCGAAGATCGGGTCACGTCCTGCTCGTTCAGATGCACGACCCCGCTCACCTGGCCCAGCTCGCCCCGGACATCCTGCACCATCATCAGGCGCACGCGAAACATGGCGCTGGAATGGCCGGGATCGATGTCCCAATCGGTTGCGTGGGCGGCCACCGGAATCCCGGTGGCTGCGGCCGCAACCAGCGCGATCTTCAGCGCCCTCATACCAACGGGCAGTGCAACCGGCGTGCCGGCGGGTTCAGTACGCCAGCTCGAGACCGACGCCCGGCGTGACGGACCACAGCGTGCTGTCGCCCGAGCGGATGCTCGGGTACCACTCGAACAGCACATGCGCTCGCAGCCGTTGGAACATGCTGACGCCGACCAGCGCCTGCGTGACCAGCCGCGAGCACGCGCCCAGCCGATCGCTGGAGAGCTGGCGACACGGCATGCTCTGGAAATCGTCGCCGTCGGCGAGCAGGTAGCCCACCCGGAGCGCCAACCGGGTCTGCAGAAGCAGCGAGCTGAGCGCGCGCGGCTGGATCTCGATCCCGGCCGCAGGACCAAACGCGAAGAAGCCGCCACCGGACGAAAGCAGCGTCGGGATCCCGTCGAGCAGGAGGGCCAGGTTGAGCCGCAGCGCGGCCGGGATGAACCGTGACTCCGGTGCGCCCATGCTCCAGCCCAGCTCCCACTGCCGCCCGATTGCGAAGTACAGGATGTGCCGCCGGGGCGCATAGGCCACGTAGTCGGCCCCCAGCGTGCCGGCGAGCGCAACCAGGCCGCGATCACTGGGCGGCTGCGCCTCCGCCAGGCTGGCGGTCAGGCGCGCAAGCTCGCCCCGGATGCGGGCCACCGCCAGCTTGCCCTGGTCGGCCGGAAGCCCCAGGTCGTGGAACTGGAAGCGGTGCGCGGCCGCCAGGCGCACCACGTAGGCCAGCTCGAACTCGTCGCTGGCGCGACGCCACTCCACATCAGCGCCCGGCACGCCCTCCACGCGCGGCGGCGGCTCACCACGCCGTTGGGCCTGGCAGTTGGGATTGGGCGTGGCCAGCTCGTGGTCGGACGCACGCGCGCAGGCATCCCAGAGCCGCTCGAGCGAGCTTTGCAAGAGCGCGCGGAAGTTCATGAGCTCGTCGCCTGCACAGGCCGCGCGCAGCTCGGGGAGACGGTCGAACAGGCCCCGCATGCACGCAAAAGGCCGCCAATCGCTGGACCAGTGGCCGATGGTTCGCACGATCATGTCCTCGGGGTAGGCCACCTTCTGGGTGAGCTGGGGCTGGGCGTCGTCCTCGAACGTGCGGCGCGCGTCATACATGCCCAGGTAGAAGTCGAAAACCCGGAAGTCGGTCTCGAAAAAGCCGAAGAAGGCCTCGAGCAGCCCGCTTGCGGTCGGAAAGTGGCGACGTGGCAGCAGCACGCGCAGGCCGATCTCGGGGTGCTCTTCGAGCAGCGCGAACAGCTCCTTGGCGCGTGCAGTCGAAACGAAGCTGCGAAACAGCTGCTCGACCAGGGCGAGCGCGGAGCGGGTGGCGGAAAGGCGCGGATCCTCCTCGGTCACCGGGTAATCGGTGGTATCGGGGGTCAGGAATGCAAAGCGCACGCTGTCGGGCAGCTCGAACCGATCAAAGTGCGGGCTGGGCAGCCAGCGGGTGGAGCCGTCGTCCTCGCGGTGCAGCCCGGCCCCGGCCAGGCGTGCGGCCAGGCGCAGCGGGGAATTGTCGAGCACGCCGCCATCGACGAAGTGGCTCTTCTGCGCGGTTGCAGGCGTGCAGTCGGGTGTCCCACCCCGGTCGGGATCGGTAGCGCAACTTGGAAGCAGCTGGGGCGGGAATGCGAGCGGAAACGCCGACGACGCGTAGAGCAGGTCGCGCAGAGTCGTAAAATCGATGGCACCCTCGGGATTGGTGGGCAGGAGGGTCTGCAGGAGCCCATAGCCGGGGTCGACATAGTTGGTGACCACGGGCGCTTGGCCGGGCCCGCGGCCCTGGATGCGCAGCGCGAACTGTTCTTCGATGCGCGGCAGGGTGAGCCGGTCGCGGGCGGTGCGCAGAAGGCGCGGGCTGACCCGCGTCGTCGACACGCCGAACACGATGTCACAGCTGGGCGAAAGGCCGCGCTTCCAGACCTGCTCGATCCGAAACACGGCGGTTTCGAACCAGCGACGCGAGAAGAGGCCCACCGCGCTGGCCTCGGACGGCACGTAGAGCTGCTTGAGCCCGAGCGGGATCCAGGTGCGCCAGAACAAGCTGTCACGAGGTGAGTCCACCTTGGGCCCGCACGCCGACAGCACCGCCAACAGGCCGTTGATGCTGCCGGCCGAGGCCCCGGTGACCAGACGCAGATCCATGATCTGCGGGTTGGCCTTGGCCACCTCCAGCGTGTAGTAGAGGAACCCGGCTTCGTAGGCGCCCAGCGACACGCCGCCCGAGACTACGAACGCGACCTGGAGGCGCGGATTCAGGGGCGGCAGCTGCGGGCTGGGTGGAGGCGGCTGGACCGGTGCGGCCGCAGCGGCGCGCGCACACGCAAGCCCGAGCGCGAAGGCGACTGAGCGGCACCTGATCACGACTAGTCTGTATAGTTCATCGCGATCGAAGATGCCACGGAGGTCGCGAGCGGAGTGGCTTCGGCCAAGAGCGGTCCGACGAAACCTGTTCATGCCTCGTTGGAGATGGCCGGTGGTCGGCCGCGGATGCGCATTTTTTCTTTCCCTCAGGTTGTGCGTTTTCTCCGGTTGTGCGTTTTTCCTTGACGAGGATCAGAGCCATTTGCACTTACTCGCTCCGCCCACCGTCGGGACAAGCGTTCTCGCGCGCGCGGCGCGACGCTGCTGCGTTGTATGATGATCGGAGGGCGTCGGCGCCAACGCGATCGAAAACGCGCCTCCTGCGCGGGCGCAGTGCGTTCCAGGAAGGGTCGAAATCGCGTGGTACAGACTGACCATGACCAAGTTCTCTGCTCTCGAGTGGACCGCCCGGTTCCAGCAGCTCGTCGGCCGCGAGCGCCAGATTGTGGTCGAGCTCGTGCTCGCGCTGGCTGACTTCGATCGCCAGCGTGGCTACATCGAGCTCGGCTACAGCTCCCTCTGGGACTACGTGAGTCGCGCCCTCGGCCAGTCCGAGACCATGACCCACTATCGGGTCCGTGCCGCTCGATTCGTCCAGCGCTTCCCGCAGGCGGTGGAGCCGCTGCGTGCGGGCCGATTGTGCATCACGACCCTGGCCACTCTGGCCCCGGTCGTGACCGAGGCCAACTGCGATGATGTGCTGGCCGAGGCTATGGGAAAGCCCAAGCGCGAGGTCGAGCGCATCAAGGCCCGGCTGGCCCCCAAGCCGGTGCCCAGAGACGTCGTGCGCAAGGCGCCCGCACTTGTGCCGGCACAAGTTGCAGCAAGCCCGGTCCAGGTCGAGATGCTGACGGAAGAGCTTGTGCGGCGGCATCTGACCACCGACCGCGAGTTCGAGGAGCTTCTGGCCAGCGCTCGCGCGGCGCTCTCGCACACGCTGCCGGGCGCCTCCGAGCTGGAGATCCTCAAGCAGGGGCTGCGGTGCATCATCCGCGACCATGAAAAGCGGAGAGGGTTGACCGATCGGCCGCATCCGCCCAAGCAGCCGACCGCGAGCCCGTCTCCCGATGCCGCCATTCCGCGCCAGGTCAAGCGAACGGTCTGGCAGCGCGACCAGGGCCGATGCCAGTGGCCGACCGAAGACGGCGGGATCTGCGGCTCACGCCGGCGCGTCCAGTTCCATCATGTGGTCGACCGCGGCAAGGGCGGCCCGAGCACAGAGGACAACCTCATGCTTGCCTGCGCGATCCACAACCAGCACGCGGCTGATCAAACCTGGGGACGCGCTTTTATGGAAAAGTTCCGGCGGGCACGGCGCGCGCAGCATGACTCAGATAGGTCGGCGTCACCTTGGGCGCCGCAGGCGCGATGGCCGCCGCTTGCCAGCACTCACCCGAAACCGGCTGACGACAGGCGGCCGGCGCGCCGGGGGCGAGCGTCGGTCGAGTCAGCCTCCGCTCGTGCTCGGCCCGCGCACGCTCTTCATGAACCACCAGTGGTGGCCCTCGGGGTCGGCGGCCTCATAGGTGCGATACGCCGCGTTCTGGGCGCCGTAGTCTGGGTTGCTGGCTCGGTCTCACCCTGGGCCCCGGCAGAAGGTGCCCTCTCGGCGTGCGCATCCACATCGTGGACGTACACGCACAGAGACTGGGACGTCGGTGCGCGCTCACCAGTCGCCGCCGTCGGTGCCCTCGCCATAGCTAACCACGGGCGGGTCGGGCGACAGGTCGCGCACATCCAACGCGACCGCCCAGCAGTCGGGGCTGGTCATGATCGCAACCACCTCGCCAGGCGGGCCGCCCTGAGCATAGCCCATCGCGGCCGACAATGCGCACGACCCGAGCTGCCCCCACGTCCATCCCCCTTGGGCAGCCCTCAGCTCGGCGGTGACAAGCGGTCTGAAGACTCGTCGATCGGTTGTCGCTTTCATGTTGCTCCCTCCGGTCTGTTGTCGGTCCAGGGGCGTTTCGAGTGCAGGCCCTGTGCCACCGGAGAAGGCGGCGTTGGACGAGGGCTCGGGAAGCAGAGCCGGCAGTTGCCGTGACGGGTTGTCTACGATCGGGACGTCCGAGCACTCGGCGAAAGCAACTCCGGTTGTCAGCGCGTGTCGGCGGTTTGCGCGGTCGCTGCCTCGGACGCGCACTCGGCCCCGCGCGTGCGCAGGCAGCGGATGGCGGCCGCCAGGGCGGCCCCGGTCGGCGGTGCCGCGGCCTTGGCGCTGGGCGGCTTCTCGGTCGGTATCGGCGCCAGCTTGTGACGCCGCAGCTCCTCGTCGAGCGGGCGCACCATCTGGGTGGCGATGGCGTCGAACTCGCCCACCACATCGCGCAGCTCGTGCCGCAGCACCTCGATCCGATCGAGCTGATAGCGCGCCGGCCGCCCCTCCCACGCCATGAGCGCCCCGTACAGGATGTCGAGGTGCTCGCGCAGGCGCTCCTCGCCCGTGATCGCCCCGCCCTCCTTGGTGGCCACGATCTTCTTGCGCACGTCTTCGAGCTTGCCGCCCAGCGCGCGCAGCTTCTGGGTCAGCTCGTCGCCAGCTGGGAGCGCCTTGGCGCGCGCTCCTGCGGCCGCGCGCGCGGCTTCGATCCGATCGATGAGATCGCTCATCTCGCCGAACAGCGCGTGCGCGCGCATGACGGCCTCGAATTGCGCCTTGCGCTCGGCCACCCCGTAGCGGGCGCGCACATCGAGCCCCACCTTGAGCTTGCTCTCGATCACGTCGGCGCCGTCGGTGAGCCGCAGCGTGTAGGTGCCCGGCACCACGCGCGGCCCGTGCGCGGCTCCGAACGCAACCTGGGCCGCCCGCGGAACCCGCGGCGGCTTGACCTGCATCGACCAGTCGACGCGGTTGATGCCGCGCCGCTTGCTCACGCTGATGTCGTCGACCAGCTTGCCCTGGGCATCGAGCACCTCGAGCTTGAGCGGCCCGTAGATGTGCCGGCTGCGCCGATAGTAGGTGACGACCGCACCGGCCGGCGGGTTTTCGCCCGCGAAGCCGGCGTCGCCCTCGGGCCAGCCGCCACGCGCCGGCATGCGCTGCTGGACCGGGCGCCCGGGCAGAAAGGTGAAGGACTTCTGGAGCACTTCGGTCGAAAGGCTGCGCAGTGGCGTCAGATCATCGATGATCCAAATGCCGCGTCCGTGCGTGGCCAGCACCAGATCGTGCTCGCGCGGATGCACCTGCAGGTCGCGCACCGCCACGCTCGGGAAATCGCCGCCTTTGAACTCGGCCCAGCTCGCACCGCCGTCGATCGAGATCCAGAGCCCAAGCTCGGTGCCGACGAACAGGATGGCCGGCTTTTGCGTATCTTCCTTGATCACGTGGGCGTAGCCGCGCACGCCCTGCTCGGGCGCCACCACGCGCTTCCAGGTTTTTCCGAAATCGGTGGTCCGAAACACCCACGGATTCATGTCGCCGAAAGTGTGGCGATCGAAAGCCGCATACGCGGTGCCGGGCGCAAAGCGGCTGGCCTCGACCCAGCTCACCCACGATTCCTTGGGCAGGCCGGGAACGTTACCCGCGACTTTGGTCCAGCTCTTGCCGCCGTCGCGCGAAAGCTGCAGGTTGCCGTCATCGGTGCCCACCCAGATCACGCGCGCATCGCGCGGCGATTCGCTGATCGAGTAGATCGTGCAGTGCATCTCGGCAACCGAGTTGTCGACGGTGACCCCGCCCGACTCCTCCTGCTTCTGCTTCTCCTTGTCGTTGCTGGTCAGATCGGGCGAGATGCGCTGCCAGGTGTCGCCGTGGTCGCGCGAGCGGAACAGAAACTGGGCGCCCAGATACAGCGTTCCCTTCTGGGTCGGGCTGGCATGGATGGGCGCGTTCCAGTTGAAGCGCAGCTTTTCCTTGTAGCCGGCCTTGGGTTGGATGTCGCGCGCGGCGAGCGTGCGGCGATTGGTGCGGCCGATGTAGCCGCCCTGCGACTCCGCGTACACGTGCTCGGGATCGGTGGGATCGACCACGACCCAGAAGCCGTCGCCGCCATACAGATTCTCCCAACGCTGGTTGCTGATGCCCCCCGGGTACGAGGAGTCGCCCACCCAGGAGCTGTTGTCCTGCAGCCCGCCGTAGACCTGATACGGATCCTTGCTATCGACGCTGACGTGGTAGAACTGCGAGACCGGCAGGTTGGCGCCTTTCCACCACCGATTGCCGCCGTCCCAGGACAGCCACAAGCCGCCATCGTCGCCGCCCACGACATGCTTGGGATTGTCCGGATCGATCCAGACGTCGTGCCAGTCGCCATGGGCGCCGCCGCCGGTCTGTGAGAAGCTGCGGCCGCCGTCCTCGCTCACAATCAGATTGAGGTCGGGCTTGAACAGGTGGTCGGGCCGGGTCGGATCGATGACCAGCCGGGCGAAGTAAAAGGGCCGCCAGACCATGTTCTGGCTCTTGTCGCGCTCCTGCCAGGTGGCGCCGCCGTCGTCGGAGCGGAAGAGCGCCGAGTCCTTGGACTCGATAAACGCGTAGACGATTTTGGGGTCGGAGGGCGCGATCGCGACCTCGACCCGTCCCCAGGGCGGCTTAGGCAGCCCTTTGGCGCTGCCCGTCGTCAGTGGCTGCCAGCTGCGGCCGCCGTCGGTCGTGCGGAAAAGGCCGCTCTGGCTGGGCGAGTCAGGCGTGGGACCGCCCGAGCGAAAGGTCCAGCCCTTGCGCCGGAAGTCCCACATGCCCGCAAACAGGACGTCGGGCTTTCCGGGATCCATGGCCAGGCCCGAGCAGCCGGTCGACGGGTTGGCGCCCTTGAGCACGAGCGCCCAGGTCTTGCCCCCGTCGGTGGTCTTGTAAAGGCCCCGGTCCGGGCTGTCGCTCCACAGCTTGCCGGGCACGCAGGCGTACACGATCTGGCTGTTTCGGGGATGCACGATGATGCGCGTGATGCGCTCGGAGCTGCGCAGGCCCATGTTGGTCCAGTTCTCGCCGCCGTCGGTCGACTTGTAGATCCCGTCGCCGATCGAGACCGAGTTGCGGGTCCAGGACTCACCGGCGCCGACCCAGATGGACTTCGAGTTTTGCGGGTCGATTGCGATGGCCCCGATCGACTGCACGGGCTGCTTGTCGAAGACCGGCTTGAACGTGGTGCCGCCGTCGAGCGACCTCCACACCCCGCCCGAGGCTGCGCCCACGTACAAGACCGTCTTGCCGCCTTCATTCTTGCCCGCGATGGCCGAGATGCGCCCGCTCATGGCGGCCGAGCCGATGTTGCGCGCGCGCAGGCCCGAGATGACGCCGCTGTCGACCGTTGGGGGCTGCTCGCTGGCCTGGACCGGTGGGCGTGCCGGTGCGGGCGCGCTTGCGTTCGGGCCCGGAATGGCGACGCGCCCGAGCGATGCGCCTGCGCTCGGGAACTTGAAGACCGCGTCGTCGACTGCCACGTTGACCTCGACCTTTTCAATGGTGAGGTGGCTCGAGCGCGGCCGCCCCTTGGCCCCCGAATCGACCGAGAACGCGATCCAGGTGCCGGCCACCTGCTCGTAGTTGCCGTAATCGTTTTCGCTGATGTGCTCGGTGCCGCGCACGCGGTGGATCTCGACGGTCCGGATCTCGAGAAACGCGTCCGGATCGAGAAAGATGTACTCGATGTCGCCGTCCTTGCGGGTCAGGCGCAGCTTGTGGGCGCGCGTCCCGTCGACGTCCTCGGTGCCCAGATACTCGACCCGATGACCCTTCTGCTTCCAATCGACCAGCGGACCATCGAAGTCGGCGTCCTGCGCCACCTGCTTGGTGTCATCGGCCGACATCCGCTCGGCCTCGCGGCGACCCTCGAAGGGGTCCAGGCTCCACCCTTCGCGGCCGTCGTAGGCTGTGACCTGGGTCAACCCCTGCAGCGTGAACTCCTGGCGCAGCTTGTTGTCCCGTTTCTGCACCAGGCCGAACGCGCCCTCGATCCGGCCGCCGCCGCCACCGAACACGACCTTGCCGGTCAGGCGCATCGAGTGCTGGGCGCGGAGCTTGGCAAGGCCGCCCCGGGCCTCGATGTTGCGCGCCACCAGCTCGTCCACGCCCATGGCGTGGCTGGCTCCTGTGGGCGCGAAAACGAATGCTGCGGTCAGGGAAAAAGCGAGGGCATGTCGCATGAAAGACCTCCAAACCGAGCGGAGTATGAGCCAATTTGAGCGCCCGGTCATCCTGGCGCCCGCTCGTCCTACGATGGCAGGGGCCCGGAGCTTCCCAGGTGCTTGACGGCGCCGCCGGGCTCGGTCAGCCTCCTTACTCGTGAAGCGCGCGTTTGTCAGGGCGGCCCTTCTGGCCGTGGTCGGCTGGGCGGCGCAGGCCCGGGGCGGGGAGCGCTACAAGGCCACGGTCGGGCACGCACCCGCGCGCGGGCCGGCGGATGCCAAGGTCACGATTGTCGTGTTCGCCGACTACCAGTGCCCCTTCTGCGCCAAGCTGCTGCCGGTGCTCGAGCAGCTTTTGGCCGAGCATCGGCGCGAGGTCCGGTTGGCCTGGCGGCAGCGCCCGCTCGACATGCACCCGGACGCGATTCTGGCCGCCGAAGCGGCGCTGGCTGCCCGCGAGCAGGGCAAGTTCTGGGAGATGCAGGCGCTCCTGTATGCCCACCAGGACGCGCTCGCGCGCCCGGATCTCGAGAAGTACGGCCAGACGCTTGGCCTCGACCGCAAGCGGTTTGCGGCCGCGCTCGACGGGCACAAGTTCGTGCGCGAGATCGAGAAGGACTCGGAAGCGGGCGTCCGCATCGGCGCGTACGGCACGCCAACCCTGTTTGTCAATGGCCGCCTGGTGCGCGGCTTTCTCGACCACGATGCGCTCCGCGACATGATTGCCGAAGAGATCACCGAGGCCGATGCGCTGATGCGCAAGGGCACTTCGCGGGCGGGCCTGTACGAGCGCATCCTTTCGGGCGCCCGCAGCGAAGCCCCGCGCGAGGGCGCGTCCGAGCCCGACCCCACGGTCTATCAGGTAGAGGTCGGCGACGCACCCACGCGCGGGCCCGCCGCGGCGCCCGTGACCATCGTCGAGTTCGGCGACTTCCAGTGTCCCTTCTGCGCGCGCGTAGAGCCCACGCTGACCGAGCTGCGTCGCCTGTACGGCAAGAAGCTGCGCATCGTCTGGAAGGACAGCCCGATGGGCTTCCATCCGCAGGCGCTCCTGGCCGCCGAGGCCGCGCGGGTGGCCGGTGACCAGGGCAAGTTCTGGCCCATGCACGACCGCCTGCTGGCGTTGCAGGAGGAGCTGGGCCTGACCACGATCGAGAAAGCGGCGGCCTCGCTGGGCCTCGACATGGCACGGTTTCGCAAAACCCTCGACGAGGGACGGCACCGCCCGCACATCGAGCGCGACGTCGAGAGCGGTCAGAAGCTGGGCGTGGAAGGGACGCCGACCTTCTTCATCAACGGGCGCAAGCTCATGGGCGCGCTGCCGATCGAGCGCTTCCGGGAGCTGATCGATCAGGCGCTCGGGCGCTGACCGCGAAATCGCAACTCGTGTACGATGCGTTCCATGCGCAGTCTTAGCTTCATTTTTGGCTTTTTTCTGCTTTCAGCCTGCGGCGCCGACAAGCTGATGGGAGGCGCGGGCGGAAGTGGCGGCTCTGGTGGTGCCGGCGGCGCGGGCGGCGGTGGCACCGGCGGCACCGGCGGCACCGGCGGCGCGGGCGGAGGACCCTGGAGCGATTTTCCGAACCCGCCCATCATCGATTCCGGTGCGCCCGCCAATGCGGGCAGCCTGTTTGGCGCGGGCGGCGCGCCCAGCGGCGGGCCCTGCCTTTTCGAGCCCGAGCCCGGCACCCTGTTTCCGCAGAACTGGCTGCGGCCTCGCTTCCGCTGGAGCGCGACCTCGGGCCAGAACCTCTACGAGCTGCGCCTGCACGCCGACAACGAAATCCACGACCTGGTCGTCTACACGACCGCCACCGGCTGGACCATGCCTGCCGACATGTGGCGCAACCTGGCTCTCCACATCGTCGACCAGCCCATCACGATGACCATTCGGGGGGCGGTCTTCGCGGGCGGCCAGCTCAGCTCCCCGCCTGCGCTGGGATCGCAAGGGCCGATGACGGTGGCGTCCGTGGCCGCCTCCGGCTCCATCGTGTACTGGACGCCCAACGGCCAGGGCGCGTTCGCGTCCGAGTTCCGCGGCTTCCGGGTCGGCGACGAGACCACGCGCGACGTTCTCGCGCCCAGCCAGACCGGCAGCCAATGCGTGGGCTGCCACTCTTCGACCCCGGACGGCACCTACGTCGCCTTCACCATGACGCCCTATCCCATCGGCGGCCAGGTGGTAGGCACGATCGGGCTGCGCACGGTCGACGGCATGGCCACCGAGCCGCCGTTTCTGACCGCCTCGGCGCGCGCTCTCTTAGGGCGCCAGTACCAGGAGCAGCCGGTGTTTTCGCACATGCACTACGGACCCGGCGATCGCGTCACCCTGACCATGATGACCATCGGCGGTCGCTCCGAGATCGTGTGGACGAACCTGGAGGCAAGCGGGCAGAGCCAGGGCTCGGACTGGGGCGTGCTCGCGCGCAATGGCGATCCCGGGCAGGCCGTGCTGCCCCAATTCGAGCATGCGGGTACGCAGGTCGTGTACGCGTCAGCTTCGAGCGTCACGCTGTCGGTCATGATCAACGACGGCGATATCTACACGGTGCCCTACAACAATCGGCAGGGCGGGAGCGCGCAGAAGCTTTCGGGCGCGAGCGACCCGAGCTACAACGAGTTCTATCCCGTGTTCTCGGCCGACGACCGGTTGATCGTGTTCGACCGGGTGCCCGTCATGCAGTCGAGCTACAACGACGCGCAGTCGGAGCTCTTCGTGGTGCCCGCCGCCGGAGGCACACCGGTGCGCCTTTCGGCCAACGATCCGCCCGCCTGCTCGGGCAAGCACAGCCCGGGCGTGACCAACAGCTGGCCCAAATGGTCGCCCGAGGTGCGCGCGGCCGGTGGAAAGATCTACTACTGGCTCACCTTCTCATCGACGCGCGGCGAGGCCGGCAACCCGCAGCTCTACGTGACGGCCGTGACCACCGACGAGCAGGGTATCCACTCTTCGCCCGCGCTCTATCTGTGGAACCAACCATCCGACCAGAACAACCACACACCGGCCTGGGACGTGTTCAACATCGTCGAGTAGCGAAGCCCGCGCTGGACAGCTCGAAGCGGCCGTTTCCGTCAGGTAACGGCGGTTGCCTCGCGTGCGTGCTAAGTAGCCGAGATGTAAGGCAGAGGCTCTGGCATCGGCGCTGCATTCTCGGCCCGCAGGTGAGCCATGCGCAAAAACATCATCGCTCTAGTTGCCCTGGCTGCGTGCAGTGAGAGCCCGGCGCCGCCCCCACCCATCGACGGCGGGCCCGGGGCCCGGTCCAAGATCCAGCACGTCATCGTCATCATGCAGGAGAATCGCTCGTTCGATCATTACTTCGGCACCTACCCGGGCGCCGAAGGCATCCCGCGCGACGCCAGCGGCAATCCGACCGTGTGCGTCAATGATCCCAAGACCGGCGCCTGCGTGAAGCCCTACCGCCTGACGGCCGACCGGAACGTGGGCGGCCCGCACGGCGTGGCCGCCTTCACGACCTGCGTCGCTGGCGGCCAGATGAACGGCTTCATTGCCAACGCCGAAAACGGCCGCACGGGCTGTGCCGATCCCAACAATCCCACCTGCACCAACGGGACTCTGATCGACGTCATGGGTTACCACACCGACGCCGAGATCCCGAACTACTGGGCCTACGCGCGCAATTTCGTGCTGCAGGACCACATGTTCCAGCCCAACGCGTCGTGGAGCTTCCCGCAGCACCTGTACATGGTGTCGGGCTGGTCGGCGACCTGCACCACCATGGGCGATCCGTCGACGTGCGCGACCGATTTGGGCAACCCGGGCGGGCCCGGCAACGCCGGACCGATGAAAGAATTTCCCTGGACCGACATCACGTTCCTCTTGCATCGCGCGGGCGTGAGCTGGAAATACTACCTCGGCCAGGGCAACGATCCGCACTGCGGCAACGATCCCGACGACTGCCAGCCCATTCAGATGCTGCCGAACGTGCCCAACATCTGGAATCCGCTGCCCGAGTTCGACACCGTCAAGCAGGACGGCGAGCTCGGCAACATCGTCCCCTACGACGCGATCTATGCCGACCTCATCGCCGGCACGCTGCCGAACGTGTCCTGGATCGTGCCGAGCGCGCGGAACAGCGAGCATCCGCCCGGCGCGATCTGGCGCGGCCAGCAGTGGGTGACACGAATCGTGAACGCCGCGATGCGCTCGCC